>Ga0233425_10003481_pt1 | contig 28432 bp, 30 predicted proteins | sample Watercolumn_Towu_2_FD_181712 | JGI IMG/M metagenome (GOLD analysis project Ga0233425, IMG submission 181712) | Freshwater microbial communities from Lake Towuti, South Sulawesi, Indonesia - Watercolumn_Towuti2014_140_MG | ecosystem: Environmental > Aquatic > Freshwater > Lake | place...
CGCGCCATTGCGCGCGTTGCGCGGATAGCACACGTCCCAGGTCGGCGGGCAGATATTCCGGCAAGTAGATCACCGGCGCGCGCACGCGCGCGAGATTCGCGTGAAAGCGTCCGTCGTCCGGTTTGCGCAGCGAGTAGATTCGCACGTCCACGCCTTGCCGTTCAAGTTCGAGAATTTCGTTCAGGATGAACGTCTCGGAAAAGCGCGGATACATTTTCAAAACATAACCAATCGTCATTTTCGTTTTTCCGTTTTGATCCGCGAATAACGCGAATCTCCGACCACAGATTTCACAGATTACACAGATTTTATTTTAATCCGTGAAATCTATGGTTGAAAACAAGTGATTTCGGTGACCTTGCTACACTGCCGAGTCCCCGTGTATTTTTATTCATGTTATTCGCGGATCAACATTGCGCCGAGCGCGTGGCTGGCGCGTTCCAAACCGTTCAGGTCGAGCGTGATGTGCGGCGGCGGCGCGGTGAGCGCGGCTTCAATCGCGCGCGCGAAATGTTGCGGCGCGAGTTCGTTCGGCAAAATCATCCGCGCGAGTCCGCGCGCGGCAAGCGCCTCGGCGCGAATGCGTTGCTCCAAACGCGGCTTGACGCGCGGGACGAGCAAAAGACGCGCGCCGAGCGAGAGCGTTTCGCACACCGTGTTGTAGCCCGCCATACTCACCACGAGGTCGGCGGCGGCAAGATAACTCAACAGGTCGGGCGTAAATTCGATCACGGTTAAATTTTCCGCGCGCGCCGCGCTCTTGAGCAGATCGCGTTTGCCGCGCGCCATCAACGGACCGGTAACGATCAAACTGTGCGCGTCGCGCACGCGCGCGCGCGTCGCGCGCGCGTCGAGAAAATTTTTAATCAGATCGAAACCATCGCCGCCGCCGCCCGCGGTGACGACGATCAACGCGCGATTCCCGGCGTCGAGTTCGCGGCGAATGATCTGCGGCGCGCGCGTGCTTGCGCGGCGACCGAGATAACCGGTCGCAATCATTTTCGCGGCAACGGCGGGCGGCATTTGATACTCGCGCACCGGGTCGAACACCTCGCGCAAACCGTAGAGCAAAATGTGATCGTACACGTCGGCATGCAATTGGCGCGCGCCGGTCGCCGCCCATTCCGCGCACGTCGTCGCCGGATCATCCTCGATGTCGCGCATCCCCAACACGAGGCGCGTGTTTGGCATCCAGGTTTTGATGTGGCGCAGAGTCGGAAGCAATTCACCTTCGACGCCCGCCGGCGTTTTATCCACCAAAAACAAATCCGGTTGAAACGCTTGAACGGCTTGCAAAATCATTTGCTCGCGCCACGCGATTGTTTGCGCGAGCGAAAGCGGCAACGCGCGCGCCTTGTAGCGCCCGTCGCTGTGTTTCGAGAGCGCGGGCAGTTTGATCAGATCGAGATGCGGCGGCAATGCAAACGCGCCCGCGACCATCGAGCCGGTGATGAGCAATTGGCGCGCGCCGCTCACATCGCGCGCGACTTGGTCGGCGATCGCGAGCGTGCGGCGAATGTGACCAAGACCGAACGTATCGTGCGAGTAATATAAAAGGCGCGAATGGCGATTGGGCATAAACAACTTTCAACAAGCAGGTGGTATCCAATAATACGGCGCGCGTGGTGGAACAGATTGGCTTCAAGTTTAAGAGAACCTTAAATAATTGTCGGGCGCGGGTGTGTGTCAAAAATTTGGATCGGTAGGGGCGAAGCATTTTTTCGCCGATAGTTCCGGCGAAAAAATACTTCGCCTCTACGTATTACCACCGTCGCGCGTTTTGCTTGACAATCCCGGTTCGTCGTGGTATCTTGGGCGCAAATTGGTTGCGGAGTCACAATGTCGTGACCGACATTTCTTTTTGGGTTGGCTTTAATCGCGTTCCTCAAATCGGTCCCGCGAAAATTCAACGCTTGCGCGAACACTTTGGCGACCTCGCGATTGCCTGGCGCGCCGACGCGTTCGAACTTGTGCGCGCCGGGTTGGATCGCCGCGCGTTGGACAATCTCTTGCAAGCCCGGCAAACGCTCGACCTCGCCGCGGAACTCGACAAACTCGCGCGCGCGAATGTGCGCGTGATAACGTTGGACGATCCCGCGTATCCGCGCCTCCTCGCGCAAATTCCACTGCCGCCGCCGGTGTTGTACATCAAAGGCGAACTCGTCTCCGAAGATGAATGGGCGATTGCGGTCGTTGGCACGCGCCGCGCGAGCGCGTACGGTCGCGAAGTGACGCGCCAAATCGTCGGCGATCTGGTTCACAATAACATCACGATTATCAGTGGTCTCGCGCGCGGGATTGACGCGGAAGCGCATCGCGCCGCGCTCGACAATCAAGGGCGCACGATTGCGGTGCTGGGTTGCGGCGTGGATGTGATCTATCCGCCGGAGCACGCGAAGCTCGCGCAAGAAATTATCGCGCACGGCGCGCTCGTCAGCGATTATCCGCTCGGCACGCAACCGGACGCCGCGAATTTTCCGCCGCGCAATCGCATCATCAGCGGACTCGCGCTCGGCGCGTTGATCGTCGAGGGCGATGTCGGCACGGGCGCGCGCATCACGATTGAGTACGCGCTCGAACAAGATCGCGAAACGTTCGCCGTGCCGGGCAATGTGTTCAATCGCACAACGACCAGCCCAAACAAATTGATCCAGCGCGGCGAAGCGAAACTCGTAACGTGCGCGAACGACATTCTCGAAGAACTCAACTTGACGATGGTCAAGCAACACCAGGAAGTGCGCGCAGTGTTGCCGGCGAATGATGCCGAAGCCGCGTTGCTCAAACATTTGACCGCCGAGCCGGTGCACATTGACGATCTGCGCCGCGAAACCGGTTTGCCGATTGCCGCAGTGTCTGCGACGCTCGCGATGATGGAATTAAAAGGAATGGTGCGGCAAGTCGGCGGGATGAATTATGTTAGTGCAGTAGTTCGATAGTTGGATGGTTGGATCGTTGGCGTTGAACTATTCAACTATCCAACTATGCAACGATTCAACCAAATTTAGGAATCGCAATGAAAAAACAAAATGGAAATGTATACGCATTGATTCTCGCGGGCGGCACGGGCACGCGCCTGTGGCCCCGCAGTCGGCGCGAGCGACCGAAGCAATTGCTTTCACTTTTTTCCGCGCGCACGATGTTGCAAGAAACGTGCGACCGGATTTTGCCGATCATTCCGCCCGCGCAGATTTTCGTCGCGACGAATGACGGGTACGTGGACACGGTGCGCGCGCAATTGCCGAACCTGCCGCGCAAAAATATCATCGGCGAGCCGGAAGGGCGCGGCACTGCGCCTTCGATTGGCTTGGGCGCGCTCCACATCGCTAAACAAAATCCCGACGCGGTGATGGTGTCGTTGCACGCGGATCATTACATCGAGAAAGCCGATGCGTTCCGTACCGCGCTGATGCACGCGGCGGAAATCGCGCGGCGTGATTTTTTGGTCACGCTCGGCATTCAACCGAATCAACCGGAAACCGGGTACGGTTACATTCAGCGCGGCGCGTTGATCGAAACGCTCGACGGACAATCGGTGTATCGCGTCGCGCAGTTCGTCGAAAAGCCGAACGTCGAAACCGCGGCGCGGTACGTCGCGAGCGGCGAGTATTCGTGGAACAGTGGAATTTTTGCATGGAAAATTTCGACGCTGTGGCAAGAGTACGAACGTTATCAAGCCGCGCTGTTCAAACAGTTGAAACAGATCGGACGCGCGCTGGGCAAACCGGGTTTTGCCGCGACGAAAAAACGCGTCTGGAAAAATGTTCGCAACGAAACGATTGACGTGGGCATTATGGAAAAATCGCAACGCGTCGCGGTTCTGCCGGTTAATGTCGGCTGGAGCGATGTCGGCAGTTGGGCAACCTTGCTCGATCTGTTGCCGGGCAATCAGGAAAATAATGTCGTCGTCGGCGATCACGTCGGCGTGGACACTTCGTCGTCGTTGATCTACAGCCCGAATCGTTTGATCGCGACGGTCGGCTTGAACAACATTATCGTCGTGGACACGGACGACGCGATCCTGGTTTGCCCGAAGGATCGCGCGCAAGAAGTGAAACGGTTAGTGGGCGCGTTGAAGCAGAACAACAAGCACAAGTATTTGTGAAATGTGAAGCGTAAAATATAACGCGACCCATTGCAAGCAAAATCTTTCCGCTGACGGAAAAGAACACGGACGATTATAAAAAGAAAAATGTTCGTGTTCCTTTCCGTCAGTGGAAAAGTTGAACAGAGTGCCGCGCGCGTCCTATTTGCGCGCGGTGGATCGCGAGGCGAAAATGGCGGAACCGGAATTTGCGGCGCGTGAAATTTTGGAATGGGAATTTGAATACGCGCGCACGACGGCGGAACAATCCCAGGATGATCGCACCGCGATTATGAATTTGTATCTCGCGCTCGTCGGCGCGGTTGGCTCGGTAACGATTGCGCTACCGCAACTCGGCGGCGCGAGTGTGCCGCGCGAAGCGTATGGCGCGTTGCTCGCCGCGCTCGCGCTGATCGGTTTTTTCGTCGTGATGACGCTCGTGCGGTTGCGCCAGGCGTGGTACGATAGCGCGCGGATGATGAATCACATCAAGGATTTTTATCGCGCAAAATTTCCCGACATTGATCCGGTTCTGCGTTGGCGCACCGCGACAATTCCCGCGCCGGGAAAATTGTGGAGCATCACCTTCAATCTGGCGTTGCTCGTGATGTTGACCGACAGTGTCGCGCTCGCGATGGCGGTGAATTTTTTCGAGCCCGCGTTTTTGCGAAACGATTATCTCGCCGAAATTTTTCTCGGCGCGATGTACCTCGCGTGGCAACTCTGGTATTATTTTTACCAACTCCCGGTCAAATCCAATGACACCAATTAAATTTGAGGACGCGCGTTTTGGATCGATCATCGCGAACGGCGCGCGTTACGATCACGATCTTATCCTGACCGTCGCGGGCGAAATCATCGCGCGTCCGAAATATCTCAGCAAAAAGTACGGCGGACCCCACACGGTTCTCGGTCCCGAAGAAATCGTCTTTGCGCTCGCGGGCGATCCGGAAATTTTGCTCGTCGCGACCGGTCATTCCGGCGTATTGCCGATCCTCGAATCAACCCGCGCGGTGATCGCGGAACGCGGCGTCGCGCTGGAATGTGCGACGATTCATCGCACGCTCGCGCGGTACGATGAGTTGGCGCGCGCGGGTAAGCACGTCGCGATGGTGTTGCATTTGACGTGTTGACATTCTCCCGCGCTCGCGTTAAAATGCCGTTAGAATTTAAACACAGCACCGGCGAATTTTCTCCTGTGATTACGCATCACCCCTCGATGCGAATCCGATAAACCGATTGCACAGTCCCAAATTCCAAAGGAGGAAAAAATGGCGTTAGGTGGTTTTGCAAACAAGGTCGCGCACATTGATTTGACGACTCGGCATGTGATGCACGAGCCGATCCCCGAAGAATGGGCGCGCAAGTACATCGGCGGACGCGGGCTCGGCGTGCGCTATGTGCTTGAGAACGGCGCGCAAGTTGATCCGCTCAGTCCCCAAAACATTTTGTGCTTTATGAACGGTCCGCTCACCGGCACCGAAGCGAACATGAGCGGTCGCCTCGCGGTCGTCACCAAATCGCCGTTGACCGGCACCGTCACCGACAGTCATCACGGCGGATGGTCGGCGGCGCGGTTGCGCTGGTCGGGGTACGATGGCTTGATCTTTCGCGGCAAAGCGGACAAGCCGGTGTACATTTTGATTCACGACGGCAAAATCGAAATTCACGATGCGAGCCAGGTGTGGGGCAAGGGCGTTCACGACACGGTCAAATTTTTCCAGCACCAGTACGGCGAAAAAGATTTGAGCGTGATGGCGATTGGGCCCGGCGGCGAGAAACTCGCGCGGTTCGCGTGTTGGATCAACGAGATGGATCGCGCGAGCGGACGCGGTGGCACCGGTTGCGTCGGCGGAAGCAAAAATCTCAAAGCGATTGTGATCAAACAGGAGAAAAACATTCCGCGCCCGCACGATGTTGAGAAATGGAAAGAGGCGCACAAAAAAGCGCTCGCGGAAATTATGGACGAGCGCGTCGTTACCGCGCCGCGCAAGGGCGGACTCTCGGTCTACGGCACGAACGTGTTGATGAATTTGATCAACCCGATTGGCGCGATGCCGACGAACAATTCGCAAGACGTGTTCTTCCCTGGTCACGAAAAAATCAGCGGCGAGTACGTGAAACAAAACGTGCTTGTGGATGATCCGACTTGCCACGCGTGTCCGGTCGCGTGCAAAAAAGAAGTCGAGATCAAGGAGGGTCCGTTCAAAGGTTTGCGAATGGAAAGCGTCGAGTACGAATCGGCGTGGGCGTTCGGCGCGAACTGCGGCAACGATGATGTCGCGAGCGTCGCCAAGTTGATTGATCAGTGCAACGATTACGGATTCGACACGATTGAGATGGGCAACGTGCTTTCCGTGTATCAGGAAGCGACACAACGCGGCTATGTCAACGGCGCGGGCGGTTTGAAATTTGGCGACTATATGCAAATGGTCGAAACCGTTTCCAAGATCGCGGCGCGCGAAGGCATCGGCGATGTGTTGGCGGAAGGCACGATGCGCGCGGCGAAAGCGTGGGGGCATCCCGAAATCGCGATGACGTGCAAGGATCAAGCAATCCCGGCATACGATCCGCGCGGTTTGAAAGGGATGGGCATTGTGTACGCGACTTCGAATCGCGGCGCGTGCCACTTGCGCGGTTACACACCCGCGGCAGAAGTCGTCGGCAATGTGTTGGGTCCCGCGACCGTGAGCGATCCGCTCGAATGGAAAGGCAAGGGCGAGCTTGCGGCGGTGTTCCAGAATGTGCACGCGGTTACGGATTGTCTCGACATCTGCAAGTTCGCGACGTTCGCGGAATCAATGGATACGTTCGCGGCGCAGTACACCGCATACACCGGCGTCGAAATGTCTGGCGGCGACCTGGTCAAAGCCGGCGAACGCGTTTACAATCTCGAACGGTATTACAACAATCTCGCCGGGTTCCGCGAAGGATCGGACACTCTGCCCGAACGCTTCCTCAAAGAACCTTCGACGCAAAAAGGATCGAAAGGGCATGTGTGCGAACTCGATCAAATGCTCGAAGAGTACTATCGCGTGCGCGGCTGGGTGAACGGCGTGGTGCCGGAAAGCAAGTTGAAGGAGTTGGGGATTTTGTAGAACGCGCGCGCGTTGAATGACGCAGGGGCGATCACGATGTGATCGCCCCTTTTTTTACCGTTGTTTATAATCCGCTTGACTGACATATTAGCATCGCATATACTTGATTTCGAGGAGCGCACAATGGCTAAAAAAAGTAGCAATATGAGAATTAAAGAATTGTACTACATCACGCACATTGATAATTTGCGTTCAATCCTTGCGCGGGGCATACTTTCGCATCGGCTTATCGAAGAGCGCGGTGTAACATTCAAAGCCATCTATGATGCCAACATCGTGAGCAATCGAAAGAGCAAAACCACTCCGAACGGGCGCAGTCTCTGGGATTTTGCGAATGTATATTTTCAACCGCGCAATCCGATGCTCTTTCGTGTGGTGCATGAAACGAGTCCGGATGAAATTGTCGTGCTTGGACTGTCTCCGAGTGTCCTCGAAATTCCCGGCGCATATATTACGAATGGCAATGCCGCGAACAACGCAACTGATTTCTTCGATTATGCAAACGGGATTCAAGCGGTATCGGCAATTTGGGATACGATCAGCAGTGAATGGTGGAACTCGATGGATGGCTCCAAAAGAAAAATTATGGCAGAGGGGCTAATCCCCGAAAGTATTCCACCCCAGCTGATCCACAGTATTTATGTTGCCAGTCATTCTGTAGCAAATAATATCCGCGCACACATTTCTGCGGAACAATATTCTGTTATTCCAGAACCGACCTTCTTTTTCTTTCCCGCCCATCGTTACAAGATTACGTCCAATCTTACGCTTGCAGACGGCGACATGTTCTTCTCTCAAATGCAAACCTTGACCGTTAGCGTCAACACAGTCGGCATAATGGGCAAGGGACTCGCTTCACGCGCAAAATATCAATTCCCGGATGTCTACGTGGTCTATCAAGATGCGTGTCGAAAAAAATGGCTCGCGATGGGCAAGCCCTACCTTTACAAACGCGAAGCATCGTTTGATGATGAGTTGTTTGATCAACCCGGCAATATCACCACACCTAACGGTGTCAAGTGGTTTCTGCTCTTTCCAACCAAACATCATTGGCGCGAGAACTCGGATCTAAAAGGCATTGAAGCAGGTCTGAGTTGGCTCGCGATAAATTATAAAACGGAGGGCATCGAGTCCATCGCCTTACCAGCGCTAGGGTGTGGGCTTGGCAATTTAGATTGGCAAGAGGTTGGTCCGATCATGTGCCAATATCTATCACCGCTTGAGATTCCAGTGATCATCTATCTGCCGCGCGAACGCGAAATTCCCAAAGAATTTCTGACGCGCGAATATTTGTTATCCAAACAGTAAACACCTCTCAACAAGAGAAATTTGTCTGCAATGAAACTCTCCCGCCTCGAAACCGGCTTGCGCGTCGTCATCGCGTTCAACGAAGCGTTCAACCGGCGCGACGTTGCCGGGATGATGGCGCTGGTGAGCGATGATTGCATCCTCGAACACAATCGTCCCGCGCCGGATGGTACGGTGTATTCGGGCAAAGCAACCGTAACCCAGTTTTGGCAAAACTTGATCCGCGACACGCCCGATGCCCGCCGCGAGATCGAGCAGATTTTTGGTTTGGGCATTCGATGTGTGATGCGTTGGAAATGCGAATGGGTGAACGCGTCGGAAAAAAAAGAACACCGGCGCGGCGTGGACATTTTCGAATTGCGAAACGGTATGATTTGCGAACAACGGTCGTACGTGAAGGGATAGCGATTCAAAAATCGCGAAGGAGAAAAAATGCAAGCGGGTCAATCAACGCCCCAAAATATAGACGAATACATCGCGGGATTTTCACCGGAGGTCCAAGCGATTCTTGAAAAAATCCGGTTGACGATTCGGCAAGCCGCGCCCGGCGCGCAAGAAAAAATCAGTTATCAAATGCCCACGTTCACATTGAACGGCAACCTGGTTCATTTTGCCGCGTTCAAACATCACATCGGGTTTTACCCGGTGCCGACCGGCATCGCGAAATTCAAAAAAGAATTGTCTGGTTACAAAACAGCAAAGGGTTCGGTGCAATTTCCGCTCGATCAACCCATTCCGTACGGCTTGATCAGCAAGATTGTAAAATTCCGGGCGAAGGAAAATTTGGCGAAAGCAAAAACGAAAAAGAAACGATAGCGACACTTGTACCCGTCACCGATGATTCGCGACAAAAAAACCAGGTTTCTCCCTTCGGGGAAACCTGGTTTTTGGTATTTTTCACACCGCCGCGACTGCCGGGCGCATCACGATCACTTCATCGCCGTCGCGGATCGGCGCGGCGAGTCCGCCGAGCAATTTCGCCGCGCGTCCATTGATCAAAACGCCGGAGCGAAACGCAAATTGACCGCGCTCATCCAAAACCAGGTCGCGCAAATCGTACCGCGCGAAAATCGCGGCGAGCAAATCGTCCAGCGTCGCGCCATCGAAAATAAATTCGGTCGAACCAATCCCAGCGCGCGCCCACATTTCGCCGGTGAATTTCACCATCACGCGCGTCATCATCCGCCGCCCACCGGCGGAAACACATCGAGCGTATCGTCCGCGTTCAACAGCGTGTCCAAACCCTGCGGCAAATGCACCGATTGGCGACCGTTCACAAAGACTCTGATGTGATCTTTGAGTACGCCGGGCGCGTGCCAAATTTCCGCGTCCAACTCCGGTTTGTTTTTCAGTGCGGCTTGCAAAATCGCGCGCGCGGACATTGGCGCGCGCATTTCCACTTCAATTGTCTTGCCGCCCGCGAGTTGCCGCAGTGTCGCGTAAAAATTTACGTGCATATCGAATCTCCGAAACCTGGAAGGTTTTTGGAAACCTTCCAGGTTTTGATCTCACGGACATTGAATCAACGCTTGCGCCCACAAACAACCGCCGCACACCGGAAACTGGTTGCCCAGACAATCTTCCTCATTCGAGTCGAGCATATCGCATCCGCCGCAGAACGAGCAAGGTGCGAACGCGAAACTGTGCACGCGTTCGCGATACGCGACGTAACCGGGATCGTTCCACAAATCGAGCAAACTTTTTTCGCCGACTTTGCCGATGACGTGCCGCTTGAGCAAGCGTTCGCGTTTTCGCAAGTACGTCGAGTGCGTGTGCAATAACGGAATGCACGGCGCGACACTGCCATCCCAGCCAATCGCCATCGCGCCGCTCTCGATAAAATTGCACACGTCGTTCGCGCCGCCGAAATTATTTCCGGCAAACGTTACATTCCAGCCGCTCGTGATCGCGCGGAAAAATGAATCGCGCGTCAAATCGTTCAAATCCATTTTTGGAATACTCAAACGCGGCAACCACTTGGACGGCAAGTACGCGATGTTGATGAGCGCATCGTTGTAAAGTGTTTCCTGGTTCATCTCGCGATCATACGGCAGAACATTGCTGACCATAAACCGGCGCGCGCCGATGCTCGCCGCGATCTTCAGCACTTCCGGCAAATCGTGAATGTTGCGTTTCATCGCGACAAAGTTGATTCCGATTTCCGGCATCGGGCGGAACGAGTGGTGGCGCAAACTGCGGAACGTTTGCACGTTATCCAACACGCGCGGCAATTCCGCGCCGAGCCGCACATCTTCGTAACTTTCCGGCTTGGCACCGTCAATCGAAACCCACAACGTTTCGATGCCCGCGTCAATCAATCTTTTCGAGCGTTCCGCGTTGAGCAAAATCGCGTTCGTGATGATTTCGACCGGCGCGCCAATCGCGCGCACGCGTTCGATCATCTCCAACGTTTTCGTGTGAAACAACGGCTCGCCGATGCCGCCGAAAAAAACGCGCGGACGCGGCGTGATTTGTTGCAAGCCGTCCAAAATATGTTCGAACGTTGCGCGCGACATTTTACCGAGCGGTTCGTCCCAGATATTTCGCATGCAGGTTACGCAAGTGATATTGCACCGATTCGTCGGCTCGATGTACACTTTGGCGAGTTGCGACACCGGGCGATGCAGACGTAGATTGTTCGCCGCGTCTTCCACGCGCAAGCGCGCGCCGGGTTTCAAGTCGAAGCGCGCGACCATTTCCGGCGGCATCACCAATCGTCCTTGCGCGTCTACCTCCGCCCACATTGCTCGATTGTCGTCCATAGAATTTTCCTCTCGCAAAAATAATTTTGCAAATCTATTGTATCCCAAATCGCGCAATTCGCCAAAGACAAAAATCACATTCGAAAAACTTGCGAGTTGACTTGAACGCGTTTTGATTTATACTAACGCCAGACCGTTGGAGGTTTCGTCGTGAGGCAAATTCGTTTTGAATGGGATCCCATCAAAGCCGCGAAAAATTTTCGCAAGCACGGGGTTACGTTTGAAGAAGCCAGCACCGTGTTCGATGATCCAAATTTCATCATGGTTGTTGATGACGAACATTCGATTGATGAAGAGCGTTTCATTACGATTGGACTATCCAACAAAACCAGGTTGCTGATGGTTGCACATACCGACAACGCCGATTTAATTCGCATCATCAGCGCGCGCAAAGCGGTAAAGAAAGAAGAGGACTTTTATGCCCAAGCAGACTAGACGCGACGATTATGAATTGCGTGATGAATATGATTTATCGAAAATGACGATTGTGCCAAACGGCAGATACGCGCCACACCGACGCATCGGCAAAAATGTCGTTGTCCTTGCTCCCGATGTCGCCCAAGTATTTTCAAACGACGCGACGGTGAACGCGGCGTTACGTTTGGTGATTCAAATGAACCAGGTTACGCGCAAGCGCGGCGACAAAACCGGGCGCGCTCCCAAATCCAAATCGCGCGTTACGCCCGCGCGACTTGCTATGCGCGCGACAACCTGAAACAAAAGACACTCTGAAAATTCAGAGTGTCTTTATTTTGCGCGGCGACGCTTCAACTATCGCGAATCACTTGCCATATGACAGTTTTTGTATTTCTTGCCGCTCCCGCACCAGCACGGATCGTTGCGTCCGATTTTCGTGCCCGCCGCCGCGTTCACCGGTTTGCGCGCAGGTTCGGCTTTGGGTTTCGCACTTGCCGGTTTCGCTTGCGCGCTTTCCGATTTTTGATTCGTCGCGACCGCTTTTTGCGTACTCGCCCCGGCTTCTTCGACCGCTTGGCGCGACGCGCGATCACGCGCATCCCCGGCGAGGCGCGCAAAGCCGCGATACTGGTACGTGAATGCGTACGTCACCACTTGCGAGCGAATCCGCGCGTACAAATCTTTGAACATCTCCGCCGCGCTGCGTTGATATTCGACGAGCGGATTGCGCTGACCGTACGCTTGCAAGCCGATGCCCTCGCGCAATTGTTCAATCGCGGTGAGATAGTCCACCCACAAATTCGTAACGACGCTCAACATCAACTCGCGCAACAAATCGTTAAACGTCGCCGCGCCGCCGCGCACCATTTCGATTTGCGCCAGCGATTTGTTCCAGTACGCGACGACCTGGTCGCGCAACGCGTCGCGATTCTCGACATCGAGTTTTTGGGCGGCGAGGTACGTCCACGCGAAACGCGGCACGAGCACTTCAAACCGTCGATGCGTGCGCGAATCGAACGCCGCCGTGCGCGTGTGCGCGAGATTGAACAGCACGAACGCGAGCCGCGTGCCGCGCGCATCATCCGCGCTTTTGACGCGCTCATTCAATTCGCGTTCCATCTCATCGAGCAATTTTTCCGCTTGCTTGGTGTACTGCTCGTCGAGCGTCGCGGCGAGATCATCGCGCACCGCGTCAAAATTGAGCGCGCCGTCCGGTTTCCGACGAAACTCGACCGCTTGACCGATACGCTTGCCAACGCGCCGCGTGATTTGCTCGACCGTGCGCGCATCGAACGCGCGATGCACCGCGTCAATGATGTCGCGTTGCGTCAGCTCGACACCGCGCTCAACGCGCAATTCGATTGCCAACCCGGTCGCCTGGTTCAACGCTTGCGCGATGGCGCGCGCATCGAGCGCGCGATTTTGTTCGCGCGCTTCCTCTTGAATCGTCGCCAGCGTATTCTTGACCAGGTCTTCCGTTTCGTCCCAGCCGGTTTTGTATGATTGCTGAAACGTCTCGACCGATTCCGGCACAATCGTATCGGTGATGTAATCGCGATGCGCTTCGAGCGCGGCTTGCGCGGCATCGAGAATTTTTTCAGCGCTCGCGCCTTGTAAATCGCGCGCGACCAGGTCGAGCGAGAACGGCGACCAAAATTCATTTTCGTTCAGATAAAAACCGGGAAGCAGTGAATCGAGATGCGCGAGCAAACGCGGCGCGTCGTTCGCATCGCCCTTGAGCGTCTCCGCCATAATGCGATTGATTTCTTCCTCGAACCAATCGCGCAAATCGTCGCGCAAATCCGCTTTCGTCAAAATGCGATAACGTTGCCCGTAAATAATTTCGCGTTGCTTGTTCAACACATCGTCGTAATCGAGCAGGTGTTTGCGAATGTCAAAATTGTAACTTTCCATTTTGACTTGCGCCTGCTCCAACGATTTCGTAACCCAATCGTGTTCGAGCGGAATGTCCTCCGTCCACACGCGATCCATCAAACTCTTGCCGCCCATTCGCCGCATAATTTCGTCTTCGAGCGAAACGTAAAAACGCGATGCGCCGGCGTCGCCCTGGCGTCCCGAACGTCCGCGCAATTGATTGTCAATGCGTCGCGCTTCGTGGCGTTCCGTACCGACGATTCGCAGTCCGCCGAGTTCGCGCACACGCGCGCGATCGAGAATGTATTTTTGAAAACGTTGAACCGGCTCGGCATCGAGCGCGTATTTTTCCGGCGAAATTTTCGCGAGCGCGTCCGCGATTTGATCGAACGTGAGATTGTACGGATCAACACCTTCGCGATGCAGAACGCGTCCAACTTCAGCAAGCGTTTCTTCGGCGAGTTCGCCGCCGAGTTTAATGTCCACGCCACGGCCCGCCATATTCGTCGCGACCGTGATCGAATGCGGTTCGCCCGCGCGCGCGATGATGTGCGCTTCGCGTTCGTGTTCCTTCGCGTTCAAAACCTGGTGCGGAATTCCCGCGCGCAAAACGTCCGCCAGTTGTGCCGAATCCACCTCGAACAGATCGCGCAAGGTCGCCAGATTTTCGACCGCGAGCGGGTCCACATTCGCGTCGAGTTTTTTCGCGAGCGCGGCAACATCTTGCTCGCGCAACGCGAGCCGCTTGATGATCGCATCGAGATCGTTCGCACGGACGCGAAATTCATCGCGCACCGCGTCCACATCGCCGAGCGCGTCAATCAACGCGCGATTGACGTTGAGCATTTCATCGCGCGCCAAGCGCAATTCCTGGTACACTTGCGACGCACTTTCAAAATCCAAATTGAATTTCGACGCGGTTTTTGCGAGGTCGTCGGGACGCGTCGCAATTTCTTCGCACAGCGCGTCCGCGCCATCGAGCCGCAAACCCAGGTCGAGCAAGCGCACGGCAAAATCAATTTCGCGTTTGCCGATAGCATCGAGTTCTTTTTGATCCTTGTCGCTCAGGTTCGCGGCTTTATCTTTGCCGCGCGCGCGCGTTTTGAGTCGCGCGAGTTCGCGCACGTCCACTTTGAATTTGCGCGCGGTCTCGTTCACGCGGCGCACATCGAATTCGTGAAACAATCTCTGCGCTAAAATCTCTTCGTAATTTTCCGGCACATCGTCGAGCGTGCGCGCCAAGATCGCCTTGAGCGTTGCGCGTTGTTTGTCGCTCAACTCGTCGTCTTCCTCGATCGCGTTTTGCAACAGGCGCGCGCGCGCGTACAGTTGCAATTTCATCGCGGACAAACGTTTACTCAAGCGTTCCGACGCCTCAACCGCCGCGGTGCCGACGAGTGTCGGCTGACCGCGCGCGTACAACTGCGCGAGTTCGACCGCGACCGCGCGCCATTTCGCTTCTTCGTTGCGATAGATCAAATCGGCTTGATCGGCGCGAATCATCGGCTTGTTCGTCGGAATCACGACAACGTCGAGGTTGTACACTTTTTGAAATTCGTCTTCTTCCGTTTTCGCGGTGCCGGTCATTCCCGCGAGCCGGTGATACAAACGAAAATAATTTTGCAACGTCACGGTCGCGTACGTAACCGACTCTTGTTGAATTTGCAAACGCTCTTTCGCTTCGACCGCCTGGTGCAAACCATCCGACCACCGGCGTCCCGCCATCAAACGGCCGGTAAATTCGTCAACGATAATGACCTGACCTTTGCGAACGATGTAATCCTTGTCGCGCTTGAATAGATATTCTGCTTTGAGCGCGGCTTCGAGGTGGTGCATCGTTTTAAGTTGTTGCGGGTCCACTTCTTCGGGACGATCCGGGTTCGTGAGCCGGACGTTCAACAATTCTTCGACGCGATCATACCCGGCTTCGGTGAGCGTGATGCCGCGCGTGCGCTGATCAATCGTGAAATCATCCGGCGCGAGTTTGCGGACGATTTCCGCGAGCCGATAGTATTCATCGGACGCTTCGCCCGCGGGACCGGAAATGATGAGCGGCGTGCGCGCTTCGTCAATCAAAATATTGTCCACCTCGTCCACAATCGCGTAATACAATTCGCGTTGGACGCGATCTTCCAAACGCCACGCCATATTGTCGCGCAAATAATCGAAACCAAATTCGCTGTTCGTGCCGTAGGTGATGTCGGCGCGATACGCGTCCTGACGCGGACACGCGCGCAGATAATTCATCTCGGCGGTTTGGGCTTTGTACGTCGGATCGTAAATCAGCGCGCTCCCGTCGCCCTGTTGAATCACCGCGACCGAAAGACCGAGCGCGTGATAGACCGGTCCCATCAATTGCGTGTGATAGCGCGCGAGGTAATCGTTGACCGTAACGAGATGCGCGCCGCGACCGAGCAGTGCGTTCAAGTACAGCGGCGAAGTCGCGACGAGCGTCTTGCCTTCGCCGGTTTTCATCTCCGCGATCTTGCCTTCGTGCAAAGTCATTCCGCCGATGAACTGAACATCAAAGTGGCGCAAGCCAATCGTGCGGACGCTCGCCGCGCGCACGCACGCGAACGCGTCCGGCAAAATTTCGTCGAGTGTCGCGCGTTCCTGCTCGACCAGTTTTTTCTGCGCGGCTTTGAGTTGATCGTCAATCGCGCGGCGTTCGTCCGCATCGGTCGCGGTCGTCTGGCGCGTTTGCAATTCCGCGACCTGGTTGCGCGCGGATGCAAGCGCACCGTTCAAGTGCGCGCGAAACTCGTCCGTCTTGGCGCGCAGTTGCGCGTCCGATAATTTTTGCAAGTCGCGTTCGCGCGGATTGATTTGTTCGACGACGATCTTGCGATAGCGTTGCACTTGTTTTTCACTGGGGTCGCCAGCGAGTTTGGTGTATAAATTTTTCAACATTCTGAACCTGGCTGTTACTCACAATCACTTGAGTTGTTGTGATTTGGCGATGCGATAACATCGCGGAAAACTTGTTTCGCCTTCAATGTGCGGAATCAGGTCGCGTAAATCTTGCCGGAAAATTCCAATTGCCCATTTTGTTCTGCCGACGATGCGGAAAATAAAGTCCACCGCGTCAGGACGCCATGTTGAAGATTCACCAGTGGCACAAACCAACTGGATTGCTCTGGGCTACTGAAAAATTACCAGACTGCCGGAATGTTATCCGGTCCCGGATGTTTTTTATTATAGTGATACAACTCTCTACGGTATTCTGATATTACTGCAATTCGTGCACAGTAATAAGTTTTGTAATTAAACCGGGAAGCTGGCGCGATTTCTCTGAAATAGATTTTCCTACGGACCAGTTGTTCCATGTGATCTATTATTCCATAGTCCGCAAATATCTTTTCTGGTATAAAAGCTCCTCTTTTGCCTTGGCGAAGATTGGCATAGAACATTTCACATATCCAACAATCTTGCTTTCGCCAAAGAAAACTCAAGATCAGCTCTGTCTCGTGTTCCTTCAGATAAACACCTTTCATGGCATTCCTTATGTTATTTGTAGGGGAATTTGCGCCTTTTCACGTTTTAGGTGCAAATCTATCTCTATGTACCCCAGCACACGCGAACCCAAGGTAGTCAACATTGCTCTATCGTATTGAGTATTTGTCTTGATCCGTTCCGCAAGTCCCAACTCCTCGGAATGAGTACAAACAAAATTCAACCAATTCGAGAGCACTCCTTGAGTATAATTTGTGCTTAGGAAATTGTTAGCAAATTCGGTCTTTTGGAGGTCAAGGTTTCGTCCGCGTGGTACCCAGATGCCTTCAGTCAAATGAACAAATCTCAAGAAATAGAGAATATTAACCTTCGCTTTCTTGTCGCCGATGTTGCCATTGATCAAACTCTCGATCAGAATTCTTTTCTGCTCAATACCAAGACCGATTCGCTTGACCTGTGCCTTGCCGATTCCTCGGCGCAAAACAAATTCATAATTGAGGTTGTCGCGGAAACGAACCCCGTACGTGTCGGTAAGACGAAAAGATGAAAGACGATTACCTTGAGAAGTATCAATGATCAGGTCAAAATACTCTGCCATGTGTTTATGAACTTTAAAATGTGAATCTGCGACGCCAGAACGTAAACTAAAGTACTCTACAAAATCCTCTCGCTGGAGTTCAGTCGCGTCTTTTTCGTAGAAAGGAAGAATAAACCGGTTGAGGCAAGCAAGATGAGTAAAATTATTCGCGACCGGTTTGGAGAGAGGAACGCCTGAATTTCTAACTGCTTCTTCAATCAGCGTCTTGTAGAGTTTGTTGACGAGCGCGAGCGAATAGTACTTGAGCAAAATACGGTTGGATACTGCAAATTCAGCCAATGCTTTCTTAAATGCCTGCGGTGTCTCATCTGCTACCAGAATGATGACTAGTGGCGTTTCTCCTTGATGAAATCTAATTTTCTGGTATTCAGTTGTCTGATTCAGACAATAGTTTAATTTCGCGCGGCTATCAATGACCGTCTCAAGTTCAGTAATGGCAACTTGCCCATCGCCAATCTCGTGTGCAAAATCAATTCTACCAAAGTCAGTAGAATATTGTTGAAATAATTTTCGTCTGAGGTTAAGCCCCAAGCATTGCTTCAGATAATCTTGTTGGCGAAGCAAAGTCCATTCTACCAAAAGTTCATTCATCTTGTTTACCTCCAACTTTGTTTGCGCGGCAGTGACTTGGAATCATCACATCGTAATCGCTAAACTCATCCGCGCAACCCGCGACGCGCGAGCCAAAGAAAATAATCGCGGATGCCTGCGGCAAACGCGCGCGGAGTTTGGTGGTAATTTTTTGGACAAGCGGATCGCTTGTTCGTAAATCAGAAATCATAAATCTGAAATCCGAAATTTTCTACGCATCTTTGAGATACTCGCCCACACTCCGCCCCTCGTGCGTGCGCGCGATCGTTTCCGCGAGCAAGGGTGCGATCGGTAAAATTTTGAAATTCTTCAAACGTTTTTCCGGCGGAATCGGAATCGTGTCGGTGCAAATAAATTCTTCGATGGGCGCGTCGCGCAAACGTTCAAGCGCCGGATTCGAAAGCACCGGGTGTGTGCAAACCGTATGCACTGAACGCGCGCCGCTACGCTTGAGCAAATACACCGCTTCGGTCAACGTCCCGGCGGTGTCCACTTCATCGTCAACCAGGATCGCGTTTTTATCTTGCACATCGCCAATCACCGTCAACGCTTGCGCTTTGGGATCGTTGCCGATGCGCCGCTTTTCGACGAACGCGAGCGGCAGATCGAGACGCCGCGCAAAGTTGCGCGCCTTTTTCGCGAACCCGAGATCGGCGGACACGACGACCGCATCGGAAATGTTTTTCGATGCGACGTAATCGGTGAGAATCGGGAACGCGGAAAATTCATCACCGGGAATACTGAAAAATCCTTGAATCTGTCCCGCGTGCAAATCCACCGTCATATAACGATCCGCGCCCGCGGCGACGATCAAATCGGCGATCAAGCGCGCGGTGATCGGAATGCGCGGATAATCTTTTTTATCACTGCGTCCGTACGCGTAATACGGAATGACGGCGGTGATGCGCCCGGCGGATGCGCGTTTGAGCGCGTCGAGAAAAATTAACAATTCCAAAATGTTGCGACTGACCGGCGTGTTCAATCCTTGAATGATAAATACGTCCGCGCCGCGCACACTCGACTTGAGTTGCACAAAGATATTTTCGTTTGGAAAATCAAACACATCCGCATCGGCGATCTCGACCTCGAGTTGCCGACCGATCGCTTCGGCGAGCGGACGATTACTCCGCCCGCTCAACAACGCGATCTCGCCGTACATCTTCGCCATTGAAAATCTCCCACACATCATCCGTCATTGCGCGCAAAGCGAAGCAATCCCCACGGTTGCGTTGGAGATTGCTCGCTTCGGCTTGACTTGTACCGCATCGTTCGACTGCGCTTTGCTCCGCGCACGGTACTTCGCAATGACACTGTCGCGATTTATTTTTCTTCAATCGTTACGCTTTGAATCACATCGCCGCGCCCAATTTTCGCGACGACATCCATCCCTTGCGTGACCTGCCCGAACGCGGTGTACGCGCCATCAAGAAACGGCGTCGCTTCGAGCGTGATGTAGAATTGACTGCCCGACGATTCGCGCCGCGGATTTTGTTGATCGCCCAAGCGCGCCATTGCAATCGCGCCTTTGGTGTGCTTGATTTTGATTTCGGCGGGAATCGTGTACCCCGGTCCGCCGGTGCCGTCGCCTTTTGGATCGCCGCCCTGGATCACAAAGTTCGGTTCGACGCGATGAAAGGTGAGCCCGTCGTAAAATCCTTCGCGCGCGAGCAGAACAAAATTGTTCACGGTCAACGGCGCGTCCTTCGGATACATCTCGACGACGATGTTGCCTTTCGCGGTTTTGATCGTCGCGACGTACAGTTTGTTCACGTCAATTCGCATTTGTGGTGCAGACTTGTACATATCCACTCTCCTGGCTGGGGGAAGTTGCGCGACGCGACCGGCATCGCCGCGCGGCGGTTCGGTGGGTTGCGCGGTTGGCGCGGCGGCGGCGGTCGGAATCGCGATTGAAGTTGGCGCGGGCGCGGTGGTCGGTGCGGCGCACGCGGCGAGCATCAGCGCGAGCAACGCGATCAATCCGCCGAACAAAAAGCATCCCTTGTGCGCGGTTGCGCGCGGTCGCGCCTGCCAATTTTCTTTTTGCATTGCTGTTTGTGCCTCCACAATAAGTTGATCGGTATTTTTGTAGTGACTTGCGTACATCAAACGCGCTTTCCGCAACGCGGTCAACGCATCGTTGTACCGTTGCGCGCGCAGATGCGCTTGACCTTGTTGATACCAGGTCTCGATCTCTTTCATTCGCAACGCCCATTGCAATTTTGCTTCCGCGCCTTGAATCACACGATCAAAGGCGAGCAGTTGCCGGTACAGCGCGATGGTGCGATCCCAATCCTCCGCGGTCGCCGCGATTTCGGCATCGCGCAAAATTTGTTCGACCTGGTCTTTATCATTCGTCATTTTTTATTTCTCGTTCAAATGGCACCGATCGTTCAACAAGCGCAACCGCGGCCGCGCGTTGCCGATTTCGATCACACTGACCGACGCGTTGTCGAACCAAAACGGCAAACGTTTGCTCGTGTCGAAACCGGCGGCGGTCGCGATCAACATTCCGAGCGTGCCGCCGTGCGTTACGAGCGCGACGCGCGCGTCGTGCGAATGACGCGCACACATGTCATCGAGAAACATTTGAATGCGTTGTTGAAAAACCGGGATGCTTTCTTCGCCGGGTAATTCGACGCGCGTCGTCGAGTGGTGCCACGCCGCGTACAAATCAGGATGGCGTTGCTTGAACTCGTCCGCGGTCAATCCTTCGAGCGCGCCGATCCCTTTTTCTTTCAAGCGTTCATCGCAAATCACTTGCGCGCCAATTTTTTGCGCGATGATTTCGGCGGTCGTCCGTGCGCGCGCGAGTGGGCTGGCGTACAACGCGTCGAGCGGTTCACCGGCGAAACGCGTCGCGAGTTGTTGCGCTTGCGCGATGCCGCGCGCGTTCAACGGCGTGTCGGTGTGCCCTTGAATCCGTCCTTGACTGTTCCAATCGGTTTCGCCGTGGCGAATTAAAACTAGTTGCAAGGTTTACTCCGCTGGCACAAGATTCAATTTGCTCACCGCATCGTTCACATCGCGGGGCCACACAAACAAACGATTGTACGGCTTGACGCGAAAATAATCTTGCGGGAAAAAGATTTCGCGCGTGGTGATGTCCGCGCAATAGCGTTCGATCCAGCCCTCGCGTTCCGCGCGCGACACCGCTTGCCCTTTCACCAGTTTTTCCGTAACCTGGAATAACTTGACGCACATTCGAAATTCGTACCCGGTCAGTGCGAGCGGATTCGCCCACGCGCCGCGCGGCGCATCGAACGCGGCTTGCCCGGTTTCCTGAAACAAAACCAGGTCGGGGTAACTCGGAATGCTGGGATAAATAATCAATGACGCCGCCCAGCCGGAATCAATCATCATCAAGTTGAACGTCGCGCGTTCTTTGCGCGAGAGGCGCGCGCGTTCGGCTTCGGAATAATTCGGCGCGATGTACGCGAGCAAGCGACCGTACTGCTCGAATTTTTCATCGCCCGTCCACACGAACAACTTGCGTTTCGATCCATCCGGTCGTTCCAATTTTTCATCGAGTAGAATTTTGAAATGGTCGGTCGCGCGATTGCCTTGCGTTTCTTGCAATGTCCCGGCAGAGCCGGTCGCGAGTTTTGGATGCAAGTGTGCCGCGAGTCCCGTACTGATTGGTGACTTGCCTTGCTGAATCCACTCGCTGAGTTGCCGTAGGTTCGCGTCTTGCTTCGACGGTTTCTGATTGCCGGGATAATGCACTTCGGGTGTGTCAATGCTCAACATTCGAATCGCGACAGAAATCGCCGGCGTATCGCCATCCGTCGCGCCGAGAAATTGATGATCGCCCAGCGCGTCGAGTTCGAATCCTTGCGGATCCCAGAACAGTTTGACTGACATTTTATCCTCGCTTGAACACGCGCATCACGCGAACGACAAATCCGCGATCGGTAATGCGTGTGCTTCTAATCGGTTCAGATTGACTACCCGACTTGCATTGTCAATGTCAATTCCAACTATTTGCCCATCAGCATCGAAATCAAGCACAACGCCGGGCGCGACCTCTGTCGAGTCCACACCCGTTTTTTCGGAAAGGTCAATATAGAGCGAATCGGTTTCCGCGTAATATCGAAACGTCATCGTTACTCCTCCCTAAAGTTGCGGTCGGGAAACGCGTTGTGGATTGTTTAGCCATCACTCAACGTAACTACACGCAGATACTTGGCGAGTTCAGGAATGAAAATCCAAACGCGAATCCGACCATCTGGCTGACCTGACGACGCAGTGGATTTCGTAACGCGCGTTCGCACCACTCGCGTTGAATGTACGGACGTTTGCGTAAAATCTCATTCTCAAAATAACGCGTCGTCTTCATCCATCAACATCTCCGCCGCCGCGTACACATCCATCTCGCGCGCCGCGATTTTTTCGACGAGCGTTTCGAGTTTCAATCCGTTCACACCTCCGAGCAAGCGCGCCATCAATTCGCGTTGCACAACCATTTCGAGCTCCGCGCGCACACGCGCGCGTTCGCGTTGTGCCAGCAAATGATGCGCGTCGAGGTACGCGCGATGTTTGCCGATCCAATCCACCGCGTCCGCGATCCCTTCGCCTTTGAGCGCGATCGTTTTCAACACCGGCGGTCGCCAATCATTTTCTTTCATCGGTTTGAGATTCAAATTCATTTCGAGCGCGGCGACCGTCGCGCTCACCTCGTCGTGATCCGCTTTGTTGACGATGAGCAAATCCGCGATTTCGAGAATCCCGGCTTTGATCGCTTGAATGTCGTCGCCCAATCCCGGCGCTTGTACGACGATTGTCGTGTGCGCGTGCTTGGCAATGTCCACTTCGTTTTGCCCCGCGCCGACCGTTTCGATCAAAACAATTTCAAACCCGGCGGCGTCGAGAACCTGGACGGTATCGTTCGTCGCGGACGCGAGCCCGCCGAGATTGCCGCGCGTCGCCATCGAGCGAATGAACACGCCGGGATCGCCGGACAAATCTTGCATTCGCAAGCGGTCGCCCAAAATCGCGCCGCCGGAAAAAGGACTGGTTGGGTCAACGGCAACAATGCCGACGCGTTGTCCGCGTCGGCGATACTGTTTCGCGATTTCGTTGACGAGCGTGCTTTTGCCGGTGCCCGGCGCGCCGGTGATGCCGATCAAATGCGCGCGCCCGGTAAAGCGAAAGATCGCGGCGACGATTGCGCGCGCGCCCGCGCCGCCGCGCTCGACTGCGCTGATCGCGCGCGCCACCGCACGCGGTTGTCCCGCGCGCAATGCCTCAAGGTCCATTACACCCTCGCGCGGACTTGATCGCGAATGAATTGCGCGAGATCCTGGGTCGAAGCGCCGGGACCAAACACGCCCGCGAAACCCATTTGCTTGAGCGTCGGCAAATCGTCTTCGGGAATGATGCCGCCGCACACGAGCAGAACATCGTCCACATTTTTTCGTTTCAATTGCGCGACGATGCGCGGAAACAAATCCATGTGCGCGCCGGACAAGATCGAAAGCCCGACGACATCCACATCTTCTTGCAACGCGGCTTCGGCGATCATTTCCGGCGTTTGGCGAATGCCGGTGTAGATCACTTCCATCCCCGCGTCGCGCAACGCGCGCGCAACGACCTTTGCGCCGCGGTCGTGTCCATCCAAACCTGGTTTTGCAATCAATACGCGAATCGGTCGATCAGCCATTTATTTTTCTCCGCAGTGAGATCGGGCGCATTATACATCAAATCGGCGGGATTGAAAAACAATCGGCGGGACGTTGTTGCCGGGTTCTCGATTTGACCCGTCTAACAAAGTGAATTATAATAGCGTCAAGTGTATTCAATTATTGAATAGTTATAGAAAGAATAAACTATGCGTCAAACTAAAGTGTCGGGTTATGCGTTGCTTGGATTGCTGAGCGGGGGTTCCAAACATGGCTACGAATTGCACCAAGCGTACAATGACCCGGTTGGACTGGGCCAGGTGTGGCGGTTGGGGTTAAGCCAGCTTTACGCCGAGTTGAAGCAACTCGAAACGGAGGGTTTGGTTGAATTTACGTTTCACGCGCAAGAACTGCGCCCCGCGAAAAAAATGTTCAAACTCACTCCCGCCGGTCGCGCGGCATTCAAGCAATGGATCGAAACGCCGGCGCACGGCGTGCGCGAATTGCGCGTCGAGTTTATGGTCCGCTATTATTTTGCCGAACGCACCAGCAAAAAAGCCGTCGGCGTATTGATGGAGCGGCAACGCGAATCGTTGAGAAAAGAACTGGCAACGCTAACCACATTGCCGACCATTTCCGAATCGCATAATTTCGAGCGACTTGTCCGAACGTTTCGCATTAGCCAGTTGCGCGCGGCTCTCGATTGGCTGGAGGGTGGACAAAAATTATTCACCCCGCGCTAAAGGAGGAAGCGGTGAAAGATATTCGAACGTTTTTCGTGATTGTATTTTCAGCATTGATGCTCGCCGCATGTCAGACGACACTAACCGCAACGTTGAACACAAATGGAACAATTACCGTTTCCGCGGCGGCATCGTTAACCGCATCGTTCACCGACATCGGCAAAGCATTTGAAGTGGCAAATCCGGGAACGAAAATCACGTTCAACTTTGCCGGGTCGCAGGCATTACGCACGCAAATCGAACAGGGCGCGAAAGCCGACGTGTTTGCGAGCGCGGACACGAACAACATAGACCTGCTCAAAAAGCAAGGTTTGGTAAACGACGCGCCAATCTTTACGCGCAATCGTCTCGTCGTGATCGTCCCCAAAGACAACCCGGCAGGCATCAAGACCCTGAAGGATTTGACCAAACCCGGTTTGAAACTCGACCTTGCCGATGCGAGTGTGCCGGTTGGCAATTACACGCTCCAGTCTCTGGATAAACTTTCCGCCGATACGACGTACGGCGCGGATTTCAAAACGCAGGTTCTCGCGCGAGTCGTTTCGCGAGAAAATGATGTCAAGCAAGTCGTCAGCAAAGTCGCGCTGGGTGAAGCGGATGCCGGCGTTGTCTACACAACCGACGCACACGCCGCGATTGACAAACTCGTTACGATTGACATTCCCGATCAGTTCAACGTGATTGCGGTCTATCCGATTGGCGTGGTCAAGGAAAGCGCGAATCCAACCCTCGCGCAAAAATTCATTGACTATGTGCTTTCGGATGCCGGGCAAGCCGTGATGAAAAAATATGGGTTTGCGCCGCGATGATGGTTTGGCAATGATTAAAAAGCCCAAGCGATCAATCTGGGGCGAGCACACAGCGCCGGGACGATTTCTTTTCTTAAGCATGATCGCCTTGTTCTTGGTGTTCCTTGGGCTTCCTTTATTCGCGCTCGTTTTACGCGCGGTGCCGTTCAACGCCGGGGGCTGGTTGAGTGATCGCACGTTCGATGCGTTGCAACTGAGTCTCGTCACGGCGAGCATCTCCGCAATTCTGGCGATCATCGTCGGCACGCCGGTTGCGTACTTTCTGGCGCGCGAAGATTTTCGCGGCAAAGCGATTGTGGACGCGTTGATTGATGTGCCGATGGTTCTGCCGCCCGCCGTCGCCGGCCTCGCACTCTTGATGACGTTCGGGCGACGCGGCTTGCTAGGACCTAGTTTGTCGGCAATCGGTATTGAGTTGCCGTTCACAACTGCCGCCGTTATCATCGCCGAAACATTTGTCGCCGCGCCTTTTTATGTGCGCGCCGCCAAAGCCGGGTTTGCGTCTGTCAATCGCGGATTGGAACAAATGTCGGCATTGCTCGGCGTTTCCAATTTGCAAACATTTTTTCGCGTCACTTTGCCGCTTGCCGCGTCTGCCCTGTTCGGCGGCGCGTTAATGACCTGGGCGCGCGCGCTCGGCGAGTTTGGCGCGACGATTATGTTCGCCGGCAATTTTCAAGGGCGCACGCAAACCATGCCGCTCGCGATCTACATCGGACTCGAATCGAATCTCGATAGCGCGCTCGCGCTTTCGGTGATTTTGATCGGCGTATCGTTCGGCATTCTCGCGCTCGTCCGTTTGATTTCTCCCAAAGGTGTTACCCTGGGTTGATATGTTTGACATCGCAATTCGCAAAAACCTGGGCGCGTTCAATCTGACTATCGAGTTAAGCGCGCCGGAAAATCAGATCATTGTTTTGTTTGGACCGAGCGGTGCGGGCAAAACGATGACGCTCGCGGCGGTTGCCGGATTCACACCGCCAGATGCGGGGCGCATCGTCGCGGGCAACCGTGTGCTGTTTGATTCGGAACGCGCGATCAACTTACCGCCGCAACAACGGCGCATTGGTCTCGTCAAACAAGACCTCGCGCTCTTTCCGCATCTCACTGTGCGCGAAAATATCGCGTTCGGTTTGCGCGATCCGCGCGACGCGCGCATAGATGAAATGCTCGCGCTGGTCGGCTTGTGCGAATTTGCCGCGCGCTATCCCGCGCAATTGTCCGGCGGACAGCAACAACGCGTCGCGCTTGCACGCGCACTTGCACCGCATCCCGATTTGCTTTTGCTCGACGAACCGTTCAGCGCGCTCGACGCGCCGACGCGCATGTTGTTGCGTCACGAATTGCACGATCTGCAACGCCAATTTCAAATCCCTACAATTTTTGTAACGCACGATTTGGGCGAGGCGTATTTTCTCGCGGACAAACTCGCGGTGATTGATACGGGGAAAATTTTGCAGATGGATCCGCCGGGCGAAATTTTGCGGCGACCGAATAGTTTGCCGGTCGCGCGCGCGGTCGGCGTGAAAAATGTTTTGCGCGGCGAAATCATCGCGCGGGATCGCGTGCGCGTGGGCGAGGCAATGATAGACATCCCGGCTCATTCGTTCGCGCTCGGAGCGCGCGTATATGTGTGCATTCGTCCCGAACGCGTGATGCTGTTGCGCCCGGATCGCGCCGGCAAATCGTCGGATGAAAACGCGTTGCACGGCAACATTGTGCGCGAGATGAGCGACGGAATGAACGCGACGTTATATTTTCGCGCGGCGGATGCGCGATTACTGCCCGACCAGGATTACGATCTACAAATCGAATTGCCGGTGTACATTTACGAGCGGTTGAATCTCGCGCGTGAACGCGCGTGGACAGTGTCGCTGAGAAAGAACGCGATTCATTTGATTGGGGATTAGAAAATGAAAAACCAGGTTTCTGCCCTTCGGGGGAAACCTGGTTTTTAGTATACCATCTCTCCTCTCACAAACGCCGCCGTCCTGGGATCGCGCGGCGCATCAAAAAACGCGCGTGTGTCATTCACCTCGACGATGCGCCCGCCGAGCATCAAACCGACGCGGTGCGCGAGCCGCTTCGCTTGAAAGACGTTGTGCGTGACCAGGACAATCGTGGTGCCGCGCGCGCGGTTTTGTGCGCGCGCGATCTCTTCGATCAGCGCGACGTTGTACGGATCGAGATTCGCGGTCGGCTCGTCGAGCAACAAGACGCGCGGCTCAATCACGAGCGCGCGCGCGAGCGCGACGCGTTGCATCTCGCCGCCGGAAAGTTTCACCGCGGACGCGCGCGCGAGCGATTGCAAGCCAATCGTCTCCAGCAATTCATCCGCGCGTCCGTTCGCATTTTCGCCGCGCAAGCGTAAACCGTACGCGATATTTTCGCGCACACTCCCGCGCAGTAACACCGGGCGTTGAAACACCGTCGTGATTTCGCGGCGTACCTCCAACGGCGGCGCGTCGCCGTTTTGCATTTGCCCGCGATAAAAAATTTTTCCGGCGGTCGGCATTTCCAAAAAATTCAGCAGACGCAACAACGACGATTTCCCCGCGCCGCTCGGTCCCACCATCGCGAAAATTTCTCCGGCGCGAATTTCCAACTGCTCGATGTCAACCACGATGCGGCGGTTGTATTCTTTTTTCACATTTTCGATTTGATAGACCGCTGATTCACGCATCCCGTTTTACGCCTTACTCTTTCCCTTGCAATTGCAACATCGCGACATTCGCGATGAACGCGAGCGCGAGCAAAATCATTCCGAGCGCGAGCGCGAGCGCAAATTCGCCGGTGCGCGTGTTCAACACGATCGCGGTCGTCAGCACGCGCGTCTTGCCCTCGATGTTGCCGCCGACCAACATCACCGCGCCGACCTCGCTGATGACGCCGCCGAACGCGGCGACCAGCGCGGCGACGACGCCGATGCGCGCCTCGCGCAGAACCGCCCAGATTTCTTGCGCGCGCGTCGCGCCGAGCGAACGCACTTGCACGCGCAACGCGGGATCAACACCTTGCACCGCCGCCATCGTCAACCCGGCGACCAGCGGAAACGCGATGATCGTTTGCGCGACGATCA
>Ga0233425_10003482_pt1 | contig 28427 bp, 23 predicted proteins | sample Watercolumn_Towu_2_FD_181712 | JGI IMG/M metagenome (GOLD analysis project Ga0233425, IMG submission 181712) | Freshwater microbial communities from Lake Towuti, South Sulawesi, Indonesia - Watercolumn_Towuti2014_140_MG | ecosystem: Environmental > Aquatic > Freshwater > Lake | place...
GCGCCCCTTCCGGCCAACTGCTGCTACTCGGATGCGGACTGCGGCGGCGAGGAGATGGTCTGCAAGGGCATCTACGCTGGCGACAACATGCCCGGCACGTGCCAGCCGGTTCCCGGAAGCATCATCGGCTGCCCCTACCCTGGCGGCTGCTGCTGGGACGACAACGACTGCCTCAACGGCAAGAAGTGCGTGGATGCGTTCGTTTGCGGCTGCATCGAGCTGTGCTATGTTTGTGGGGCCTGCATGCCGGACCAGATGGGACACTGCGAGTAGGTCCCGCCACCCCCGGCAAGGGCGGAGCGGAGACATGAACAGCCGGTTCGGGAAGTGGTTGGCGATGGTGGGATTCCTCGCTGCGGGGTGCTCGGGCGCTGCGTCCTCCACCACGACGGGCGGAACCGTGGACGCACCGCCGGAGAATCCCGGAATCGAGAAGCACTGTGAGCCTTCCAACGTGTACGGGCCCAAGCCGTGCCGCGGCGACGACGAGTGCCGCGAAGAACATGGCGAGGGCTGGTACTGTGACGAGGAGCACTACTACAACGACGGGTGCGGCGGGAAGAACTTCTGGCCCATCTGCAAGCGCTCGGAGTGATGCTCCGGCGCAGGGGCCGACGCTGCTCCTGCAACAAGGGAGGAGGCCTATGAGACTACTGGCCAGAGGGATGTGTGCGTTGCTCCTGGTCGCGGCCATGTCCTGCTCGTCAGGCTCGAGCGCGGACAAAGACACGCTTGCGGACACCGGCCGGGCCGACGATTCCGCCGGTTCCCCGGAAGGGTCCCTGCCCGACGCGGCCGTTGACGTCCCGCCCGGCGACACGGCAGCGCCGGACGTCGGGGGCGACATGATGCCGGAAGACGCACCGTTGGATCTGCCGCTTCCGGACGCGGGGGCCGAGGAGTCCGGGCCGGAGACGGTGGATGACGTGGTGAAGGACGTGGCGCCGGACCCGGACGAGGAAGTGCTTTCGGAGGTTGCCGAAGACGGTGCCGGCGACGTGCCCACGCCGACGGAGTACTCAGCTATCGACTTCCTCTACTCGCAGTCCGGCGGCTTCATGGGGATGCAGGAGGAATACGTGCTTGCCGGCGACCAGCTCGGGTCGAAGATCAACGGCAAGGATTGCACGGTGCAGCTGACTCCGCAACAGCTCAACACGATCCTCGTGGCGGCCGAGGTGGTGGACTGGGAAGCGGTCAAGCCGTCCTACGTGAATCCGGAAAACCCCTACTGCTGCTGCGACCAGTTCGTGTACGAGGTCTCGGGCACGCTGACGAAGGTGGCGGGCGGAGTCACCACGGTCGCGTCCACGTGGTGCGACGAGTCGCTCTTCGACAACGGCGTTCCGAAGGACTTGCTGGACTTCATCGCGGTGTACATCCTTGTCGCGGTGGAGGCTACGGAGAACTGCCCGTAGGAGCGGCAGAAGGGATCCTGGCAGCGGGGCTGGCCGCGGCAGAGGAGTCGCCATCAGGCCACACGTGGCTCCTGTCGCTGGACGTGCTCGAGAACGACTGGCGACCCGCTTCATGGGATGATTGGGACATTGACGTCATGTATGCACAGATGTAATGTAATGATGTAGGCGGAGGGACGCCCATGGTTCGTACACAGATCCTTTTGTCAGAGCATCAACACGCCAAGCTTCGCGACCTGTCCAGGACGACGGGGCAATCGTTGGCGGAGTTGGTCCGGCAGGCGGTGCAATCGATGATCGAGCAGAGGGATCAATCCGCGCGCGAAAGGGCGGTGGCCTTGTTGGGTACGTTCGTAGCAGACAGGACCGACGTGTCTCAGAACCATGACGAGTATCTTGCCGATGAGGCTGCCAAGTGGTAGTTTTCGCCGACACTTCAGCCCTGTTCGCAAGTCTGGTATCGAACGACTCCCACCATGGAGACGGCATCTCTCTGATGCGGGGGCTGCTCGAACGCGAGGATGCCATCGTGACCAGCAGCCTGGTGCTGTCCGAGACCATGTCGCTGCTCCAGGCCAGGGTGGGACTCTCTCACGCCATCTTGTTCCACGAGACCTTGCGTCCCTTCCTTCAGGTGGTCTGGGTCGACGAGCGCCTGTACGAGTCGGCAGTGCGGCGCCTCAGGCTGCGTGGCCGGAGAAAGGTCAGCCTCGTGGACGCTTCGAGCTTCGTCATCATGGAGGAACGCGGCATCGATACCGCGTTCGCGTTCGACGACCACTTCCGGCTGGAGGGATTCCAACTCCTCGCCCGGGCGAGAAAATCATAGGCAGACGCTGGCCTTGGTGAGCGGGTCGTTGTAGCGGGGAACGTTGGGCTCGCACGTGTAGTTGAACGGGCAGTCGTCCGCGAGAGAGCACTTCTGCACGCACTCTCCCCCACCCTGCCCGGAAACGCAGAACGTGGACTGGAAGCCCTGCAGGTCCGGGCAGTACTTGGTGCACGTCTTGGTGCAGAAGCCGGGGCCGTTCTCCTCCGGGGCTGCCATGTGGCACTTCTCGCCCGCGGTCGCGTTGCAGTCGAGGTTCGAGAAGCACGGGTAGCCGATCCACCCCTGCGAGCCCGGGAGGCACACGTCGGCCAGCACCGACGGCTGGGCGAAGCGCGGCTCCTTGGCATACAGGTCGAAACCCGGGTAGCGCTTGCAGGTGTTGTTGAAGTCGGAGGATTTGAGCGTGCAGATGCCCTTGGTGTCGTCCTCGGGGTCTGCCACGCAGAACGACTGCGGGTAGCCGTACTTGTCGTACGAGCAGTACTTGGTGCACGGTGCGGTGCAGAAGCTGCGGCCCGCGTAGAAGTTGGGCTGGCACACGCCGCCGGTGAAGTTGCAGTCCGCGTTGGACGTGCACTCGGACAGAAGCCACTTCTGCTTCAGGTCCACCGCGGTGCCGTCGCCGCGGCGCTCCACCGACTGCTGCACGCGAGCGGGGACCTTCTTGCCCTTGGTCAGAGCAAACAGCTCCAGCACGTCCGCGGCTTCCATGCGGATGCAACCGTGGGACACGTACCCGCGCTTGAGCATCCCGCCCGACGCGATGGTGTACGAGTCGATGGGCCCGTGAATGGCATAGCCCAGCGACGGCGCACCTTCCAGCCGGATGAACGGCAGCCCCGCGAACACCGGCACCTTCTTGCCCGTGTCCGGGTCGGGCCACCAGATCTTGCACGAGTAGCTCATGGCCCAGACGTTCTTGTTCGGGTCGGTGGTTTCCTTTCCCAGTGGCTGGTCCATTCGCAGGTAGAACACCTTGCCCGGCTTGGACAGGGAGGTGGGCGTGAGGGACACGCCTTTGTCGATCTTGCCGGGCCCGATGGGATAGACCTTGTCGAACCCGGAGGTCTTGTCGAACAGGTGCAGGGTGAGCCCGTCGAGGGACACGACGACCTCTGGCGACTTCAAGGGGGTCAGGCTCGGGATGGCTTTGCACGTGAGGGCCGCTCCCCACCCGCCGTCCGCCTTGAGGTCGTCCACGTCGCCGAGCCCCAGCTCCGCCTCCTCGGGGTTCTCGGTGAGCAGCTCGGTCTCCTGCCCCGATTCGTCCCCGCACGCGGGAAGCAGGAGAGCCAGCGCTGCAACGAGAGTCAGTCTCCGCATCATGAGATCCTCCGGACCGATGACTACGGTCCCATATACAGAGTCAGCGACGCGGATGCAAGATCGGACAGCGGCTTCCAGTACACTCCCAGCACCACGGTGGGTACCGCGAGCACCAGGAGCAGCGCGCTGGCGCCTGCGCGAACGGGCATCTTCCCGGCCCCTTCGGGAGCGGCGTCGAGGAACATGGCCCTGACCACCATGGCGTAGTAGTAGAGGCTCACGACCGAGTTGACCACGCCCACGAAGGCCAGCGCGTAGTAGAACGGCCCGCCATGGCTCAGCACCGCGGCAAAGACGTAGAACTTGCCGATGAACCCGGCCAGCGGCGGGACTCCGGTCAGCGAGAACAGGAACAGCGCCAGGGACACCGCGACCACGGGCGAGCGGGAAGCCAGGCCGCGGTAGGCTGAGAGCTCTTCGCTTCCCGTGGCGTCGCGCACCGCGATGACCGAGAGGAAGGCTCCCAGGTTCATGAGGAGATAGAGGCCGAGATAGAGGAGGATCGCGTGGGCTCCCTGGGTGCTGGCCAGGGAGAAGCCCATGAGGAGGTAGCCTGCATGGGCCACCGAGGACCAGGCCAGGAGCCGCTTCACGTTGGTCTGGGTGAGCGCGACCAGGTTGGCCAGGGTCATGGTGGCCATGGACACGACGCCGAACATCTCGGGCCACGGGAGGCCTGCTGCGGCCCCCTCCCCTCCCGAGATGAATGCGACGTGGAAGAAGCGGATGAGCGCAGCGAAGCCCGCGGCCTTGGGCCCGACGGAGAGGAACGCGGTAAACGGCGTGGGCGCTCCCTGGTACACGTCCGGGCACCACATGTGGAACGGCACGGCCGCTATCTTGTAGAGGAAGCCGGCCATGGTCAGGACGAGCGCGACCAGCAGCGTGCCCAGCCCCGCGGGGCTGGCGGCCAGGGCCGTCACGCGGGCGTTGAGCGCGGCAAGGTCGAGGGTGCCGGCAAGACCGTACAGCAGCGAGAGCCCGTAGAGCATGACCCCGGAAGCAACTGCTCCATAGATGACGTACTTCAGCGCGGCCTCGCTGCCGACGCGGTCGCCCTTGCGGAAGCCGGAAAGGACATAAGACGGGATGGACACGAATTCGAGGGACAGGTAGATCATCAGCAGGTTCGAAGCGCTGCCGAGCAGCGACATCGCGAGCACGAGACACACCATGAGCGCAAGGTACTCGCCCAGGCGCACCTCGTCGACTTCCGCGGACAGCAGGGCGAACAGGACGCCGAACAGGCCGACCAGCACGAAGAACGCCTTGAAGAAGACGGCCATGGAATCCAGCGCGACCATGCCGCCAAACAGGCCCTGCGGCCCGGTGCAGCACAGCCCCCGCAGCGCCAGCCCCGCGAGCACGAGGCCTGCTACCGCGACCACGGACAGGATCCGCTTGCGGGACGGAGATCCCTTCACGAGCAGGTCGGCCACGAGGAGCGCTGCCACGGTCCCGGTCAGGATGAGCTCCGGGGCGAAGAAGGCCAGGCTCGACAGCGATGTGATCTGTGCAGGCAAGGGGCGTCCCTCCTACAGGATGTTCCCGATCGCCCTGACGGTGTCCACGAGGAAGCCGAGGGTCGGATTCATCAGGTCGAACAGCGGCATGGGGTAGAAGCCGAAGAGCACGGTGAGCACGGCCAGCGGGTAGAGCGTGAACCGCTCCCGCCAGTTCATGTCCCAGAGCCCTGCCCACTTCTCGTTGAGCGGCCCGAGGAACATCCGGTGGATGGTCCACAGGTAGTAGGCCGCGGTGATGATGACCGCGATGACGCTGATGCCCACGAGGACCCGGAACCCGGCGATGGCCGAGCCGAACGCACCCAGGAACACCAGCACCTCGCCGACGAACCCTGCAAGGCCCGGAAGGCCGAGGGACGCCATGAAGGCCAGCCCGGTCACGCCCGCGTACTCCGGCATCTTGGCAGCGAGCCCGCCGAACCCGCCGATGTCGCGGGTGTGGGCCCGGTCGTACACGACGCCCGCGATGAGGAAGAGCATGGGGGAGATGATGCCGTGGGCCACCATGACGAAGACCGCGCCGCTCATGGCCTGCGGGGTCATGGCCGCGAACCCGAGCAGGCAGAAGCCCATGTGGCTGACCGACGAGTAGGCGATGAGCTTCTTCAAGTCCTTCTGCGCCATGCACACGAACGCGGCGTACACGATGTTGATGGCCCCGAACACTGCGATGCCGTAGGCGGCCCAGTTGGCCGCTTCCGGCAGGATGGAGAAGTTGAAGCGGAGGATCCCGTAGGCTCCGGTCTTGAGCAGGATGCCTGCCAGGATCACGGAGATGGGCGTGGGTGCGTCCACGTGCGCGTCGGGAAGCCACGTGTGGAACGGGAACATCGGCACCTTGATGGAGAACGCGATGAAGAGCCCGACGAACACGAGCTTGGAAAACGCCACACCCAGGACCGGCAGGGCAGCCGCGAAGGTGCCGGCCTGCCCCATCCGGGCAAGGTAGAGCAGGTTGAAGGTGTGCTGCGTGGGCGTGCCGTCCACCAGCGTGGCCGGCCCGGACACGTAGTAGAGCCCGATCATGGCCAGCAGCATGAGCACGCTTCCGGCCAGGGTGTAGAGGAAGAACTTGATGGCAGCGTACGGTCCGCCGCGCACCTTGCCGTCAGCCTCGGTGCGCGTGGGCGCTCCCCAGATGCCGATGAGGAAGTACATGGGAAGGAGCATCAGCTCCCAGAACATGTAGAACATGAAGAAGTCCAGGGCGCAGAAGGTGCCCATGATGCCGGTCTGGAGCAGCAGGAACAGGATCATGTAGCCCGGGACGCGCTTCTTGGAGAAGTGCGGGTGGTGTGCGTCGTCGAGCTTGCCCCACCAGGGCACGGATGCGAGCACGCCGACGAACCCGACCGCGGCGGTGAGCAGGACCATGGTGATGCTGAGCCCGTCCACGCCGAGGAAGTACTCGATGTTGTACTCCCGGATCCAGACGAAGTGGTGGACGAACTGGATCGCGTTGCTCTTGCCGTCGAAGCCGAGATACAGGGCCACGGCCATGGCGACGACCGCGGTCATGCACGCGACTGCGACGGCCCGTGCGAAGTCGTCCATCCAGTTGCCCTCCAGGCGCAGCGTCCCGCGTGCGGCCATGGCCAGCAGGATCACCGCGGCGCCCAGCAGCGGCGTGAAGACCATCCAACTCAACAGTGTGCTCGTGGTCTGGAATTCCATCTCAAGCGCCCCCTAGTACAGCCACCACGCGACCAGGACCAATGCCAGCGCCCCGGCCATGATGCCATAGACATACGATTGGATGCGGCCCGTCTGCGTCACCTTGAGCATCCTGCCGCCTGTGACCATGACGGTGGCCACGCCGTTGACCATGCCGTCCACGAAGTGATAGTCGATCCACCCCTGGATGGCCGAGAAGCAGCGGGAGACAGTGCCGCACGAGTTCACGATGAAGTCCACGACCCCCTGGTCGAACCGGAACAGCAGCGTGCTCAGGCGGAGGCTTCCCCGGACGAAGACCGCGTCGTATCCCTCGTCCACGTAGTACTTGTTGTAGACGACGCGGTGCACGAACCGGACCAGGGGGCTCGGGCTCGCCAGCAGCTTTGCAGGCAGCGGGTTGGAGGCCTTGTTGTACAGCCATCGTGCGGCCAGGAAGCCCGTCAGCGCGATGCCGACGGACAGCAGCATCAGGGTCCACTCGGTCGCGTGGCTTCCGCCCGCGGAAAGGACGAAGGGTGCGGACGGCTCGAACACCGGCTCCAGCCAGTGCTCGAACCAGTTGGGGAGGCCCCACAGGATGGGGAGGCCGACGTACCCGCCCACGAGGGAGAGAATCCCCAGCACTGCAAGCACGAACGTGACGCTGAACCGCGACTCGTGCGGGTGTCCGTGCCCCCGGTAGGTGCCGGTAAACGTCATGTAGTAGGACCGGAACATGTAGAAGGACGTGCAGACCGCGGCCAGGGCGCCCAGCAGCCAGAGTGCCTTGCCGCCCCCGGGCAGCAGCATGTTGCCGGAGTCGAACACCTTCCACAGGATCTCGTCCTTGGAGAAGAAGCCGGAGAAGAAGGGGAAGCCTGCGATGGCCAGGCAGGCCACGAGGTAGGTTGCGGCAGTCACTGGCATCAGCCTGCGCAGCCCTCCCATGTGCCGCATGTCCTGCTCGTGGTGGCAGCCCATGATCACGCTTCCCGCACCGAGGAAGAGGCAGGCCTTGAAGAATGCGTGGGTCATGAGGTGGAAGACTCCGACCCAGTAAGCGCCCACGCCCACGGCCATGAACATGAATCCGAGCTGGCTGACCGTGGAATACGCCAGGACCTTCTTGATGTCGTACTGGAACAGGCCGATGGTGGCTGCGAAGATCGCGGTGAGCGCCCCCACGGTCGCGACAACGGTCATGGCCACGGGGCTGAGAGCAAAGAGGAAGTTGAGCCGGGCCACCATGTACACGCCCGCGGTGACCATGGTCGCGGCATGGATGAGGGCCGACACCGGGGTCGGGCCCGCCATCGCGTCCGGCAACCACACGTACAGCGGGATCTGCGCGCTCTTGCCCGTGGCCCCGACGAAGAACAGCACGCACACCAGGGTGACGACGCCCACGCCCATGACGCGGGTGCCCAGCAGGTGCTCCCGCACCGCGGGGTTCGTTACGACGTCCTGCACTTCCCGGAACGACAAGCCGGAGAGGCCCTGCGGGAAGAGCGTCCAGATGAGCAGAGCAAGCCCGATGACGAAGCCCGCGTCCCCCACCCTGTTGACCACGAAGGCCTTCATGCCCGCGGCAGCGTTCTTGGATTCCTTGTACCAGAACGAGATGAGCAGGTAGGAGCAGAGGCCCACCCCTTCCCAGCCGACGAACAGGGTGAGGAAGCTGTCGCCCAGCACCAGCACCAGCATCGCGAACATGAACAGGTTGAGGTACGCGAAGAACCGCCAGTAGGACGGCTCGTCGTGCATGTATCCGGTCGAGTAGACGTGGATGAGGCTGCCCACGAACGTCACGATGAGCGTCATGACACCGCTCAGGCGGTCCATGAGCAGGGCCATGTCGGCCTTGAACGGGCCGATGGCGAACCAGGGCCACAGCGACTGGTGGACCGCTGCCTCACCGGGCAGCCCGGTCAGGGTCACGAAGGCCCACGCTGCGATGGCAAACGAGCCCCAGGGCAGCGCAACGGCCAGCGTGTGCACGGCCCTCTTCCCGAGCGCCTGCTGGAGCCGGGAGCCCAGGATGCCATTGACCACCGCACCGACCAGCGGCAGCAGCGGAATGAGGAACAGGTAAGGAAAGGGATGCAGTTCCACGCCTACCCTCTCAGTGTGTCAGTGTCGTGCACGTCCACGCTGCGCATGGTCCGGAACACGGCAAGAACGATGGCCAGTGCGACGCAGGCTTCCGCGGCCGCAAGCACGATGCCGAACAGGGAGAACACCTGGCCCCCGATGTCGAGGGTAGTGAACTTCGAGAACGCGGCGAAGTTGACGTTGGCAGCGTTCAGGATGAGCTCGACGCCCATGAGGATGGCCACCGCGTTGCGCCGCGTCACCACGGTGAACAGCCCGAGGGAGAAGAGCGCCGCGGCCACGAGGAGGTAGTGGACGAGCCCGACGGTCATTTGTCTTCCTCCTTGCGCACCAGCGTCACCGCGCCGACCAGCGCCGCGATGAGCAGGACCGAGATCACCTCGAACGGAAGCACGTACTCGCTCAGCAGCGCGTTTCCCATGGCAGCAGTCGTGGGCACCGCTTCCGCGGGCCCGGCCACCTGCCAGGGCGTTGCCAGCACGAGCGCTCCAAGCAGCCCCAGCAGCAGCACGAGGAGCAGCAGGCCCGGAAGCACGCCCGCGGAGCGGTTGCTGACCTTCACGTCTCCGATCTTCCCGGTGAGCATCACCGCGAACAGGATGAGCACGAGAATGCCGCCGACGTAGACGAGGGCCTGCACCACGGCCAGGAAGTCCGCGCTCAGGAACACGTAGAGCCCGGCCACTCCGAAGAACGTGCCGAGGAGCGCGAACGCGGAGTGCACGATGTTCCTCGAGAATGCGACCCATGCGGCGCTCACCACGGTGAGCAGCGCGATGCCGGCAAAGAGGATGTCACCGATCCCCATGTCGCTCCTCCTTGCGCGGTGTGTGCGTGTAGAGGATGTCACCGATCCCCATGTCGCTCCTCCTTGCGCGGTGTGTGCGTGCAGAGGATGTCACCGATCCCCATGTCGCTCCTCCTTGCGCCATGCGTGCGTGCAGTGCTTGCGGGCTGCCAGGTAGGCCTGGCCCCTGGGCTGTGTCACGGGCTCGACGTCCTTCTTCGGCTTGTAGACCGGGGTCGGGTTGGCGGGCACGTAGCGCAGCAGCAGGTTCTCCAGCTTGTCGTTCGCGATCTCGAAGTGGCTCGTGTGGTGGATGGCGCCGGTGGGGCAGGCCTCGGAGCAGAGGCCGCAGAACATGCACCGGGCCACGTAGATGTCGAAGCGCTCGAGCATGCGCTCCGCGGTCTCGGCATTCTTCCCGACCTTGATCCGGATGCAGCCGATGGGACAGGCTTTCTGGCACGCCATGCACCCGGTGCAGATGCCGGTGTCCACCTCGAGCACGCCCCGGTAGCAATCCGGGAGGGTCTCCTCGATGGGCTTCTCGATCTTGTCCGGGTACTGGATGGTCATGGGCCGCCGGAACATCCAGCTCATGGTGACGGCCATACCCTCGAACGTGGAGGTCACCGCGTTCGAGATGTTCTTGAAGTACTGCCCTACGGCAGCCTGTACGGTGGATACCATAGCTCCTTCCCGGTCATTTTGAGGTAGTTGTCCTTGTCTGCCACGTAGTTGAAGCGCACGCGGCGCGCATAGGCCACGAGGGCCGCGACGCCGAGGCACGTCATGATCAGGCGCATGGCCAGGTCGACGGCGGACCCGGCGGTGACGGCCCAGGCCCATACCAGCACGCCCAGCAGGCATGCGAACGACAGGGGCACGAGGTACTTCCAGCACATCTCGAGGAGCTGGTCGACCCGCAGCCTCGGGAGGGTCCAGCGCAACTGGATCACCACGAACACCAGGACCGAGGTCTTGGCCGCGAACACGGCAAACGAGATCGCCTGGAAGCTCCAGAAGGCCAGCCCCTGGGAAGCGTCGATGGTCGCAGGGCTCACGCCCGGGATGTTCCATCCGCCCAGGAAGCACGCGACGGCCACCGCGGACATGATCCACAGGTTGGCCCACTCCGCGAACAGGAAGAACAGGAACCGCATGCCCGAGTACTCGGTGTGATAGCCTGCGACCAGCTCGGACTCGGCTTCAGGAAGGTCGAAGGGGGTCCGGTTGCCCTCCGCCAGTGCGGAGGTGAAGAACAGGAAGAACGCGGCGAACGTGAAGGGCGTGCGGAAGATGAACCAGTCCCAGGGCATGCCCCCCTGCTCACGGATGAGACCCTGGAGGGACAGGGTGCCTGCAAACAGGACCACGGTCAGCACCGACAGGGCGCTGGGCACCTCGTAGGAGATGATCTGTGCGGCTGCGCGGAACGCGCCGAAGAGGCCCCACTTGGAGTTGGAGGACCATCCCGCGGCAAGGATGCCGACCACGACGATGGAGGAGATGGCGAAGAGGTAGAGCACGCCGACGTTGAGGTCTGCGGCCACCAGGTGTGCGCCGAACGGGAGCACCACGAATGTGCCGAACATGCCGGCAAACACGAGGTACGGCGCGAGGCGGAACAGCGGGTGATCGGCCTCGTCCGGGATCAGGTCCTCCTTGAGGAAGCACTTGAGACCGTCGGCCAGCCACTGGATCACACCCTGGGGCCCGACCCGGTTGGGGCCGATGCGGCTCATCATGCGGCCCGCGACCCGGCGCTCCACCACGGTCACCGGCCCCGCGAACAGAGCCACGAACGTCATGGCCAGCGCCCCGCCCACGAGCATCACGGCCGCGTACACGACCCAGGTGAAGGGCCAGGAACCGGGGTCCTGCCCGAGAAGCTGAACGACCAGGATGTCCGCCAGCGCTTTCATCGATCTATCTCCGGCGCGACGATGTCCAGGGACCCGATGACCGCCACGAGGTCCGCAAGCATGAGCCCTCGGCTGATGGGCTCGACCAGTGCCACCGCGGTGAACGAGCCGGTCCGGATCTTGACCCTGACCGGCCGGTCGGTCCCGTCCGCCACGAGGTAGTATCCGATCTCTCCGCGGGCGCTTTCCACCGCGCTGTAGACCTCTCCCGCGGGCACCTTGATGGTGCGCCCGACCTTGGCCTTGAAGTCCCCTTCCGGAATGCCGGCCAGCAGCTGGCGGAGCATTCGGCACGACTCCCGCATCTCCACGATCCGCACCCAGAACCGGTCGTAGCAGTCGCCCACGGTTCCCCTGCTTCCTGTGCCGACGGCCAGGTCGAACTGGAGCTCGGGGTAGACGGAATAGGGCTGGCAGCGGCGGAGGTCGAAGGGCACGCCGGATGCGCGCAGGTTCGGCCCGGAGAGGGCCCAGTCCACGGCCATGGCCCCGGGGATGACCGCCACGTTGGCCAGGCGGTTGATGAAGATCTCGTTGCCGGTGATGAGGCGGTTGAACTCATCGATGATGGGCTCGAAGTGGTCGAGCCACAGGAGGATCTTCTCCGTGAGGCCGACGGGCCAGTCCGCGCACACGCCGCCGACGCGCAGGTAGTTGTAGGTCAGCCGGGCGCCGCAGATGAGCTCCATGAAGTCGTTGATGGACTCCCGCTCCCGGATCCAGTGGGTGAACGGGGTGAACGCCCCGAGGTCCATGGCCATGGTCCCGGTAGCCACCAGGTGGCTGGCGATGCGGTTCAGCTCGTCCGCTATCACGCGCAGGTACTGGGCCTTGCGCGGGACCTCCAGAGCCAGCAGTCGCTCCACGGCCATGGCATACCCGTGGTTCGCGAACATGGACGCGAGGTAGTCCACGCGGTCCGTGTACGGCATGAAGCCCGGGTACGAGGTGATCTCGGCCATCTTCTCCACCCCGCGGTGGAGGAACCCGACGTCCGGCGTTGCCTTGCGCATGATCTCGCCGTCGGTCTCCACCATGAAGCTGATGACGCCGTGGGTCGCGGGGTGCTGCGGCCCCATGTTGATGCGCAGAACGCCGTCTGCCGGCTGTGCCTTGGGCTCAAGCATCCTCGCCTCCCACCGGATCAGGCCGCGTCGTCGGGATTCCGTGGTAGTGCTCCTGCTCCACGTAGTCCTTTCGCAGCGGGTGCCCCACCCAGTCCCCGGGCATCATGACGCGCACCAGGTTCGAGTGGCCGAGGTATCGGATTCCGAGCAGGTCGAAGGACTCCCGCTCGAACCAGTTCGCGCTCTTCCACACCGGCTCCACGGAGTCCACCTCGGGGTTGCCGCGGTCCAGCACGACCTTGAGCACCACCCCGTGGGAGCGTTGGGTGGAGAAGAGGTGGTAGACCGACTCCATCCGGTCCTTGAGGTCCACGCCGCTGACGCAGCGCAGGTAATCGAACGCCAGGTCCGGGTCCGACTTCAGGAAGCGGCACGCGTCCCTCAACCTGGCAGCGGGCACCGTGATCGACGGGTCGCCCGCCGCGGGCTGGGCCAGGGCCAGCCCAACGCTTCCGAGCTTCGCCTCCAGCCGCTGGAAGATCTCACGCACGTCCATGGAGCAGTGGCCTCCTCTTTGCGACCCAGCGCTCGGACTGGATCTTTTTCTGGATCTTGAGAATCGCGTCGGTCAGCGCCTCGGGCCGCGGCGCGCACCCCGGCAGGTAGATGTCCACCGGGATCACGAGGTCGACCCCCTTGACCACCGAGTAGCTGCGTGTGAACAGTCCGCCGCAGTTGGCGCAGGACCCCATGGCGATGACGTACTTGGGTTCGGGCATCTGGTCGTACAGAAGGCGGACGCGCTCCGCCATCTTGTAGGTGACCGCACCGGCCACGATCATCAGGTCGGACTGCCGGGGCACCGCACGCGGGACCGCGCCGAAGCGGTCCACGTCCGCCCGGGGCCCGCCGGTCTGCATCAGCTCGATGCCGCAGCACGCGGTGCCGAACAGGAGGTACCAGAGGGAGTTCCAGCGGCCCCAGTTGAGGAGCCAGTCGACCCGTGTTGTCAGGACGCGTGCGTCGGAGCTCATCCCTTGACCTCCGGCTCATCGGTGTTCCGGTTGAAGCTCAGGTTGCCCTTGCCCCAGACATAGGCCAGCCCCACGAGCAGGACCACGAGGAACAGGAGCAGCTCCACGAGGGCAGCGGTCCCCGAGCCGGACTCGTTCCAGCTCTTGAAGACCGCTGCCACGGGGTAGGTCAATGCGATTTCGACGTCGAACAGGATGAACACGAGGGCCAGGAGGTAGAACCGGGGGTTGAAGTTGAACCACGCCTTGCCGACGGGGCGCTCGCCGCACTCGTAGACCGACGACTTGTCGGGGTTGGGAGCAACGGGGCGAATGAACGAGCCCACCAGCAGGGCCGCTCCCACAAAGGCACAGGCGACGAACAGGAACACGAGGACCGTGGCGAACTCGAAGTGCATGTTCCCTCCCGACCAGATGCGGGCGGATAATAGATGATCGCTCGCGCACGCGTCAAGCCGTCATGCGGATCCCCATTGCCTGAAGCCACTCCTTTGGTCCCTTTCCGCGGACTTCCCGCCCGGGGCAGGCAGCGCTACCTGAGGTTGGGATCGAAGACGCAGCGGAACGCTCTCTTCCCCGTGGCAGCATCCACGTTGTGCACCGCGACATCGGCCATCCATGCGGCAGAGCCCGCACCCAGCCACTTCACGATGTCTACGCCGTAGCCGCCGGAGAACCAGTACTCCGCGTCGGACGTCCAGATCCACGCGTCGCTGCCGTTGGGCGCACCGCTGAAGATCGCGGACAGGATCTGGCGGCCGTCCGGAAGGGTGCCGCCCGCAGCCAGGCACTCGTTGAGCGCTGCGGCCCAGTCCATGGCCGGCCGGTCGTACGCGTCGATGGAGAGGCCATCGGAAGCGATGAAGCACCCGGCTCCTGGGACGGTGAGGCAGTTGCGCCGCCACAGCACCTCGGCTTCTCCCTTCGGCCAGGTGCAGCGATAGGCGGCCTTGGTCGTGTCCCCGGCCGCGTTGGTCGTGCCGTCGGACACGCGCACCTGCAGGTGCTGGGCCGGGGTCCCGGTCCTGACCGAGGTCCAGAGCCAGTTGACGTCGATCTCCTTTCCCAGCGCGGTGGGACCCAGGTGGGTCTTGGCGTTGGAGCGGAACACCTCTGCCGACAGGGGCAGGCGGCCTCCCTGCTTCTTGCAGTCCGCGTCGGCCTCGGCCCAGGTGGCGGCCGGCCGCTCGAGCGCGTCCCAGGCGTCCGACCAGTCGTCCACCATCTCGGCCCCGTTGTAGGCGTTCCCGCCGGAGGTGCCCCCTGTCGCGGCCGCGCACACCAGGGTCGATCCGGACCACTTCACGGTGAGGCTGCCCGCGCACTCCGGGACCGTGGGGCCCTTGGGAAGCCACACGCACCGGTAGCCGTAGGCCGACTTGGCTTCCGCGTAGCTGAACGTGGTGGTCCACAGGTAGCTCCAGTTGGGCGCGGCCGCGGCGGTCCACTTCTCGACCGGGAATCCCCAGCCGTTGTAGTACCAGCTGATGAGCTCGCCCACCCAGAGCCAGAGGTCCGTGGGCGAGGACCAGTCCATGTGCACCAGGTCACCGAACTCGGCCCCTGTGGGCAAGTATCCGCCCAGGCTCCGGCAGGACTCGAATGCGAGGTTGGCTCCGGTGGTTGCGCGGTCCGTGGGGTCGGCCAGCAGGGGGGACCGATGGAAGCCCCCGGTGGAGAAGCACTTGCCGGTGCATGTGGGTGCGGCCGCCACCGGGAACTGGGACCGGGAGGAAAGGCCGACGCAGCGGTACGCCACGGGTGTGGAGTGCCATGCCAGAGAGAGCGTGTTGGGGTACGTCGGGTTCCAGTCATCGGTCCCGAGCCCCTTCCACTTCACCACGAAGCTGCCAACGCCCCCGCTGTACCAGTACGCGCTGTTCCCGGTCCAGAGCCAGGCGTCGCTGCCCGTCGCGGCGCCGGAATGGATCAGCTGTGCGTACTCCGCCAGGACCGGCAGGCCGGCCCCGAGCATGGAGCACTCGGTGGAAGCGGAGACCCAGTCCGCGGCCGGACGATCCTGGGCGTCCACGTTCCAGATCCCGTGCTGGAACGGCACGCAGCCGGCCCCGGGCGGTCCGAAGCAGCGGCTTCCGGCAAACCCCTCCCCGTCGTCCTTCGGCCACGTGCAGCGGTAGGCCGCGGTCGCGGTCTTGGCCGCTGCCTGGCGCGTGCCGTCGCTCAGGCGCACGGTCACGACCTGGCCCGCGGTCGCGACGGGGACCACCGTCCAAAGGAACTCCGCTCCCGGTCCACCCAGATCTGCGCTGCCCGTCGCGACGTTGTTCCGGTACAGTTCTGCGATGGTCGGGAGGCGGCCGCCAACCGACCCGCACTTCTGAACAGCGGCGGCCCAGGTCGCCTTGGGGCGCTCCATGCCGTCCCACACGCTTCCCCACGAGTCGATGAGCGGAAAGCCGTAGTACACGCTGCACACGTAGACCGCGAAGCACCCGCTGTCCGAGCAATCCACCGCACCGTCGCCGTCGTTGTCGATACCGTCCTGGCACGCAACGAACGTGTCCTCCGCGGCCGCGCCGCAGAACACGAAGCCAATGCAGTCCGTGTCCGCGCAGTCCACGGCCCCGTCGTCGTCGTTGTCCAGCCCGTCGGAGCAGTCGTTCGAGGTGTCCTCTCCGGGAATCGCACAGAAGGTGAACCCCTGGCAGTCGTCGTCCTTGCAGTCGGGCAGCCCATCCTCGTCGTTGTCCAGGCCGTCCTGGCAGTCTGCCGCAGTCATCTCCGTGGCAGGCAGGCAGAAAACAAATCCCTGGCAGTCCTCGTCCGCGCAATCGGACTTGCCGTCGACGTCGTTGTCCAGCCCGTCCTGGCACTCGGCAGCGCTGGTCTCCTGCGGCAGGAGGCAGAAGACGAACCCCTGGCAGTCCAGGTCGTCACAGTCCGCGGCGCCATCGTCGTCGTTGTCCTTGCCGTCGGAGCAGTCGCCCGACGAGACCTCCGAGGGGGCCAGGCAGAACACGAAGGCCTGGCAGTCGGGGTCGTCGCAGTCCGCGGCCCCGTCCGCGTCGTTGTCCTTCTTGTCCTTGCACGCGGCCACAGTGTCCTCGGCTGCGGGCAGCAGCTCAGCGGCCGCGTCGGCCGTCACGTCCGTGTCCGGCAGATCGCCGCCCGCCAGGTCCTCGACAACGTCCGTGGTATCATTCGGGCCGACCTGATCGCCCGGAGCGTCACCGGGCTCGACCGCGCCGTCGCCGGACTCGTCTCCGGCCCCGGTATCCTGGGGCAGCTCTCCCGGCTGCCCGTCATCGGGCACTGCCGCATCCTGCCCCGCGTCCTCGGGCACCGCCGCGTCCTGCCCTGCGTCCTCGGGCACTGCCGCGTCCTGCCCCGCGTCCTCGGAACCCTGCCCGTCGGAGACCGTCTCCTCCCCCGTCGTCCCACCGCCGGTGTCGGCCCCGCATGCAGACAACACGAGCGCGCACCCACACCAGATGACCAGCAGCCGTCTCATGATCCCTCTCCTCTCTCAAGGCATAGCAAGGCGCCCAAGCGCAGATGATCTACTATCACATCTGCCCCCAATGCGAAACACCCGGTTGAGAATGCGCAGTTCCGGGAGTATATTGGTGCTGGCTCGAGGGGAGGGAATCGACCCGATGGAGGCTCCAATGCATCGAACCCGGTTGGCTTGTGCTGTCGCCGCGCTTGGACTGGCGGTGGCTGCCGCGGGCTGCGGGAAGAACAGCCCGGGCAGTCCGCCTCCTGCCGATGCGGCGGACATCCCGGAGGTTTCCGGCGACGCTTCCGGCGACGCGTCCGTGCCGCCCGACGACGTGTTCGTGCCGATCCCGCTGGGCCAGCCGTGCGAGGCCGCTTCCGATTGCGGTACGGATGGGGTCTGCATCGTGGGCCTCAAAGGCCCGCAGTGCGCCGCTCCTTGCGTCGACGGGGTTTGCCAGGATGGGGAGTTCTGCCGGCAAGCGGCCACGCTGGACGACGATTCTGCGAAGGTGTGCACCCCGGCTTCCTGGGAGCTGTGCCGTCCCTGCCTCGACCACGAAGACTGCGGCGGCCCGAAAGATCGCTGCGTGAAGCTGGGCGAGGTCGAGAGCTTCTGCGGACTGGCATGCGACACGGCTGCCGACTGCCCGTCCGGATTCTCCTGCTTCGAAGCCAGCCTGGCTGGCGGAGGCGTCAGCAAGCAGTGCGTTCCCGCGACCATGGAGTGCCCCTGCCTGCCGATCCACGTCGGAGCGGAGACCGCGTGCGACGTCACGAACCAGTGGGGCACCTGCAAGGGGGCCAAGGCGTGCAAGGCAGGCGGCACATGGTCCCAGTGCAACGGCAAGCATGCGGAGCCCGAGGCCTGCAACGGCATCGACGATGACTGCAACGGCATCGTGGATGACAGCTTCGAGGACAAGGACCTCGACGGTATTGCCAACTGTGCGGACGACGACGACGACGGCGACGGGGTCAAGGACTGGGAAGACAACTGCCCGATGGCAAAGAACGACGACCAGCTCGACACGGACGGCGACCAGATGGGCGACGAGTGCGACGGCGACGATGACGGCGACGGGTGGCCGGACTTCTATGATTGCGCGCCGTCCGACCAGAAGATCTTCCCCGGCGCTGAAGAGCTTCCGGACGGAGTGGACAACAACTGCAACGGCGAGATCGACGAGGACCCCGATGGCCCCTGGGGCACCTGCGGCAAGGATTGTTTCGAGGCCGCGGTGGGTCCCGGCCAAGACGAGTCGTTCATCGTGGACGAGGAGCACGCCAAGGGCGTTGCAAAAGACGACAAGGGGTACATCAAGCTGGAGAAGCTCCAGTACCAGCTGAGCACGATCTGGATCGCCAACTCCGGCGAGAACACGGTCTCCCGGCTCAGCACGGACACGGGTGCGGAGGAGGGGCGGTACACGGTGTGCTTCGACCCGTCCAGGACCTCGGTGGACCTGGAGGGGAACGTCTGGATCGCATGTCGCGGGGATGGCGGCGTGGCCAAGATCATCGGGTACAAGCCCGCTTGCCCGGACAAGGACGGTGACGGGACGGTGGAGACCTCCACCGATACCAACGGCGACGGCAAGATTTCCGGCGCAGAGAAGCTGCCCCAGGGCGCGGACGAGTGCATCTCGTTCATCACGTTCCCCGGCGGCTGGTGCCAGCGCGCCGCGGGCGTGGACAAGGAGAACCACGTGTGGGTCGGCGACTGGGACGGCCAGGTGCTGCGCCGGCTGGAGCCGACCGCGGGCGAAGTGGTCCAGACGATCCCCATCGCCACGAATCCGTACGGCCTCGTCATCGACCAGAAGGGAGTCATCTGGGTCTCGGGCCGCGGCACCAGCGAGCTGGTGCGCGTGGACCCCGTCACCAGCGAGGTGAAGAAGTACGCTCCTGCCAACAACAACGGCGGCTGGTGGTGGTTCGAGCCGTACGGGATCACCCTCGACGGCAAGGGCCGCATCTGGATGGCGGACTGCTGCTCCAACAACCTCGTCCACCGGTTCGACCCGGAGACCGAGACGTGGGAGGACGTGGCCGCAGGCTTCAACCCGCGAGGGGTCGTTGCCGCGGCCACAGGCTATACCTACGTCGCTCTGGACTCCTCGGACTCCGTCGCGGTGATCGAGCAGGACACCATGGCCGTGGTCAAGACCATCCCCCTCGGCTTCAGCCACTTCCCGGTCGGCATCACGCTCGACTTCAAGGGATTCGTGTGGGCGGTCAACCAGTCGGGAAACAGCGCGACCAAGATCGACCCCGTCACCTACGAGAAGGTCGGGGACTATCCCGTCGGGATGGGTCCGTACACCTACAGCGACATGACCGGATACCAGCTCTACAACTACACCGCACCCATGGGCGAATACGTGCATACGGTCAAGTCGTTGGAGGGCGTCACGCCCACGTGGGCCCTCCTCAACCTGGACATAGGAACCCCGATGGGAACCTCCGTGGATACGTGGGTGCGTGCAGGCGACTCCCTGGCAGACCTCGAGTCCACGGCCTGGGGTCCCGCCCTGGGCCCGTTCCCGCCGACCGACCTTCCGGTCACTCTGTCTCCGGACCTGGACGGCACCATGCTGCAGGTGCGCATCCGGCTCTACCCGGGCGACGAAGGGGTGAGCCCCATCCTCAAGAAGATCTGGGTCCAGTACACCATCTAGGACGTGGAGAGGGGCTATCGCATGGCCGCAAGAGCGCCAGCTATCATCGCTGTAGCGTTCGCGGCGGCCTGCTCCTCGCCCGCAGGCGAAGGCAGCGATGCGGGAGCCGCGGACTCGGGCATGGCGGATGGCGCCACGGACGCGGCGGAAGCAGATGACAGGGGCCCGGGCCCGGATGCTGCCGACTCGGACATGACGGACTGCGTCGCGGATGCGGGGGACTTCTGCTGCGGGGATGGCGGCGCAGACACGGCTCCGGACTCCTGGGACTCGTGCGACATGGGTCTTGAGACGGACGCGGCGGACGTCACTCCGTCCGGCGCGTGGCACCCGGAGCTGGCCGCGGTGCACCCGCGGCTCTTCTTCGACGCGGCGGACATCCCGTTGCTCCAGCTGCGCATCGGCGCCACCAGCGGCGTGTATGCGGGCCTCTGGAGCACGCTCCAGGCCCGGTGCGCTGCCACGCCCCCGCCCGTGGCCACCGACGGGACCTACGGCCTGGCAGGGCAGCACGAGCGGGCCACCATCTGCGAGGCCTGCGCGCTGGAGGCGTTGCTAACCGGGAATGCGCTGGCTGCGGAAAAGGCGGCGGGTCTGATGGCCGCGTCGTTCCCGGACCCGTCCTACATCAACGACGGGCTCGTCCAGGCGGAGAAGTGGGATCTCTACGAGGCAGAGGCCCTGGTGTCCTTCTGCTCCGCATGGGATTTCCTCGCAGGGCTTCCCCCGAGCATCCTCTCCGGTGCCAGCCGCGACGCGGCGCGGTCCGGGCTGGAGCAGCGCATCGATACGTTCAGGGCCATGATCCATGAGGGAGCGACCTACCTGCTGCTGGCGGTATCGAGCAACAACCACCTCATGAAGGTCTTCGGAGCCCTGGGCCTCTGCGCCATGTCGCTCAACGACCGCCCGACGTCGGGCCCCGACCTTGCAGAGGCCTACGCAGGCCTGTACTACCTGCTCACAGAGTTCCAGTCGGTGCCCGAGGGAGGATACGCGGAGGGCTGGAACTACCTCGTCTACGGAAGCCAGTCATTCCTCCAGCTCATCGCCGCTCACCACCGGTTCGCCAACGGCTCGCCGCAGCCGTACACGGACCCGGGGCTGCTGACCGCGGGCAGCCCGCACGAGGGCAAGGAGGAGCTGTACGACGACCTTGCAGTCAACCCCACGCTGAAGGCGGTGTTCACCATGGCGGTCCGCTCCGCGCTCCCGGACGGGCTGACGGTCAACACCGACGATGCGAACCCGAGCGCGCTTCCCGGCGGAGTGCTGGCATGGCTGTTCGATGACCCGCGGTTCCTCTGGAACTGGAGGATGCCCGCGGTGGGCCTGTCGAGCAGCCGGCTGGAATCGCTCACGCTGGCGGTGCACGACGACGCGGTCCCATCCGCTGCTCCGGAGTGGCAGCTGGACGGCTCCTTCCCGGAAGCGGGGTTCGCGCTCTTCCGAAATGACCTGGCGCCGGAAGCGATTCTCCTCGTGCTCCAGGGCGAGCATGGGACCGTCAGCTCCCATGGCCAGGGACACGAGCATCCGGATCCGGGAAGCTTCCTCCTGGCAGCCTACGGCGAACACCTGGTCCTTGACCCGGGCTACATCAACTGGGACCACCACGAGCTGGTCATGTACGGCAAGGACCACAACCTGGTGGCCGTGGATGGCCAGGGCCCGCCGACGGGAATCGCAGGGCTCGTGACGAACAATGCGTTCCTCTCTCCGCTGGACCAGGCTCAGCCCTGGGCAAGCCACGTGACCGTGACGACGGACTATGCGGGCGCGGACTTCGCACGACGCGTGGTACGGATCAAGGGTCTGTACTTCGTGGTCGAAGACGTCGTTTCGTCCAGCCAGGGGTCTGCCACACCTCACGAGTACACGTGGCAGCTCAACGGCAACGGAGGAGGGGACACGCCGGACGGATCGTTCACGCTGCTGCCGCACGGAGGCAGGTGGGACCGGCCTGCCGCGTCGCTGCTGGTGGCGGCGGCCTCGGCCGACGGGGAGCCCTCGGTCTCGAGCAGGCTGGAGGAGCACGCGCTGGCCTGGGGAGCGTGGGCAAGCCACGAGATGCTGGAGGTCGCGGTCATCGCGTCGGCCCCGGTAGGGTTCCTGTCCGTCGTCTTCCCGGTCGCGTCGGGAGGAGACGAACCGGTCATCACGCTGCTGGAGCAGGGGCAGGGGACTGCTGCCTGGTGGGTCGAGCGCGGGGAGGAGTCGGAGGTCGTGGTCTCCAACCAGACCGGAGCGCCGGTCGTGATCGAATGCCCGGTGGCCGGTGTCGAAGCGCCTCCGGGCTTGTCGGTGGTCGCGGTCGGCCCGGAAGCGGCCCCGGCCGTCCTGGCCCTGGACGGCAGCAGCCCGGACGTGTGGCGGCCGTGACACTGCTTCCACGGAGCGGATCCCGGCATCACCGCTCGGGCTTGCCGGTCTCCGGCAGCCGGTTCACGCCTTGGGCCTGGACGGGTCGAAGAGCCCGGCTGCGTTGACGCCCACGAGGCCCGCGTCATACGAGCGCCTGTCCATGGGAAGCAACCGGGCAAGGGCCTGCTCGGGCGCAATGGGATAGTGGCGCACCTTCTCGATGCGCAGGGTCATCTCCTCGATGCGTTCGTCGCGGGTCATCCACTCGAATGCGTCGAAGCGCGACAGGTCCACGAGGCAGGAGAATCCCCGCAGGGTCTTCTCTCCGGCCGTGTTGTAGTACGCCTCGAAATACGAGAGAGCCAGCTCTCTCGGCGTCCTGTGAATCGGCTCCCGGTAGCGCAGACCGACGAAATTCGACTTGCCTATGGCACCCAGCAGGCCCTCCTTGCGAAAGACGGCGACGTAGTGATCGTCGTCGCGCACCGCGGTCAGCTCCAGGATGAGGGGCGGGTGGCCCAGCCGCCTGAGCGCCGCGGCCGCGAACAACGCGCCATCCACGCAGTGCGCCTTCCGGTCCCGCAGCACGCGGGCCGGGCAGCGGTAGAACGGGTCCGCGCTGTATTCCGTGCGGTCGAGAAACGCCTGGATCTCGCCTTCGCTCCGGGGCCATTCGAGGGGCCCGGTCGTGGGTCCCTTCGTGCCTGCCTGGGGACGCCTGGTGTGCATGCCCCTCTCCTGTCAGACGACCTTGACCAGGATGACCTTGCCGTCGCCCGGAGCGTAGAAGTCCTCGATCACCGCGTCGACCTTGTAGCCGCATGCCAGGTAGAACTTGCGCGTGGGATCGTACTGGTCCCGGGAGGAGGTCTCCACGTAGACGCGGTGTCCGCCCATGGCAGGAATGCGACGCTCGGTCTCCTGCATCACGACGCGACCGATGCCCTGTCCCCGGCACTCGTTGCTCACCACGATCCAGAACAGGTCGAAGCTCTCCTGCGTGCCGTGGATGGGGCCGTAGCACGAGTACGCCACGGTGCGGCCGTCGACCTCGGCGAAGAGGAAGTAGTAGCCGGACTTCTCCGCCCCCTGCATCCGGTTGGCGTCCACCAGCTCGACCGCGATGTCCTCCTCTTCCCGGTTGAAGAACCCGGTGGAGACCACGAGGTCCCGGACGGTGGCGGGGTCGGACGGAAGGACCTCTGACCTGAAGCGTATCTGCTGACTACATCCCATGCAGGCAATCCTCGATCATGCGTTGGACGAACTCGTGATACTCGAGGCCGCCTTCCCGAACCATCGCGGAGAACCCCGAGTCCGGCGAGATGCAGGGATTGGCATTCACCTCGAGCACGAAGGGCCGCTCCTCCCGGTCCACGCGGAAGTCCACCCGGGCGTACCCTGTGAGCCCGAACGCGCGCCAGCAGTCATGCGATATGGCCTTGAGGCGCTCGATCAACGCCGCATCCTGGCTCGGGATATCGAAACGGCGCGGGGTGTTCTCGTAGTCGAACGACCCCTCCACCCACTTGGCCGCGTAGCTGACCATCCTCGGCTTCTCGGGATGGAAACCCTGGAACAGGATCTCGCCCGGCGGGAGGATCTCGGGCCCGTTCGGACCTCCGATGACCGCGAGGTTGAACTCCCTTCCGTCGATGAACTCCTCTGCGAAGCACTCGCCGCCGAGCGAACCCCGGCGCCTCAGCATCTCCGTGGCCAGCATGCTCGCGTCCGAGATGATGCTGGTCTCGTCGAGGCCCACGGAAGCGTGCTCCCACACGGACTTGACGATGCAGGGCATGCCCAGGGACGCGCGTCCGGCGAGCGCGTCGGCCAGCGTGGCGAACCTGGCGGTGGGGACGCCCGAAGCTGCCATGATCTCCTTGCCCACCAGCTTGTTGGACGTGCAGAACATGGCGTCGGTCCTGGCCCCGGTGTAACGGACCCCGAGGTGGTCGAGCAGCGCGCACGCGAGGTAGATGAGGCGGCCGCGTCCCTCGACGCTTTCCACGATATTGAACACGCAACGCGGGTTCGCGGATCGGATCCGTCTTGCCACCGCCTGCATGTCCAGGGTGAAGGGAAGCTTCTGGGCGCGGTAGCCCAGGTCTTCCATCGCGCAGCGCAGCGCCTCGGCCTCCGCGAGGTTGTCCTGCTCGTCCAGAGGTGCGTCAGGGGGCACGTCGTTGTGCAGGATGACCACGAGGGGCTTGCCTGCAGCGCGGCTTCGTGCCGACTGCCGACGCTGCCGCGTACCGGGGGATGCGGCCGGCCCGGTGGATGCCGCGGGCAGAGCCCGGGTCGCGTCGATGCGGGTCGCAGCGCTTGCGACGATGCGCTCGATGAGCTTGTCGTAAGGGTATCCCTGCAGGTTGCAGATGATGGGCAGGTCGGAGTGCACCGGGTGCAGCCCGGCCAGCGGGTTCACCTCGATGAAGCTCGGGACGCCGTTGCGGTCGGACCGGACGTCGACCCTGCCGCCGTCCCTGCAGCCCAGCACGCGCCAGGAGTCCAGTGCGCACTTCTCCGCCAGCCTGCCCTCGGGGTCGCTGGCGATCCGGTACTCCACCAGCGAATCGCAATATTCCTTGTTTGTGTATGAATAGACACCTTTCTCAGCTTTGGCGTTCAGGATGACCTCCATCACGCCGACCGACTCGGCCCGGTCGCCGGTGCCCACGACCCCCACGGTGAACTCTCGTCCGGACAGGTAGTCCTCCAGGAGGACGGGCTGACGGAACCGCTCCAGCAGGTCGCTGCAGCTGGAGACGAGGTCGTCGCGGGAGCGGATGATGGACTTGCCGGTGACCCCCTTGCCAGTGCCCTCGGCCACGGGCTTGGCGAACAGGGGGCGGTCGGGAGTCGGAAGCCGAAGTGCGCGGGGGATGCGGCCCCAGGCGGGGGAGTCGACGTCGTCCGGGGCAGCGGTGCGGTAGACGTCGAGGTCGGCAGCGGTCTCCACCACCAGGAACTCCGGCGTGGGGATGCCCGCGTCGCGGACCACGCGCTTGGTCATGCCCTTGTGGAGGGTGAGCGCCAGCACGAGGGGGTCGGAGAAGACGTAGGGCTGGCTGTGCGCATCGAGAACGGCCGGCACCTGCGCCTCGCGCCCGATGCCGTACATCCCCTCGCAGATGTTGAACACGAGGTCCCACCGGTCGCCCTGGGAAAGGCGCTTCAGCAGCGCCTTCAAGTGGCCGATGCGGTCCGTCTCGTGGCCGAGTCGGCGCAACGCCCCCTCGATCCCTTCGATGGTGCTCTCGCGGTCGAACTCCGCGGTGTCCTCCTCGGAGAAGCCCATCGCGAGGTAGTCGTCCCTCAGGTCGTACGTTAGCCCAATGCGCATGCTCCCTCCATGAAGCAGGGAAGTGGATGTTAGCAGGGATATCGGGGACGATCAATGCACAAAAAGAGGGAAGGTGCGCTTGCGCAGCCTCCGGCGTCTAGACCGGAACCGCGCCGTCGGGATAGAAGTAGGTGTTGCCTTCGTAGTTGCGAAGGACGACGTTGATCCCGTCCCGCCCCTGCAGGTAGTCCGGGAGGATGGGGATCTTCCCGCCGCCGCCCGGCGCGTCGATGACGTACGCGGGAACCGCGTAGCCCGACGTGTGCCCGCGAAGCCCCCGGATGATCTCGAGGCCCTTCTCCACCGGCGTGCGGAAGTGGGAGCTTCCTGCGATGGGGTCGCACTGGTAGAGGTAGTAGGGCTTGACCCGGATCCGCATGAGCCCCTGCATCAGGCGGCGCATGGTGTCCACGTCGTCGTTCACTCCCTTGAGGAGCACGGTCTGGCTGCCCAGCGGGATGCCCGCGTCGGAAAGGCGGGCGCACGCTTCCGTGGTTTCCCTGGTCAGCTCGTCCGGGTGCGTGAAATGGATGCTCATCCACAGGGGATGATACTTCTTGAGCATGCGGGTCAGCGCACCGGTCACGCGCATCGGGAGCACGGCCGGGACCTTGGTCCCCAGGCGGATGATCTCCACGTGCGGGATGCGGCGCAGCCGCGACAGCAGCCACTCGATGCGGTCGTCCGACAGGGTCAGAGGGTCGCCCCCGGAGACCACCACGTCACGCACGACGGGCGTCCGCTCGATGTACTCGACGGCCCGCTCCCAACGCGAGCGTCCTGCGGTAATGCCCGCGTGTCCGCCCACGCAGCGGGACCGCGTGCAGTAGCGGCAGTAGGCCGCACAGAAGCCGGACGCAAGGAACAGCACCCGGTCGGGGTAGCGGTGCACGAGGCCGTGCACGGGGCTGTCCGCATCCTCTCCCAGCGGGTCCCCCGACTCCTCGGGGGAGAGCACCTTCTCCTGGGGCACGGGGATCATGCTGCGGCGCAGGGGCTGCAGCGGGTTGCGCTCGTCCAGGAGGCTCGCGTAGTAGGGCGTGATGCTCACCGGCAGGTTGTCCCGCGTCGCATCGCACGCTTGCCGCTCCTCGGGCGAAAGCTGGAAGAACCGCTCGAGCTGATCCATCCGCTGAAGCCGCGAACGGAGCTGCCACTTCCAGTCGTTCCACTCCGCCAGAGAGACTTCCCCGTAGAAACGCCGCATGAAGAACCGCGTGCGGGACCCGCTGGGGAAGCGCGGGGCTCCCAACGTTCCTTTCTCGGTCCTGGCTGCGTGTCTCATTTGGGGGAAGAGCGGCAGCGCCACGGAAGGCTGCCGTCGACTGCTGGGAGGTTCCTCGGGGGGAGGACGCAAGTCGGGTGGCTCAGGCTCTTCACTTACGTAGACGGGTCGTTTCATCGCATCTCCTATCTTCCATGTCAGGGAAGGACCGTCACTCAACCGCTATTAATAGCGTGCCGCGAATCGATCGCAAGAAAAAAGTTAAGCCATGGAAAAAAAGTTTCCCGGCCATTCCTATGAATCCCGCTTCCGAGCTTGCGGAGACAGCAGAGCGGCCGCGGCGTCGGGCCGACCCGCGGCACGCAGAGCCGCCTGGACGTCCTGCCTGTTGTCCACCAGGTGGTAGAGGATGAGCGCCTTCTGCAGGCGCTTGCCGCGGTCGGACCGCTCCACGAACAGGGGGGCAAGCGTCCACGGGTCCAGGCCGGTGGCGTACATCACCGAGGACGCGGTGCCGGGAGTCGGCGTGAAGATCTGGCACTGCTCCGCCCGGATACGCCGCGCGGCCAGGAAGAGCGCGAGGTCCACCATGTCGTCCAGGGTGCAGCCCGGATGCGCGGCCATGAGGTACGGGAGGACGAACTGCTGCCGTGTGCTGCCGCGCACGGCCGCGGCAAACGCGTCCAGGAAGCGCTCGAAGGACGCACCCGCCGGCTTGCGCATGGGGTCCAGCACCCTGCGGGACACGTGCTCCGGGGCCACCTTGAGATGGCCGCTGGTGTGGTGCGCTGCCAGCCGCCGAATGAACGCCGGGGCCTGGAGCGCGAGGTCCATGCGCACGCCGGTGGTGACGAAGAGGTGGCGGACGCCCGGCACGCGTGCGGCGCTCTCCAGCAGCTCGGCGTAGCGCCCGCAGTCGCCCTCGAGGTGCGCGCAACGGGACGGCCACAGGCAGCTCGGGCGGCGGCAGGAGCCGTGCGCCGTGCAGGCGAACCCGTACATGTTGGCGGTGGCGCCGCCGATGTCGGGCACGGTGCCGCGGAAGTCGCGATGGGCCGCGATGCGGCGCACCTCTTCGAGTATCCCTTGCTCGGACCGGCTCACCACCCTGCGCCCCTGGAGCGCGGCAATCGCACAGAACGCGCACCCGCCGCCGCAGCCCCGATGGGACGTGACCGAGAAACGCACCTGCTCGAGCGCGGGGATGCGCTGCCGGCCGTACACCGCAGCCGCGTCCCGGGTGAACGCAAGCGCGTAGATCCGGTCGAGCTCTGCAGGCGTCAGCGGTGGCCAGGGCGGGTTGGCGACGACGCGCATGCCGGAGCACTGCTGTACCAGCGTCTCGTCCGCCCGCTCCTCGGTGATGCGATGGGCCCGGGCGAAAGCAGCGGGGGCTGCCACGACCTCCTCGTGAGAAGGAAGCGCCAGCGCCCCCGCGGGAGCGGGAGCGCTTGCCCGCGTCCGGTACACCACGCCCCTCACGTCGTGCAGGCTGACGGCTGCGTCACGGGAAGCGACGCCCTCGCCAACGAGCGTGCGCAGCCGCCGTGCCATCTCGACCACCGGCCCTTCGCCCATGCCGTGGACCAGCAGGTCTGCGCCGCAGTCCATGAGGATGGGCCTGCGCACCGAGTCCGACCAGTAGTCGTAGTGCGAGAACCTCCGCAGCGCA
>Ga0233425_10003483_pt1 | contig 28421 bp, 22 predicted proteins | sample Watercolumn_Towu_2_FD_181712 | JGI IMG/M metagenome (GOLD analysis project Ga0233425, IMG submission 181712) | Freshwater microbial communities from Lake Towuti, South Sulawesi, Indonesia - Watercolumn_Towuti2014_140_MG | ecosystem: Environmental > Aquatic > Freshwater > Lake | place...
TGGGGAACTTGAAGGAATCCTCCGCAAGCTCGGATCAAGCCTGGAGCGCGAACTGCGATCCTATGCCGAGTTCAAGATCGCTCACGAGATGCGCCGCCGCAATGCCAAGACCAACACCGAGATCACACACGAACAGATGCTGGATCACTATCGTGAACACCAGGAAGAGTACGCGATCACGGCCAAAGCGCGTTGGGAGCAGCTGTCGATTCACTTCAACCGATGCTCCAGCCGCGAAGAGGCGCTGCAGCGTATCGCCGAGCTCGGCAACGCCGTGTACCTGGGCGGTGCCGCGCTCTCCAATGTGGCCCGCAAGGAATCGCACGATTCCTTTGCCGACAAAGGCGGATATCACGATTGGACATCGCAAGGCAGCCTGGCTTCCGGGCAACTCGACCAGGCGATCTTCAGCCTGCCGCTGAACCGCCTGAGCGAGATCATCGAGGACGAACGCGGCGTACATATCATTCGCGTCCTGGAAAGGACCGAAGCAGGCTACGAGCCGTTCGAGAGCGTGCAGGAGTCGCTGCGCGAGAAGATCAAGAACGAGCGGCTGGTCAAGGAACTGACGCAGTACGTCGAGCGACTGCAGAAGACGACCTACATCTGGACGGTTTTTGACGGCGAGTCAGGGATTCCGGCCGGGAACTGACGGCCAGCCGCGTGTCGTAGGGTGGGTCGAGTGTCGTAGGGTGGGTCGAGGTATTCCGAGGCCCACCAGTTCCGGTGACGTTCTGACCGCCGCGTCATCAGTTATCACCGCCCTGGAATTCCGCGGCCGCCAACGGGGGCCGCTCGCCAAACTGCAGAATTTGCTCGGCCTCCTGTGCCGCGGCGAGCAGCTGCCAATCGTGATTGCGGCTGGCCACCAGCTGCAGCCCGCAAGGCAGGCCATCGGCGGCCAGCCCGATCGGCACGGTAATGCTCGGCATTCCGGTGTAGCTCCAGGGCGCATTGAACAGCGGGTTGCCGGTACTCGATCTGTCGGGCGCTGTCGTCACCGTCGACGGAAGCAGCAGGATCGCATCGACGGGCAGCCAGGCATCGATTTCGTCTTGAAACTGGCGATGATGCCGAACCGCCTGCTCGTAGTCGGATGCCGATAAATTCAGTCCGCGATCGATCAGTTCGGAAACACGCGGCCCATACGCCGGGCGGTTTGCGGTAAACGGGGCACGATGCGCCTGGGCCATATCGCCTGCCATGATCCGCAAGTGCATCTCGGCCACATGTTCAAATGCCGAGGGCAGAACGAGCTCTTCAAGCGGCACACCACGCGCGGACAGTTTGTCCAACGCGGATTCCCATGCCGCGCTCGTTTCTTGGCTGGCCAGTGGACCAAAGTATCCGCGAATCGTCGCGCCGCGCCACGCCCCCGCCACTCGCGCCGCCCGCGAAGCGGAGAGTGCCGCTGCGGGTCGAGCGATCACGCCGAAAAGCTCCGCAAGATCGGCCACGTATCGCCCCATCGGACCGACATGGTCCAGCCGCTCACTGATCGGGACGACGCCGGCGGTATCGACCAGTCCATGCGTCGGTTTGAAGCCGGCGATGCCGCAGAATGACGCCGGCCGGATAATCGACCCGCCTGTCTGCGTGCCGATCGAGGCAACGCACATTCCCATCGCGACGGCCGCAGCGCTGCCGCTGCTCGATCCGCCGGGACTTCGCGACAAGTTCCAGGGATTGCAGGTCACGGGCGGATCGAAACAGGCGAACTCCGTGGTCACGGTCTTGCCCAGGATAATCGCTCCCGCCTGCCGCAGCCGCGTCACGACCGGGGCATCCGCCGCCGCGCAGTGGGAGTCGCGCAATGGCGAGCCGGCTCCGGTGCGCATCCCCGCCAGATCCACAATGTCCTTCATTCCCAACGGGATACCCGCCAGCGGCCCTTGCGATTCGCCGCGCTCATAGCATCGTGTGGCCTCTTCCGCCGCAGTTCGCGCCCCTTGCCGGTCCACCGACACCCAGGCCCGGATCGAACTTTCCCAGCGGTCGATGCGCCGCAAACATGTCTCGACAACGTCGCGAGGCGTAACGCTGCCGGATTGAAACCCGGCTCGTAATTCGGCAATCGGAAGAAACATAGGCGTTAGGCGTTAGGCGTTAGGCGTTAGACGTTAGACGTTAGGCGTTAGGCGTTAGGCGTTAGACGTTAGGCGTTTGAAGGTGGAAGGTGGAAGGTAAACGTTAGGACTCGGCGCCGCAACTTTTCACTTTTCACTCTTCACTTTTCACTCTTCACTCTTCACTCTTCACTCTTCACTCGCTGCGGCTCGATCCAGGAACCACTCGTAATCGCCGTCGCTGGGCCGCACTCCGCAGATCGGCAACGTGTGGAGATCATCAGCGCGGGAGATGGCCCGCGCCACCACATCCCTCTTGGACTCCCCCGCAACCAGCACGATCACGCCGCGCGCGGCGTTCACGACCGGCAAGGTAATCGTAACGCGCGGGACTTCTGGCGGCAGGATCCCGGGCGGCGATGCGGCCACAAACTGGTGGACCGCATCGAGGGCTGCGGCGCCGGGGAACAGCGAGGCGACATGTCCGTCGCTGCCGATGCCCAGCAGCACCAGGTCGAATCGAGGCGGGCCGCCGGGGGCGGCGGGGGGAATGGACTCGAGAATCGATTGCTCGTAGCGCGCGGCAGCCTGTTCCGGCGGCAGAGTCACCGGCACCGCATGCACGCGCGATTCTGGAATCGCGACGTGCCGCAGCAGCGTGCGCTGAGCCATAGCGAAATTGCTGCGGGGATCATCCAATGCAACCAACCGTTCGTCGCCGAAGAAAACTTCGAATCGCCGCCAGTCGATCGCATCGCGGTAGTCTTCCGCGAGTACGCGGTAAAGCGATTCGGGCGTGGAACCGCCTGCCAGCGCAACCGTGAACGTCGAACGGGCGGCGATGGCCCGCTGCGCCATTTCCGCGACGCGCGATGCCGCCCGCGTCGCCAATTCCGCAACATCCGCGGCCAGACATAATCGCGGCGCATCGCTTCGATTCTTCGATTCCATTGCAAACGCCGGCAGTCTGTCCGATCGAGTCGGACTCAGACGAGCTCCTCGAATTCCCGCTTGACCGTCACGCCAGGCTGCGGGACGGGATATTTGCCATCGACCGCGCGGACCGGCGGCGGCGAATTCGCCGACAGCGAATCGACGCCGCCCGCCAGATCGTGTTCGTGATTCAGCGCATCTTCAAACGTCACGATCTGGCCGGTGTGCGCGGCCATCCGGCCCATGGCGGTGACCAGGCTAGCTTCGGCGCCGCGCTTGACCTCGTTGTGCGGACGGTCCTCGCGAATCGCCAGTACCAGGCGGTCCCATTCGACCTGATAAGGGTTCTTGGTTTCCGGCTGCGGGAACGCCCAGGCCAGCGCGTCCTTGTCGATGTTGTGCCCCTTGTAGATTCTCGCCTTGGACGGCCAGTGCGAGGAACTGCTGACCACGCCAAGTCCTTTCGAACCATGGGCGAAGCTGGCGAATTCGTCGTGGCAGCCAGGCACATTGCGGCCGTCCAGAAACAGTTTCGTGCCATCGGCGAACGTGTATTCCACCGAATAAGCATCGAAATTCTGGTCGACGTAGTCTTCCCGGAAATGGCGCCCGCCGATGGCATGTGCTTTGACCGGCCAGGCTTCCTTCATCCAGCAGCACTCGTCGATGTTATGGATCAGGAAATCGCTGTAACAACCACCGCTGGCCCAGAGAAAACTGTGGAAGCGTCGAATTTGCCACTCCAGTTCGTTCATGCCCGGCGGCTTGGGCTTGGAGAAGCAAGTCGCCAGCGGACCGCTCATGCGGTAACAGCGGAGCATCAACAGATCGCCCATTTCACCGTTCTGGATCCGATCGTGAAGCTCTTGCCGCGCCTCACAGTGCCGGCACATCAGGCCGATGCCGACTTTGAGATTCTTCTTCACGGACAACTCGCCCAAGGCCAGCATGCGGCGCGTCGACGGCCCATCGATGGTGATCGGCTTTTCCATAAAAATGTTGATGCCGCGCTCGATCGCATAACTGAAATGGACCCAGCGGAAAGCAGGAGGCGTCGCGAAGATGGCAACGTCCCCCGGACGCAGGCAATCGATGGCCGATTTGAAGGCGTCGAATCCGATGAACCTTCGCTCCTTGGGAACATCGATCTTGTCACCGTATTTCGGTGCCAGGTTGGCGTAGCTGGCGTCCAGCTTGTCCTGAAAGACATCCGACATTGCCACCAGCTTGATCGGACCGCTGGTTGTCTCCAAGGCATTGCTTGCGGCACCGGTTCCACGACCGCCGCAGCCGACCAGTGCCACCTGCACCAGGTCGTTCCCCGCGGCATGCACCTTGGGGATCGACATATGGGTCAAGGTCGCGGCCGCGGCCACGGCGCCGGTGGACTCCAGAAAACGACGTCGCGACGCAGCGATTACGGTGGGCTTGGACATAGCGGACAAACTCCTTGAGTCGGATACGGTGAGTGAATTTCGCACGCAGGTGAGGTAATACGGGCAGGGGAGATATTTTCGAGCGGCAACTTGGCGAATTTCCCGCTTCGCCGGGCTTGAACCCGCTCGGGTACCGGTTCCCACTCGCCCATAGTATGCGCCGATTCAATCTCATTGACCACTGCCCAGGTCGGGCAGTAGCCTGTTCGCCGTCAGCTGCGAACCGGCGACCCAACCGGTACTGAAAGCGGCTTGGAAATTGTATCCGCCAATCGGCCCGTCCAGGTCGAGGATTTCGCCGGCGAAGTACAGGCCGGGACGCAGGCGGCTCTGCAGCGTATTTGGGTCGACCTCGTCCAGCACGATGCCGCCCGCCGTCACTTCGGCCTTGGGATATCCCAGCGTTCCGGTGATCTCGATCGGCAGGCACTTGAGCAACTGGCCGAGCCGCTGCAAGTCGGACCGGGGAACTTCCGCGCCGCGGCGATTTGGATCGAACCCACCCAGCGCCAGGATCGTGTCGGCCACGCGCTGCGGCGTCAACCCGCCGAGGATATTTGCCAGGTGTTTCTTGCCTGCCGCGCGGCAGGCTTCCTTTAATCGCTCGACCAGGACCTCCAATTTGGTATGCGGAAACAGGTCGCACTCCGCGATCAGACGCGCGTCCGGCGGCGCATACGAGACATCGCGGCTCAGATTCATCGGCGCCGGCCCCGAAATACCAAAGTGCGTAAAGACCATGCCCGCCGGTCCGTTCATGGCAACCGAGGCAGATGCGGTTCGATCAATGCGCAACCTGAGTTGTACCTCGTCCAGCGTGACGCCCTGCAATCCGGCGATCCAAGGACTGGATGACCGGAGCGGAGCCAGCGCCGGCACGGTCGGGACAATGGCGTGGCCGAACTGCCGCGCCCATGCATATCCGTCTCCGGTCGTGCCGCAACCGGGATACGAGAGGCCCCCGGTTGTCACGACCAGCAGACGCGTGTTCAGTATTCGCGTCGGTGTCCGCAGCTGAAACCCCTCGCCGTAAGCCTCGACGTCCCGCAGCGGTTCACCGGTCGCCATGACGGCGGAAGCGCGGTGCAAGCGGCGCAACAGGGCCTGCTGAACGTCGACGGCCGTATCGCTGCAGGGAAAGACTTTGCCAGTTCGTTCGATCTTGGTAGGCACTCCCTCGTCGTGGAAAAGCTGCACCAGCTCACGAGGTCCCAGGCGCGCCAGCGCTGCCCTCAGGAACCGGCCGCGGGGGCCGAACGCCTCGACAATTCCCCGGGCGTCGGTATCGTGTGTGAGATTGCAGCGGGTCCCGCCCGACATCAGTATTTTTACGCCCGGCTTGCGGTTTTTCTCCAACAGTAGAGTACGCAACCCCCGCGCAGCAGCTCGCTCGGCGGCGATCAACCCGGCCGCACCCGCTCCGACAACCACACAGTCCCACTCCATCGTCATGCGTCGCTTTCTCCCGGCCGGCCCGAACCAATTTGACAACCGGCGCGTCCCCCCCGGAAATGTTCCATAGATGCTACGATAATCGACCGATGAAATCCTCCAGCCTTTCGCAAAGTGATGCCGATCGAGCCTTCGCCGTCGAGGTCGTGCGACGGTTACAGTCGGCCGGTTATCTGGCGTATTGGGCGGGCGGCTGCGTCCGCGATCAGCTTCGGGGCACGGTTCCCAAGGACTACGACGTCGCCACCAGCGCCAAGCCTGAAACCGTCCGCAGCCTGTTTGGCCATTCGCGAACGCTGCCGATCGGCGCCGCATTCGGCGTGATTTCCGTTCTCGGGCCGCGTGGAACCCGGCAGGTCGAAGTCGCCACGTTTCGGCAGGACAACGAGTATTCCGACGGACGCCATCCGGACTCGGTGCTGTTCAGCGACCCGTGCGAGGACGCGCAACGCCGCGATTTTACCATCAACGGCCTGTTCTTCGATCCACTGGCCGATCAGGTACTCGACTTTGTCGGCGGACAGGCGGACTTGCAACAGCGACTGATCCGAGCGATCGGGGACCCCTCTCGCCGGTTTGACGAAGATAAATTGCGGATGCTGCGCGCCGTTCGATTCGCGGCGACGCTTGGCTTTCAGATTGAGCCTCGCACGATCGCCGCGATCCAGCAGCTCGCAGGCGAACTGGTGATCGTCAGCGCGGAACGTATCGCCGGCGAAATGGAGCGGCTGCTCACCGACGCCTCGCGCCGGCGTGGCGTGGAGCTGCTGCGCGAGTCGGGGCTGCTGGAAATCGTCATCCCGGAACTGGCCGCCACGCAGCCAGAAAATGCCGCCGCAAACTGGAACACCACGCTCGAGATCCTCGACAGAATTGCGAACGCCAGCTTTCCGGCTGCGATCGCCGCGCTCGTCCGATTCGCCGTACCGATCGACGAGCGCCCGCGCGCCGGAGCTCACGTTTGCCGGCGCTGGCGACTATCCGCCGATATCACGCATCGAACCGTCGCGCTGCTGACGCACGAGCAGACCGTCCTCGAAGCCCGCCGGCTCGCCTGGCCCCGGCTGCAACGATTACTCATCGAACCGTTTGCCGCGGAACTGGTGGAATACGCCGCGACGATCGCGGAGGTCGGTTTCGCCAGCGACGCATCCGGCCCCGTGGCCAACGTCGAGTTCTGCCGACAACGGCTCGCCTGGCCGCCCCAGCAACTTAACCCGCTGCCGCTGATCAACGGTGACGACCTCGTTGCGTTGGGGCTGCAGCCGGGCCCGAGCTTCCGGCAGATTCTCGACCAGGTTCGAGACGCGCAGCTCGAAAGTCGCGTGACTACAAGGGAGTCCGCGATCGCCATGGCAAAAAACCTGGCGTCCACCGGCGGCAACAATTGATCTCGGTGCGCTTGCCGATTCGTCTCGGAGTTTCCGCATGCCCCGGCTTGGCGTCAAGCGTGTTCCAGGTAGACGGGCGCATTGACGGTCGTCGCGCCGTCTGGTCCACTGATCGCCGCTGCGGCAACCCGTTTATTTCCTACCGAATTCGGAGAAGCGAACCTATGGACCGGCTAGCCTCTACCCGCGTTATCTTCTCCGGCGCCGCGTCCTCATGCCGACCTGCGATCGATCTTGCCGCCCGCCTTCGACTCGCGCTCTTGTGTGCGATCTGGCTTTTGCCCGATCTGGCGGTTTTCGATGGCACACCGGCGCGCGCCGAAGAGCCGCAGCCAGGACAAGTGTTTCTCGAGTTCATTCGCACGCAGGCGGCGGCAATGCGCGCGCAGAACAGTGTTCCGAAGACGCGGGAAGAATGGGAACAGCTTCGCACGCAGATCCGCGCGGAATTGCAGCAGGCGTGGGGTCCTTTTCCGAACCCGGCATGCGATTTGAGTTCCCGCAAACTCGGGGAGTTGCAACGCGACGGATACCGTGTCGAAAAGTGGATATTTCAGACCCGACCCGACGTCTGGATGACCGCGAACTGCTACGTGCCCGACAAGCCCGGCAAACACCCCGCGATCCTGGCGGTCCACGGACACTGGAAAGGAGCCAAGCAGGATCCGGTGCCCCAGGCACGGTGCATCGGACCGGCGAAACTCGGCTATGTCGTGCTCGCTGTCGACGCCTTTGGTGCCGGGGAACGCGGGTTGGGTAAGGCACTCGGCGAATACCACGGAGAGATGGTCGCGGCGACGCTGTTTCCGGTCGGCCTTCCGCTGTCGGGACTGCAGGTATACGAGAACATGCGGGCGGTCGACTTTCTGCAGGCGCGGGACGACGTCGACGCCAGCCGGATCGGAATTACCGGCGCCAGCGGTGGCGGAAATCAATCGATGTACGCCGGCGCCTGGGATGACCGGTTCGCCGGCGTGGTACCGGTCTGCTCGGTCGGTACCTACGACGCCTACCTCGGCGCGGCCTGCTGCATGTGTGAAGTCGTGCCCGGCGCATTGCGTTTCACCGAGGAATGGGGAATCCTCGGCTTGACAGCGCCGCGCGGACTGATGGTGGTCAACGCGAGTAAGGACGCGTTTCAGTTTTCGATCGGCGAGGCAGCCAAGTCGCTCGCCGCCACACGCAGAATCTACGAACTCTATCAGCGCCCGGAGGCGGTGCGTCATACCACATTTGAATGGCATCACGATTACAGTCAGGCGATGCGCGAAGCAATGTACGGCTGGATGAACCGGCACCTGCGCGACGGCAGCAGTGACGAGCCGATTCCCGATCCGCCGATGAAGACTGAAGACCCGGAAACCCTGCGGTGCTTCCCCGGCGATTCCCGGCCTGACGACTGGATGACGATCCCCAAATTCGCGGCCAGGGAAGCGCGACAGATCCTCGCGTCGCGGAATTTTTCAGCGTCCGACACCGAACGGCAGCGCGCGCAACGTCGTTCGGCGCTGGCCAGACTGCTGGGTAATCCGCCAGGGACCACGCCGCTGCGATCGGCTTCCCAGCCGGCGCCGAACGGTGCCGCCCGGGCCTGGGACTTCAGCGCGGAGCCAGGAATACGCCTGTCGGCTGTGGAGCGATCGGCGACGACCGAGCGACAAAAAAACGCCACCGAAAGCAAGGCGGCGACAGCTGCCAGAACCGCCATCGTAGTTGATTGCGAGGGTGCCGAAAAAGCACGACAGCACCCGGTGGTGGAAAAACTGACAATGGCAGGCTGGTCGGTTGTCACCTTCGATCTGCGCGCCACGGGCCCGTGGGCCTGGAAAGCCGATTCGATTGGACGAGCACCCGATCACAACTCGGCCGAATGGTCGCTCTGGATCGGCCGCCCGCTGGCCGGGCAATGGGCTCTCGATATTCGGCGCCTGATTGACTCGCTCGTCGAATCCGATGCCGGGGCCGCGCGCGAGATCGCTGTCGTTGGAATCGGCCCGGCCGGCGTCGCCGCACTCTGCGCCTCCGCTCTCGACGCCCGGATCCACCGCCTGATTACGGTCGATTCACTGGCAAGCTATGTGACCGATCAGCCCTTCCAGGGGCAGCGGCTGGGAATCATGATCCCCAGGATTCTGCCCGAAGTCGGCGATATCGCGCACCTGGCCGCACTGTCCCAGGCCCAGCGCATCGTGATCGCGGGAGGCGTCTGGGGCAATGGAACCGCGCTCAATGCCGAGGAACTTCGGTCCACCTACCAGCCCGCACTGGACGTTACTGCGCGAACGCGGCAGGACCTGCAACTGATCGCCAGCGACCGCGTCGGTGACCAGCTTGGAAAGTGACGATCCGGCGGCAGCCAATCCGACCCCAGACCAAATACTCCGCTGTGCCTCACGGTTGGCGCTGATCCTGTACCTCGATCATCATGCCTCGGATCGAGTTCTCGGCGATCTGAATCCCGCGCGTGGCCGGCCCTACGCGAATCCCAATCCGTTGTTCCGCAGGCCTGTCATCACGGATCGTGTTTCGGACGACTGCGATATCTTCCGTTTCACCTTGAATGTCCACGGCGATTCCCGACCGCTGCACTCCATTGTTTTCCAAGGTGTTGCCTTCCACGCGATTTCGATGCGGCGCAAACGCCTTGCCGCGTTCCGGTCGAAACAGGATTCCGACGTCGGTACTGTTGCGGACGATGTTCTGCGCGATCCGATTGTCGGTATCGCGGTGACCAACCGAGATCCCGCATTTGTTCCCTTCGAGCAGGTTGCCTTCGGCCAACCCGTATTTGACTCCCCAGCAGAAGAAGATGCCGATATTGTTGTCGCGCAGCCGATTATTGCGCATCACCGGTCGTTGCGAGCCTGAACCGGGATGCAATCCCAGTCCGGCATGGCCATGGCTGTGACAATTCTCGACGACAACATCGTGGCAGATCTGCCAGCTGAACCCATCGCCGTTGTAGTTTCTGGCGGTCACGGACCGCATCGCGACGCGATTACAGTCCTGCAGAAAGATGCAGCCGGCGTAGTTGCCATCGAGGTTTTCGTTATTGGTGCGATTGCCGTCCAGCACCAGGTTTTCGATCACGACGTCGGAGATCTCGTCGCCGCTCAGCAACGGAAACAATGTCGCGACGGTGCTTTCACCCTGGGTCCAGAAGTTGTTCCTCAGGGCGCGATCCAGCTTGAATCGCTGGCCGCTCCTGGCGACGAGCGTCCGTTTCACGACATCCTGGCCGCCGTTGTGTGGATTTCTGGTGCGCAGGCAGACGCCGTCGCCGACTTGAAAACCGTCGGCTTCCTGCAGTGTGATTTCCTGGTCGTACCAGTCGGAGTCTTGCGCGAGCCTGGTTTTGCGGGACGGCTCCTTGATGCAGACCGATTCCTCGCCACTGCCGATCAGCTTGACTCGCGAGCGCAGGTAGACCGCATTGCGGAATTTGTAGGTACCCGGCAGCAGCTTCACCGTTCCTCCGCCGAGTCGCGCGGCATAGTCCACGGCGGCTTGAATGGTCCGTTCGGAATTCCCGCAAAGGTCGGCGTCCCGATTACCGACCGTAATCGTCAGACGCTCGGTCCATTCCGGCTCCACGGCTTCGTCGCCCGACGTCGCGCGGGGCTCGGTGACGCGCGGCCGATCCTCGCCAGGCGCCACGCGATGCGCGCTTTCGCAGAACGCAACACTGCCGACCGCGATCCCCAGAAACGAACGCCGCGAGTGCGACATGTCGACCTCCTAATGCACAGGCTCGAGAAACCCTGAAAGGACCGCCAATCCGACTCCCAGAAGCAGCGCCACCGACAACTTCAGGCGATCATGCTGGTGGAAATGGACTTCGGGCAACAAGTCGCCCAGGGAGATACAGAGGAACACGCCGGCGGAGAAGGCCAGCGCCAACCCCAACAGCTCGTGCTGCGTGCCGACATGCAAGCGGGTTCCCGCCAGAAACAACAGAGCTCCCAGCGGACACATCATCGCGAACCCGCAATTTACCAGTCTTTGCCGCAACCGCGACCATCCCGCCGCCGACATCAGCGTGGCGATCGACATCGAGTCCAGCGGTTTGTGAAACAGGATCGCCAGGAACGTCCCGACGCCGGCAAGTCCGGTCAGTGTCGCATCGTTCTGCGTCGTCGACTCCGCCGCCACACTGGCGCCGAGCGCCATTCCGTCGATCAGCGTGTGGATCGACAGTCCCAGTGCCAGGCCGGTCCAGCTCATTTCAAGTCGAGCCGGGTCGTGGTGGCTGGCATGCGAATGGCCGTGGCTGCAGCCGCCCGCTCCGGGCGAACTGTCCAGCACGGCCAACAATTCCGAGCCAGAATCGGATCGATCCGACACCGATAGCGGTTCGTCGTGACCATGGTGCTGATGAAAATGAAAGACGCGGATCAAGAAGAACATTGCCAGCAAGCCGGCCAGCACCGCGCCCACCGCCCATTCAATCGACGGCAGGTGCATGGCCGCATGCGGCAACATCTGCAGCAGCGAAACGCCCAGCATGAACCCCGCGACGAAGCTCATCAAGACCTGCATCGAACGATGGTTCAAACGCAATCGCGAGGGAACTTCGCCGCCGATCCAGGACGCGGCCGTGATCAACATGCAATAGGCCACCAGCAGCCACGCGGACCAGGTGAGCATATTTGACTTACTTATTCCGCGTCAGAGGTATCTTGATCATCATGCCGTTGGTGTCGACCTGGATCAGCGACTTGGCGCGCGGGTCGGCGATCAGCAGTTCATTACCGCGCAACGCGATTCCCACCGGATTGTCCAGGGGTTCCCCTTGAGCATACTTCACCGGCTCTTTGCCCAGATCGATTTTCCAGACGGTGCGGCCGTAACCGTCAGTGACATATGCGGTCTCGTTGCTGTTGACCGCAATCTGATGCGGGAATGCGAAGGGCGTTCCCTTGACCACCGATTCCCGGTTCTTGCCGTCGGCCGACAATCGAATCACCTGATCGCCCGCCTGCGAAACGACCCAGAGGCGATTGGACTTGTCCAGAGCAAGTCCGCGCGGCGGCGGAACGTCGGCAAACTTCTCCGGCTTGCTGCCCGGTCGGACCTTCCAGACGCAACGCAGCTCCAGATCGGCCACAAAAAAGTCGCCCGCTTCATTCGACACGACGCTCATCGGCATTTCGATCAGTTCCTCGGAAACCGGCGTCGGCTCGCCCGAGGACGGCACCTGGAACAGATTCCGAGCCGCCGTGCAGCCCGCCCACAACCGCTGCTGATGATCCAACGCCAGGCAGCGGACCCGGTTCAGCGGCGAGCGGAACTGCTTGCTCGCCTGATAGTAGACCGAAAGTTCATTCCCCTCGAGTTTGAGAATCCCTGGCAGATTCAGGTCGGCGATGTAAATCGGGCCCTCGGCGCCGCAGGCGACCGCGATCGGATAAATCGCGTCCACCGCGGACGCCGATCCGCTCGGCGCGACAAGAATCGACACGCACACCAGAAGCCAACCCAGCCGCACAGTCAATTTGCTGACTCTCATTCGATCGCACCCCTGTCATTCACGGACGCCTGCCAGGGGATTATTCTGACAGACCGTACTACCGCCGCAAAGGGGCATTACGTTGCCGGATCGATCGAGTTCACCAGTAATCGTAACTTCGCGGCGGAGACGAGCCAAAATTGACCGTGATCGCACTTCAGGGGCGAGGCTTCGTTGCCCATGGGATCGCCGTCCCGTCGGGTCGCATGCGGCCGATCCGAAGTCACGGCCGGCACGGGAAATGGCACCAACAACAATCACGCCCGCTGCGGCTTCAACACCACCACCGCCAGCGGTGGCAGGTTCAATTGAATCGAGAACGCTCGGCCGTTGGCTTCGGCTGCCCGCGCCTGCCGGCCCGGGAAGTTGCCCAGATTGCTTCCGCCATAATAGTGCGAGTCGCTGTTAAACACTTCCTGATACCAGCACTGCTCGGGAACGCCCAGCGGGAAATCGGGCCGCGGAACGGGCGTAAAGTTGGCGGCAATCACCAGGAAGTCGCGCGGATCCGCGCCGCGCCGAACATAGGTCAAAACGCTGTCCGCCGCATTGCCGCAATCAATCCACTCAAAGCCCTGGGAGCGGAAATCAACCTGGTGCAACGACGGCTCGCGGCGATACAGCCGATTCAAGTCGCCGACCATCCGCTGCAGGCCGCGATGCGTGTCCCATTGCAGCAGTTCCCATTGCAGCGAACCGTCGTAATTCCATTCGTTCCACTGGCCGAACTCGCCACCCATGAACAACAGCTTCTTGCCAGGATGGGTCCACATATACCCGTAAAGCAATCGAAGGTTGGCGAATTTCTGCCAGAGGTCCCCCGGCATCTGGTCCAATAATGCGCCTTTACCGTGCACGACTTCATCGTGGGAAAGCGGCAACGAGAAGTTCTCGGTAAATGCGTAAATCAGACTGAACGTCAACTCGCCATGATGGTGGCAGCGATGGATCGGGTCCTTACGCATGTAGCGCAGTGTATCGTTCATCCAACCCATGTTCCATTTCAGGCTGAATCCCAATCCGCCCGTGTCGGTCGGATGCGAAACGCCACCCCACGCCGTTGATTCCTCGGCGATCGTCAGCACCCCCGGAAACTGACCGTGCGCCTGGCGATTGAACTCCTTGATCAAGGAGATCGCCCCCAAGTTCTCGCGACCTCCATATTCGTTCGGGATCCACTCGCCGTCTTTGCGGCTGTAGTCCAAGTACAGCATCGACGCCACCGCATCGACGCGCAACCCGTCAATATGGTACTTGTCGAGCCAGAACAGTGCGTTGGCGATCAGAAAATTGCGAACCTCGTTGCGCTGGTAATTGAAAATCAATGTTCCCCAGTCCGGGTGTTCGCCCTGCCGCGGATCCTCGTGCTCGTAAAGCGCCGTGCCGTCAAACCGTCGCAAACCGTGACTGTCGCGAGGAAAGTGCGCCGGCACCCAATCCAGAATGACGCCGATCCCGTGCTGATGGCAGTAATCGACAAAGTACATGAAGTCCGCCGGGCTGCCGTATCGGCTGGTCACCGAATAATAACCGACGGTCTGGTATCCCCAACTTCCGGTGAACGGATGCTCGCTGATCGGCAGCAGTTCCAGATGCGTATATCCCATCTCTTGGCAATACTGCACCAGCTGATGCGCGAGATCACGATAGTTCAGCCAACCGTGATGCCGCCCTTCGCCGCGCCGCCAGCTGCCGAGGTGCACCTCGTAAACCGAAATCGGCGCGTCAAGTCCATTGAACTGCCAGCGGTCCGCCATCCACGACTGATCCTTCCAGGAATACGCATCGAGGTCGGCGACAACCGACGCCGTGCAGGGCGGCAACTCGGCCGCAAACCCGAACGGATCACTTTTGTCAAAGGTCTCGCCGGAATGCGTGCGAATTCGAAATTTGTATTTCATGCCGGGCCGGGCATCGGGCACGAACAACTCCCAGATGCCGCTGGGAATATGCTTGCGCAACGGATGCTGCTGCCCGTTCCAGCAATTGAAGTCGCCGACCACGCTCAAGCCGGCCGCATTCGGCGCCCAAACCGCGAAATTCGTCCCGCGGACGCCGTCCACGGTGCGCAGTTGCGCACCCAGCCGGCTGTAAGCCCGCATATGGGTGCCTTCGGAAAACAGGTGCAGATCGAAGTCGCTGAAATAGGAAGGAAATGCGTACGGATCATGCATCGTTATCACGTCACCATCGGCGGTCGTCATTTGAAACTGGTAGGAAGCTGCCCCGATCGGCCGCGCAGGAAACACGACCTCGTACATGCCGGCCGGATGGATCCGCTCCATCGGACGAGCCACCTGATGTGCGGGATCGAGCAACCAGACCTTCCGAGACCCGGGCAGGAATGCGCGCACCGCCAAGGCCTTCCGGCCCGCTCGCTCGACCTCATGAGGTCCCAACAGTGCAAAAGGGTTCTCAATCCGGCCGTCCAGCAAAGCTCCCATATTACCTAATGCCTCATGCATCCGCACGTAACCCTTCTCTTGAATTCTGAATGGTAAAGTTCCAAACTGACTTGCGGGAATCAATTTCCCAATGCGTTTGGCGTAAAGACAGGTCCGGGCAGCCGCAACCACTGTCGCACGTCAGCCAGCCAGGCCGCCCCGCCGCTCCACCAGCCTCGTCGCCACCGCAGCCGTGCCACCCGTGCCGCTCGCGCCGCCGCTCGCCATGCCGCTCGCCAGGCCGCTCGCCATGCCGCTCGCCAGGCCGCTCGCCATGCCGCTCGTTTCGCCGTTCGTACCGCCACGCCTGTCGCCGCCCGTGGTGTGACAATTGCGAGCGTTCCCGCTGGGGCGGTAACTCGATTGCAAATGGTCGATTCGGCGAGTCGGTCGTGGTCGAGCGGCGAGGCAAAGTGCCACGCGCGACAATGCACGGTGTGAAACTGCAGCGCTCGATCGACCCGCAACCAAAGATCGCGATTCTTCACCGGGACCCATTCGCCAAACCGCTCCCACATCCAGTCGTTCTCGCGCCATTCGGGCAAACCGTGCCGAAAACCGTGTGCCACGTATCGTCCCGCCGAAATCAACGTTACGCGCGACGGTTCGTCCAGTGCCTCCAGTCCACGCACGACGGCCAGTAACTCCAGTCGCTCTCGATCCGCCCCTTCTTCGTCCTCGACATCCAGCACCGTCTCGCCTTGCAGCGACTCCAGCACAAATCGCCAGCGACCCAGATTCAAATGGCTCGACCTCGGCTGGCCCCTCGTCGGATTCCCGGTTTCCGATGCCTCCGAGAACAATAGATAATGACAAGTCGCAGTGACCATTATTCGAACTCCCACGCGCTTCGCCGACCGACCTCGTACCGCACCGCGATCGCGATCCATTCGCATCTGGAGACGAACCTTCTCCCTTATGACTTCTTGTCGTGTGATCTACTATCGTCCCGGATTGCCTCGCCTGCTTAGTTTGTTCAGCTTGCTTTGTCTTGTTTTCTTAACTGACCGTCGCAGCTTTACAAATGAATTCCGCACGTTGTGCTTTTTCGGAACGGGTCAGCATTCGTTTTGCTCTGCGATTGTAAAAACTACAAACCTGGCGGCGGCCAAAGAGCGACTTCTCGGCGATTCGCGGTCAAAACTTGAGAATAATGCCGATGGCACGCGAATCGCACAATGAACAGTGCAGTTCGCCCGGTATCATCCGCCAGACGATGCGAACAGGGAACGGTTCGCCTGGCACTGGAGAGAACATTCAACGACGACGGAGCCTACGCATGGATGCTAGCAATGCCGCGATCTGGTTCAGTTCGGTGATTCCCTGTCTGGGAGTGTTTTCCGTCGTGGTCGCCCGGCTGTGTCCCGACGGTACGGCGCGCCGCGCCGCGCACGGCTGCATGTTGGCCGCGATGCTGATCGTCGCCGCGATGACGGCGCTGACCGTCGCCGCCGGAAGCGGACACTGGCTTTCTCACGGCACCACCTTTTCGATCATGGCGATCGGCTCGATTCTTGATCTGGGCCGCGACGGCGCCGTTAGACTTCCTTGAACTTTCCTGGCTTGACATGCGTCGCCGGCGCAGCGGAAACGATTTTTTTCTTCCCGCAGGTACAGACGCTTTCTAAATTGAAGTCAGTGATTGACTTAGGCGCACTCGTCCGAAGATCGGCAAAGTCGAAAAAATCCTACCCTTCGGAAGCACCGGAAACCGACAAGTAATATCGGATAGATAGTCGGATCATCGAGTTGCTCAGGGGGGCCTGAAGGCGACACGATAGACGCGACCTCGCGCCTACTCTCCTCGCAGTTCCTCTCAAACCATCTCGCCGACGATTCGGTTGGATCACAACGCGATCCACCGAGGAATCGACCACCGCTACACTTTTCCATCCAGTTCGCCGTTCGTTACGTGCACCCAGAGCGGGGCGACACGATTGCGACTGGAACTGTGAACGTAAAGGTAATCATCTCAGGAGAGGACCCATGCGACGTCTATTTGGAATGGCACTCGTCAGCCTCGCGACATTGTCGCCGAACTGGGCGCTGGCCGACGATCAGTCAATTGCCCAGGATATTCTGCAAAAACTGCAGGAGAAAAAAGAAGCCGGCAAGCTGAAAGGATTCGACCTCAATCTGGACGTCGAAGAAGGGACGGTCTGGATGAAAGGACGAGTTGCCAACGAGGAACAACAGGCGTTGGTCCTGGATGTTGCTCGAAGTGTCTCGGGTGTTACGCAGGTCGTCAATGATCTGACCGTCGCACCGGCCCCGGCCGCCAAGCGTACAGCGAATACAAAACAGGAATCCCGATCGGGGTTAATCGAGTCGCTGAAGTCCAGCATCGGGAAACTCGCCGGCGGCAAGGCAGCGCCGAAGGCAGCCGCCAAGCAGGAAACCGAGACCGTCGCGGCGGTTTCGGCGACCAGCGAAGGCTCCGACGCGCTGGTGCGAACCATCGCTGGTCGGCTTCAGGATGCCAAACAAGCCGGAAAACTGCGCGGCTTTAACGTTGATATTCAATGCGATGCCGGAACCGTCTGGCTCTCCGGACACGTGGCCAACGAACAACAGCATTCGTTGGTGATCGAAACAGTACGTCGCGTGCCTGGTGTCAACCAGGTGGTCAACGACCTGAAGATCGCCAACGGCAGCTTCGGTCTGGCGGCCCATTCCCAGCCGGAAGGCACGGGCGTCGCCGGCCGCAGCGCTCGGGTAACCCAGGCTCCGCACGTCGAGCCGATGCATCATCCCGACCCGAGCGTGCCGAGCGCTTCGCTTCGGCCACTCGCCGGTTCCGTGCAGCAGCATGTCGCCATGCGGCAAGTCCCCCTGGCGATCGCTCCGACGCAGATCGCTCAAGGCGCGACCCAGATGCAGGGCGGCCCCATGCCGATGCACTCGCCCGGCGGCAATGTCGGCATCGCTCCGGCCCGCTATGACCACCCCAACATGCCCGGCTACGCCTGGCCCAGCTACGCCTCGTATCCCAACTACGCCGGCGTAACCTACCCCAAGCAATACTCGCCGGCCGCATGGCCCTACATCGGACCGTTCTACCCCTACCCGCAAGTGCCGCTCGGCTGGCGCAAAGTCATGCTGCAGTGGGATGACGGCTGGTGGTTCCTCGATTTCAAAGATAAGTAAGTCGCTTTCCTCGATGAGCGATTCCGACGCGACCTCCGCCCGTCCCCGACTGGCGGAGGTTTTTTCGTTGGTAGAGGTCCCCCTTCACACTTTACTCTTCCTCACCGCTTGATATGCGGCGACGGCGCCGATCAGCAGGCAGCCGATGACGATCTGCCGCAATTCATCAATGCGCCAGTACCGGCTTGCGAACAGCCGCGTCTCGTGGATCAGCAGCAATCCCAGAACGGTCCCGCGGATCTGACCGCTGCCGCCAAATACGCTGGTACCGCCCAGTACCACCGCGGTGATCACTTCCAATTCCATCCCACGCCCGGCGTCGGCCTTGGCGGTGTCGAATCGAGCGACATAGATCAGGGTGGCGCAGGCCGACAGCAGGCCCATCCCCAGGTACAGGGTGAATTTCAGTCGTTCCACCGGCACGCCCGCGAACTGGGCCGCCCGTTCATTCCCACCCACGGCGCGCAGGTACCGCCCCCAGCGCGTTTGGGACAGAACGACGGCAAGCACGATGGCCAGCGTAACGGTGATCCACCCGCCGACCGCAATGCCGAACGGACCCTGGCTCGCAAAGACCCTCGCAAAATCCTCGCCGAAGCGCGAGTAAGACTCGCCCTGACTGATCCCTTCGGCCATTCCCCGAAAAGCGGCCATCGTCGCCAGCGTCACGATCAATGGGTGGACCCCCGTGGCCGCAATCAGCCCACCGTTGCAGGCACCGCAGCCGATGCCTGTCAACAGACATGCGGCACTGGCCCACCCGACGCTTTCGGTGAACTGATGGCAGATTCCGAACGCGATCGCGCAGAGTCCCATGATCGCACCGACCGAAAGATCGATTCCGCCCGCGATGATTACCAGCGTCATGCCCATCGATATCAGTGCCGTCTCCCAAAGTTGCCGCGAGAGATTCAACTGACCTTGCCATTCCAGGAATCGGGGCATCAGCCAGCTGGCGACGGCCAGCAATCCCGCCAGGATTACCGCCAGTATCATCTCCTGGGACATCGCGATACGGCGCCAACCGCTACTGCCGTTCATCAACTTTCCCTTCGCTGGTCCATGGTTGCGGAAAATCGATCCGAGATCACCGCCAGCAGGATGAACAGTCCGTGGATCGCCTTGGTCCACTTTTCCGCGGATTCGCCGACATTCAGAAAGGTCAGCACCGGTCGGACCAGCGTTAGCAGCACGACGGCCAGCACGACGCCGCTCAGACGGCCGCGTCCGCCTGAAATCGACACGCCGCCCAATACCACGCTGGTGATCACGAACAGTTCCAACTCGTTTCCAATCCCGGCTTCGATTTTTGGCAGGCGAGGCACGTCGACGACGGTGGCCACGGCGGTAAGAAATCCTGCATAGCAGAACGCGAAGACGCGCAGTCCTCGAACCGGCAGGCCGGCATAACCTGCCGAATCGGAGTGGCTGCCCGTCGCGTAAATGCGGACTCCAATTGCGGTACGCGTCAACAGGAAGTACGTGGCAAGCACGACCAGCAGCGCGGTCCAGGGTCCGATCGGCACGCCGAGCCAGCCGGTTTTCGAAGCCTGCACAACTGCATCCGGCAGGCCGTCGATATTCTTGCCGCCCATCGCCAAGGTCGCGAAGCCGCGCAGCAGCGTCAGCATTCCCAGGCTGGCGATGATCGACGGAACGCGGCCGACCGTGACCACGACTCCCGTCACGCAGCCGATCGCTGCGCCGCTCAACAGCACCAGCGGGATCCCCGCCCAGCTCGACCATTGCAGCTCGTGGCTCGAGATCGTCTTTCCCAACAGCGCGGCCAGCAACGCCATCATCGAGCCGACTGAAATGTCGATCTCGCCCAGCACCACAACGATCATCACGCCACAAGATACAATGATCGCCGGCGCACAACGGACAAGAATGTCGCGCCAAACGACACCGCTGAGAAACACCGGGTCGCAGAATCCAACGACGCCGACGATGCCGGCAAGCAACAGTGCCAGGCCGAACTCCCTGGCTCCCGCAGGGGAGCGCCAGGTCGACCGGGCCGGGTACAGCATGCGGCCTGGACTGCTGGAGGCACTGCGCGTGTCCTGGCCGGAATCGCAACCGGAATCACGGCCGGAATCGCTGCCCGAGTCGCTGCCCGGGACGTTACCTGGGTCATGGCGCGTCACGGCGGTTTTCCTCGATCACTGTCGGGTAATGCCCGTGACATCACCTTGGCGGCGGTTGCGTCGTCGTGATCGAATTCACCGGCCACGCGGCCTTGCCGCAGTACGACGATGCGGTCGCAGAGCGACAACAGTTCCGGCAATTCGGACGAGATCAGCAGGATCGCCATACCTTGATCGGCCAGTCGCCGAATCCAGGCATGAATCTGCGCCTTCGCGCCCACGTCGACGCCGCGCGTCGGCTCATCGAGTATCAGAATGCGCGGAGCGGTCGAGAGCCATCGTCCCAGAACAACCTTCTGCTGGTTGCCGCCGGAGAGTGTCTGCACGGGAGCGCTCGGCGCGCCGAGTTTTATCGACAATTGTCGGATCTGCTCCCCGACGACGGTACGTTCCCTGCGGCGCCGAATGAATCCCCAGCTTGAAAGGCGCGGCAGCTGAGCCAGCGAGATATTCTCATCGATGGCCAGCGAGCCCAGCAGCCCTTCGCGATGCCGATCTTCGGGGACCAGGGCAATCCCCGCTTGAACCGCCTCGCGGACCGATGCGCCGCTCAGCCGTTGGCCATCGACGAATACACTGCCCGAATCGTACCGATCGATGCCGAAAACCGCTCGGGCAATTTCACTGCGCCCCGCGCCGATCAGGCCGGCCATTCCGACGATTTCGCCCTTCGCCACCGAAAAAGTGACATCGTGGAAGGCCGGTTCGCGACCGAGTTGCTCCACCCGCAGCATCGCCGGGCTGCGCGTCGGAGTCGGCCTGACGGCGTCGCTCGACCGCGTCGGGTCGAAGTTCTGACCGTCCGCGGCACGCCCGACCATCGCTTGAATCAGGCCCGCCCGATCGATCGCCGCCAGCGGACAGGTCAGCACACGAGCCCCGTCGCGCAGCACAGTCACGCGTGAGGCAATCGTGAAGAGTTCCTCCAGCCGATGGCTGACGTAAAGTACCGCCACATTCTGTTGCCGCAGTTTGTCGATCGCCGCGTGCAGCGCGGCGGTCTCCCGCGCCGAAAGCGATGCGGTCGGTTCGTCCAGGATCAACAAACGGCAGTTCCGCCGCAATGCTCGCGCCAACGCCGTCATCTGACGCTGGGCTAACGACAAGTCCCCCACGGGGATGTCGACGGGAAATGTCTCGCCCAGCGCGGCCAGTGTCGTTTCCGCTCGGCGACGCATCGCGGGCCGGTCCAGCCAAAGCCCGGCGCAACGCGTCAACTCGTGGCCAACAAAAAGATTGTCGATCGCGTCGAGGTCGGGAAAAACGGCAGGCTGCTGGTGCATCACCGCGATTCCCGCCCGCTCGGATGCGCCCACGTCGCCGCCACGCAACGGCCTGCCGCAGACGGTGATCGTGCCGCTATCCGGTCGCACCACGCCCGCCAGGATCTTGATCAGCGTTGATTTGCCGGCGCCGTTCTCTCCACACAACGCATGCACTTCCCCGGGGGCCACGTCCAGCGTCACGTCGTGCAGCGCGAGCGTCGCGCCGTAACGCTTCCCTAATCGGTCAATTCGCAGAACGGGCAGTGGATTCACGATTCAGGGGCCGCTCCGGGAAAACGTGAATCCGAGCTCCGCCGTTTCGGACGGGACATCGCGATCGACCGCGACTCGCCGGACAAGTTCCGTTCGCTCGTACGCCCGGACCTCGTCCAGCCAGTCCCGGCCGACCGGCGTCCCGGCACGATGGCAGTAGTAGTCCCAGACCGCGCCGACCGGCAACGATCGAGCCTCTTCCAGCATCGCCAGGCGGGAAGTGAAATCGCCGCCGGACTCGAATTCTCTCAGGCAATCCGTCGGCTCGAGTAACGCGGTCAGCAGCGCTTTGCGCACGGCACGAGCGCCGATTACCCAGGCCGCGATTCGGTTGATGCTGGCGTCGAAATAGTCCAGCCCGATGCGGACCCGGTCGAGGTACGAATTACGCACCAGTTCCTGCCCAATCGCCTGCAGCTCGTCGCTCGCGATCACCACATGATCGCTGTCCCAGCGAACACCACGGCTCACATGCAACAGCAGACCGTCGGCAAACTGCAGCACGGAAGAGATCTTGTCGGCGAGTGATTCGGTGGGATGAAAGTGTCCTGCGTCCAGGCAAAGCCACTTGCGCCGCGAGAGTGCGTAACCGAGATAAAACTCGTGGGAACCAACCACGTACGCTTCGGACCCCAACCCGAACAGCTTGCATTCCACGGCATCGATCAACTGCTCGGCCGGGAACGGTTCCGCGAAGATCTGGTCCAGGGAATTTGCGAGCCGTTCACGGGGTGCGCGGCGGTCGATCACCAGGTCCTTGGATCCATCCGGAATCCAGAGATTGTTGACGCAAGCCGATCGGCGCGCCGCGCCGATCGCCGCGGCGATGCGCCGGCAGGCGATGCCATGATCGATCCAGAAACGACGAATGCCCGCGTCGGAATGGGAAAGGGTCTGGCCGTCGGCGGCGAGCGGATGAGCGAAATAGGTGGGATTGAAATCGAGCCCCAACGCCCGTTCGCCCGCCCAGTCGACCCAATTCCGGAACTGATCGAAGGTCAGCTGGTCGCGGTCGGGAACCGTCGCCGGCGATTCCGCGTAGCTCGCATGCAGATTCAGCCGCATCGGACCTGGGATCAGCCGCAGCGCGAGCTGCAAGTCGCGACGCAGCTCGCCCGGATTGCGAGCTCGACCCGGATAGTTGCCGGTGACGGCAAGTCCACCGCCGATCGGCTGGCCGCTCGCCTCGAATCCGGCCACGTCATCGCCCTGCCAGCAGTGCAGCGACAAGGGGATCTGGTCGAGCCGCTCGATGGCCCGTTCGGTATCGACGCTCCATTCGGCGAATTGTTCGCGAGCCAGACTGTAGGCACGATCCAAGTCGATCATGGTGAGGCCTTTCGCTGTCGGCGGCGCGCCGGCCAGTCCCGGTAATGGCTGCCGCTTTATGGAACCACAAGGATAGCGTCTTCGAGCTGCAAGAAATATCAGTTGCAGCACGGGTCTCCCGACGTCTCTCGACGCGTTGACCTCGGAGGGGCCGAAGGAACCGGCCGACCAAAACAGCCACGCGTCCGATCGGATGCGGAATTCCTCGGCTCCCCTCGCCCCGTGCCAATGTGTATGGACGCGCGTTCGAGGAGCCTGTGTGGAGACAGGAACGACGATGGCGAGAGCGCAACGCGACCGATTCGACGTCGTCGCCATTGCCGTCTCGGCAACGTACCACGCGTCTCTTGCGGCAACGCTTGGCTTCGTGGTTTCGCTCAACACGATTCTCTGCTGACTCTCGCGAATTTCTGTCCGCCCAGCCCCATGATTTTGGCCCAACCATCGGCACAACCCCTGCACTCCGACTCCTCTCCTTAAGAAAATCGCCCCAACCGGTAGCAATTTCACTCCAGCCTTGCCACATTCCGCCCGATCAAATAAATTTACCTATTCGATTGATCCTCTGTAGCTCAGTTGGTAGAGCAGGCGGCTGTTAACCGCCGGGTCGTAGGTTCGAGTCCTACCGGAGGAGCTTTTGTGATTTGCGAAATTGGCCGACCCCGAGGTTAACGTCGGGCTCGCGCGTGTGGTTTCTCTAGGCAGTCGCACGCTATCCGCAAATCACCAAGCAGTTTACGGCAAAGAGAGTTCTCCGCCGGAGAGGCGGACGAGCGCCGAAATCTCAGGCGGCCGAGTTGTCGATCTTCTGTTCCGCCGAGACTCTCGCGCTCTTGGTCTAACAGGGCCGTTTGGGTTAACGACTCGGTCGGGTTCGGACCCCGAAGGGGACGGTCCTCGAACTCTCGCGCCGGCGAGAGGGCGAACGGATGTTTGACGTTGCCGAGAGACTTGTCCGTCTGATTCCTGCCGATCGAGTTGCCGAATTCTGCCAGCGGTGGAAGCTTACCGAACTGGCGTTGTTCGGCTCCGTCATACGTGACGATTTCACGTCCGACAGTGACGTGGACGTACTGGTTTCGTTCGCGTCGCTCGTACCCGCGCCGCCGCCAAACGACGACGAGCGAGACGCGTGAGAGATTTTCCCGGTGGCAAATAGATGACCCCCGAAGCCGCGCTCGAAAAGCAGATCGAACGTTACCGGCAAATGACCGGCGAAGAGCGATTGAAGATTGCGCTCGATCTGCACACGTTTTCGTGCGACGTGGCCCGCGAGGGGATTCGCCGACAATTCCCGGCTGCGGACGAGGCCGAGATCGACCGGCGATTGCGGGAGCGGCTGGAAGCTGCTCGCCAATGAGAACCGAACGCGAGTTACTCGTCGACTGCTTGGAGCGGCTGAACCAGTTGGGCGTGCCTTACATGCTGGTCGGGTCGATGGCCAGCAACTACTGGGGTATCCCGCGCAGCACGCACGACCTGGATTTTGTGCTTGCGCTGCAGCCCGCGGATGTTGAACGACTTGCCACGGCATTCCGCACCGGCTTTTTCATTCAAGCAGAGTCCATTCGGAGTGCCTTTGCGCCGCCGCATCAGTTCAATGCGATCGACGAGCAATCTGCGCTGAAGGTGGACTTCTGGCTGCTGAAGCAAGGTGCTTTTGAGCGGCTGGCGTTTGAACGTCGGCGTCAGGTATCACTCTTCGGCACGCCAGCCTGGATCATGACGCCGGAAGATGTGATCCTGCACAAATTCTACTGGCAAACGATTTCGCCCTCGGATCGTCAATTGCTCGATGCGGCGGGTGTCTATGCGGTGCAGAGGGGAACGCTCGACATGGACTATCTACGTCACTGGGCGCCGATTTTGGGAGTCGCGGGAGAATTGGCGGCGCTGTTCAGTGGCCAGTTGAAACCCAAATCAACCTGAGTCGACACCTACGCAGCGTGCCGGTAGTAGTGCCTGAGCCGGCCTCCCAGCCGCTCGCGACATTTGATTGCCCCCTTGAAGGCCTCGTCGGACGCCCCGTCTTGGACCTTCGATTCGTCGGCCGGTCGGCAGTTCACTGCGAGCGCGATCAAGGGGGAATTCTCCTTCGCCTGATGCGGGCGCTCCTCGTGGTAGTGCGTGACCATCTCCGTCACGAGATGGTCCATATGCCGCTCGCCAAACACGACGAAATAGTCAAGGCACTCTTGTTGTAACGTCTGAATGAACCGCTCCACGAAGGCATTGGTATTGGGCGACCGATAGGGAGACTGCTTTACCTCCAGCTTCCCGCCTTCGAGAACTTGATCGAACGACGCGGTGAACTTTGCGTCGCGGTCGTGCATGACGATCGTCGCGCCCAGGTCCGTTTCGTCGACGTGTCGCAGGAACGCCTCGGCCTGCTGCTTGATCCAGGTTTCGTTGGGATGAAACGTCGAGGGCGCGACGAACACCCGGCGCGTCTCGACGTGCAGAAATGCAAGCAGGAATAGATCGCGAAAGCCCTTCAAGGTCAACACTTTCTTCGAGAAGAAGTCACACTGCCAGAGCGTGGCGGCGTGCGTTCTGAGGAACTCGTCCCACGTTCCCTCACCGCGCATCGGCCCGGGTTCGAGCCCGTTGTCTTTCAGGATGTTCTTGACGGTGTTCCGTGACACGGACTGGATGCCAAGCTTCCGCAGTTCTCCGAGAATCCGGGTGTAACCCCAGTCGTTCTCGCGAGCCAGTTTGAGGATGAGCGCGCGGACCTCCTGCTGGGTCCGCGGCCTCCCCTTCCGCGTCGTAGTGATTCCATCAGACGTTTTGGACTGGCGAATCCAACGTCGCAGCGTATCGGGATTCACGATGGATACCAGTTCGTTGAAGGCCTTGCCGAGTTTGGCGGCGAACTTGACCAACCGATTCTTCTCCAGAGCGGTCAGTGAGATTCGGCGGGGCAGCTTGGCACGCAGGATCGCATTCTCGGCCCGCAGGTACTGGATCTGCGACGCCAACTGTTTTTGAGTCGACCCGGCAATCACGAGCAGCAGTTGGTGGTATAGGTTTCTCATGGTGCTACAATGCTCGACAGGTTGGCAAATTCCCAGGCGACCACATTTTTGCACCCCGCCATACCGGCCTGTCGAGTGCCCGATCGGAGAAAACTCGGTCGGCCGACTGCTGCGAGTCGAGGGGCGCGGGGCTGGCTGTTAACCCCCGGGTCGGCGTCGAGTCAGATTTGATCCGTTGCAGTCTGGCTACCACGGCCACTCGGCTGATCGCCACGCTCGATCTCGGCAACGCCCAGCATTGGAACACCCCTCATTTCCAAGGAGTTTGTGCGGTCGCAAACCGCGAATTGAGCTCGGCTGTTAACCGGCGGGTCGCAGGTTCGAGTCCTGCACAGGGAGGTTGTCGTCGATCTTCGGACGTTTTTGTCGTGAAAAGACTTCGAGATTGCGATGCCAGTCGCTGACTCGCATCGGTTCGCCCTTGGTGCGCTGATCCTTGACCCACTTTGCCGATAGACCAGGATTGAACCGGTTGGCGGGCAGCACGACCCCACGTCCCGCGTGAGTGTGGGCGAGGTTCTCGAAAAGATGCTCCCAGTTCTTTCTCTGACAGCCGGATGTCGTAGCGAAGACGACGTTGCCGCTAATCCTCCGATCCTTCGCCAGCGCTGCCCAGAGATGCGCCGCCAGGACCGATTTGCCCGAGCCCGGCGGCCCCTGAATGATGATGACGAGCTTCTCGTCGGTCACGTTCTTCAATAGCCGGTCAATCCGGTCGAGACAGTATTCATAACCGCGACGCTGTTCGTCCAGCAGAACAAAGGGGCTTTCCGGAGCCTCCTGAATCGCGTGCGCAATTTGGCGGATGAAGTTCCGATCCTGACGGTAGGTTCCCGCGTCGAATGCCCTCGCGAACTCCATGTCTGGTTGAACCAGACGCTCACGAAGGAACGGCACGAACTTCTGGGACACGTCCTCGTCCGCGCCGGTGAAGACTGGATAGGTCGCCGTCAACTGATCGTGAGGAATAGCTCGATACGCGTCGGCATGGACCCGGCTGACAAAGAAGACACAACCGTGGACGTCGGCGTTGGCATCGTGGACGGTGCTGTGAAACCGTTGGCAGTATTCCACGTAGCCCCGCACCTGGTCAGATGGATGGAGTTCCTCTCTTCCCTGGTGGATCACAAGCGCCTCGCGTGGCCCTGGCCGGTCGCCGGTTAGTTCCCAGTCCTTCAGTTCGAGGATTACAGCACAGGGGCGTTCGTTACCCCGCCCCAGAAGAACCGCGTCACACCAGGACGACGAAGCTGGCAGACGATACTCGAGTGCAACTGCGCCGGGGTCGTTCAGGGATAGGTGAAACGACTCCAACTCCGGCTTCGCCAGGACAACGGATAGCTTGGGAAGCGACCTGGCCCAAGCAAGCTTTTCGGTGTCGCCAAATCTCCCCGTCAGTTCCTGCAACTCGTCCACAAGCCCAGCTAGGTCCGAGTCCACTCGATCACAGAATTCCCCAACTTCGAAAAGCATGGCAGCCTTTCTCATCAAATATTGGCCGATTTCGGTGCCCGGCTCGTCCACGGGCCGCCAGTCGCTGATTTTACAGTTACCGACTCTTCGCGGAAGCTGAGGGAGGCACTAAGTTGATGCCTGCCAAGATGTTCGTGACCGACGCGGCGGTGTAAAATCGCTGCTTATGCCGACGTCCAAAAAGCCAGCAACTGCCCGCGATGCAGCCCGACGAAACACCCGCATGCGATTCGAGCAGTGGGCCCGAAACCCCACGTGCGAGGCAAACACGGTCTCGGCCGTACGCAACGTTCGCATGGTTCAAGTCGCGAAATCACAGGGAGTGCCGACGATGTTCGGGCAATCTCCCTTCGCGATTGCGCGCGGAAACCAGTTTGAGCGAGCGTTGTTCTACCGCGATGGCGAGCGTTTGACCGAAGAACTGATCAAGACCCAGGTTCTCCCCGAAGGTGCCCACGGATTCCTCGATCTTCGACTTCGCATCAACGGCGGTACGCGGCTCAGTTCCTTGGACGAGG
>Ga0233425_10003484_pt1 | contig 28413 bp, 42 predicted proteins | sample Watercolumn_Towu_2_FD_181712 | JGI IMG/M metagenome (GOLD analysis project Ga0233425, IMG submission 181712) | Freshwater microbial communities from Lake Towuti, South Sulawesi, Indonesia - Watercolumn_Towuti2014_140_MG | ecosystem: Environmental > Aquatic > Freshwater > Lake | place...
CGGCTGCTGGCTTTCTCCTCCGCCACTGTGTGGGGCTAACCAGCCTGCAGTCAGAAACATTTAGTTTTTTCCTGTCCCGCCGCCTTTAGGGACAAACGATTATCCCGCTAGCGGTTTCTGTGTCCAGTGTTTCTGTGCCTGTTTCTGTGGGCTTTTCGTTTCGGGTCCAATATTATGATTGATGCAACCCATATATTGTTGTATAAAGATGTTAAGGTGTTGCCACCTTGCTGTTTCCAGCCAGTGCTGCAGGGTTCCTTGTTTTGGTGACTATATTCAGTCATAATATTGGAAGTATTATAAACCCAAGGCGGTTTCGGGGGGATTAACTGTGTGTTGCGGTTGCATAATAAACCCATGAACCAACAGCAGGAGTAATCGTTAACGTTGCGGTGCCTGTTGCGTTTGTGGTTGCTGAACCAACGGCTGCGCCTGATTTCTCATAGAAATTCACAATTAAGCCTGCGGTGCCGTCTGACACGGTGGTGGTTAACCTTAATTTGTCTCCTACGTACATTGAGGTTACGTTTGTTTGCACTTGACTAAGCGTTGCCTGTGGAATCGGTGTGGGTGAAGGCGTCGGTGACGGGGTGGGTGTGGGGTTAACGGTTACGGGTGCGCTATCCGGTGCAGTCATAAGATATGCTGCCGTCGCAATGCCTGTCAACAGTAAAATCACTAAGCCTATGACGATTATTGTTTGGGGTTGTTTTAGGGTGGATAAATCCATGTATGCACCTCCTTTACTTCACAGCGGTAAGCTTCCGCAACTCTTCATATTGAATCCGCAGTCGGTCATATTGCTTTTGTAATTCGTCTTTGGAGAGTTGGCTGCTGTTATAGAGGTTCTGGGTGTCTATGAGTTTCTTTTGGGTGTCACTACTGTTCTGTTCCAACGCTAAGGTTTGTTCGGATTTTAACTTGGCTAGTTGTGCGTCGAAGGTTGCTTTCTGTGTAGCTAAGGCCTGATCTTTCTGTTCAGTTAGGGAGGTTGTTAATGCGTCTTTCTGGGCTGACACGTTGTTAATGGTTGACTGGGCTTGTTGTTTGACGCTGTTTATTTTGCTAAGCGCAGCGCCTCCAACCGTTACGATTGTGCCTATTGAACCTGCGATTAACGCTGCATTCTGAGACGCATAATTCACAAGTTGATCTTTAAGTTCTAAGGCTTTCGGGGTTATCCAGGCGGTTTGTTCGAAACGTGGAAACACCACGAAAACAAGGATTGTTGCCACTAAGAGGATAACTGCTACGGCAGCGATTATTTTTAATATGTTCATTTTAAGCCTCCTGGAGACATAAAGGTTTCATTTCTAAGTTCCCCGTAACTTTTAAGGTTAAAGGGTTATGGTTGTCGAAGGTTTGGCTTTGAAAGATCCAAGCGTTGAATATGTAGCCTGCTTCAGTTTGCACGTTGAAGCGGATGGTGTCGCCGTTGACTGCTTGGAATGTGAAGGGTAAATCTGCTTGTCGACGGATTATGCTGGTTCCGGTGTTTAGGTTTGTGATGGTGATTTGTTTTACGCCGATTTCTGTGTTTATGGTGATTGATACGGTTGTTGGTGTTGGGGTTATCGGTGGCGGGGGGGGTGTGGGTTCAGGTTTCTTTGGGGATGAGTTAGCTGCGGCACCTATGATTATTATGGCAACGATGAATATGACGATTAATAAGAGGTATATTCTGTTGCCTTTAAAGGGCATTAATACACCTCCCATTCCAGCGGTGGAGTCTCAATGAAGCCTGAATCGCCTTTCGGCAGTTCCGGTTTATTGGGCATTTTGAAGCGTCGTTTACCCGCTAAGATTTCCGCAATAAACGTGTCTAAATCAAAAATGTACGGTGCGTCTTCATGGATTAAGGTTTGATCCCACTTATAGAGGACGGTGTGGTTTATGATGCCACCTCTGCGTCCGTCACTATTCTCTGCTGCTGACACAACTGTTTTCGTTAAGACTTTTTCTGTTTTAAAGAAGCGGGGGTATTCACCGATTTCGGTGTAATCTGCAAGTTCAGAGAGTTTTTCTTGCGGTAAGATTTTGCCTAGGTTTGAGGACTCGAAGCTTTTTTGGATGCCGTCGATTTTGCCGCGTATAAACTGAGCTGTCTGCAATGTTTACACCCTTGTGGCGAATTCTTTAAGCCACTCGATTTCACGGTTAAACCAATATTCAGTGTATTTTGGGCGGTTAACGTTGTGTTCCCAGTCGGGTGAATCAAAGATGTTTCCGCGTTTAATTCGGGGTTCCTTTTTATCTGCGTCCCAGTAGACTATGTTGCCTTGTGCGTCACGTTCTAAATCAAAGTAACTGGGGAAGTATTGCACGTTTATGTTTAATGAGGCTATTAGGCTATGGGTGCCTGGGAAAAACGCCTTCATGAAACTATCTAGCGACTCATTGCTTATGTCTGGGTTTAATGGATCAAAGGGGCGGCCTGTGAAGCCAGAGATAACTTTGGCAATGGGGAATAGCATGTCGCAGGCGGTTATGACGACACCGATTTTCTCTAACGGAGGTGAATAGCCTTTGTTTGCATGCTTATATTCTATGATTGGGCCTAACATGCGTTGCAGGTTAACGTCTGGATGTTTGCTCATGCCTGCGATCTGTGGTTCAGCTTCAAATATTGGGAGGCCTTCAGCACGGGTAGCCTTAATTATAGGAAGCAACGCACTGCATTGATTCACAGTTACGGTTAATTGATCGGTGTTCTGCACGGACATAGCTTGCTCAAACGTTTTCGCTTTCCGCACTTGACTGATTAATTGAACAAGTTGCTCGCCAGCGAAATCGAGAACGGGCAAGTCGACTTGTCTTTTAACGGTTGCCCATCGGGACCCGAAAAAGGTGGGTTCTTCCCATTCAAAGATGAATCCCGGTTTAAGTGTGTTGCCGCTACGCATAGCTGTTGCAGGGGGGAAATGGCCGCAGCGTAATTCAGCGATGTCGTCTAATATGTTTGTGTCTGCTTCTTTTATGATGGCGCGGAATCTGCTTTCGGATTTAGTTGATTCAGAGGCCTTATACTGTGCGGTTGCGCCTAGGCCTGCGAAATGAGTGGTTTTGCCAGCACGCATAGTGCCTAATGCAACGGCGGTTTTCTTGGTGACTTTAGCGTCTAAGATACTGCCGACTTTCGCAGAGTTAGATGGTGCGGTTTCCCATCCGATGAAGTCTTTGGTTTTCTGCCACAGCGACATTAACTAATCACCGTTTCGCTGCCTGATTGTGGTTGACTGGGGGTTGTTGGTTGGGGGTTGTAGCCGCCTGTTAAAGGCATGGTGGTTGTGACTTTTTGGCCTATGAAGTAGCGGTAGGTGATGTAGCAGGTTAATAAGCCGCCGATGAATGGCAGAGACAAAACGATTATGCTGTTCACGTAGCTGACTGCGCCAAACGTCATGACGCCGACTAACCATTCAGTTATGAAAGTTAAATCAACAAAGCCGAGGGCTGCGGCGACGGCGACAGCGATTATTGCTATGAAAAATATGAGGATTAAAGCCCAGGTGCCTTTCGAGAGTTTTTTACGTTGAGTTATAGTGGACATATTATTTTTTGCCACCTCCTTTCTTAGGGGATTTCTTTTTCTTAAAATTACCTCTATTCCCATTCTTAGGATTGTTGTTTCTTCCACCTAAAGCTAAAGGCGGATGGAGGTGACTTATACACACTTTTACTCATGCTTCCTCAAATATTTAATTAATTTAAGATTCTTTAACCCAACTTAACTGCGCTGGATACAAAACCATATTCTGATAAACCGCATACTGCAGCTGCGACACTAAAACGAGGCCGTCACGCCAACCGTCATTAGCCGCATAATAAACCTGTGGGATCTCAGGTGACAACTGGCTTTTCAGGTGTTTATCTAAGCCTTCAGGAGATTCAGTTTCAACTATTTCATGAATGATTTTGTCGTTGAAGCTTGTTTGAAAAATATATTCCTGCACAATCGAACGCTGCACGTTATACAGTTGCCGTTCATGTTGATGGTGCTTGCCGTTTTTGGATCGTTTATGTGCCATAGACGCTTTCACTCTGGTTTTTTATCCAGGCGAGTTGAACACTAACGATTAATTCTATTTAGGAAGGTTAAAGCATTTAAGGTTTTCCACTGCAAAGAAAATAGTTTAGACAATTAACCATAAAAATTGACAATTTTATGTTTAAAGTGTTAGTGATTTAGTGTTTTTCTTTCTTTTCTTCCAGAGTATCCACTAACACTCAAGCAGATTCCAATGCAAAAATTAGGGATTACGGGGGCTTATCTCCTTCACCTAAGATAAAAGCTACCCATTTCTCCATGTAAAAACTGAGTTGTTGGGTTTGTCTGGTGGTAGCTATTTTCTTTATGTATTGGGGTAGGGCGCGGTTGTCGAATTTTTTGAGGTTGCCGATTAGGGTGTTGAATTTTATTATTTGGTGGATTAAGCTGGCGCTGCGATTGAAGGCCTTGGATAATATGTTTATGCTGTAACCTTTTTTTTTCCTTAAAAAAAGAATAGCAACCTTCTCACGTTGAAGTACAGGAAGACGCATTTATTATGTGCCCCCCCTTGCTAATATTACGTCCCAAAGATATAATTCAGCCAGTTTGTAATGATAAAAGCCGGTTGTCCCATCTGGATTTTTAATTAATTCGTGTGGTCTATCCAATAAACCGCTTTTTCTAAACTTATCTAAACATAGAAATATCCAGTCAGCAAAATCTTGTTTGTCCTTTGCCCACGCATAAAGATAGTATTGAGCGAAGCCTTCTTTCAGTTTTTGGTGTTCAGTTTTTGCACCTGTTATCCGCCAACCTCTGATGGTGAAATCGCGGTATAAACAGTTAGGTCGTCTTATTCTACATGCAATCGTAATGTTCCCAGTTAATTTTACTATGTAGTCTGTTGCTTGTTCCATATCTTCTAAGTCAGGTGCTATATCGATTTTTATGCTAGGTGGCAGGTCTAGGCTTTGGGTTATGGCTTGTTTTATTGCTGGGTAATATTGATCTGTGTATTCTCTATCGAGGATATAATTATTGTTCAGTTTCGTTTCCCCATCCTTTAAAGCCTTCATGTGGTTCTCGCTGAAACATATCTAAGCGTGGTTCAGGGCTTGCTTGCTTTACAATTTCGTAGAAAACATCTGGTTTTTCGCTGTGTTTTGTTGTTTGTGCTTCAAACGATAACTTTATCCCTAATTTAGTTAGTTTTAGGTTGCCGATTCTGCCGAAAAGGACGTGTTCAGTATTATACATCCAACTAAAAGGTGTGAAACCAACGTTTTTGACCCATGTTAGTAAGCACTCATAATTAACATCCCACGTTTTAAAAATCTGTAATGCATCTGGTAAAAAGTGGTGTGTAGTCCATAAATAAATATGGCAGTTTTCGCTGACTAAATCTTTAATGGGTAAATTCTGGATGGCTTCTATAGTCATGGTAGGGTAGTCTAATTCTTCAGTTTGGTTTGGCCTTACTTCTCTACTTATTTTATGCATAGGCCAAGGGGGATCAATAACTATACATTGGTATTTTCCGTCTGGTATTTTTGGCAATTCAATTTGTTTAACTTTTTCTAAATTTACTATTGCTTTTGTTTTCATGTATCCTGCGTTGACGGTTAAGTCACCGTTGTCTATTGCTTCTTGGATAGGTTTAATTTTTTCAGGGTATTTTTCAACAGCATTATCTATAAAAATATCTTTAGCTAAAGTGCCGTGACTGATACCTGCAAACGCAGCGACTTTATCCCGTGTCTTACCCTGTGCCAAATTATCACAGGGTACGCCAGCAAGCATTCGTATAGTTGATTCTATAGCTACTTCTGGCACCATTATTTTTGCTATAGTCGCCCGTTCGCTGCTAGTGAAGTTCTTACGCACCATATTTTCCTGCACTTCACCTTTCAAAACCTCTTTTAAAGTCACAATATTAACTGGGATTGTCTGCCAACCTAATCGCCGCGCAGCTTCTAATCTGCGTTTTCCGGCAATAAGCACATTGTCTTCATTCACGACGACTGGGTGTAATAACCCGACTTCTTTAATGCTGTTTATTAATGAAGTAATGTCGCCATTATCTTTGCGGAATCTTTCATGGATAATTATATCAGAAATGTTTTTTAGATTGTTTGAACTATTCATATCTTGCATCTCACTCAGGGGTGCATTTCTTTTTCTTTGTTTATGTCTCTTTAATTATTTATATTTACTTACTTAAATTTGGGTAGTTACGCTTTTTTGAGTAAGGGTACTCATTTCTGGGTAACGCCTTCTAGGACTGCTTGGGAAACACCCAACGGAATCTCAGCTGCTTTAACTGGGTTTGGCATATAATCATGCCATTTTTTGCATCCTAGCGGCATTTTTGGGCGGTGAACCTTTTTTACCATTGGCAGTGGTAAATTTCCCCATAAATCTGTTGGTTTCTGTGCTTTAAAATCCCAATCATAATCACTATACCTTATAGTTGTTCTAGGTTTGCCGATTATGCCTCTAAGGTATCCTCGCGGGTTCTCTATTAAGTACCATTTTGGTTTAAGACAGGCGACAGATTCAAAACAAGCACCAACAATTTCTAAGGCTTTTTGGACACCTTTTCGGGGGAATGCACCGCCTGCTACGCTGAATTTATTACAAGGTGGACTTGCTAATAACAAGGTTGGTTGCGTGTTTTCTTTTATCGGTAAATGACACACATCAGCTATTATGGTTGGTTTAAATTTTCTTTCGATCTCGATTGTCACCACTTCCCAATCAGGCGACTCCTTGAAGGCGCGGCTGAATCCGCCTAGCCCCGCGCATAAGTCTATGCAAAGTTTCTTTTCTGTCATTTTAGGTGTCTCCGGTGTTTCCATGCTGAAATAATATTTAACGCCACAATCCCCGACACAACCACAGCCTCAGCAACAGCCACCGCCCCGACGGGTTCATATATCAGTACGCTGTGTGACGGCGATATGGCGATTAGGGTTAGGTGGAGGTTTACCCATAGGAGGCAGAAGAAGTTGAATGTGGCGCAGAAAAACCTTAACCTACTCAAAGTAGAACCCTGAATAATGTTTAAGCCAGCATTCTAGGCAGATGTGGCTGGTTTTTTGTTTGCGGCCGCAGAAACTACAAGAAAAAGTCATTATTAGCTACGTTCCCATTGGAAATTAATACAGCCTTCTTTTTGCACATTTTCTGTTAGATAAATTTTATGTTCTATACAAAAGTGTCCTGCTCTTTCAAAATCGCAGCAAGCGCACTTTCCGAGGGCTGTAATCATTTTTTCTTTTTCAGTTTTATTCATATTTATTTCCTCACTTACATAATACACGAACTAACTTATATATTTTTTTATATTACCCTATAACTTAATATATTACCACACTATTATATTTGTTATAGGAGGATAAAAATGTCAGAAGAATCTGAAGAACTCGTAACTATACGGGTAAACAAACAACTCGTCGACAAAATCATAGAGAAAATGGGTTGGAACAAAAGTTTACCCGTCACCTACGCTGTAGATCAAGCATTACGTGAAATGTTAGAGGTGAAACAATGATTAAGCTGTCGGATCAGCAAATCCAGGAAGCCCTCAACCGCTACCACGCAGCTAAGGCAGAATTGAACAAGACAAATGAGGCTTATGACGCTATTCATGCAGCGCAGAAAGCACTGTTGCAGGATCGTTATGGCCCCAAAAAGGTTACATTGAAAACTACACAGAGCTGTGTAGTCTGCGGAGAAACTTTAGCGGTTGGTTCAGAAGCTTATTGGCGATCAGGGCAAATCGGTGCAAACGCAGATCACAACGGCTTCTATATTAAATCAAAATATATCTGTCTACGTTGCTGGAGCGCTTCTAAATGAATAAATGCGACGTATGCGGTCGCGGCTGTTATTCGTTGCATCCTGATTGGCACCCCGATGATTGCCCCACTGAAGAAGAATTAAACGTGAAGAATGGCTGTACGTTTTATGCGGTATGCGGCAACAGCGCCAGCGCTATGTGTACTAATGAACGTGGCTTCATGTCTTATCGTGACTGTGGAAGTTATCGACGGAGAGTGAAATCATGAGGCGTTTAGCCCGTTGGTTGACTGAAACAGAAGAAGAACGACTTGCACGACAAGCAAAACAAGCAGAAGAAGATAAACAGCGTCAACTACAAAAAGAGCGACAAAAAATCAGAAAACAAAAATCAGACACTTGGATGATTCAGAATTTTTCATCAAGCAAAACAGATAGTAAAGGTAAGCACCATATTTTTCGATGGTGGGGGATTGTGTCTTTAAAAAAGCCTGATTCAGTAAGCAGGGGGGAGGTCGTTTAAAGTGAATAAGTTTGACATAATTGCCGAGTGCTTTTATGCTGCGTTGGATAAGCGGGTTAGTTGGGAACATTTTAAGCGAGTTAAAGCGGAGTTGTTGGAGGAAGACTAGTGCAAATCGTTAAAGTTGTTTACACTCGCAAGTTCAACAAGGGCAACTATGAAAGTGAAGACGTAACTTATGAGGCACAGTTGCTCGAGGGTGAATCTGCTAACACAATTTTATGTGTATTAAAAAACATGAGTGAAGAATGGCATCGGCATTCTCTATCTAAAATTGAAGAGAAAACACCTACACCTTCTATTCCTACGCCCCCTCAAAAACCTGTTGCAGTTGCTTCTCCACCTCAAGCTAAAGAAAAGATTACTGTGCAGGACGCAGAACGCCACTTACATGAATATGTGGATAAACTGTCTTTCAGCGATAACGGCTACCATGTGATTGTTAAGCCTAAAGCGTTTCTAGGCAGTGACGTATTTGCGGAAATTAATGTGTTAGTGTATAATGTTGGCGGTAAATATGTCAGTGATCCCCCGAAGAATAGCAGGTGGCAGATTCCAATGGAGACAGCTAAATGAGTCAGCTGAAAGGCTACCATTATAAATATCGGTGTCGCTACAAAAACAAGTGGGGAGAAGAATGCGGCACCCCCGTGCAGAAAAGCCACCGTAAAGGCTTAGGGCGAATCCACTGTGTCTGTAGGAAACATTGCTGTATGTATTATCGTGAGATGCGGGCAGGCGAAATCGCGCCGTTGTTGTTTGTGGAGGCACAGATACATTGACCTGCACTTATTATCGGCATTGCAGTTTAGCGTCACCAAATAATCTAACATGTATCACTGAAGGCACAGACTACTGCGGGGAATACCGAGAAAGAAAACGTGTTGAAGACACATTGAAAAGGCGTGAAGGGGAATTAAAAAAACGTATACATCTTGAAGCAGGTAATGATGTTGGACCTTTTGAGGGGGGAGGTAAAGACGACTTTATTGTTTCTGAAAGCGATGTTTGGTCTGTTATAGAAGCGGCTAAAGCAGACTTCCCGATAAAAAACCAAGATCCACATGCAGATTCTTTTAAAGTCGAGGAAGAATTTGAAGATGCTGTCTTAGATTGGTTTACTCGTTGGTTTGGGGAGGTTGAGGGTTAATGCGTGAACGTGTCTATTTAACGGTGTATGATGGGCAACGGGCTTTTGGAATTGTAGCGAAGTGTGAAGTGGAGAAATGGCTAAATGAGTAAAAACAACAAGAAAAGTTTTGACGCTAAAATGGAGAAAGCAATCATACAAGCTGAACTCTTAGCAGACAGTTCAGCCCAAAAGTTGTTACGGAGTCTCGCTTACAGTAGGTATCTGCGGACTTTAGTGACGAAAGAACAGAACAGTTGGCAATACACCCTAACGCATCCACAGCAAAGTAAACGGGTACGTGGCACAGACTTTGGGAACAAAAAGTGGACTATGCAAGCGCCACGTCAAGAGTTTAAACATTTCGAAGAAGGCTTATTTGCTGAATGCTGGCATTGCAACGGAATATTCCAAAAGAAAACTTTTTGCGAAAAATGCGGGTTCTTTATCTGCCCACACTGTAACAAATGCGCTTGTCAACTGCCTGAATGTTGCCAAGAGGTTGCACGTAAGTTTCTAAGGGCTATTAGTGGACAAGTGCCGCCTTTTGTGGAGCTGAATAAATAATGGTTCATAAATGTATCCGTACAGGCGAAGAATGTGTTAAAGATTCATGTGAAGAATGCTTCATCATAACAGACTATTCGACTGAAAAGAAGAAAACCAAAAACATCCAAGACACTAGCATCGAGAGCTACCGCAAACTACAAAGAAATCTTGCTGAAAAACAGCAAATTATGCTTCAGTTTTTCCGTGAACACCCAGGATTAAAATTCAGCAACCGACATTTAGCAAACAATTTGGGGTGGCCTATCAACACCGTGACGCCGAGATGCAAGGAGCTGCGGGAGTTGGGGTATGTTGTGGAGGCAGGACGAATCTTTGATGTGACAACGCAGAGGCACGTGTTAACTTGGAAACTGAAAAGATAAGTCAGAAAGAGATTTGTAAAGCTATAATTCAGGCAGCAGTGAAAAACGATTATGCACGGCTAGAAGAATTAAAAAAGAAGCTAGAACGCATCCGTTAAGTTGGGTCCCAACTTAAACGCGTAATCAAATTATCAACACCCGCAGACTTCAAATCCTTAGCCTGCCCCTGATTCAACGCCCCCGCATGTTCAGTTATTAAACTCCACATATCCGTGACACCTGGTGCATGACTGTTAGATACATCGCTTGTTAAATCTACCGTTGTCGTGTAACCTGAAGCACGTATATTATGCCGCACTTGTTTCACACGCATATCTTGGTTGAAACGGTAGGTGCTATCAGATTTTAAGCCTGAATGCACATGCAATGTTTGCCCAGGCAACAACGTATGTTTAAGCGGCATCGTGTAAGTGCCAACTATAGGTTGCTGCGCCCGCCTTAACAATTCAGCATGCGCGACACGCGCAGCTGTACCTGTGTTGGCTGTAGTGTTTAAAGTGTCATCTAAAGCAGTGTCCATTCTTAGGAAAACTTGCATTTCAGGTTTCGTCGCAGTTATTTCGCTAGCATCGTAGCAGTCACGGATAACTCTACCACTGAAGTGTATATCATCAAAGAATTTATCCCAACCGTTGTTTACACCTGCAAAAAGTGCTATACCATTAATGTTGCTCCAATCTGCATTTACTCCGCCGACAACATTCCATTCAAACTCGTCTGAACCATCATCTTTCTGCAACGCAGGATCAAGCGCGTAATACGGCCCAATCGGTAGTGAAATGTAAATCCATTTGTCTGCGCGTGGCGTCATGTACTCGTCAAGCTGCGCCCAAAAATAATAGTTATTTGCACCGCCGCAGGCGATTGAGTCAGTGAATAAGTAAATGGGGTAGCCGAAGCAGTTTACATCTGAAGCCCGAACATAAAAACTGATACGTGGAATAGTTACAGGCGAACCACATTTAGTGAAATCCCAAGCAGCATCCCGCGTTGATGGATAATATGCTATAGCAGGATTCGGCGCGTTGTTTGGTTCTAACTTTAAACTGTGGCTGCCGACAATGTATTCTGTATTTGAATAGGTTGCTGTGCAATCAACGGTCCCCCATGTAGGACCGCCATCTTCACACCAAATATCAAAAGCAGGTTTCCTGAAAGCACTAGATAATATGATTCGTTGCGCGTAATCATTTATGTGTTTACGGAATCCCCTGTTTAATTCATCTGTTCCAACAACAACCGTAGCGGCTGCTTGGCTACCCCCATAATATCGTTGCCACGCGCTGTCTGAACTAGTAGATTGTATTCCTTTAACATACAAGTTTCCTGCTGTATCAACAAACCAATGGATGCTTATTTCGGATGCTAAAGCTGCATGGCTAGAAGTTAAATCGCAGAGGCGATTCAGCAACGTGAAATTGTCAAGGTATTGGCTATCTAGGTTTGTGACTTCAAAATCAGAATGGACGTTTTCCACTTTTGTTCCTGTAATTGTCCAATTTGTTGCTGCGCCTCCAAAGGTTTTCTCTACGTAGTTGTCAAGTATATCCTGAATTATTCCTTGCGGGTGATGAAGGGTAGGGTTAGCGGATTCTGCGCCGTAGCTGGTGTTGCAGTGTGTTTTGCAGAGTGCGTATTCGTTGCCCCATGCAGCAACTTCAAGGGTTTCTCCTGTTCTACCTATACTTGGATGCACGTCATAGATTTTTCCGCTGAAAACTTTAGTGTATGAACCACCGACTTGTTTTAAACTTAATTCTGCCGCTGTAAATGTGTCAACTAAATCAGCGTAACTTGTGCTTTTATAATCATTTATCGTAAAGGTTAAACTTGAAATGTTATTTTCAGGCCTAATATTTTCGATTTCAATGGCTTTAGAGTTTTCAACATCAGTTCCGCCTAATGTTAACTTCCAACTATACAACGTCAATATTGAGGCCTCCGCATCATTTGCTCCGTAGCCACAAACCCTACAAATGCACTTGCACCCAACAGCAACCAACCTATAGGTCCCATTTCAATTTGCAGCAACTTCGTAACTGTTCTTGCAGTTTGCACAACGGCTATAGTTGTCTGCATCGAAGCGATTAAACTAGTAAGTTCAGGACTGCCGCCTGTTAACAATCTAACTAATGTTAAGTAGTCACGGAGAGCAAGTTTACCATCTACCGCTATGTTTGAAAGCAATCGGATGTCTGCGTTTACACGTAGAACTTCCCCACGTAACTCTCGTATTTGACTGATACTTTCAGATGTACTCAATGCATCATCTCTAGGAAACGTTGATACTCTTCTAACTCGTTTACTTCACGCAAATTAACTCTGGCTAAAACTTCAACTTGGCAGCGGCAATTTGGATGTGTAAATAAGTAACCTGTGTCTAAATCCATTAAGTCACCCCAAATAGGTGAAAACAGCATTTTTTGGAATATGTCTTGATCTTCAAAGATTTCTCCGTTGAGACTTCTGCATTTAACGCAGGCGTCATTCATGCTGTGCCAAAGAAAAGAGTAAGTGACATATTGCTCCGTGTAAACTTCAGGTTCAAAAGCCATTTTAGGTCAACGCATACCGTGTTTGAACTGTTCCACCTGACGCCGTTGCAGTTGTGTACTCTCTAAATGTCAATGTAAGTATGTTTCCATTTACATCTGGTTTACTGACTAAACGAACCTTAATCGCTGGTCCCGTCGCTGAAATCGTTAATGTATGATATTCCTGATCTATGCCTTCCTGGTGTTTATTTTCCCAGAAGATTTCCCAATTCACCGTGTCAGTTTTCGGCGTAGACGTTTGAGGACGCTTCCATGTTAAATCAGTGTGTTCAATGTCTAAGTCGCAGGTTATCTCAATGTTTAAAGGTAAATCACCCATAGCTTGGCTGATGCTTGTAGTGTAACCTGGCGGATGCAGCCAAACATCTGCTTCTTCATTGCTAGGATACCGTAGGTTTGTAACGTTGGGAAACTTGAAGGTTCCTGATGGTGCAGCACTTGGTCCCCATGTTAATCTGGGGTAATCTGCAACGTAGTCGTCGTTGGTGCGTGTGTACTTGAGGTTTACAGTTAGTTGCCACATTGTTTGGCCACCTGCATCAACACGCATCGGTTTCGAAGTTGTGATTTCTCGGATGCTGCCGATTGGATAATCGGTTGCGACTTCACGGATGCATTGTTCAAACCGTTCCAACAAGTTAACAGCTGTGTATGTTGCAGTGTCTAATGCGTAGAGTTGTATGTCAACTGATTCATTGAATTTGTAGGGGTAATGGTTATACGTGTATTCTGGGGTGCTTTGCACGTTATCAACGGCGCAGACAACTTCTAAGCCTTTATCGCTAAACTCCAACTGCAATGGGTAATCTAGTCCACTGAACATTATAGCGTAGTCGCCTGTGACTCCTGTGATGTAAGTTGTTAACCAAACTTTTGTGCGATAACGTGTGTCAGTCACAGCTGAACCGCTGTCAGTATGCCAACTACCAGAAGTAGAAGCGCGATCTGCATGTAACGTGGCTTTTTCTGCGTTGCATTTATAAGCTACAAACTCGTCGCCCCGCCAGATTTGCTCAACCGATTTTAAAACGTAGTAGACGTTTTGGGCGTCTTTGATTTCGTCGCCTACCCGCACATAATCCGCAGTATAAAACGTATGTGGATAACGGCTATAATCGCCGATTGATAAGCCTATTTGGTTAGAACCTGTGTTTTGAACGGAGCCTGTGATTGTGGTTTCAGTGTAGCTTTTCTCGCACCAACCTGTATAGGGATCACGTGTGCCTAATGCTAAAGCTCGACGAGTAACATCAAAAGACGGCAGATTTTGTCACCTCACAAATCATACCTTAATTTATGTCCGCACAAAGAACAACAATATTCATCTTTATAACGAATAAAGACATGAGGACACATTTAGTGGTACACTCCATAACAACTGTCAAAGGTGCAAGCACCAGTTTTAACATATTTAAAGAACCAGCCGAAAGGAACATCCACCTGTAAGCCGATAACATCGTTGCCAGCAGCACCAGTGTTATTATAATATCTATCAACAACAGTTAATCCAGCAGATGTTTTGCCGAGATATAATGCTGCACCTGTATCTTTTGCTACATTAGTGAAAACAAAGTATAGATGTAGAGGCGACCATAGATTTTGGTAAGCAGTATTATCAACTAAACTTACAGTGAAATCTTTAAAGTTCTCTGTATCATTCAATGTGCGTATATGATCTTGGGCTTCGATGCCTCCTAAAGTTGCAGGTGTCGCAGGTAACTCGTACATGTCATTAGCCAATATTTGGGCAACACTAGGTGTATAATCTAAAACTAAGTTATTGTCTCGACTAATTATATTGTTGCATACATGTGGTGTGCCGAAGGTATTTGTCATTTCTATAAAGGGGAAAATTGCTGTTCCATCGCCCATATACGCAATATTGCTTGAGATTTGTATTTGGTTGCAATAGATTGTTTCATCAGTGTCTATCTTTATAACTTCTAACTGTTGCGCTGTGCCGTCGTTGCCTGTGAAACGGTTGTCACAAATATGGATTCCGTTAGAATTGATAATGTGAACTTGCCTAAGAAACGGTCCCCAATCTTCAAACTCGTTATCGTGAAGTTTAACTTGTGTAACATTATCTAGTTTCACAGCAGCCGTTTGGTGTTCACTGAAAACATTGTCGTGGATGGTGAATAACCCAGGCATTTCAGCAACAATTAAGTCATAGTTGCCTCCACCACCTTCCACTATTGCATCATGATCCATATCTATGATTATATGGTGGTCGAAACCAAAGAACATGCAGTGATTAATTGAACCTGTAGTGGAATTAGTTAGGTGCAACGCTGAGGAACCTGCTGATTCGTCACCGCCAAAAATTATGTTTTCAAACTCTAACCCGAAGCTGGCGCGGTAATTAGTTGTGAACTCCTGTTGAAACAATGCGTCTCCTGCTATGGTGGATTCAAAATATGTTCCTTTGCGGTTTGCGCTGGCTGTCCACCCCATTGAACCTTTAAACCTTAAACCGTAAGTTCCGTCTGGAATAGTAACTTGTGTGTTAAATGTGAAATCGCCAATACTAAAAACTATAAGCGCTCCTGTGCTGTAGCAACTGTCTATAACTGCTTGTGTAACTGCACTGCAATCATCCCCGTCGACTCCGCCTTCATCGTCAGGTCCACCATACACTCTTGTGCCGTCGCTGTCAACTGCATCGTAAACCCCTGTGATTTCACGTATTATATATGTATAAGGCCCCGCAATAAACCCGCTAACTGTTTCTCCTGCTAATACATGATCCACTACGGCATTAATGTCTGTGTCAATCCATTTATCTACGTCTGTTCCTACATATCTTGGATAACTCAACTTTTAACCTCCAAATATTACTTTTTAAATTTAACGAAAACTTTATCCAGCAAAGTTTCATCTGCTAACCCAGGCTCACAATACTTATAGTCAATCCATGTTTTTCCCGTGCTACGCTTCTCCATCTGATTCAAAATTTTAGTTAACATCATAGCAGAATTAGATTCATCAAGCCAAGTAAGCCTTAACCAAACATCTGTAGTCCAAACCTGCAAACCCTGTCACCTTAAACTTCGGTTACGGTTCCCATAATGTTTTGATGTTGCCCCTTAGAAGTAGCACCTGCCAACCGCAATGCACCACTGGTACAGTCTAACCCGTTAATATTCACGTATTGATTCAAGTCTTGGTCAGCATCGTTTTCGTAGATGCCATAGTCATCTTTGTTTGTTCCCCCATCTCCTGCACGCCCAAAATGTAGGTTAGAAAATTGGCATTCATAAGTGTTGAAGCCTCCTGCACCGTACAGGTAGATGCCATGTTTAGTGGTGTAGCCGTTGCTGTTGACGCGGTGGAAAAACGTGTTATACACAGAGGACCGCTTACAGTACTGCATGGTTATGCTATGTTCGTTTTGACTGTTATCTAGGTAACGTGCGGAAAAGCGGCTTTTATGCCACCCATAAAGCGTTGCACATCCGTTAAAGTAACTGAAATCTAGGTTGCAACTGCTGCCAGACGCATATAACGCTTTAGCTTTACCGCCTATGAAGCTTTCAACTATGTCGCTGTCATTTATCGCTGTTAAAACCACAGTGTAACCTGAATCATTATAATCCCAACCCTGCACTTGCACGTTACGCCACTTCAACGTTGAACCTGCGCTGCCTGTGAAATTAATGTTTACTGCGCTTGAACGTGCATTAGGATTGTTAATAGTGATGTCTGATAAGTAGAGCGCTGAGGGATACCAGCTGTCTGTGCCTAAACTCACAGGAACATTGGTGGCGTTCACGAAATCTAAGACTTTACCTGTGCCAGCTGATTGATTAGCACCGTTGCCATCTATTTCTCCCCCATGAATATATATTCCGTAATTATTTGTTGCTTGATTAGCGTTCTCAAACATATCCTTATTTAAAGCGTTAGCAGCCGTTAATACTCCTTGAATCTCTATTTCAACCAAAGACGGAACAGTGATTTTATCGTCTACACTGCAGGCGCCTTCAATAATCACCTTATCCATCCATGTGCGTGAACTAGTTAAATTAGCGAAGACTTCACTGTTTAACGCTGTGGCAAATGAGGTGGGGCTTGCAGTTAAATTTCCATATTTATTATATACGCGGTAGTAGCTGCCGTCTTTCACAACTTTAAATTTGTAGGGCTGCTTAAGATTCCAACAATGCTCAGCTATAGCGTCATAATCACGGTAATCCGGTAACGTGGATGAAGTAGTTTCAGATTGCCCCGTTAACGCGCTGTGGCGTCGTGGATAACTCATAACTTATGTCACCCGTAACTTACATCTGGAACCTTTAAGGCATCAGCTGCTTCACGCGCCATAACCATAACGTTGTTTACGCCACCTTGACTACTGTTGCTTTGGCTACTGCTGATTCCACCTACTGAGTCACTACTGCTTGAAGCTCCTGCACTCTGCATATTACTGTAAACAGCCACAGCGAGTTCACGTATCCAACCTGCCTGCGCAGAAGTCAACGACACCGTTTTTGACCCCGCTGTACCCGTCATCTGCGGCAACAAATCCCCTTCCTTTAAAGCACCATTCACCGCGTCAATAGCCTGCTCGATGCAGCTTTCCCATTGAGTCGCAGTGAAATCGCTACTTACCGCAGAGAAATAGGTATCTGACCCCGTAACATTCGGCATCTTTCTACACCTTGTAACCGTATGCTAAATAGAGACAATCCATGTTTGTGCCTGCTCCAGTGACTGTGGCAACATTTAAGGCAATGGTATTCGTTACTGCGGAGCCATCTGTTTTCTTCCAGAACACCACATTTAATAATGCTTTAGACGCGTGGAAACTGCTAAAGGTTACAGTGTCGTTCTGCGAGATCTCTACTTCACCAAACTCAGCAATCTTCTCTAATGCTCTGCCTGCAGGATACCGTTTAATTAACTGTTCACTTCTATCAACCATACTTTTATTCTCCTACTTTTTTCTTTTGTAAACCATTAACATCTGTTTTAACCCGTCTGGCCTATCATACGCTTCAGAAATCTCAAATCCGCATTCACGCATGATAAGGGGATATTCATGGTGGAAGCAATGCCACTCTAACGCAGGTGCATTCGGATCATAATACTCGAATAATACCACTGTGTCAGCCATAGATGCTAAGTTTTTGCATGCGTCTGCGACTGATTCTTCTGGAATATGCATAAGTACCGTGCGGGTTAAGGCGACATCAAATTTTTCTTTTAGATGCTGCTTAGTTATGTCTAACTTTGCCAGTTTGATATTTGGGTATTCATGACGCATTAGGCGTTTACGTGATTGCTCAAGCATTCCCTCAGTCCAATCACAACCTACCACATGAGGTATATCTTTGTATAGAGGGAAAAGTTGTCCTGTACCGCAGCCAACTTCCACAAGCGATTTAGGCTTCAGTTTACGCAGGTAACTTGCTGTGATGTTTCTGCCAAATACGTCGGGTTCGGGGCTGTCATATTTACCGCTGCGTCGTTCCCAATACTGTGCGAGTAACTGTAGGGCTTGATGTTCCCGACCCAACTATAAAGCCTCAACAGTTTTAATGAATCGGGCAGCTACAGGGGCTTCATCATGAACCGCTTGACAGTAGGCGTGTGCTATATCTCCGAATTTACGCCGTATCTTTTTATCATAAGTTACCGCGTAGGCACGTTCACGTAACTCGTCTTCTGTGTCCCATTGAAGGAAAGGATTATCCAGTTTAGTTTCAGATTTAATGATGTCTAACACATTAGTGCTTAACTTACAGAACACAGCAGCCTTAAAGATTGAAGCTTCCACACTTGCTAAGCCATATGCGCCTATGATGTGTTGATCGAAATATACATCCATCGTTGACATAGCAGAGAGACAACTGTCCCAACTCATATTCTGAATCACCTGATACTCAAGTTTCGGGTCGTTCTGGATGAGTTCCGTTATGATTTTGTAGAATAACGCAGAGCCTTTACGTTCCGTATTTGTTGGTGCGTGGCCTAGAGTGGTTTTTACTCGGTTAGCATTCAAGGCTTTTAATGCGTCTACATCTATTTTTGGCAACGTGTACTTCGCTTTAATATCTTTAAATGATCGCGCCACCGGCATCCATACTGCTTCAGGTATGAATTCTAAGAGGTCAGGGGTTGAAACGCAGATTTCAAAGTTGCCTAATGCTTCTTTCGCTTGCGTTATGATTGTTTTGCCGTAATGTCGGCAATCTGTGCCATGAAAGTAGAGTAGACACCGTTTGTTTTTGAGATCTGCTTGTTTTAGCTGGAACGCTGCCATATAAGGCAAAATCGCTGTATGAAACACTATGGCATCTGAGGCTTTAATGACTTGTTGGATTGCTTCAACAGTGTAGCCTTTACCCTGCATCATAGTGGGGTAATTAATGTAGTTGTTACTCATGCTTAAATTAACGGATTGATGCTTCGAAGTACGATTAATTGCGCGGCTAAGACAGTAACCTGCCCCAGCCATATCCTCGACCGACAAATTTAGAACTTTCAAACTGTTTCAACTTTCCGTTTTCTAACACGTTTAGACTTCACAACAACCGGGGGATCTTCAGGTAAATCAGCAGGGTCCTTAGCGTCTTCCACCGCAGTTTCAGAGTCAAAGATTTGTTGTACAGGCGGATTCTTATTGTAGAAAGTGCAGACTTCACCGTTAAACGTTACCTCAACAGTTGATACGCCGTCTTGTAACCCGTCGAAGACAATGTGTAAGCCTTGGCCAACAATTACGTTTTCTAATGCTTGCTTAAGCTTCACTGCTATGTCGTGATGTTGAAACCAATCTTTCAGGTTACTAATTGGATTCACCCCCAAGCTGCCGCATTTGTTTGATAGTCGATAGGACATCGTTTAGGTCTTTAGGTTCTTGCCATCCTCTGTTCATTAAATCACACATATAGTTTTGATGGGGAATTAATCGGGTTTGATCTTTGAAACTTTTAAAATGCACCAACGCAAATTTATCAGTCCAAAAAATCGGATACTTATCTTCAATAATGCGTTCATATTTGTCGCGTAGGTGCCAATGGGTGCCTTTATAATGCATACCCTCCAACTTCTTGAAGACACGTGGATGCCACTGGGGAATAACCCGTTCCATATGTGTGCCAGGATTATAGAGGGGTTGTGAAGCTAAGATGCAGCCGCTGTCATAGACGGCTTCCATGCTTTCTTGGAAGTCACCCATAACCATTTCATCTGCATCTATAATTATGAACCAATCATTCACTGGGACCACTTCTATGAGGGCTGTGCGTTTCACGGTTTGGTTTTGCCATGCTCTATCTCTGCCTAACGGGTTATGAATGAAATGGGTTTCAGGTAAGCCTTTAAAGTGTTGGATTATTTCTAAGCTGCCATCAGTGCTTGTAGGTGCTGCGTCAGGTACAAATTCTCGGTATCGGTCAAAGTAGAGTTGATAGGCTCCGTCTGCTATGATTATGTTGTCTACTGTGTCTTTGAGACTTTCTAGGCAGGACGGTAAAAATGTTCTATCATTGTAGATGTTTAAAACTGCATGAAGCTTCATCTGTTTTCCTCTGGTTCATCTTCATTGTATATGCTGCGTTTCATTATGGGTGCGATTTTTGCCCAGACGGGTTGTTCTTGGTTGCTGCTGGATGCGGTAGGTGCAGGGTAAGCCCATTTGCGAACTAAAACCGAACCTGTAACCAATTTAGCATCAATATAATTGTTGTACATATTTGAAATTTGGGTAGGTGTCAAAACAATGTTAGCAAACCAGAATACACCTGAAAAAGTCGCAGGTGCCCACCCTGTAACTCCTGCACCGTAATCAGCTATATAGTTATTTGCGAATGTTCCAGCAACCCAAGTAGTAGCAGTATTAACAGCTACTAAGTTTACATAAAGCTGTTTCTGTACTGTGTTATCCCATGTAGCAGTAATTTGGAAGTTGGTGCCACTACTGAAAGTTTGGTTTGCTGACTGTGCTTCTGTGCCTGAAATGTCATCATAGAACCTGAACTTGCTTGCAGAATAATAAATATCTATTAACCTTTGCGCACCAACATTAAAACTAGTTACTAACCGTTTTCCATTTGCTGTGTTATCAAAGTTAGCGGCAAACTTTAAAAGCAAACTACCTTTTGCATGACTAAACCCTGTTATTCCTGTTGAAATATAATCATCATCACCATCTGTTTGCCTTGCTTTTTGCCCCGTATAAAATGTTGAATCAGTAACACTTGTCCCTGTGGCTGTCCCCGTGTTATTATTGCCGCTGTAATCTGTCGCGTTTCCACCTGCTACCTCGTCAAGCGGCCAAGCACCAACCACACCTGAAATTACATCGATAAATACGTCTGCTGCACTACTCTGTGAAGACGCAGAAGCATTCCCATAATACATGAATACAACTTGTTTACGTGCAGCTAAATCTGTGGTACATTTCACCCAGACAACCGCATTATCTCCATCCGTTTTGCTTTGAATCCAATAGGGCTGATTAAACCCGTTTTCATCTGTGAACCGTAAATCAGCGAAGTCTGTGCGGCAGCGTCCGTTAAGATAAAAGGTGTTGTCTGTGTCGGTTCCTATTCCATAGTACACAGTTATGTTGAATTGGTAGTTTGCGCCTGCATCTGCGTTTTGTGTGAGGGTTAAGGCTTTACGCCAAAACCATTGGTGAAGAGACATATTTTTTATTTCTCCAAGTGATTGATTTTTTAAGTAAAAAACTTAGGGGTTTAGGTCATAAACTGCGTAGGCAAACTCAAGAGCATCTAGGCTCCTGTTTAGCTTGCCGCTACCCTGCTAGTCCAAACACGCACAATCTCTTTAGCATCCAACACTTTAATGCCGAATGTATGAGACGCGGATATTCGGAGTTTACGGGTTGCAATTTGCTTCTGAGTTTCAATGAGGAGTTCACGTTTCGGAGCTAAAGCCACTGCGCGTTTACCACGCATCAAGAAGCATAAGTCAACTGTGCCTGTGTTTGCGTTGGTTCTTTGTTGGTCTGGTTTGAATCCGCCGACTACGATGCCGACACCGATGAGTTTCTCAACTACACCCTGCGTAAGTAAGGCGGGTGACGCGAATGCCCAGACTTGTGAAGCAGTGATTTCTTCTAAGAGTGCGCCGTATGCTGCGGGGGTTAGGTAGAGTACACATTGGTCTGGTGTGACTCGTTTGCCAGTGTTCAATAGCAACTTTAACGCTTTAGGTATGTTGGATGCATAGAAGTAAGCGGTACCTGTGAGACGAGTGACGTTGCCAGCGAAGTTAGTGCTTGTTAAGGCTTCGACGAGTTCCATGATTTTACGGTCTTCACTACGTACCGCTGCATTAGCTAAAACATTATTGATTTCTTCAAGCAAATTCTGGTTGAACCGTTCAATAAGATAATAGCTAAGATCAGCGTAGCCACCTGCTTCATAAAGCGTAGTGGTCAGTGAAGACATCAAGGATGCTTCTGCCCATGTAGCTGCGAATGCGTTGCCAACTGCACCTAACTGTTCAAAATCGACATCGCTCACGTAAGGAATATTGAGTACGTCTCCCGGTTCAGATTTGAGAACTTCGGATACGTAAACGTAGTCTCTTAGGTTTGCTTTAAGTTCTTTCTGTCGATAGTTAGGGATAACTACGGTCCATTGTTCTGCTAGTTTCCAACCGTTATCTTGAACCTTATGTAAAGATTCAATGAGGCGGCTGGATTCTGCGGATGGTGTAACGTAGCCTTGACCCTGCGGTGTTGAAGGCTTCATTGATTCACGGATAGTATTCACTAGTTCCTTCTGCGATTCAAGCAATGCGTCTTTGAGGCCTGCGAAGTTTAGCTCGATTGGTTTCTCCTCTAATTGCTGCGCCATAATAGATTCTTCCTTTATTTTTTTGTCTCCCCGTTGGAGTGACCGAAGCATGTGTCTTCGGCCCACACTCATCCCTGTGGGTGGTCGAAGTGTAACCTGTGTTACTTAGAATTTCGTGGTGATTTTTGTGATGCGGTTTACATGTTTCACTTTATCTTCTAACTGTTCAGCTTTCCTTGCGATTGATAGGTATTCTTCGTTGGTGTCAGTTAACTTCTTTTCTAAAGCTAAGTTAGTCTGCAAAGTTTCACGATACTTCGCTACGGTTGCTTCATGCTCCGCTTTCAATTGCTCAAAATCCTTTTTGTATTGGTCACGACTAGCCGTCATATCTTCTAAGCGTCGATTGAGGCTACGAAGCTCTGTTGCATCGATGACTTTTTCACTATTATATTGTTTCTGTTGTGCTTCACATCGGTTAACCTGTTCAGTTAAACTTTGAATTTGACCTTGTAAGCGACTGTTCAAAGTGTAAGCTTCACATAACTTAACTTCTGTTTCTGCTTTAGCTACTTCAAGCATCTGAATCTTTTGTTCCGCTGCGGTGACTTTCTGTTCTGCACGTAACTTATCAACTTTAAGTTGGGCTTCACCTAGTAAATGTTTCTCGCCTGTGTTATCCACTTGAATGCTGCATGGGGAACCGCCCTTTGTATCTGTGCCAGTAGTGATTACAGTTGGGTTAATCGGGTTAAGCAAAGTGTTACCTGTAGCGGAAACATCTTTCGCCATCATATTAGTGGGGCCAGCGGTTGAATCAAACACTTCCATTGGCTTATCGGGTACGCATACGCCGTCTTCTTCATGTTCACCTGGGGGACAATCACATTTTTGTTCTTTCATAGTTTTCTCTAATCCTGTTATTTTTATTGTCCTTTTTTTGTGATTTAGGGACTGTGAAAAAGGAAGATACGCTTCAATCGGAAACACACGAGCTAAAGGGATGCCGGGTAAAACGTTTGATGTTAGGAGGGTGAAGCCTTTCTCGTTAAATTGAAATCCGCCGTTTGCATTTATCCAGCTGCCCTCTAAACTTACGTTGACAATTTGTTTGTTGTCTATTAACTCGTAGATGGGTGTGCCTCGGTTAGTGCAGACGGGACATAACGTTGACTTCGGCACTTGCAGCAACGCTTCAACTGCGCCGTCTTCATATTTAGCGCCTAACACGGTGACGGTTCCCCATCGGTTATTTGGGTTTTTAGGCGACAGCCAAAACTCATCTTTATGATTCACAGATGGATGCACGCCTTTTAATGTTAAGGCTGCTTGTATGAGGTCTGCTTCATGGTAAACGTTGCCATTCATGCTTTTAAGCGGGAAGGCTACGAGGACTTTGTAGTATTTGTTTTGGGTGTCTTCAGATACAAGCTTAATCATATCTTTGGCCCATTTGAAGGATTCATGGGTTTGCCCGTAACATAAGTTTTCATCTAAGCATAGGGCTTTTAGCCATGTGTAGTATTCTTTGTCGCCTTTCACTTCATTCTTATAGTAATCTACAAACTCGTTTCGTATTCGTTCAAAATCTTGATGCCTCATAGTTTATGCTCCTGGTTTCTGATTGTTACAGTAATTACATACCCAACCATCATGCACTTTCAACATACGCACCGCGTAGCCTTCAGGACTTGAGCCTTCATAGGAGCCGCAGACGACGCATTTTTTGCGGGGTTGCTGTTTGAAGGTTTTGTCTAGGTCACGTTCATGTTGACTTTTCATTTATCCACCTGTTTTCTTTTTTTACCACCAAGAAAGCCTAAACCATATAAACGTAGAATGTCATCGTCGTCTAGATCATCAATGTTTAATCTTGGTGTGTTTGGCTGTTTATCAGTGATTACTGTCGGGGTAACTTGTTTTGTTGGTTCAATCCCTTTCACACTTGGAAATTCTGGGATAGGGTCTGTGTAAGTTATGTAATCTGAAAGATCTGTGACTCTTAAAAGAGTGCATCTGCACCGAGGGTGAACATGCGGCAACATTTGGTTGGTGGATATGATTTCTAGGTAAGGATAGTAAGCGCGTATGATGTCGCCTTGGATAATCATGTTGTCAAACTGCATACAGACGTTACAGGTGCGATCATCAGTTATTGCTTTATACGTGTATAAATCAAACGTACTAAAGAAACTGTTGCCGCGTAATTCATCAGGAATCCGTTGCTTCGCTTCCGTCAGCGGTTGATCCCAGTTTACTATGTCTTCTAAGCTTAGGAGTTCTTGCATCCATCACGTAACCCCACAGGCAACAAGCTATTGCGGTAATCGCTAAACATTGCTTGCTCGATAAGTTTAAAATGCTGCTCTGTTTCAGGAGTTAACTGTTTCCCCGCAGCTAACATCTGAGAGTGTGCTTCACGACGCGCCTTATCCACATAAACTTTGATAACTCTGTCACCTTCCTTAAGTGCCTCTGAAATTAAGATTTTGCCGTTTTCAAACGCATCCTTCAAAGTCCGCAGCGACGCGTCTGCCTGATTAATTTTGTCACGATTCAACAATGGCTTACCGTCGTCGTCAACGGGGCCTTTACCGAAGATAGGCGGAGGCTCTGGCTGTTCATCTTCTATGAGGTCTATGCCTTTTTTGCGTATGAGGTCTTGGGCTTGCTTCCAAGTGATTGTGCCATTTCCCTTCAATGTGCCTATTTGGTCTAGGGTGATTTCTTTTAGGGTGCTGTTTGGTGCGCCATGCAGAAACTCTGGGATGGGATCAGACACAAATCGCTTAAAGATTTTTTGTTCAATAATCTCTGCGTTTTCATCTTGCTCAGACTGCACGTAGCGATCTACTGACTCCAACATTTTTGTGGCTGAAGCTTCAGTTGCATTCTTCAGCAGCAAAATGAGGGGTGCATGTAGTTCCTCTGCAATTTGGAAATTGATTAATTCAATATACTCGGTGAATTTGACTCGTGCATCTGGCTCATTAAAGATTATTTCCATTTCGTCTTTATTTGTGTTGCCAACGAATAAGGCTTCGTCGACATCTTTGTTTTGCACTGCATCTTTAACCGGGGTTATGTCGTTGCTGTGGCGTACAATCATGTTTGGTGCGCTGAAGCGGTGGATTATTTTTGGCATGTCAATGTTTAATTGGTCGCGAGCTTCTATGAGGTCACAGATTGAATCCGATATAGCTACACCATAAGGATGCGTTATGTCTTCGTTATGTATGAAAAGAACTATGTTGGGGTCATTACCTTTCCACTCTGCAACTATCTCTCGATTAATTTCCTGCGTGTACTTGGTGATTACACCGTATTTGTCGCGGTGAATATAGAAGGTTTTGGGTGGTAAAAGTTTGGGGCTGTTGTCACTTAAGATTTCTACTGGACAAAAACCGTTACCTATTTTGGTACGTATGATCTGTTGATATTTACTTCGAAAACCGACATCTCTTATCCATTTTTCTACAATCTTCAAGTTTTTATGGTTAGGATCAACCGTTGCTTCCTTCATAGCTTTCTTTGACATACCGCCTAGTTGGAAGTCATCATCTGCTTCTGACTCAGGCATTTGAATATAGAATGCAGGCGCAACCAAATGCGTAAGTAACTCGATGGCGATGTGGACTTCAGGTTTACTGTTCAACTGCTCATACCGATACATGTTTTTTGGATGCGGTAAACGGTCATCACCGCTTTGGCGTTCAGTCTGCACGATTCCTTTAGAGGCTTCGCTGCGAAACATAGAGGGGCCATGAAAAGCTTGAGGTTGTTTAGATTCGGTTTTGGTTCTGCGAAATATCCAACTCATAACTATCTTATCCAAAGATTGATTTTCCAGTTAACACCTGTGGTTGCGCATGTGGAGGCAACGGCGTAAGCATTAAACTGTCAGCGTAATCTGGGCTTTTACCTTCAGGATCTTTAATTTTGATTTTGCTTAAAGTGGTAAATTCATAACGCATCTGAGATAACTGGCTGATTAATTTCGGGTTGTTAGGGATGCTGATGAGGTCTTTTTCAAATAATTCGCGGATACGCCACCAACGTTGCGATTTAAGATTCATGAAGCGTTTACTGTTATAGGTGTCTAAAGGTGCTTCACCTACACGGATAGAGTAGGTGCTATGCTTCAATTCAGTTAGTCGACTGTAGACTCCTGCGCCTACGCCTATACTGTCAATATTTAATCGTTCAGTTAAGGGAACAATTAAGTTTACATGGTTAGCGGTTGCCATTGTTTCACGTTCAAGTAGATGCTGCTGACTTATTATTTTATATTGGGTGCCGTCTGTTTCTGCGTTAGTTAAAACTGTGAGGTCTGCGCCTTGTTCAGCGACATCTAAACCCCAAACCGTTTGGGTTGGAGTTGTAAATTGGATTTGTTTTTTTGTTGCTCTCAGAATCCAGTCATAACGAATTAAGGTGTCTTCGCTTTCGTTGCTCCATTTAGATTCATAAAGTACAGTCCATTCATAATCGCTTAAGAGGGCTTTCTGTTCATCTAGATAGGTTTGTGTGGTGCGTTTCTCTGTTAATGCTTGACGCCAATCCACATGGATTTTTTTGAATGTGGGGTTTTGCCATTGCTCGAAAGCAAAGTTTGTTATGTTCCAAGGATTCACTATAGTTATGAGTTTACTGTTTGGTGAATCGCCTAGCATGCGGCTGATGCGTTGCGTGTAGACTTTCCGCAGAATCAAGTCTGCTTCATCTAATACAATTATGTCGCCGCCGAAACCCATAAGGTTAGGTGCAGGATCTGATTCGTTTTCGTTGCCGTATGCGGTTAAGGTGATTAGTTCGCAGCCGTTTTTGAATGTGACGCGTTTCTTACTCATCTCGCTTTTGAGGTGTTCGGGTCCTGTGTGTGTTGTGTGATCTACTAGGCTGCTTAAGGTGGGGTTTTCCGCTATCATTTCCGCCATATAGTTTCTTATGATGTTAGTTTGGTCTATGGTGGGTGCAATGATTAGGACGCGTTTGTTTGTGTTTGTTAAGATGTAGAGTAAGAGTGCGATGGCGGCTACGCGTGTTTTGCCGTAGCGTGTCATGCAGCTGATTACTACACGTTTTAATGTTGGATCTAGGATTGACGCGACGATGTTTAGTTGCCCTGGTGAGAGTTTGTAGCCTAAAGTTTCTATTTCTTTAGGTTGCTGGAGACTCTGCATTTTGTACACTATTTATTTTGATTAATTGTTCTATCTGGGTTTTTACACTTATAGTTGAGGTTGGATCTGACTGTTTGTTTTCTTCTCTTAATAGCAGAGTCATGATGCGGTTTAATGCTAAACTGGGGTTTTGGAGTTTTTCTTTTCCGTATAATTCAAAGAACTCTTTGATTAGGAAGCGTTTGAATCCGCCTTTTCTACGCCATTTCTCTATGTCTCGTTCTATGGTTCTTCTGTCTACACCGCATTCTTTCGCGAGTTCTTCCTGTGTCATGTAGATTATGTTTTTTTCTATTGTTTGTAGTCGCAGTTTTTGGCGTAGTTTTGAGACACTTTGAGACATTGCAGTGTTACCTTTATAACTGTGTTATACATATTTTATTTGTTAGGATGCATCTATGACGGCTGCTGGCTTTCTCCTCCGCCACTGTGTGGGGCTAACCAGCCTGCAGTCAGAAACATTTAGTTTTTTCCTGTCCCGCCGCCTTTAGGGACAAACGATTATCCCGCTAGCGGTTTCTGT
>Ga0233425_10003485_pt1 | contig 28407 bp, 25 predicted proteins | sample Watercolumn_Towu_2_FD_181712 | JGI IMG/M metagenome (GOLD analysis project Ga0233425, IMG submission 181712) | Freshwater microbial communities from Lake Towuti, South Sulawesi, Indonesia - Watercolumn_Towuti2014_140_MG | ecosystem: Environmental > Aquatic > Freshwater > Lake | place...
GGCGGGCTGGGCCTACTATGGCATCGGCGTGGGTCTGTCCGTGTCCCGGCCTCCAGCGGCCTGAAGCCGTGCTCAGCGGCTCTTCTTCGCGTAGCACTCCTTGCAGTAGACCGGCCGGTCCGATTTCGGCTGGAATGGGATGCGTGTCTTGCGACCGCAATCGGCGCAGACGACATCGTACATCTGGCGACGACGGTAGCTCGGCGCGTAGCCTGCCGGATCGGTGTCGGCGAACGCGGGTCCGCGGTAGATCTCCTCGGGTGACCTGGGCTCTCGATAACCCGGCGGCGGACCCTGCTCGAGGTCGACCTCGCCGACGTCCGGCGTTGCGGGCTCTTGCCCCTCGTCCTCGTCGGTGAAGAGCGGTTGCTGGAACGCCGGTCCACGATAGATCTCACTGATCTCCTCCTGGAACGCCGGGCTCCGGTAGATGTCTTCGACGTTCTCGCCGTCCCGCTCGCGGAACGCGGGGCTGCGATAGACACCCTCTCCATCGGTACGTCCCCTGAAGGCCGGGCTCCGGTAGACGTTCTGGCTGTCGCGCTTCTCCCGGAACGCGGGGCCGCGGTACTCGCTCATCCGACCGCGTCCGCCCTTGGGCTTGCGGCTCTTGCGCCGTTCGGCCCGGCAGTTCTTGCACCGTTTCGGCGGAGCGTGGAACCCTCGTTCCGCGAAGAACTTCTGCTCGTCGGTCGTGAACACGAACTGCGCGCCGCACTGGACGCAGTTCAGAGTCTGATCGGTGGTCTCGCCGGACGGGACGGCCGCGGCGACCTGTGTGTCGGAACCCGCCTGATCTTCTTCCGCCATTGTGATCAACCTATTGGGGCACTCTGTCAGTGTCAAGCTCGCACAACCGCTCGAACGAGCCGCGCTGCGCGAGTCCGGGGCTTGGTTTCGAGCTGCTCGTGAGGTAGTTTGCCGCCATGAACGAGCAGCCCGACATCCACCCCACCGCGGTCGTCGACGCAGGAGCCCGGATCGGACCGGGGACCAGGGTCTGGCATTTCTGCCACGTCATGGCCGACTGCTCGATCGGTCGCGACTGCTCCCTCGGGCAGAACGTCTTCGTCGCGTCGAAGACCCTCATCCGCGACAGGGTGCGGATACAGAACAACGTCTCGATCTACGAAGGGGTCGAGCTGGAGGACGACGTATTCGTCGGCCCGTCGGTCGTGTTCACGAACGTCCATCATCCCCGCGTCGGGTTCCCGCGCCGTGACAAGTACGACCAGACCCTCGTCCGACGGGGGGCGACCCTGGGAGCGAACTCGACCATCGTTTGCGGGCATGAGATCGGAGAGTACGCGTTCGTGGCCGCGGGCGCCGTGGTGGTGCGCTCGGTGCCGCCGCATGCCGTGATGATGGGAGTCCCCGCGCGTCAGTCGGGTTGGGCCTGCCGGTGCGGCACCCCGCTGCCTGAACGGGAAGGCGGGACGTGTACCGAGTGCGGGCGAACCTACCGGGTGCAGGACGGGCGTCTCGAGCAAGTCACCTGACGAGGTGCTCGAGGACCTCGTCTTCAGTCACGATCCCCTTGTGGACCAGCAGCTCGATGAGGCCGGCCATGCAGGCTTCCCATCGCAACCACGACGGTGGCGCATGGGCGGTCTCCCCTCGGCTGGCCGCTCGAAGGAGCGAGACGAGCTCTGCGACGTTCGCGATCTGTCCCTCACCGGTGCGAGCGTGCCGGCCGCCGAGGTCGATCGTGGTGCCGTCCAGGAAGGTCAGTGCCGCGGCCCGGAGGCGCCGCACGTGCTCGCGTCGCGCGGTCTGCTGCGCCGAGTGCCGGAGCGGGAGCTCCAGCGAGGCTGCATGCTCGAGTGGTTCCGCGGAGCGGTCGGGCCCGACCGTGGCGTCCGGCTCGTCGGCTTCCGGCGTCGCTCCGATCTCGGGTTGCTCCGGGTGGACGGGCTCGACCGTCTCCTCGGCGGCGGCCTCGGCAGCGGCGGGCACGGCCTCGACCGCGGGCGGCTCGGCGGCGACCGGCTCGACCGTGTCCTCGCCGGCCGGCTCGTCGGCCTGCGGCGGTGCGTCGACCGCTGGCGGCTCCGGGCTCACAGGCTCGACCGTGTCTTCGGCACCATCCTCGACGGTCGCGAGCACCGCCTCGACAGCGACCTCGTCGGTCTTCTCGTCCATCATGACGGCCTGGGCGCTCGCTGCGCCACCGGGGGCCGCCGCGGACTCCTGCCACGCGGCCGCGTCCGGCTCGGACTCGACGACGAGATCCTCCTCGAGGGTCACGACGTGGCCCTCGCCAACCGGCGCCTCGACGACGTCAACCGCGAGGGCGCCGGCAGGTGCGGGCTGCTCGACGACGGGGATCTCGACGTCGGCCGTGGGCTCGTCGTAGACGTCGAGATCGGGGTTGCTCCCCTCGCTGCAAGCCGTCGCGGCGGCAGGTCCGGACGGCATCCGAGCCGGCTCGGGCCTGCGTGCCGGAAGCCCTGCCGGACCGACGCCGACATCGACCCCGTAGAACTCCTTGATGGCTCCCGCGATGTCCGAAGGTCCCGCGACCATGGCCCTGACGGACATCCCCGCGACCTGGCTCACTCGCTGGAGCACGTCGTCCCGGGTCGGGTCGTCCATCGCGATATAGAGGTGAGAGACGCCGTGCCGTTCCTTCCGGATGTACACCGGCACGACCCAGCACTCCCGGGCGACATCGAACGGCACGAGGTGGAGGAGGTCGTCGGGGGCATCGATATGCCAGAGCGACACCCACGGAATGGAGAGCTGCCGGCTCAGGGCCTGGACGAGCTGCGGCTCCGGCACGAACCCGTACGCCAGCAGGATCGAGCCGAGCCGGCGACCGTCCGTGCGCTGGATCTCGAGAGCCCTGGAGAGCTGCTCCTCGGTGAGCACGCGTGCTTCGATGAGGATCTCGCCGAGCCGACGACGTTCTTCGACCACGCTACCGTCCTCGTTGTGCGTATCCTAGCATCCGGCAGTCACCTGACAAGCCATCCCGCGGCGGCGGCGTGGCAGATGGCGATGGAGAGCGCGTCGGCCCGATCCTCCGCGAGCTGTGGTGGGAGGTGGAGCAACATCGAGACGAGCCGCGCGATCTGCCCCTTGTCCGCGCGGCCGTGCCCCGAAAGGGCGCGCTTGACGCGAGCGGGCGGGTACGAGTGGACCGGGATACCGGCGAGCGACGCGGCGAGGAGCGCCACACCGCGCGCGTGGCCCAGGGCGAGGGCGCCCTTCGCGTGGCGCGCGAAGAAGATGTCCTCGACGGCCACGGCGTCGGGCCGGTGCGCGGCCACGACGGTGGCGAGGTCCCTGTGGATGACGAGGAGCCTCTCGGCGAGCTCGGCTCGGGCGGGAGGTGAGATCACACCCGACGAGACATGACGGAGCGCGCCGTCGCGGACCTCGACCACTCCGTACCCCGTTCGCCGCGTGCCGGGGTCGATGCCCAGCACCGTGGTGACGCGGGTCACGCTCGAGCTCCTCGCTGAAGCCGCCACATCGGGCGCCGAGGACGATCGGGCACAACGCGGGCGCCCGACGCCGGGACGCGGTGGAGCGCGCTCGCGGCCTCGGCGCGGCAGGCGGCTCGACGTGTGGTGAGATCAGGTCGAGAGGCCATCGAGCACGGAGTCATCGATGTCGAAGTTCGCATACACGTTCTGCACGTCGTCGTGGTCCTCGAGGGCGTTCATCAGCTTGAGCATGGTCTCCGCCGGCTTGCCCTCGAGCTTCTTCATCGTCTGGGGGATTCGCGTGACCTCGGCTTCGGCGATCTCGATCCCTGCCCCGACGAGCGCTTCCTTGACGGTATCGATCGCGTCGGGATCGGTGCGGACCGACCAGGCGTCGCCGTCGTCCACGTAGTCCTCGGCGCCTGCTTCCAGGACGGCTTCAATGAGCGTGTCCTCTCCCACGGCGGTCTTGTCGATCGTGATCCGGCCCTTGAGGTCGAACATCCACGCCACGCAGCCGTTCGCGCCGAGGTTGCCGTTGAACTTCGAGAAGAGGTGACGGATCTCGCTGACGGTGCGGTTCTTGTTGTCCGTCATCGTCTCCACCAGGACCGCGACGCCCTCCGGGCCGTAGCCTTCGTAGGAGACCTCCTCGTATACGACGCCCTCGAGCTCGCCCGTGCCTTTCTTGACCGCCCGATCGATGTTGTCGCCGGGCATGTTGTTCGTCCTGGCTTCATCGATGGCCTTGCGCAGGCGCGGGTTCCCACTCGGGTCGCCTCCGCCGATGCGAGCGGCGGTCGTGATCTCGCGGATCAGCTTCGTGAAGATCTTGCCGCGCTTCGCGTCCGCGGCGCCCTTCTTGTGCTTGATGGTGCTCCACTTGCTGTGTCCCGACATCCTCTTCTCCTTCAGCGAGGGAGTCTACTGCTGCGCCTCGATCACGTCGACCCCACCCGGGGCGAGCCCCTGGATGACCTCATCGACGAGCTCGTCGCGCAGGACTCGAAGGACATCCTCGGTCAACTCGTGGACCCGGAGCTCTTCCCGATCGCGTTCCGGGCCCGTCGCGCCGTAGTGCACCTGGAAGCTCTCGAACCGCACGATGTGGATCAGCTCGTGCGTGAGGACGTAGAGCAAGAGGGACCTGAGATCCAGACCCTCCGAGACACGTCGCAGGAGCTGGTCGTCCTGTACGAAAACCCGATAGAACCGCGAGACCCGCTGCCCGTGATCGATCGGCCGCTCGCTCCTGTCGTACCGGCAGAGCTTGGCCAGCCGCCGCGGGTCGCGGCCCTCGGGGGCGGCGCCGGCGAGGGTGACGACCTCGTAGCACCGTCGAACCGGACCGAACGAGGAGAGACGGAAGTGCTCGCCTACGAGATCCTCCGCCATGAGCTGGACCTCGCGCAGGACATCGAGAGCTTGCGGCTCGAAGAGACCCTGCTTCAATTCCGCCAGAGCCGCACGTCGATGTACGCCTTCCGACGCAGATCGGCGAGCCATAGCCGCTCTTGCTGCTCCATCTGCACCTCGAGGAGGTGCATTCGGATCGACTCCCTCACCTCGTCGAGGGGGCGTACGTCCGACGCTTCCCACTCGAGCACCTGGATGATGCGGAAGCCCTCCGACGTCCTGACGGGTCCTCCGATCTCTCCCGCGCCCAGCCCGAGCGTCACGTCGCGCACGTCGGCGGACAGGTCGCTCGAGACCACCCATCCCAGGTCGCCCCCGTTGCCCGCGGAGGACTCGTCCTCGGAGTATCGCCGCGCCAGTGCGGCGAACGACGCGCCTTCACGCGCCCTCGTTGCGATGGCCTGTGCCCGCCTGAGGCGCTGGGAGATGGTCGCCGCTCCGGCGTCCGCATCGACCGTGACGAGGATGTGAGAGATCCGACACTGGTCCCCGGCGCGAGCCTGACGGACCTGCTTGACGTAAAAGCTCTGGATGTCCCGATCGGGCACGCGGAGCCGGCCCTGGAGCTTCGACTGGACCACCTTGAAACGCAGGAGCTGTCGCCGCAGCTCGTCGCGGTACGCGGTGAGCGTGTACCCCTGGGCCTGGATGGCGCGCTGGAAGTCGGGCCAGCTCAGGCTGTTCTGTCGAGCCATGTTCTTCATGGCCCGATCGACCTCGGCCGACTCGATCCGGACTTGCATCTTCGAGGCCTGCTCGGAGACGAGGACCTCGTCGATCATGGCCGATAGCACGCGCTTGAGGATCCTCTGGCGCTCGCGCTCACCCATCGCCGCCTCGAGCGACGCCTGCTGCGCGGCGGCCTTGACCAGCGGCGCCGCGCGCTCCTCGAGCCGGCTGAGCAGGATGACGTCCTCGTTCACGACCGCGGCGATCCGCTCGACCACCTCGGCGTGCGACGTGCGCGGGAGCGTCAGGACGAGGAACGCGAAGCCGACGGCGACACGAGGGAGCCGGTTCTCGAGCACGCGGAGACGGTGGTTTGTGCTGCGCGCTCTCGTGCTCATCGTTCGTCCCGAGGAACTAGCCCTCAACTGTGCGGGAATGACGTGGAGGCTCGATCACGGCCTGCGCTACCGTCACTCCGCCGCCTTGACGGGTTGCTTGGCCGCCGGGCGGGGCACCTTCGCCGGAGCGGCGGGGACCGGGACCGGCTGACGGATCGCTTCCCCCTCCGCGGGCATGGCCTCGGGCGGCATCTCGATGCGAACCTTGGCGAGCTCCTCCTCGAAGATCTGGAGGTCGGCGCTCTTGCGGAGCTTGGACACGAGCTCGTCGCGCGCGTCGCTCAACCTGTCGCGGTGCAACCGGTGCCGGATCTGCCGCTTCACGTCGTCGAAGCTCAGGTCGCGCGCCTTGCGCCGGCCGCGGAGCCTGATGACGTTCCAGCCGTCGGAGGTCTTGACGACCTTCGTGTAGAGCGGATCGCGCATCTCGAGGCTGAACGCGGCTTCCACGAGGGCGGCGTCGATCTCGGGGTCACCTTCCGTGCGCTCCGCGGCACGCGGGAAGTAGGGGAGATCGCCGCCGTGCTCCTTCGTCTCGGCATCGACGGAGTGCTCGCGGGCGAGCTGCCTGAAGTACCTGCTGTCGGTGGCCTTCTCCCTGGCCAGCGCCAGGACCTTCTCCGCCTCAGCCTGAGTCTTGCACAGGATGCGGGCGATACGGACCATCTCGGCCTTGTGGTAGTCGCGCTCGTGCTCGTCGTAGTAGGCGCGCATCTCCTCGTCGGTGATGTCGCTGAGACGGACGCTGTCCTGGATCTCCTTGTTGAGCCGCTGGATCATCATCTGCTTGCGGACCCGCACGACCTCCTCGTCGGAGGCGTACCCACGGCGCTCCGCCTCCTGGGCGATGAGCTCGAAGCGGATCATGTTGTCGATGAACTGCTGGCGCTTCTGCGGCGATTCGTACGCTTTGCGGAGGTAGGGGCTCATCTTGTTGAGCGACTCGGTCACGTCGCACACCGTGATCTGCACGTCGCCGACCTGAGCCACGACCTTTTCTCGATCGGCAGCATCGACCGCGGGGCAGGGGCCGAGGTCTTCCTGTTCGGCCTCGGACGGCGCCGCGTCCCCTCGGGCCTGCGCCTGGTCTTGCGATCCGTGGCCGCAACCCCCGAAGGCGATCACCAGCAGAGCAAGTAGCACTCTCAAGATCGTGACGTTGTATCTGCCTCGACCACTCATGTCTCGCCGCTCCTCGTATGGCCTCCTTGATGGGCCGGATCACAGAGGATTCTGTCGTTCAGCGCTGTTACCACACGGACGCCATACGCGCAAGACGTCGAGCGTGCTATCTTGGGTCCTCTCACCATGATGCAGATGCACCGCAAGGCTCCTCGTTTCCGTGTCCACCTCTCGGTGCGATACGGATCGGCTCGTGATTTCGTGATGGACTACGCCGAGAACATGAGCAGCGGGGGGCTTTTCATCCGAGGCGCGCACGACCTCGCGCCCGGGCATCGGCTCCGGGTGGAGATCGACCTGCCGGGCTTCGACACGTTCACGGTGAGCGCCGAGGTGGCCCACGTCCTCGGCCCCGAGGCCGCGGCCGCCTGCGGACGGCAGGCCGGGGTCGGCCTCGCGATCGTCCAGGCCCCCGAGGGCTTCTCGGAGGCCATGCATCAGTACCTGCTCCGGCTCGGCAAGCGTCGCGACTATATCGTCCTCGTGGAGGAGCCGGGCATCCGGCACCTCTTCGCCGAGGCGGGGTACCAGGTCAGGCCGCTCCCGCAGTCCTCGTCCCTGAGGACAGCGCTCGAGGGCAGCCTCTTCCCCGTCGTGGGCGTGGTCGTGACACGGGCGAGCCTCGGCCCGTTCGCCGCTGCCACGGCCGCGGCCGGGGTCCCCCGCCTGCTCCACACCATCGACTCCCCGGAGGAGTTCGACGACCTGTTGAGGATCATCGATCAGAACCTCGAGCCGTGACGTGGCCCATGGCGGGCGCGAGGAAGCGCTAGCTGCCGGGCAGGAAGCTCCGGAAGTTCTCGACCGTGATGCCGTGGCGGCGCATCAGACGGCGCCAGTTGGCGCGATCCATCCCGGCCCTGCGCGCGGCCCGGCTGACGATCCCCTCGGACTGGGCCAGTGCCTCGGCGATGTAGGTCGTGTCGAAATGGGTGAGGAACACCTGCTTCGCGTCGGTATAGGTCATGGTCGAGAACGACGTCGGCGGGCGCACGCCCGGCGCCCTCGGGCAGATCTCCTCGGGGAGGTGGTGAGCGCGGATCTCGGCGGTGTCGGCATCCGTCATGATGAGGAGCCGCTCGATGACGTTGCGCAGCTCCCTGACGTTCCCTGGCCACGAGTACTGGCACAGGGCGCTGGCCGCGTCCTCGTTCAGGGTCTTCGGAGGCAACCTGAGCTTCCGGCACAGCTCGTCGAGGAAGTGACGGGCCAGGATGGGGATGTCCGGCTGCCTCTCGCGAAGAGGGGGCAGCCTGACGGGGAACACGTTGAGCCTGAAGAAGAGGTCTTCCCGGAACCGCTGCTGCTTGACGAGCTCGCCGAGGTTCTGGTTGGTCGCGGCAAGGATGCGCACGTCGCTGTGGCGCTCACGGATGCCACCGACCCTGTAGAAAGTGTGGTTCTGCAGGAACCGGAGGAGCTTGGCCTGGAGCTGCGCGGGCATGTCTCCGATCTCATCGAGGAAGACCGTACCGTCGCGCGCGACCTCGAACAGGCCCGGCTTGGCGATGTCGGCGCCTGTGAAGGCGCCCTTCTCGTGGCCGAAGAACTCGCTCTCGAGGAGGTTCTCCTGGAACGCGGTGCAGTTGATGGGCACGAACGGGCCTTCGTGACGCGGGCTCTTCTCGTGGATCGCCTTGGCCGCGAGCTCCTTGCCCGTCCCGCTCTCTCCCATGATCAGGATCGTCGCGTCCGGGCTCTTCGTCGCTCCCTTCCGGATCAGATCGAAGACCTTGAGCATGGCCGAGCTCTCGCCGAGCAGCTCTCCGACCCTCCTCGGGTCGGTCCGGCACGCGGCCTCGAGGATTCGCTCGCGCCGGAGCTTCACGGCCGCACGCTCGATCGCGGGGAGGAGCTGCGCGTCCAGCGTCTGCTTGGTGACGAAGTCGAACGCGCCGCGGCGCATGCACTCCACGGCGGTGGCAAGCTGGTCGTTTGCGGTGACGACGATGGTGGTCGACCGCTCGATCGTGGCGAGCTCGTCGAGCACGTCGAGGCCCGACTTCCCCGGCAACCCGAGGTCCAGGAGCACGAGATCGAAGTGCCGTTTCCTGTAGACCGACAGACATTCCTCGCCTGACGCGACCGTGGTCGTCTCGTGTCCGACGCGACCGAGGAGACGGGCGATGGCGCGGCGGACCTCCGGCTCGTCATCGACGATGAGCACCGAGAGCACCTCAGTCATGCAGCATCCCCTCTCCATTCGCGCCAGTCCGCGCGAGCATACCGCAACCGCTCCCGACCCGGGAAGCTCCCATGCCGCCCGGACCTGCCGCGCGACAGGCGCGTCACCGACATCGCGCCATCTGGTTGATCGATGTCGATCTCGGAGTACCATCGGGAGTCGTGACGCGCGGGGACGGCATCCGCATGTGCGCGAAGGAAGGGACCCTGGACATGCACGGGAGGCTCCTCGTCGCCATGCTGGCGATCCTGGGCATGTGGCAGGCCTGTCGCGGCGACGGGACGGGGCCCGACGGTGACGGCGACGTGGACTCGGACAGCGACATCGACATCGATGTGGATGTCGATGTCGACGTCGATGCGGACTCCGACGGCGATTCCGAGGACGGGGGCGACGCCGACGCCGGCCCGATCCTCGCCGGGACCGTGATCCTCGCCGAAGCCCGGGTCGACGCCGGGACGTTCGCGAGCTCCGTCTCGCTCTCGTTTCGCCGCACCGACGACCCGGAGTGCGGAGTGCGCCGCGAGCCCGTGAGCGACGAGTGCACGATCGAGACGCTCCTCGTCCCGACCTGTGCGGACACGTGCGGCGAGGGGCTGACCTGCGCCTGGGATGCGACGTGCACCGCGGCGTGTCTCGCTCCGCCCGTGGCGCTCAACCCCGGCGACGTCGTGATCAGCGGCGCGTCGCACCAGACGCGGGTGGACTGCCCGGTGAGCCCCGAGACCGGGGTCTACACGTGCTCGCTGGCGACCGGGAGCGACTTCTGGGAGGCCGGCGACACGCTGACGGTCGCCGCGCCGGGGGCCACGTTCCCGTACTTCTCGGTGTACACGACCGCGCCGGCCGAGTTGACCTTGCTCACCAACCTCGACGACCTCACGCCCACGAGACTGAACGGGAGCGCGGACCTCGAGCTCGAGTGGTACCCGGGCACCGGGGACACGGAGGTCAGGGTGGTCATCGCGGCGACCACGGACGGAGGCTCGCGGCAGCTCGTCTGCGTCACGGACGACGACGGCGAGATCGTCATCCCGGCCGCGGCACTGATGGCGCTCTCGACGCCGGCCCCGCCGACGAGCTGGACCCTCGTGCCGGCGCGAGTGTCGCACAGCGTCACGGCCGAGGGCCGCGACGGTCAGGTCCACCTCTACGCCGGCAGCGTGTCCTCCACGCACGTCGTCACGGCCGAGTGAGCGTCACTCGATCACGAGGTCCCGCGTCTCCACGGCCGCGAGGCGGTCCCGCACCGCGTCCCGCGTGACGACGACCCTGGTCCCCGATCGCTCCGGCGCCTCGAACAGCGGGTCGCGGAGCACTTCCTCCATGATGGCGCGAAGCCCGCGGGCCCCGACGTCGCGCAGGGCGGCGTTCCTGACGACCTCGTCGATGGCGCCTGGCTCGATGACGAGCTCCACGTCGTCGATCGCGAACAGCTCGGTGAACTCGCGGACGATCGAGTCCTCGGGCTCGACGAGGATGCGGGCGAGCTCCGCGTCCGTGAGCTCGTCGAGCTCCAGCACGACGGGGAGCCGGCCGAGGAGCTCGGCGATCATTCCGTACTCCAGCAGGTCCTTGTGGGTGATCCGCCGGCCCCGCTCCCGCCGTCCCCCTTGTGCGAAGCCGAGCTGCGCCGCCGTCCGGTTGTACATGTGGAGATCGCTGAACGTCCCGGCGCAGATGAACATGACGTCTGTGGTGTCGACCTTGACGAAATCGTGCTTGTTCCAGCTCTGCGTCGCGTTGAGCGGGGCGTAGACGTCCCGGCCCTCGAGCAGCTTGAGCAGCGCTTGCTGGACTCCTTCACCGCCGATGTCGCGGCTGCCGGCGCCGGTGTGCGCGCCGTGGCTCCTGCGGGCGATTTTGTCCACTTCGTCCACGAAGACGATGCCGCGCTGCGCCGCCTCGACCGAGTGGCCGCACTGGAGGAGCAGATCGGAGATCATCACCTCGACGTCCTTTCCGTAGTACCCCGCCTCCGTGTACTCCGTCGCGTCTACCGCCGAGAACGGCACGTCGAGGCAGCGCGCCAGGGTGCGGGCGAGGTGCGTCTTGCCGCACCCCGTCGGGCCGATCAGCAGGACATTCGACTTCTTGAGGAGCCTGCCCCGGTTCTGGGCGTAGACACGCTTGATGTGGTTGTACGCGGCGATGGCGACAGCCTTCTTCGCGCGGTCCTGCCCGATGACGTACCGATCGAGGTACGCGCAGATGGAGCGTGGGGTCATGTCGCGCGGCATCCGCGAGTACCGGAGCTTCTTCTCTCGTTGGGGCATAGGGTGGATCATACATCCTTGACTCGCTCGGAGAGTACCCGTGTATTAAGCGAGTCGAGGGACGGAGCAGTGGACGGAGCCGGGCCGACGATCGTGATGGAGCGCCAGGGGAGCGACGTGGTGGTGCGCGTCAGCGGCGACCTGGACCGGCACCTGACGGCCGACTTCGTCAGGAGGCTGATGGCGGCGCGGCGCCAGGGAGCCGTGGTCTGGCTCGACCTCGCCGGCGTCGGCGTGATGGACTCGATGGGCGCCGCGGCGCTCGAGCTGGGCTGCCGCAGGCTCCGTGAGGGCGGGCAGCAGGTCAGGCTCCGGTCGGCCAGCGAGGCGGCGAGGGCTGCCATGCGGTCCCTGCCCGCCGTCGATGCGGGCGCGGAGACGGGTCGCAAGACGGGCTTGCTCGAGTCGCTCGGCGGCGCGGCGTTCGACTGGCTCGCGGCGGCCGGGTCGCTGGCCCAGCTCGTGAGCGAGGTCGCCGCGCGGGGGCTGCTCGATCCGTTCCGGGGCAGGTTCCCGGCACTGGCCAGCTCCGCGCGCGAGGCCGTGCGGATCGGCGTGGACGCGTTCCCGGTCGTTGCGTTGATCAGCCTGCTCCTCGGCCTGATCCTCGGGTTCCAGGCCGCGCACCAGCTCCGGCAGTTCGGCGCCAACATCTTCGTGGCCAACCTCGTCGGGCTCGGGATGGTCCGCGAGTTCGGGCCGCTCATGACGGCGATCATCCTCGCCGGACGGTCGGGCTCGTCCATCACGGCGGAGCTGGGGACGATGGTGGTGCGCGAGGAGGTCGACGCGCTGCGGACCATGGGGATCGACCCGGTACGGTACCTCGTCGTGCCGAAGGTCTACGCCATCACCGTCACGGGGCCGGCGCTGTCGGTCTTCTCCATGGCGATCGGCATCCTCGGCGGTTTCTTCATCGCCATCACCTTCCTCGACCTCGCGCCCGGCGCGTACTGGTCGCAGATCCAGACCGCGATCGACCTGAACGACTTCGGCCACGGCTTCGGCAAGAGCCTGGTCTTCTCGTGGATCGTGGTGATCGTGGCGACGTACTACGGGCTGCACATCCAGGGCGGCGCGGTCGGCGTCGGGCGGTCGACCACCGCGTCGGTCGTCGCGTCCATCTTCATGATCATCTTCGCCGACAGCATCTTCACCACGGCCTCCACGGCGCTCGGCTAGCGATATGCAGGGAATTGCACAGCCATATCACGCCGCACCTGCCCCGAGGGTCCAGCCGGGGGACGAGGTGATCCGCATCTCCGGCATGAGCGCCGGGTACGAGGAGAAGGTCGTCCTGTCCGACATCGACCTCGAGGTCCGGCGGGGCGAGGTCCTGGCGTTGATCGGGCAGAGCGGGTGCGGAAAGTCCACGCTCCTGCGCTGCATCGCCGGCCTGCTCGAGCCGCTCGACGGCGACGTGGTGGTCCTCGGTCGCCGGCTCCCGGTGCGCGACGAATCCGAGCGGAGGAAGCTGCTGGCCCGGATGGGGATGGTGTTCCAGCAGAACGCGCTGCTCGGCTCGATGACGGTCGCGGAGAACGTGGCGCTGCCCGTGCTCGAGCACACGTCGCTGGGGCACGAGATCAGCCGTCAGCTCGCGCTGGGCAAGCTGGTCCAGGTCGGTCTCGACGGCTGGGGCGACAAGCTCCCGGCGCAGCTCTCGGGCGGCATGCAGAAGCGCGCGGCGCTCGCGCGTTCCATCGCGCTCGAACCGGAGCTGCTGCTGTGCGACGAGCCCATCGCCGGGCTGGACCCGGTGGTGGCGAGCGGAATCGACCGGTTGATCACCTCGCTCGCGCACCGCCTGGGCATGACGGTCGTGATGGTCACGCACGAGCTCGCCAGCATCCAGACGATCGTGTCGCGGGCGGTGCTGGTGGTCGATGGCCGGATACACGCCGTCGGGCATCCGACCGAGCTGGCCAGGTCCACGGACCCGAAGGTCCACGCCTTCTTTCACCGCGTCCCGCCCGACGAGGCCGCGGCGGGGTCGAGCGTGATCGAGAAGTTGGAGGAGTCATGAGTCAACGCGCTCAGCAGGTCCGGCTGGGAGTCTTCCTGCTGGGGTTCATCGTGCTGCTGGTCGGCGGGCTGGTCTTCCTCGCCGGCAGCCAGTTCTGGGAGCCGCGGTACAGCTACGTCATCAATTTCAATTACTCGGTCGCGGGCCTGGAGATCGGGGCTCCGGTCAAGCTCAACGGCGTTCGAGTCGGACGCGTGGACGAGATCAGCATCGATCCAGAGCACCTCGAGACGGTGGTGGTCGGGGTCAGCCTGGACGACGACCTCCCGTTGCATCGGGACGCGAGCGCGGTGGTGAAGCTGGCCGGGATCACGGGGCTCAAGTTCATCGAGATCGCTCCGGGCTCTCCGAACGAGCCGATCATCGACCCGAACACCGACGACAGCATCATCCCGGCGGGCGCGTCGGATATCGACGTCTGGACGGGGCGGGCCGAGGACATCTACCGGCAGGTCCAGATCGTGGCGTCGCGCATCCAGCAGCTCACCGAGGGCGAGAACATGGAGCACATCGAGGGCATCATCGCGGAGACGCACCGCGCCATGGCGGAGGCGGTCGTCACGTTGCGGAACCTGAACGAGGTCATCGGCGAGAACCGGGAGCCGCTCAAGCGTACGGTCGTCTCGGTGGGCCGGGCCTCGGACTCCGTCGGCCTCGCGGCCGACGAGTTCACCGTGACGGCCCGCGACGCCCGGGCCGACATCAAGGGCGCGCTCAACGCGGGGCAGCGCGCGGCCGAGCGGATCGAGCAGCTCGCCGGGACGGGCAACAAGACCCTGCGCTCGGCCACCGGGGTCGTGGACGACGTGCGCGAATCGCTGACCCGCGAGCGGCTGGCCGAGGTGATGGACGCGCTGATCGCCGCGCTCCAGGCGTTCACGCGCGTCGCCGCGTCGCTCGAGGCGACGGTTGACCAGAGCCAGGTGAACATCCAAGCGACGCTCGAGGCGATCCGGACGGCCTCCGAGCAGCTCGAGGAGTTCGCGCGGACGATCCGTGACAACCCCGGCGCCCTGCTCCGGGGCGGCGGTCTCCCCGAGGAGGAGGTGCCACGATGAGCAACACCCCGGCCTTCGCCTGTCCCCGAGCGCTCCCTCATGCCCTGCCCCTTGCCCTGCCCCGTGCTCGTGCTCGTGCACGTGCTCGTGCTCGAGTCGCCTCGGCTCGGTCTCTCGTTGCCCTCGCCGGCATCTCCGTCGTCCTGCTCTCGTGCGGCGGCCCAACGCAAGCGCGTCGGTACTTCACGCTCGCGCCCCCAGCGCCCCAGTCGGTGCGAGCCACCGAGCCGCCGACCCTCCGCATCCGGGAGCTGGACTGCGCCGCGGCCTACGACCAGGAAGGCGTGGTCTTCAGGGTCTCGGCCGTCGAGCTGAGGTCGTATCGCTACCTGACGTGGTCGGCGCCGCCGGGGATCATGGTCTCCGAGGTCCTGCGGCGCTACATGGCCGCGTCGGGGCGCTTCGTCGTGGTCGAGCCCACCGACCCCGCCGAGCTCGAGCTGACCGGGCGGTTGGACGTGATCGAGCAGAGCCTCCAGGACGGCGACTGGGCCGGCCGCCTCGAGATGAGCCTCGCGCTGCGGCGCGTGAGCGACGGGCGGGTCTTCTGGAGGGGACGGATCGACGGCCTCCACCCCGCCGAGAGCGAGGACGTGGCGGAGGTGGTCGCGGCCCAGAGCCGCGTCCTCGGCGCCGGCCTCGAAGCCGCGATGCCCGCGCTCGCCCAGGCCGCCGTCGACGCCGTCGTCGGCCCGCCAGCGGGGGCGTCGGAGTAGGGGATGTCCCGGGGAGGGACCTTTCTGGAGAAAGGTCGCCTCCCCGAACCCCTCCTCCAAAGACTCTTCAAGAAAAACAATGAGCCGCTGAGGAACCAAACCATCCTCGCCCGTCCACTCCACGGGAGCCAGGGATTTTCGTGAGCGTGAGCGTGAGCGTGAGCGGCGTTTCGGTGTGTTCGCCCCGGATCTGATCGTGTTCGCCCGAGTGCATCTCTATGCCCCGGCCGCGGCGAATCGAGGGGTCGCTCACGCTCACGCTCACGCTCACGCTCACGGTTACAGCGGCCTGTGCTCTGGCTCTTCAGCGGGTCGTTGAAGAAGAATGCGTGAGGTCTTTTTCTCTTACCAGTCTCGCGGGACGCAGACGCCGCCCTCGCCGCTCGAGAGCGGGTGGCAGGCGTGCAGCGCGTCGCAGCCCGAGGGGGGGGCGATGCATTGCTCGAAGCACATCGGCGTCACCCCGCTCTCGAGCACGCACAGGGTGTCGGTGCTCACGCCGTAGTCGGTGGTGCACCCCTCGTCGCCCCTGGCGCAGTCGGCCGGCTCGGGGCTGGAGCCGATGCACAGGCTCACCGATCCGAGATCGACGCAGGACCCGACCTCGGCGCCGTAGTCGCACGTGGGCGGGATGCACGGCTCGAGGCAGTAGTCCAGGCTCCCTTCCCTCGTCGCGCAGACGAGGCCGCTCTGGCACATGGGATCGGTGCTGCAACAGATGCGATCGACGGTCCCGCACGACGGGTCCGCGTCCGAGTCGGAGTCCACATCGCTGTCGGTGTCGCTGTCGGTATCCGAGTCGGAGTCTGTGTCCGAATCGGAGTCCGAGTCGACGTCCGAGTCAGAGTCGACGTCAGCGTCGGCTTCGGCGTCCTCGACGACCCCGACCGGCACCCAGGTGGTGCAGGACGACAGGACGATGATCAACGGGAGGAGCCGCGTCATACGGATCGAGGATGGCCGGAGGCCGCATCACCGTCAACTACCGTCCTGACTGACAGGGGCGGTTCCTTGCACGGAGGCTTCAGGTGGACACAGCGGACGAGGTGGACGAAGTGGACCAACGAGACCGTCGGGTCCACCAAGTCCACCTGGTCCACGCTGTCCACGCCACGGCCTACCTCCTCAGGTCGACGCTGACCGGGGTGTGCTCACCCGGCCGCACGCGGATCGTCCGGCGGATACCCGGGCGCTCGCCGCGGGGGAGGAAGAGCACGACGTGGCGGCCTGACGGGACGGAGACTCGCATCAGCGGGGTCCGTCCGAGCCTTCGTCCGCCGATGTAGACCTCGCACCAGGGGTCGGCCATGACGCTCAACGTCCCAGGCGGGCCAGGAGCCGGGGTCAGCCGTCGCGGTGGTGCTTTGCCCGTACGGATCCCGATCGGACTCTCGCCTCCGGCATCGCCGTGCTCGTCGGGCTGGCTGGAGACGCTCGCGCCTGCGTCGGGCTGGTCGTTCCACACGAGCTCGGGGGGCGTCGCGTCGGCGGACGGGCTGCGCGGGCCCGGAGCCGCGTCGGTGGACGCGGGGAGAGGGATCGGTTGTGCCTCGCCGCCCTGTCCGTCGTCGGTCCGCGGCGCCCTGTCGACTCCGGCCTCGTCCCGGGGCGCGACCAGCGCCGCGACCGTCTCCCCGCTCTCCGTGGTCGCGCTCCGGGCGACCCAGAAGCCGGCGCCGACGGCGGTCACGAGGGCGAGCATGAGCACGGCCATCGATGTCCACCGCGAGGCGCTCGACAGCCCTGCTCCGCGCGCGACGGCCTGCGCCTCCTGCTCGGCCGTGTCGTGGCCGGGCAGGGAATCCGCCACATCGGATGGAGTCACGTCAAGTTGGACGCGGTCCTTCTGGAGCTCCTCGCTCCGCGCGGACGTGGCCCAGGCCAGGAGCTCGACCCGACCCTGGATGCGGTCGCCGAAGAGCTCCCGCATGGTCTCGGACACCTCGGCGGTGCCGACGGCGCGGCCGGTGTCGATCAGGTAGCGTTCGAGGTCGGCCTGGAGCTCCCTGGCGGTCTGGTATCGCGCCTCGGGTTTCACGTGGAGGGCCTTCAGGACGATCGCCTCGAGGGTGTCCGGGTAGTCCGGCTGGATGGTGCGGGGCTTCGGGACGTCGCCGGACACGATCCGCCGCAGCCCGGCGTAGTCCGACACGTCCTTGAACAGACGGCGCATGAGCGTCGTTTCGTAGAGCACGATCCCGAGCGCGAAGATGTCCGCGCGCCTGTCGATCGGCCTGGCGAGGATCTGCTCTGGGGCCATGTACTGTGGTTTGCCCTTGATGACGCCCGCGCGCGTGTGGGTGGACCGTCCGGCCGCCTTGACGATGCCGAAGTCCGTGACCTTCACCACGCCGTCGTACGAGATGAGGACGTTGTGGGGCGAGACGTCGCGGTGGACGAGCTCGCGAGGCTGGCCCTGGTCGTCGCGGAGCTCGTGCGCGTGGTGCAGTCCCTCGCAGACGTTCGCCACGATGCGAACGGCGATGTCGAGCGGCACGAGGCGGCCCGTGCGGTAGGCTTTCAGGATCAGGTGGCCCAGGGTCTCGCCGTTGACGAACTCCATCACGAGGTACGGACGACCTCCCTCGAGGCCGACGTCGGTGACCTGGACCAGGTTGGGGTGCGAGAGCTGCGCCGCGACCCTCGCTTCGTCGAGGAACATCTCGCGGAACTTCGCCTTGTCGGAGAGGTGCTCGTGGATCTGCTTGACGGCGACCCAGCGCTCGAACCCCGCCGCTCCCAGGAGCCGGCCCAGGTACACCGTGGCCATCCCGCCGCGGCCGAGCCGGTAGAAGATCTCGTATCGCCCGATCCGTCCTCCGCACGGGCTCTCGGCCTCCTCGGGCTCGATCTCCTCGATGTCTTCCTCGAGGACGTCGTCTGGCGGCTCGATGGACAGGCGCACCCCTCCGGCCGGCCGCGAGGCTCAGAGCACGGCCGACGCAGATGTTATAGCGCAGACGGCTCCGGGCAGGCGAGATGCCGGGCTTCGCCGGGCTCTCCGAGGGGACGGAGCGCCACGCTCCCGAGGCCGGCGCCCTCGCGCTCACGCGGCGTCAGGATCAGCAGGACCACGCCCGCGACGGCGGCCGCGAGACCGGTGCTGATGAGGACCCACCCTCCCGTGGCGGTGGCCCGGACCTCCTGCTCGAGGACGCCGTCCACGACGCGGTAGTTGCCGGTCGATGATCCATCGACGCCGACCGCCACCCCGCCGCCGACGACGAGCAGGCCGCCGGCGCCGGCGAGGCTCCACGCGAGGATCCGCCGGGCCCGCGGCGAGAGCCGGCCGCCGTCACGGCCTCCCGTGGAGCCTTCGACCTCGACGTCGATCCCGCCGTCCCACAGGAGCCCGCCGTGCTCGTCGATGAGCCTGACCTGGAGGAGCGCGCGGCCGGACTCGAAAACCGAGCCGGGCACGGCGAGCTCCCACGGGCCGCGTCCCTCGGCCTCGGCCACGACGGCCTCGCCGTCCATGACCTCGACGGCCTCGACCATGTGGGTCAGGTCGTCCGCGGCCCGGACCCCGACCCGCACGCTGTGTCGGCCCGCGCGGACCGCGGTCTCGACCACCGCGTGGAGCCGCCGGCCCGCCCACCGGTCCCGCGACGCCTCGAGGATCTCCTGCACCTCCGGTGGCGCCGAGCCCGGGAGCGTCGCGTCCGGCGCGACCGTCAGCAGCCACATCAAGGCCTGCCGGGCGCCCTGCTCGTCGCCGTCGGCGAACCTGAGCAGACCGAGGTGCTGGTAGATGGTCGCCAGGTCCTCCGTGCTGTTGCCCGGCGTCGACAGGACGTGCTCGAACGCGCGCAGCGCTCCGGTGAGCTGCCCACTGGACTCGAGGTCGAGCGCGGCGTCGAGGTCCTGGGCTCGCGCCGACCCGGTCACGCTCGCCAGCGCTCCTGCCACGACGGCGGTGAGGACCCAGCGCGCGCTCATCGTGCGAGCGATGATACCGCGTCACGCCCCGATGTCGATGATCCGGGCTCGGTCGGGCGACTGTTCTCACCCCCGACGGCAAATCTCGGTTGGTTCCCCAAAGTCAGTTGCCTCCACACAGACGAGTCCCTCGTCACACACATGATCCGGGCGGCACGGTTGACCAGGACCTCCTGCCTCGTAACAACGCCAGTAGTTTGGGCCAAGGCCCATTGAGCGTATCTCCACACAGAAAAGTCCCTCGTCGCACGGGCACGGTTGACCAGGACCTCCTGCCTCGCGACAATACCCCAGCTCAGTGCGACCTGCCATCTCACACACGAAGCCTTCGTCGCACAGCCAGTAGAACCCGGAAACGGCGTTTCGACACAGATCTCCTTCGCGGCCGGGCCGTCCGCAACATGAATCAAAATCGTCAGGGCACCAGCTGCGCCACCCCGGCCACGGCCTCACACATACGAGACCTGCGTCGCAGGTGGAGTCCTCGTAACAATGCTCCCCACGCGCACCCGCGTGCAGACAGCACAGCTCTCCGGAAGGACAGACGCTGGAATCCGTAGAGCACACCAGACCTTCGTCGCAGGTGGAGTCCTCGTAACAGTGCTCCCCGTGCGCACCCGCGGGCAGACAGCACAGCTCTCCCGGAGGACAGACGCTGGAATCCGAAGCGCAAACCAGCCCTGGGAGGCAAGTCCCTGGCTCGCAGTGCTCGCCAAGGACACAAGCGCCGACTGGGCACGGATCGCACTCGTCGCCGAAGCCATCACCGTCGATGTCATCTTGTGAGGGGTTGACGTCTAGACGGCAGTTGTCATCGGCGTTCGCGACCCCGTCGCGGTCCTGGTCGATGACTCGATCCATGTCGGGCACCGCCTCGGAGGCCCCGATCTCGACGAACCGTGCCGCGAGATGCCCCTCGACGACCCGGGGGTTCAAGCGCAGGAGCGAGTCACCGACCTCCTCGACCAGGTCCGGGCTCAGCACGCCGTCGGCCAGGTCGAGCGAGGCCCTGTTCAGAAGCCCCTGCAAGCTCGCTTCGACCGGGCCGGGGCGATCGATCGCCACCTGGATCAGCACGACGCTGACCGCGAGCAGGAAGGCGTTGGCATCGGTATCGCCGCCGAGGAGGCTCATCTCGACCCCGGCCGCGCCGGGCACGAAACCTGGCGGGGTGATGTTCAGCGCAGAGACGAGCTCCCTCTCGGCCCGAGCCACGGCACCGCCGAACGGCCATCCGTCCGACACCAGCGCGCGGATTCGGTGAGTCGTGAGGTGGGTGACCACGTTGATGTTGGCCGTCCGCACTCCGCTCCCGGGCGGGCCGTACAGGGCCCGCAGCGTCAACGCCGAGTCGGAGAGTGCTCCGGTGATCTCGTTGTAGAAATAGCCGTCGCCCTCCAGCGCCACCGGATGGCTGGTTGTGAAGCCGATCTCGAGCTCCCCACGGTCGTTGATCGTCTCGGTGGTGTGCACGAAGCCCGTTGTATCGAGGTCGTGGTCGAGGAGAGCGACCTCGACGGAGGAGCCGATCACGAACGGTCCCTTCTGCACCGACCCTTCCAGGTCCACCCTCACGTCATCCCCGTCGATGACCTCTTCCCATTCGAGCACCTCGCACCGGTCCTCCCACTCGAGACAGATAGTTCCGATCTCGGTGCAGGGGTCGCCTTCGTGGTTGCATTCACCAGCGTCGTCACAGGTGTCGTCGCCGTTACACCACGTTCCGTCGTCGCAGGACGCGCCTTCGCTCACCGCCTCGTGGACACAGACCCGTCCAATCAACACATCGACGCAGGCGTCGGTGGTGCAGTCGTTCCCGTCGTCGCACTCCTCGTCGGGTGGGACCGCGCCGTCGCCACAGACTTCCGGGCAGTCGCCTGGGCAGGAGCTGGCGTCCTCCTCGCCCTCGGTGCACATGGCGTCGCCGCAGGAGCCGCAGTCCAGGTAGCAGGAGTCGGTGTCCTCGTCGTGGGTGCAGGCGCCGTCGCCGCAGCGGGCCAGGCAGTCCGTGGGGCAGGAACTGGCGTCCTCCCTGCTCCTGGTACACCTGTCGTCGCCGCAGAAGCCGCAGTCCAGGTAGCAGGAGTAGGATGCCTCGTCGTGGGTGCACATGCCGTCGCCGCAGCGGGCCGGGCAGTCGTCCGGGCATGTCCCTGCGTCTTCGTCGGGCGAGCAGGTCCCGTCGGGGCACGCGGGCACGTCCTGGTCACCATCGACACCCGCATCTCCGTCGCCGTCGCTGTCCCCTTCGGTATCTATGTCAGCGTCGGCGTCCGCGTCTACGTCTCCGTCGGTGTCCGCATCTCCATCACCGTCGTCGTCCCCGTCGCCGTCGGCGTCAGCGTCCGCATCTCCACCACTGTCGTCGTCGCAGGCCGGGACCGCGACGATCAATGCCACACTGGACAGAACAGCCAGCAGCCAGCGCATGTCTCCCCCTCAAGGAAGGTCGCTTCCCATCGGTCGCGTCTCCAGGACCGGATCGGACTCTTTCATGATATTACGACTTCCCTCGAATTAGTGCTTGCTCTCGACTGAAACGTTCAACTCACTGTCGATGCACCCATTCGACGTCGGGTCGGAGCCGGGGCGAGGCCGCCGAGATCGCGTCGGCCTCGGCTCGAGCCGTCGTCTTCATCGGCGGCGCACAATTCGGCCACGGGTCGGAGCCGAGCCGACATCGTTCACATCAGCTCGGTCAACCGCTCGAGCCGTCGGCTCCATCGGCGGTGCACAATGAAATCAAGGTCCGAGCCGACGCGTTCATCGGCGGTGCACCATTCGACATCGGGTGGGAGCCGAGGCGGCACCGCCACGATCCGTTCGGCCACCGGCTCGAGCCGTCGGCTTCTTCGGCGGTGCACAAAGAAATCAATGTCGGAGCCGTGCCGGAGCCAGTGGGACTCCGTTCGGATGCGGATGCCCGCCGACGGGCTCATCGGCGGTGCATCATCGGGGGAAGGTCAGGGCCGGTCTGTGAGCAGGTGGGGGCTCGAACGGTCGGGCTATGACCCGGTCGTCACGCCGGCGGCGCCGCGTCGTCGGCCGACCGCGGGCTGTCGGCGGGTGCCGTCTCGACCGTCTCCTCGGCGGGTTTGCTCGCGGCTCCCGCCTCCGGCTTCTTGCGGGGTGACGGCTTCGACTGCTCGAACAGGCTCGGGTAGGCCTCGATCCAGTGGTCCGGGTCGTGGCGGAACGCGAACCGCGCATACTCCCTGATCTCGATGTACGACCGGGCCAGCGACGTGAAGGCCCGGGCATACAGGAGGCGCGACCGCCGCGACGGCTGTGAGGACCCAGCGCACGCTCATCGTGCGAGCGATGATACCGCGTCACGCTCCGATGTCGATGATCCGGGCTCCCGTCACGCCCGTCGGGTGTGGTTCCACGCAATGGGATGTCTACAACTCAAAACGTGGTCGTGGTCGTGGTCGTGGTCGTGGTCCTATACGTGGTCGTGGTCGTGGTCGTAGTGGTAGTCGTGGCCGGTTCAGGACCGACTCATTTTCGTGAGCATCGAGACAATTCGTTCAAGCAGCTCACGAGATACGACGAGATCGGTTGCGGTGGCCAAGCCCAGCGCCTCGAGGGCGTCCAGGACCGCCGCACATTCCAGGGCCGAACCCCGCGCGATGCCGTGGAAACGGCTGGCATCCCGACTCGGCTTGCCGCTGCCTTCCGCGATGTTGAGCGGGATGGACAGGGCGGCGCGACGGAGTTGATCCGACAGGTCGCCGACTCCTCGGGGAACCCGGCGAGCCAGTGCCGAGGCATGACCAAGGAACGTGATTGCACAGCGATAGACGTCGAGTCGCTGAAATCCGAACATATTCAGTTATCGCCGCCAGGGCGATCGTCGTTTCCGGAAGAAGTGTGGCCATGGCAGTGAAGTCGACCACGACCACGACCACGACCACGACCACGACTACGACCACGGGCGAGTCGCCCCCATTGCAGAGATCCTCCCGTCACGCCCGTCGGCCTCTATCGCCAGCCCGGACCGGTTGGGGTAGGATCACGCGGGTCTGGAGCCATGAGCAGCACGTCACACCGTCGGATCGAGTGGCTGGCCTGGGGCGACCTCAACGCGTTCTTCGGGTTGATGCTGGACAACCTGCTCAACCTGGTCGTCATGAGCACGCTGCTGGCCGGCGTGTTCCGGTTCCCGCTCGAGTTCACGCTGACGCGCATGGTGCCCGGCACCGCGCTCGGCGTGCTGGTGGGTGACCTGGTCTACACCTGGATGGCGGTGCGCCTGGCCCGGCGAACGGGCCGCGACGACGTGACGGCGATGCCTCTCGGCCTGGACACGCCGTCCACGATCGGCGTGGTGCTCGTCGTGATCGGCCCCGTGTTCTCCGGCGCCAGGAGCGACGGCATGAGCGAGCACGACGCCGCGATGGTCGCCTGGCAGGTCGGCATGGCGACCATGGTCGCGATGGGGCTGGTCAAGGTCGCGTGCTCGTTCGTGGGCGACATCGTACGCCGGACGGTGCCCAACGCGGGTTTGCTGGGCTCGCTGGGCGGCATCGGCATCGCCCTGCTCGCGTTCTTCCCGCTCCTGAAGATCTTCCACGCTCCGGTCGCCGGCATGGCGGCCTTCGGGATCGTGGTCTACGGGTTGATGGCTGGGAGGAAACTCCCGTTGCGGTTGCCCGCCGCGTTCATGGCGGTCGTCATCGGCGGGGTGCTGTACCACGTGCTGGGACACTTCGACATGCTCGGCACGGCCTACGAGGCGCCCGAGCTCCCCCTGGCGCCGGCCTTGCCGCTGCCCACGCTCGAGTTCGTCGCGGGGCTCGGCCGCGCCATCGACTACCTGCCAGTGGCGATCCCCTTCGGCATCCTGACCATCGTGGGGGGGATCAACGTGACCGAGAGCGCTCGGCTCGCGGGCGACGATTACTCGACGCGCGACATCCTCCTGACCGAAGCCGTGGCGACGCTGGTCGCCGGGCTGTGCGGCGGCGTGGCGCAGTCCACGCCGTACATCGGCCACCCCGCCTACAAGAGGATGGGCGGCCGGGCCGGGTACACGCTCTTCACGGGGCTCTTCATCGGCCTGGGCGGCGCGCTGGGCCTCCTCCAGTCCGTGGTGCGCCTCATCCCGGAGGCCGCGGTCATGCCCATCCTGGTGTTCGTGGGGCTGGAGATCCTCGGCCAGTCGACGCAGCAGTGCCCACAGCGACACTCGGCCGCGGTCGGCCTGGCGTTCCTGCCGGCGATCGCCGAGGTGATCCGCATCATCGTGACGACGCACCACGCGAACCTCGTGGGGGCGCTGGGCGCGCAGATCGATCCCGGAGTGTTCTCGCCGGCGCTCGACGCCGCGCTCGAGGGACCCGCGGGCGATACGCTCCTGATGCTCTCGCTCCTCGGCCGCGGCTTCATCATCACGGCGGTGCTCTGGGGGGCCGCGGCGGCGCTCGTCATCGATGGGCGCCTCCGCACGGCGGGCATCTACCTGCTCATCTGCTCCGCGCTCACGGTGTTCGGGCTGATCCACTCGATCGCGCCGTCGGGCGGGCTCTACCTCGCGTGGGAGCTCGATTCGCCGCTCCCCATGCTGGTCGCCGCCGGGTACTGCCTGCTCGGCATCGCGCTCCTGCCCTTCGGGGCCGAGCACGACGCCGATGCCGAGTAGCCGCTCGCGCCGCGGGAGCGATGCAGAGACGCCACCGTCATGAAATTTGACCGGGAGATGGCGCACGGCTAGCCTCAATTCACCGAAATGACTGGATATCGTGAAGAGCTGGAGCAGGCCGTCGCCACGCTGCGAGGCAGGGCGCCGGAGCGAATCGACGTCGCGGTGATCCTGGGCAGCGGGCTCGGCGCGTTCGCGGACCGTCTCGCGGAGCCGGTCGTCGTCCCGTACGGCGACGTGCCGCACCTGCCGGTATCGACCGTCCAGGGCCATGCCGGACGGTACGTGTTCGGCCGCTGGGGCGACCTGCGCGTGGGCGTCATGGCGGGTCGCGTCCACCTGTACGAAGGGCTCGATCCGGCCCGGCTCGTCCTCCCGGTGCGTACCCTGCTCTCGCTCGGAGCCGGGGTCCTCGTCGTGACCAACGCCTCGGGCGCGGTCAGCGAGTCCGTGGACGCCGGAGACCTCGTGCTCATCAAGGACCACATCAACCTCGCTGGCCGCAACCCGCTCGTCGGCCCGAACGACGAGAGCCTCGGGCCCAGGTTCCCGGACATGCAGAACGCCTACGACGCCGACCTGCGCGCGCTCGCCCGCGACGCGGGGCGGGCCGTTGGCATCACGCTCTCCGAGGGCGTCTATGCCTTCATGCTCGGCCCGTCGTACGAGACGCCGGCCGAGATCAGGATGCTGGCGGCGATGGGCGGCGACCTGGTCGGGATGTCGACCGTGCCCGAGGTGATCGCGGCGCGGCACATGGGGGTCGAGGTCCTCGGCATCTCGTGCGCCACGAACCGTGCGGCGGGGCGCCCGGGGGCGAAGCTCGACCACGAGGACGTGCAGCGCGTCGCGCGCCAGGTCTCGAGCGACTTCATCAAGCTGCTCGGCGCCATCCTGGAACGTCTGGGGTCTCGAGGAAGCGAGCAGGACCGATGAACTGGGAGCCGCTGATCGAGGCCGCGCTCGAGGTGCGACAGAGAGCCTACGCTCCCTACTCTGGATACTTCGTCGGGGCGGCGCTCCTGTGCGCCGACGGCACGATCCACGTGGGGTGCAACGTGGAGAACGCGTCGTACCCCGTGGGGTTCTGCGCCGAGCGTTCGGCTCTGGCCGCGGCAGTCAGCGCCGGCCGCCGGGAGCATCTCGCCATCGTGATCGCGACGCCGGGGCCGACTCCCGGCACGCCCTGCGGGATGTGCCGTCAGGCGCTCAACGAGCTCGCCCCCGACCTCCCGATCCTCCTCGTGACGCCCGGCGGAGCCCGGCAGGAGCACACGCTCTCGGAGCTCCTGCCCGGGTCCTTCGGCCCCGCCATGCTCCGCGAGAGCATCGAGCTCCCGGCGCAGATCCGACTCGACCTCGACGAGTGAGTCCTGCTCGCGCTCCCTCTTCCGCACCCGCTCCGGGAGCTTGATTGGGGGCGGGAGGGGGAGCGGGGGCGGGAGGGGGAGCGGGTTCTACCGGAAGCTGAAGTGGAGGTGGTGGTGGTGGAACGCCCACGACGAGTGGCTCGAGTAGCAGCCGAGGCTCGTGATCCTGCGGTGGATGGTCGAATCGATCTCGCCTCGTGACAGCATCTCGGCGGCACGGTTCCTGATGTCTTCGCAGACCGTGTCGTCCACGCCGACGACGCGCCAGCCCGGGTGGCGCGCCATGTATGCCAGGAACCAGACCTGCTGCTCGAGGTTCATGATGTTCGTCTCGGTGGTGCACCGGTAGCCGTCGCTGTACGCGTCCGCGCGCCCGTTCCAGCACCGCGCGCTGCCGTCGCCGCAGATGCACTGGCCGTTGTTGTCGCCGTCGGTCTGGTAGTACGCGGTGTCGAGGTCGCTGCCCGTGTGCGTCCCCTCGGGGTGCCGGCAGTCGCCGGGGCAGCCGGGTGTCGTGCCGGTGGACGTGGTCATGTCGAGCAGCGCCAGTGGCGCCACGCCCGGGAAACGCCGGGTCATCTGGCACGTCGACCACTGCACGAGCTGCGCGAGGTCGCGCCTGAGGTACGAGTACTCGCGGCCGTGTGCGAGGTAGGAGCCTCCCGCGCGCGCCGCCGAGCTCCCCGGGCTCTCCGGGCCCGAGACGAGGACGATGTCGGAGCATCCCGAACCGGTGCACTCCCAGGTGCCGCAGTCGCCGGTGACCGGGGGCGACGAGGGATCGACGCACGTGCCGGCCGAGCATGTCTGCCCCGAGGGGCACCAGCCGTCCGGCGCGGCCGGCGAGCAGGCGTCGCGGCACGCGCCCTCGACGCAGGACCGGCCTCCGCTGCACGAGCCGGTCGGGTTGGACGGCGAGCAGGCCTCGCCCGGCCAGCAGATGTCGTGCCCGCGCACGGTGCGGCAGGCGTACCCCGGCCGGCACCCCCCGGCGCCGCAAGGCTGCATGCAGATATTGGCGCCGTTGGTGGCGAGGCCGGGGACGCAGATCCCTCCCGCACCGCACGGCGCGGACGCGGTCGCGCACGAGAAGCTCATGCAGTAGCCGTCGATCCAGCCTCCACCCGCGTAGCAGGTCGCACCTCCGCAGTCCGTGTTCGCGCGGCACGCGGCGCCGATGGCGCCGGAAGGTCTGGAGGTGCCTTCGCAATACGAGGCGCAGGACCGGTCGCACAGGGCGCCCGTCGCCGTGGTGTGAGCGCAGGAGCCGTCGGAGTCGCGCGAGCCGACGCAGCCTGGGTAGGAGTCGACGTCGGGCCAGCAGACGGAGCCTTCGTGACCACTGATCCCCCAGCACCTCGAGCCGGCCGCGCACTCGGTCCGCGAGCCCCCGGACGCGCAGGTCGCCGACGCGCGCGTCATGCACACGCCGAAGACGCAGATGCCCGCGTGTCCCTCGATTGTTGCGCAATCGCTGTCGCACCGGCACGAGCTCCCCGGCTCTCCGGCGATCTTGGGCGACGGCTCGACGTCCTCGGCCACGTCGAGCTCCTCGTCACCGAGCTCGTCCTCAGGAGGGAGCACGGAGGCGCCGTCCTCCTCGGCCCACTCGTTCGTCACGCAGCTCCAGCTCGAGCTCGACACCACCAGCGCACACATCAGGCACAGTCGCTTCATCGACGGACCTCCGAAAAGCGGCCGGACCACAGTCAACAGGCGTGCCACGACGGCCACGCGATCATGCTTCCGACGTGATAGGTCGGGCAACATATCGAAATGAAGCCGGATATCTGTTGGTTCGCCGGGCAGCTCGCAGGCTGCGACGGTCTCCAGCCCTGGGGGCTGGGGGCCGCAAAAGACCTCGATCGAGCCCGCCAATCGAGAGCGCGACCGGCTCCGGTCAGAACGGACATTGAGTCACCGTCCGGTGAAACGTGGTCTCCAGCCCCCGAGACGTCAGCGAAACATCAGGAGTGGGAAGGACCACCCATAATCGTCGGCTCCAGGCTCCAGGCTCCAGGCTCCAGGGCCTGCAGGCTGCGGCGGGGCGATCATTCTGTGGTGTCCTGGGGACCACCCGCGAGGCGAAGAGTCAGA
>Ga0233425_10003486_pt1 | contig 28403 bp, 25 predicted proteins | sample Watercolumn_Towu_2_FD_181712 | JGI IMG/M metagenome (GOLD analysis project Ga0233425, IMG submission 181712) | Freshwater microbial communities from Lake Towuti, South Sulawesi, Indonesia - Watercolumn_Towuti2014_140_MG | ecosystem: Environmental > Aquatic > Freshwater > Lake | place...
GCAAGAATTCGCCCGCCGGTCATACGGTCGGGCCTCAGATACGGGATGAGACGACGCGCATGAGCGGCGATCTGAAGTGGAACAAGATTCTGGGCGCCGCCCTCGCGACCGGCTTCGTCATCATCGGCGTGCAGCAGGTGACCGGCGCGATTTATCACACCGAGGCCCCTGAAAAGATGGGCTATTTCGTCGACGCGCCCGAAGAGGCCGCCGGCGGACCCGCTGAAGCCGTCCTGCCGCCCGACTGGGGCACCGTCCTGCCGGCCGCCGATCTGGCCGCGGGCGAGGCCGCCTTCGCGCGTTGCCGGGCCTGTCACACCAACGCCGCGGGCGGCGCCGACGGCATCGGCCCGAATCTCTTCGGCGTGGTCGGCGGACCGGTGATGCACCGCCCCGGCTTCGCCTATTCTGACGCCATGGCCGCACACAAGGCCGAAGCTCCGACCTGGGGTCTGGACGAGCTGGACCAGTTCCTGACCGCACCGGGCCGCTACATCCCGGGCACCAAGATGTCCTTCGCGGGCATCCGCGACACCAACACCCGTGTCAACCTGATCGCCTATCTGCGCAGTCAGGGCTCGGGCGGCATGGCCATTCCGGCGCCCGATCCCGCGCGTCAGCCCGGCGCGGCTCCGGCCGCGGCCGCCGAGGGCGCTCCGGTGGCTCCCGGCGCCGCGGAAGCGGCCCAGGGCGCCGGCGGACAGGCCGGGGGCGCGCCCGTCAGCGGTCCCGCGGCCCAGCCGACCACGACGGCCACGCCGGCCGCCCCGCCGGCCTCGACCAGCCCGGCTCCGCCGAACAACTAGGTCCGGCTGATCCATATCGACGGAAGGGGCGGTCTTCGGGCCGCCCTTTTTCTTTCGGGTCAGAGGCGGCGGATGACCGGCCGGGGGCCGTCGGTTCCGCGATGCCGGGCGTCCGCCTCGGCGAAGGCCTCGATCACCACCTCGCCGTGATGGCCGGTGGCGTGCAGGACGCGGTCCGGATCCAGCATGATGCCGGAATGGCCGTTCCACGGCGCGAGGCCCGGCGACAGCCAGATGACCAGATCGCCCCGTCGCGCCTCCGCGACGGGGACGGCGACGCCCAGCTCGGCCTGCTGGTCGGCGTAGCGCGGCCCGGCGCGGCCGCAGGCGTAGAGGGCCTGCTGCACCATGCCGCAGCAATCGGTTCCTCGCGAGGTGCGCTCGCCGGGACGGTGCGGCACGCCCAGAAAGCCTTCCGCGACGGCGACGGGGTCGTCGGCGAAGACGCCGATGGCGGCGGAGCCTTCATCGGGGCCGGAAACCAGGGCGTTCAGCGGCAGGTCTGCGCCGACGGCCTTGATGTGATGGGTTGGAAGCGGCGCGCCCTCCGCCAGGGAGACGGCGTCGACCCAGCCGACCACGCCGTCCCGGCGCGCGCGGCCCCACAGGCGGCCGCCGCGGCGGTCGAGCACGTCGAACGCCTCGCCGAAGATCAGCTGGTCGATGGGATGCTCGCCGGGGACCACGTCGGCGTGGATGTCCGCGACGGGCGCCGCGCAATGCATGGGCCGGACCGCCCGGAAGGCCGCGGCGCGGACGACGCCTTCCAGCGCCTGCTCGGCCAGATCGGGCCGGGCGAGCGTGGTGCGTGGATCAAGAGTGGCGGCGGCTGCAGTCAAGCGTGGGCTCGTCCGGTTGAGCCGTTTTCTTACCGCAAGAAGCCGAAAGGGCCGTTAACGAACGGAGGCTTTCTCGTGGCCGAACCGTCTCGTGAGCATCTCGAAACAGGCGCGCAGGGCCTGGGCCTCGCCGCCCTCGGGCCAGCCCGGACGGGCGCGGGGGTTCCAGGCGAAGATGTCCATATGGGCCCAACAGCCGGTGGTCGGGGCGAATCTCTGCAGGAACAGGGCGGCGGTCACCGAGCCGGCCTGGGCCCAGGCGGCGGAGTCATTGCGCAGGTCGGCGATTTCCGTCTCCAGGGCCGGGCGATAGCCGGGCCAGAGCGGCATCCGCCACAGCGGGTCGCCGACCGCGCGGGCGGCGTCCAGCAGGTCGGCGGCGAGCGCCTCGTCGTCGGTGTAGAGCGGCGGCAGTTCGGGCCCGAGGGCGATGCGGGCGGCGCCGGTCAGGGTGGCGAAGTCCAGGGTCAAGTCCGGCGCATGTTCGCCCGCGCGGGTCAGGATGTCGGCGAGGATCAGCCGGCCCTCGGCGTCGGTGTTGCCGATCTCTATGGTCAGGCCCTTGCGGCTGGACAGGATGTCGCCGGGCCGGAAGGCGTCGGCCGAAATGGCGTTCTCGACGGCGGCGACCAGCACGACCAGCCGGACGGGCAGGCCCGCCTGCATGACCAGCCGGCCGAGGGCGAGGGCGTGGGCCGAGCCGCCCATGTCCTTCTTCATATTGCGCATGCCGGCGGCGGCCTTGATGTCGAGGCCGCCGGAGTCGAACACCACCCCCTTGCCGACCAGGGCGACCAGCGGCAGGTCGGCGCGGTCGAGGTTCCAGCCGATCTCTATGACGCGGGGGGCGCGGTGCGGGGCGGCGGCGCGGCCGACGGCGTGAACGGCCGGATAGTTCTCGTCCACCAGGGCGTCGCCCGTGACGACGGCGATGGCCGCCCCGGCTTCCTGGGCGATCTCGCGGGCGATGGTCTCGATCTGCAGGGGTCCCATGTCGGCGGCGGGGGTGTCGACCATCTCGCGCGCGAGGGCGCAGGCCGAGGCGATCCGCAGCGCCGCCGCCGTATCGAGGCCGTCGGGCGCGACCAGCCGCACCCCGTCGCGGTCGGGGCGGGGCTTGTAGCGGTCGAAGACATAGGCGCCGAGCAGGAAGGCCAGGGCGGCCCGGCGCGCGTCCTCCGGCTCCGCCTCGAGCCGGTACAGGCCCGGCGGCAGTTTCGCCGGCAGGGCGCGGGCGGACATGGGGTCGAAGGTCTCTCCGGCTCCGACCAGAACGGCGGCGATCCCGCCGTCGCCGTCGGGCGCGACCAGCAGCTGGCCGGGCTTGCCCTTGAAGCCGTTGGCCTCGGCCCAGGCCTGAAGCGCCCCGTCGATCCGCCCCGCGGGACCGACGAACCGCACCGGAATCGCGCCCTCCGCGTCAGCGGTCAGCAGGTCGGGATGCAGGACGGACATGGGCGACAGCCTTTCCGGCCGGCGGCGGCCGATCTTAACCAAGGATTGACGCGAAGGGCCGAGTCTGGCCCCCGAACCATCCGGAGCGCCTCCATGTCGCGCACGACAGCCTCTCTCGCAATCCTCGTCCTGCTTTCGGGCGCCGCCGCCGGCACGGCGAACGCCCAGGCCCGGACGCAGGCGCCGGACCGACCGCAGGCCGCCGCCCCCGCCGCGCCGCGTCAGCCCGCGAGCGCCGAGGTGCGCGCCGCCTATGAGCGCTCGGACGCCCTCAGCCGGTCGGTGTTCTGGACCGATCAGGCGGACATTGATCCCCGCGATCCCGTCGCCGGCGTGAAGGCGGCGGCGGCCCTGCGCGATCTCGGCCGCTACGACCAGGCCGCCGAAACCGCCCAGGCCGTGCTGGTCATCCAGCCGAACAATGTCGACGCCATGCTGGAGGTCGGCCGCGCCCATATCGCGCGCGGTCAGGCCTTCTATGGCGTGGCCGCCCTCGAACAGGCCCGCAACGCCCGGCCCGACGACTGGCAGGCCTGGTCCCTGCTGGGGACCGCCTATGAGCAGGTGCGCCGGCCCGACGACGCCCGCGCCGCATGGGCCCGGGCCCTGGCCCTGTCGCCCGACAATCCCGCCGTCCTGACAAACATGGCGATCTCGGCCATGACCCACGGCGACTCCGCCACGGCCGAGCCGCTGCTGCGCCGCGCGGCCGCCCAACCGGGGGCCTCGCTGAAGGTGCGGCTGAACCTGGCCATGGTGCTCGGCCTGACCGGGAAGATGGGCGAGGCGGAGCAGATCCTGCGCCGCGACCTGCCGCCGGAAGCCGCCGACGCCAATCTGCAATGGCTGCGGGACCGCGCCAGGGAGGGTGCGGTCGATCAGGCCCGGACCTGGGGCTCGCTCCAGGGCGGGTGATCCCCTATATTCCGGCCCATGATCGACGAGCTCTACAGCGCGCGCATTCTGAAGCTGGCGGCCAATCTGCCGCACAGCGGGCGGCTTGCCGCGCCGGAGGGCACGGGCGAACGGGTGGCGAAGCTGTGCGGTTCGAAGGCGGTCGTGGATGTGACGCTGGACGACGCGGGGCGCGTTCTGACGTTTGCGCAGGACGTGAAGGCCTGCGCCCTCGGCCAGGCCGCGGCCGGGGTGCTCGGCGAGAGCGTGATCGGCGCGTCCCTGGACGAACTGGTCGCGGCGCGCGACGCCATGTCGGCCATGCTCAAGGCCGGCGGCGAGGGCCCGACGGGACGTTTCGAAGGCCTGCGCGCCCTGAAGCAGGTGGCCGAGTATCCGGCGCGCCACGCCTCCACCATGGTCGCCATCGAGGCGACGCTGGACGCCGTGCGGCAGGCCCTGGCCCGCAAGGGGCCGGATACGCGAACTAGCCTCGCCGGCGCTGCATAGCGCCGTTGCTCCTGCGCCCATTGCAGGGGATAAGCGCGGCGACATGGCTTCCGGCGGAACTCTCTATGAACGCGGCGTGCGGCTGGCCCATCGCGGCTACAAGCTGACGCTGTCGCCCCTGATCGGGCAGCAATGCCGGTTTCTGCCGACCTGTTCGGACTATGGCAGGGACGCGCTGATCCAGCATGGACCGATCAAGGGGGGATGGCTGACGGTCAGACGCCTCTGCAAATGCCACCCCTTCGGCCAATCGGGCTATGACCCGGTTCCGCCTGTAAAGACAGACTGATGATCGATCTCAAATTCCCCGACGGCGCCTCGCGCCAGTATCCCGACGACGCCACGGGCCGTGACGTCGCCGCCTCCATCTCGCCGTCGCTGGCCAAGCGCGCGGCCCTGGTCGCCCTGAACGGCGAGCAGCGCGACCTGGACCGCCCGCTGGGCGGCTCCGGCGACTTCCGGCTGATCATGCGCGACGATCCCGAGGCGCTGGAGACCATCCGCCACGACGCCGCCCATGTGCTGGCCCAGGCGGTGCAGGAGCTGTTTCCCGGGACGCAGGTGACCATCGGCCCGGCGATCGAGGACGGATTCTACTACGACTTCTTCCGCGAGGAGCCGTTCTCGACGGACGATTTCGCCGCCATCGAGAAGAAGATGGCCGAGATCGTCGACCGCGACGAGAAGCTGGTCCGCGAGGTGTGGGACCGCGAGGACGCGATCCGGCATTTCGAGAGCGTCGGCGAGACCTTCAAGGCCGAGCTGATCCGTGATCTTCCGGGGACGGAGGAAATCACCGTCTATCGCTCGGGCGGCTGGCTGGACCTGTGCCGGGGGCCGCATTTCCCGACGACGAAATTCGTCGGCAAGGCCTTCAAGCTGACCAAGCTGGCGGGCGCCTACTGGCGCGGCGACCACCGCAATCCGCAGCTGCAGCGCATCTACGCCACGGCCTGGGCCTCGAAGGAGGATCTGGACGCCTATCTGCAGCGCGTCGAGGAGGCCGAGAAGCGCGACCACCGCAAGATCGGCAAGGCCATGGGCCTGTTCCACATGCAGGAGGAAGGCCGGGGCATGGTCTTCTGGCACCCCAAGGGCTGGGAGCTGTGGCGCGTGCTGGAGGCCTATATGCGCCGGCGGCTGGACGCGGCGGGCTATGTCGAGGTCAAGACGCCCCAGGTGCTGGACCGGACCTTCTGGGAGAAGTCCGGCCACTGGGAGAAATACCGCCCCAACATGTTCGTCTGCGAGACGGTCGAGGGCGAGGAGCTGTCGCTCAAGCCGATGAACTGTCCGGGCCATGTGCAGATCTTCGACCAGGGCCAGCGGTCCTATCGCGAACTGCCGCTGCGCATGGCCGAGTTCGGGGCCTGCCACCGCTATGAGCCGTCGGGCAGCCTGCACGGCCTGATGCGGGTGCGGGGCTTCACCCAGGACGACGCCCACATCTTCTGCCGCGAGGACCAGATCGTCGACGAGACGGCCGAATTCATCAAGCTGGCGCGCAGCGTCCACGCCGACCTCGGCATGCAAACAGCTTACATAAGCCTCGGCACGCGGCCGGAGAACCGCGCCGGGTCGGACGAATTCTGGGACAGGGCCGAGGCTCTGATGGCCAAGGCGGCGCGCGCCGCCGGGACCGAGCCCGTCGTCACCGAGGGCGACGGCGCCTTCTACGCGCCCAAGCTCGACTTCGTGGTCAAGGACGCCATCGGGCGGGAGTGGACCTGCGGCACCATCCAGCTGGACTATGTCCTGCCGGAACGTCTGGGCGCGGAATATATCGGGGAGGACGGCCAGAAGCACCGGCCGGTCATGCTGCACCGCGCGATCCTGGGATCGTTCGAACGGTTCATCGGCATCATGATCGAGAACTACGCCGGGGCCTTCCCCCTGTGGCTGGCGCCGACCCAGGCGGTGGTGGCGACCATCGTTTCGGAAGCCGACGACTACGCCCGCGAGGTCCAGGCCCGGTTCAGGGCCGCGGGCCTGCGCACCGAGCTGGACCTGCGCAACGAGAAGGTCGGCTACAAGGTGCGCGAACACTCGGTCGGCAAGGTCCCGGTCATCGCCGTGGTCGGCAAGAACGAAGCCGAACAGGGCACGGTCGCCATCCGCCGGCTTGGCTCACAGGCCCAGGAGGTGGTGTCGCTGGACGAGGCGATCCGCATCCTGACCGAAGAGGCGACGCCGCCGGATCTGCGCCCCGCCTGATCCGGTGGGAAAAACAAAAGCCCGCCATCGCGATCGCGACGGCGGGCTTTTCATTGGGCGATGTCCGGCGGTTACAGCAGCCGCTTGCGCATGGCCTGCGACAGCATGTCGATCAGGGTGACGGCGATCACCACCACGACCACGATGGCCGAGACGTCGCGGAAGTCGAAGGCGTTCATGCTGTCGAACAGGACCTGGCCGATGCCGCCGGCGCCGATCAGGCCCAGGACGGTGGCCGAGCGGCTGTTCGACTCGAACCGGTAGAGGGCGAAGGAGGTCCAGAGCGGCGCGACCTGCGGGATCACCCCCCAGACGATCTCGTGCAGCTTGGAGGCGCCCGTGGCGCGCACGCCCTCGACGGGACCCTTGTCGATCGACTCGACCGCTTCCGAGAACAGCTTGGCCAGCACGCCGGCCGTGTTCAGGGCGATGGCCAGCACGCCCGCCAGAGGGCCGAGGCCGACGGCGACGACGAACAGAAGACCGATGACCAGATCGGGGATCGAGCGCAGCAGGTTCATCAGCCAGCGGACGGGCGTCACGATCCAGACCGGCGCGATGTTGCGGGCGGCGGCCAGACCCATGGGAACGGCGGCGAAGACGGCGATGAAGGTGCCCCACAGGGCGATCTGCACCGTCTCCCACATCTTGGCGACGAACAGCTTCCAGTTCGTGAAATCGGGCCGCAGCAGTTCGCGGGCGAAATTCTGGGTGTTCTCGTTGTTGCTGAACAGCTTGGTGACGTTCGACAGTTCGACGGGGCCGAAGCTGTAGATCAGCAGGGCGGCGACCCCGCCCCAGATCAGGATGTCGAGCGCCCATGCGCCCATCGATTTCGTGGGCGGACTGGGAATGGCCGTCGCAGGCGTCGGAGCGGCGGCGTCGGTCAAGGCTGGACCTCGCGCAGGCTGCGCAGGCGCTGCAGTTCACGCTCGGCGGCGGCGACGCCGGCGGCGTCACCCTTGTCCCGCGCCTCGCCCAGCTTCTGGTCGGCGATCATCTCCCGGATCGGGTTCAGATAGCCGTCGTCGGCGGCGTTGAAGCGCGAATATTCGAGACCCGCCAGCACCTGACGCTGGCGTTCGGCCTCGACGCCCTCGCCCTGGCCGTAGGTCAGGAAGAAGCTGCGGATCTTCTCCTTCAAGGCCGGATCCAGGTCCTCGCGGACCAGGATGCCGCTCTCGGGGATCGGAGGCGATTGCCAGATTTCCTGAATCTGGCTCGCGATCTGCGGGTTCTGCTTGCGCAGGAAGACGGTGTTGACGGTGTTGGAGGTCGCCACGTCCAGCACGCCGGAGGCCACCGAGAAGGCGTTCGACTGGTGGTTGGCCGAGCGAACGGTCCGGAAGCACTGGGCCGGGACGATGTTGCGCGGATTGAACAGGAAGGCCATGGGAGCCAGCGTGCCCGAGGTCGACTGGGCGTCGCCGATGCCGAAGTCGAAGCGTTTGCCGCAGGCCAGAACCTGATCCAGCGTGATGCCCGAGCCGGTGCGGACAATCAGGGTCGAGCGGTAGCTGTCCAGACCCTCCTTGTTGACCGTGCGGGCGATGACCTCGGCGTCGGCGCGGTCGATGGCCTCCACGGCGGGCTTGGCCGAGAACCAGGCGACCTGGGTCTGGTTGCCGCGCATGGCCTCGACCAGGACGGTGTAGTTGGAGCCGAAATAGGGCTTCACCGGCACGCCGACGGCCCTGGACATGTCGTCCAGAAGCGGCTGCCACAGCGGGCCGGCCGAGGCCTGGCCCTCGGCGGACAGGATGGAGAAGGTCAGTTCGGTCGGGGCGGCGCCCGAAGACTTGCTGTCTCCGCCGCCGCAGGAAGCCAGACCGAGCATGGCGGCGGCGGCGGCGATCAGGCCGAGCCGGCGTGTGACGGGTGCGAAGGTCATACCTTGGTTTCCCAGAACGCGTCCTCGAACTCGGGACCGTAGATGTCGATAAGCTGTTTGGTGTCCAGACCCGTGGCGGGGCCGTCATAGACGATCTGGCCAGCCTTCAGGGCGATGACCCGATCGCAATAGCGGATGGCGTAGTCGACCTGGTGCAGGGTGACGATAACGCCCAGTCCGTCGCGCCTGTTCAGCTCGACCAGCAGTTCCATCACCTTGCGGGCGGACACGGGATCGAGCGAGGCGACGGGCTCGTCGGCGAGAATGGCCTTTGCGCCCTGAACGAGCGCGCGGGCGATGGCGCCGCGCTGCTGCTGGCCGCCCGACAGGGTGTTGGCGCGCTGGGCCGCGTAGTCCGAGACGCCGACGCGGTGCAGGGCAGCCATGGCGCGCTGCTTGTCCGCCCTGGGCCAGGCGCCGAGGAAGCCCTGCCAGCCGGGCAGGCGTCCGAGCGCGCCCAGCATGACGTTGGAGAACAGCGACAGACGGCCCACCAGGTTGAACTGCTGGAAGATCATGCCCAGCTTCTGGCGCGCGGCGCGGGTGGCGCCCGTGGTGCGGCCGTTCTTCTGGACGGTCTCGCCGAAGACGGTGATCGTTCCCTTGCCGGAATCGATGGTCTGCAGGCCGGTGATCGAGCGCAGGAGCGTCGATTTGCCCGACCCGGACGGGCCGATCAGGGCGACCATTTCTCCGGCCCCGACCTCGACGGACACGCCGTTCAGGGCCTTTCGGGCGCCGAAAGTCTTGGACACGTCCTTCACGGACGCGACGGCGGCGGCAGCTGAGGTCATGGACACGCTGAAAGCGGTTGCAAGGGCGCGCCGCATCGCCTGATCAGGCCCGCGAGGCAAGTCTTAATGACACGTCCGCGAGGATTTCGTCCAGCGGAACAGCAGCCGGGCCACGCCTGACTACTGCGCCGCCTGCACCTCCACCGGCAGACCCAGGGCCTCCAGCTGCGGCCGGACCGTGGCGGCGTCGCCGACGACGACCCAGACCAGTTGCGAACCGTCGAGGATGCGGCGGGCCTCGGCGTCCATCTCGACCGCCGTCATGGTCTCGTAGCGCGGGGCCAGCGTCTCCCAGTAGTTGTCGGGGCGGCCGTACAGGGCGTTGGTCCGCAGGGCGTTCAGAATGGCGGCCGAGGTCTCGAAACTGCCGGGCAGCTGGCGGACATTGCCGTTCACGGTGCGCTCGCGCTCGGCGGCCGTGACGCCCCGATCAGAGAGGAAGGCGCGGTACTGGTCGATCAGGACGGCGATCGATTCCCCGGTGCGGTTGGCCTGGACCGGGGCGTTGATGATGTAGGGCGCGCCGTTCTCCATCAGGGTGGTGCGGCCGTTCAGGCCGTAGGACCAGCCGCGGGTCTCGCGGATGTCCTGGTTGATGCGCGACAGGAAGCCGTTGCCAATCACCTCATTGGCCGCCTGGAAGGCGACGAGGTCGTCGCGGCCGGTGACCGGCAGGACCAGACCGCCGAGGATCAGCGACTGCGGCGACTGCGGACGGTCGATCAGGACGATGCGGGGCCGGGCCGGAGAAACCGGCGCATCGAAGGCCTTGGTCCCCCTGGCGACGGACGGCGCGCTCCAGGCGCCGAACCGGGCCTCCAGCATCGGGGTCAGCTCGGACAGGGGCTTGTCCGAAACGATGAAGACGCGGGCGTTGTCCGGGCGAATCCAGCGCTGGTGGAAGGCGGTCAGGTCTTCGCGGTCCAGTCCCTGGACGGCGGCGGCGTCTCCCAGCCCGGACCACGCCCGGCCATAGGGATGGGCCGAACCGTAGAGGACGCCCGGCAGGGCGCGGGCGCCCATGCCGTTGGGCGAGGCCTTCTCCTGAGCGATGCCGGCCAGTTGCTGGGCGCGGAGGCGGTCGACGTCGGCGGGCCTGAAGGCCGGGTTGCGGATGACGTCGGCCAGCAGGTCCAGCGACGGTTCGAGATTGGCGGTGACGGCGGTGAGGCTCACGGTCGTGCGGTCGACGCCGGCGAAGGCGGCCACCGTGGCGCCCAGCCGTTCCTGTTCCTCGTTCAGGGCGTCGACATCGCGGGTGGTGGTGGCCTCGGTCAGGGCGGCCAGCATCAGGGTCTGGGTCCCGAGGGCGTCGGCCGGGTCGGCGGCGACGCCCGCGTCGAATTCGACGGCGACGCGGGTGACGGGAACCGTGGTCGAGCGGGCGTAGACGACCTCGATCCCGTTCGACAGGCGGGCGCGCTCGGTGTCGGGGAAGTCCAGAGCCTTCATGGCCCCGACGACGGGCATGGGCTCGCGCGGCGTGAAGGCCAGGGGCTCGGCCGCGGCGGGCGCAGGACGGGCGTCGGCCGCCTCGGCATAGGGCTCGCGCTCGCCGGGATCGACGCGGACCGCGAGGACCGGCCGGGTCAGCCAGCGGTTCATGACCGCCTTGACCGAGGCGGGGGTGACGGCGCCGAGATCGGCCAGCTCGCGGCGATAGAATCCGGGATCGTCCGCATACAGCTCGCCCTCGGCCAGGACGACGGCCTTGCCGCCGAAACCGCCCACGGGCTCAAGCGCCTGGATCTGCTGGGAGAGGCGCGAGGTGACGACGCGGGCGACCTCGTCGGCCGTCGGGCCGGAGGCGATGAAGTCGGCGATCAGCTGATCCAGCCGCGCCGACACGGCCTCGACGTCGGCGCCGGGCTTCACGTCGACCGTCGTCGTGAACATGCCGACGCGATGGAAGGCCTGATAGCCCGTCGTGACCGCCGTCGCGGTCTCGTCGCCGCGCACCAGGGCGTTGTCGAGCCGCGAGCTGGCCAGTCCGCCCAGCACGCTGGCGGCGACATCGAGATCGGCGGCGCTCGCATCCAGCATGCCGGGCACGACCCAGGTCCGGTACAGGCGGGTGTTGGGCACGCGGTCGTGCATCGTCCGGTCGATGCGGGCCGGCAGGGTCGGGACGTCGGCCTGGGCCGGCTCGTTCTGCGCGCCGCGCGGGATATGGCCGAAATAGCGCTGCACCAGGGTGCGCGCCGAAGCGGCGTCGATGTCGCCCGCCAGCACCAGAACGGCGTTGTTGGGCCCGTAGTTGTCGCGGTGCCACTGGCGCAGATCTTCCAGGCTGGCGGCGTCGAGGTCGGCCATCGAGCCGATGGTCGAGTGCCGGTACGGATGGCCCGGCGGGAAGAGGGCTTCCAGCTGGGCGTAATAGACCAGGCCGTAGGGCTGGTTGTCGCCCTGACGCTTCTCGTTCTGGACGACGCCGCGCTGGTTATCGAGCCGCTCCTGGCTGAGCGCGCCCAGCAGATGGCCCATGCGGTCGCTCTCCATGTAGAGCGCCTGTTCGAGGGCCGAGGTCGGGACGGTCTGGAAGAAGTTGGTGCGATCGAACCAGGTGGTGCCGTTCCAGTCGGTGGCCCCCATGGCGCGCAGCGGCTCCATGAGGCCGCCGGGAACGTTCTCGGTCGGATTGAACAGCCCGATGTGCTCGAAAAGGTGGGCGTAGCCGGTCTGGCCCTCGGGCTCGTCCTTGGCGCCGACGTTGTACCAGGCGGCGACCGCCACGACGGGCGCCTTGCGGTCGGTATGGACGACGACGCGCAGGCCGTTGTCGAGGGTGAACTCCTCGAAGGGGATGTCGACGCTGCGGGCCAGTTCGGAAGCCGGAACCTGGGCCAGGACCGGCGGCGCGCCCGCCACGATCATGAGTGCGGCGGCGGCGGCTAAGACAGTGCGGCGCATGGCGGCGATCCCCCGGATATTGACCAGAGGCGAAACGCTATCAGCGGTATGCGGCCCGGCAAGTTACGGCTGAGTCACGAAGCGGCTTTCGCGGATTACGGAAGTTGGTCCGCGCGCGGACCAATCCCGCGCAAGTCCAAGCCCCGCCTAGAAAAAACCGCTTTACATGACAGTCACGTGACCCTACATCGCGGCTTCCGGCGGACCCCGTAGGTCTTTACGTTGCGCTGCTAACGCCGGCTGGGTTTAACAATTACAGGGGTTTACGTGAATTGCGCACGTATCCATTTCCCCTGGACCTGGTCCGCGAGCGGTCCCCTGAACGTCCCGTCGCACTTGTGCGGCCGCGTTCGGTTTCCGTAGCGGCGCGCTGGTTCCAGGACAATCTAAAGGCCGACGTCTTCTATGCTGTGAAGGCCAATCCCTCGCGCTGGGTCATCGAGACCCTGGTCGAGGCGGGCGTCACCGCGTTCGATGTCGCATCGCTGTCAGAGATCGAACTGGTCCGTTCGGTCAGCGCCGACGCGCGCCTGGCCTTCATGCACCCGGTCAAGAGCCGCGGCGCGATCACCCGCGCCTATTTCGACCATGGCGTCCGCACCTTCTCGCTGGACAGCCATGACGAGCTGGCCAAGATCCTCGACGCCACGGGCAACGCCACCGACCTGAACCTGCTGGTCCGCATGACGGTCTCGGCCGACGGCGCGGCCTATTCCCTGTCGGGCAAGTTCGGCGTCTCGCCGGACCATGCGCCTTCTCTGCTGCTGGCCACCCGCCAGGCGGTGGTCGACGGGCTGATGGGCGTCTGCTTCCACGTCGGTTCGCAGTGCATGCGCCCGTCCGCCTATGAGGCCGCCATGGCCCAGGTCGGCCGCGCCATCAGCCGCGCCGGCGTGATCGTCGACATCGTCGATGTCGGCGGCGGCTTCCCGTCGGTCTATCCGGGCATGGTCCCGCCGGACATGAGCGAATACGCCGACGCCATCCATCGCGGCTTCGCCGAGATGCCGGTCACCCACACCACCGAACTGTGGTGCGAGCCCGGCCGCGCGCTGGTGGCGGAATCGTCGTCGGTCCTGTGCCGCGTCGACCTGCGCAAGGGCGACGCCCTGTATCTGAACGACGGCTCTTACGGCTCGCTGTTCGACGCCACCCACTCGCGCTGGCCCTTCCCGACCAAGCTGGTCCGGGACGGCGACGCCTCGACGGAGCTGAAGCCGTTCCGCTTCTACGGTCCGACCTGCGATTCCATCGACCACATGCCGGGACCGTTCTGGCTGCCGGCCGATGTGCAGGAAGGCGACTTCATCGAGATCGGCATGCTGGGCGCCTATGGCGTGGCCATGTCGACCGGCTTCAACGGCTATGGCGAACACGACATCGCCGCGGTCGGCGACGCCCCGATGGCCTCGCTGTACGGCCTTGCGCCGCGCTCCATCCCGACCGTGCGCACCACGGCGGAAGAGACCGCCCGCAAGGTCGTTCGCCTGTCGCGCCCCAAGGGCAAGGCCGGCCAGCGGAAGAAGCAGCGGCGCTAAACCGTCGCTGACGCGTTGTATCAAACAGCGGCCCGTCGCTCCGTCCGGGCCGCTGTTCCTCTTGTCGACGGGCGCTCAAACCAAAGGGAAACCCTTGCAATGAACGCTCCCGTTCGCTCGAACCAGAAGGCCCAACTGCTTCAGAACACCGTCGAGCACGTGGACATCACGTCCTTCGACGCCCGTCCGATCATCGACAGCATGCGCAAGATGTCGTTCTCGAGCCGCGACACGGCCCGGGCCGCCGACATCTTCAACATGGCCATCGAGGACAAGGACTGCTCGCCGTGGCTGATTCTCGCCGGCTCGACCTCGGCCGGCGGCTGCATGCACGTGTACCGCGACATGGTGAAGTTCGGCATGATCGACGCCGTGGTCGCCACCGGCGCCTCGATCGTCGACATGGATTTCTTCGAGGCCCTGGGCTTCAAACACTACCAGGCCGCCGGCGAGGTGGACGACAACGTCCTGCGCGACAACTACATCGACCGGATCTACGACACCTATATCGACGAGGAAGAGCTCCAGGCCTGCGACCACACCATCCTGGAGATCTGCAACCGGCTGGAGCCGCGCGGCTATTCCTCGCGCGAGTTCATCTGGGAAATGGGCAAGTGGCTGTCGGAAGGCAACGCGAAGAAGCCCGGCTCGCTGATCCAGACCGCCTATGAAGAAGGCGTGCCGATCTTCTGCCCGGCCTTCGTGGACTCCTCGGCCGGCTTCGGCCTGGTCAAGCACCAGAAGGAGCAGATCGCGGCGGGCAAGCCCTATCTGATGATCGACGCGGTCGCGGACTTCCGCGAACTGACCGATATCAAGATCGCCGCGGGCGTCACCGGCCTGTTCATGGTCGGCGGCGGCGTGCCGAAGAACTTCGCCCAGGACACGGTCGTCTGCGCCGAGATCCTCGGGGTCGAGGCCGAGATGCACCGCTACGCGGTCCAGATCACGGTCGCCGACGTCCGCGACGGCGCCTGTTCGTCCTCGACGCTGAAAGAGGCGGCGTCGTGGGGCAAGGTCCAGACCACGCACGAGCAGATGGTCTTCGCCGAGGCCACCACGGTGGTGCCGCTGATCGGTTCGGACGCCTATCACCGCGGGACCTGGAAGAACCGCGAGAAGCGCCGCTGGAACAAGCTGTTCGGGAAGTGACGACAGCCTGCTGTCGTCGTCCCCTGGCCTGACCCGGGGATCGGAACAGCCGGTTCACGGTTGAGGAGGCGGCCCGTCTTTCGGCGGGCCGCCTCTGTCGTACGGGCGGCCGACCGTCTGACCCCGGGTCAGGCCCGGGGGTGACGTTCCGGAGGGAACCGTGACCGGTTCCGCCCGCTTCTTCCTGTGAAGGAGCTTCGCCATGACCGACCAGAACCAGACCGAGGACGCCCGCGAGGCCGAGGACATGGGCGAGAAGCCCGATCTGGGCAGCAAGCCCGACGCCCTGACCGAAGCCCTGTCGGGATCGGGTATGGGATCGGACACCCGGGCCGGATCCCTGGAGGGCGGCGCGGCCAGCGGATCGGACGACGATCCCGATCAGGACCTGATCAACGAGACCCTGGCGACCGAAGGCATGGCCTCGGCCGACCCGCAGTCGCCCTCCAACGCCGACCCCAATCCCATCAACAACACGGGCGCGGACCAGACCGGTCCCGCCGGCGATCCCGCGGAGGGCAAGCCGGACCAGGCCGACGCGGCGACCGGCTGACGCCCGCGTCATTCCGCGCCTTTCCGAAGGCGTGAACCCGCCTTGCCGCCGCCGCAGCCTTGGGCCACGGTGCGTGCAGTCAAACAGTCTTTCCAGGGACGATACGGAATGAAGCGCATGTTCGCGGCCGCCGCACTCACGGCGACCCTGGCCGCAGCCGGTTGCGGCCCGAGCCCGGCGCAGGATGCTGTCGCTCCGGACGAGGCCGCGCTCGACGCGGCCGCCCTCGCCGCCCCCGAAGCCGCGGCCCCCGCCGCCGCCACGACAACCGCCGCCGCGCCTGCCGCGCCGGGCGCCCCCGCGTTCGCCGTGGTCTATCCGGGCGGAACCGTCAGCGGTCCGGCGACCGTCGCCCAGGGCCCCGACGGCCCCGGCGGCATCCTCAGCTTCACCACCGACGCCGCGCCGGAGACGGTCATCGCCTTCTACCGCCAGCGCGCCGAGGCGGCCGGCCTGGCCTCGGTCATGGCCATGAACCAGGGCGAGGCCCGCGCCTATGGCGCCGCGGCCGAGGACGGCAGCGGCAAACTGCTGCGCGTCGTCGCCACCCCGGTCGAGAACGGTCCCACCAGCGTCCAGCTGGACTGGACCGCCGGCGGGTGAGCCGCGCCGCCGCGCTCGCGGCCTGCGCCCTTCTGGGGTCGTGCGCCACGGGCGGCGGCCCCGCGCCTGCGGAGGCGCCGCAAGGCTATCTGGACGAGGCGGCGATCCGGTCCCTGGCCGGGGCGACGCCCCCGCCCGGGCCATGGTCAACGTCCGACCTCCCGTCTGTGGCGCCCGGCACGGACCGCTGGTGGATGGCCACGGCCCACGCCTGGCTGGCGGCGCCGGACGGGGCCCAGCATTTCGACTGCGCTCTGGGCGCCCGGTTCGCGCAAAAGCCTCGCCCGGCCCTGACCCGGCTGATGAACCGGCTGCTGGTCGACGCCGACCGCCTGACGCGCCTGCTGGCCGAGCGCGAGAACCGGCCCCGCCCGATCAAGGCCATCGAGGGTCTGCAGCCCTGTCAGAGGATCAATGACGCCATGCGCGACGGGTCGTCATGGCCCGCAGGCGGCGCCGTCGCCGCCGCCGCCTATGGCGAGATGTTCGCGACGCTCGCGCCCGACCGGGCCGCCGAGGCCCGGCGCATCGGCCGCGAGATCGGGATGAGCCGCGCCGTGTGCCGCATGAACTGGCCCTCGGACGTCGCGGACGGCGCCGCCCTGGGCCGGCAGCTCTATTCGGTCGAGGCTGGAGCACCCGCCTTCGCCGCGGATCTGGAGGCCGCGCGGGCCGAGGTCGCGGCCGCGCGCGCCGAGGGGCTGACCAGCCCCGGATGCGCCGCCGAACGGCGCGCCTTCACTCAGGCCGGACGCGGGGCGACCAGCGAGCCGTAGAGGTCGGTCCGCCGGTCGCGGAAGAAGCCCCAGGCGGCGCGGTGCCGGTCGATGTAGTCGAGGTCGAAGGTGTGGACCAGCGCGCCCTCGTCGTCGCGGCCGAAGCTTTCGACCAGATCGCCGCGATGGTCGGCGATGAAGGACGAGCCGTAGAAGATCTGACCGGCCTCGGTCACCCGCTCATGCCCCGTGCGGTTGGCGCCGACGACGGGCACGACGTTCGAGACGGCGTGACCCTGCATGGCGCGCCGCCACGGATCGGCCGTGTCCAGCTCCTTGTCGTGCGGCTCGGAGCCGATGGCGGTCGGATAGAACAGCACCTCGGCGCCCTGCAGCATCATGGCCCGGGCCGTTTCGGGGTACCACTGGTCCCAGCAGATGCCGACGCCGACGCGGCCGTGGCGCGTGTCCCAGACCTTGAAGCCGGTGTCGCCGGGCCGGAAATAGTATTTCTCCTGATAGCCGGGGCCGTCGGGGATGTGGCTCTTGCGATAGACGCCCAGGGCGCGGCCGTCGGCGTCCAGCATGACCATGCTGTTGAAATAGTGGGGCCCCTCGCGCTCGAAGATCGAGACGGGGATGGCGACGCCGAGTTCGGCGGCCACGGGTTGGAGCGCCGTCACGCACGGATGCTCGCGCCACGGATGGGCGGTGCCGAACCACTTCTCTTCCTGGCTGACGCAGAAATAGGGGCCCTGGAACAGTTCGCTGGGCAGGATGACCTGCGCCCCCTTGGCGGCGGCCTGACGGATCAGGTCGATCGTCCTGTCGATGTTCGCCTGCATGTCCTCGCCATACGAGGTCTGGAGGGCGGCGACCGAGATCGTGCGGGCCATCAGGCGGGCTCCTGCTGGGAGATGCAGTGGAAGGATCCGCCGCCCGACAGGATGGCGATGGACGGCAGGGCGATGATCTCGCGATCGGGAAACACCGTCGCCAGGCCCTGACAGGCCAGGTCGGCGGCGCGGTCGTCGCCATAGGTCGGGACGATGACGGCGCCGTTGGCGATGAGGAAATTCATGTGGCTGGCCGGGACGGGCTTTTCGTCCTCGTCCCCGACGAAGCCGGGCGACGGCAGGCGCAGCAGCTTCAGCGGCGCGCCCGCAGCGTCGGTCATCTGCGACAGGGTGCGGGCCACGGCGTCATAGACGTGGTCATTGGGGTCGCCCTTGCCCCAGGCCACGGGGCAGGCGACGACGCCCGGCGCGACGAAGCGGGCCAGGTTGTCGACATGGCCGTCGGTGTGGTCGTTCAGCAGGCCGTCGCCCAGCCAGAGCACCTTCCGGGCCCCGAGGGAGGCCGCGAGGGCGGCCTCGGCCCCGGCCTCGGTCCAGCCGGGGTTGCGGTTCGGGTTCAGCACGCACTGGCGCGTGGTCAGGATCGTGCCCTGGCCGTCATGGTCCACCGCCCCGCCCTCAAGGATGAAGTCGTGGCGCGTCAGCGGCGCGCCCGAGGCCTCGCTGATCTGGTCCGCAACCGTGTCGTCGTACTCCAGCTCGTATTTGCCGCCCCAGCCGTTGAAGCGGAAGGCCGCCGCCGAGGCGGAGCCGGGCCCGAAGATCGGCCCGGTGTCCCGCAGCCAGATGTCGCCGAACCGGCCGTCGACGACCCTGACCCCGGGGACGTCGGCGAAACGCGCCCGCGCGTCGGCCAGCGCCTCGGGCTTTCCGACCAGCAGCCTGACCTGCTCGCGGCCCGGCCCCGCCAGGGCGCGAACCAGCGCCTCGACCTCAGCCTGCGCCGGCTCGAGATTGTCCTCCCACAGCTCGGCGTGGCTGGGCCAGCCGACCCACATCGCGCGGTGCGGCGCCCATTCGGCAGGGATGGCGGTGGTTATCAAGCGGACGTTCCTGAACGGGCGGGTGGCCGCGCCAGATAGACATGCGGGAGCCCGACTTCAACTCGCGGTCCGTCATCCCCCTGTCCGCCCCGTGGCGAGCGGGCGCGAAAAAGGGCGGCCCGTCGCCGGACCGCCCTTTCCGTTGCTGGTGACGATGAACCCTAGAAGGTCATCCGCAGGGTCGCCATGGCGGTCCGCGGCGAGCCGAGGTTGGCCGTACGGTTGCCGGTGATCTCGGTCGAGATGTTGCCGAGGTATTCTTCGTCGAACAGGTTCAGGACGTTGACCTGGAAATACATGCCCTCGTTGATGAAATCGAGGTCGTAGCGGGCGTCGAGATCGACGATCGTGTATTCCGGGGTCTCTTCGTCGTTGATGAGGTTGGTCCAGCGCTCCGAGACGTATTTGCCTTGCAGGCCGACCGTGAGGGGGCCGACGTTGTACTCGCCGCGCAGGGCGTACTGCCATTCAGGAACCTCGAACAGTTCCTTGCCGGCGGTGGGGATGGCGGTAGCCGGGGTCGCGCCGGGGATGTTGTCCTTGACCTCGCTGCCCAGGTAGGAAACCGAGGCGTAGAGCGACAGGGCGTCAGTGACGACGAAGCCCAGCTGGCCATCGGCGCCCCAACGGTCCACCGGACCGACGTTGATGTTGGTCGTGATGGTTTCACCGGTCGGGTTGCCGCTGCTGTCCAGCACGTCCGTGATGGCGCGGGCGATATAGTTCTCGAACTGCGACGAATAGGCCGACACCGACGCGATGATGCGGCTGGACTGGTAGCGGTAGCCCAGGTCGATGTTGGTGCTGGTTTCCGGCTCGGGGTTGGCCGGGATCCGGTCGTACAGGTCGTCGGTCCGCGGGGCCGAGAAGTTCTGGGAGTAGGAGGCGAAGATCTGCTGGTTGGGGGCGAAACGCCAGGTCACGCCCGCGTTCGGCAGAACGTCTTCGTAATCCCGCTCGAACGACACAGGCGCGCCGGCCGTGGGGTTGGCGAACGGCGTCTGGGCCGAGCAGTAGGCGTCGAAGGTGTTGATCTGGTAGCAGTAGTTGGTCAGTTCGCGGTGGAAGAACGGGGCGCGAACGCCCAGGTCCAGGGTCAGGGCGTCGTCGAAGAAGTCACCGACGTACTGCAGCGAAATCTGGTTCAGCACGGCCCTGGAGCGGCGGTCCCGCTTCTGGAAGATGTCGCCGTTCAGCGTCTTGATCGGATAGGCGCCGCCATTCTTGGAGCCGGCCCACGGATTGAGGGGATCGCCCGAACGGCTCAGGTAGCCGTATTCGCCGGTCTGGCGGTGGTTGCCGGAGTCGAAGGTGTAGGACGCGCGGAGGCGGTGGTCGTCGTTGAGGTCGTAGATCAGCGACGAGTTGATGCTGTAGCGGTTGGTGTTGGTGTTCGACGGCGAATACAGCTTGATGGTGTCAAGGATGTCGCCGTCGCCGTTCAGGTCGACGCCGCGCGACCGGCGGGTCGCATCGGTGGCGCCGTTGAAGAACGTGCCCTGCAGGCGCTGGTCCCATTCGTCGACGTTGGTGGTGCCGCCGCCGTTGGCCATGACGTACTGATAGGTCGGGTCGACCGTCAGGGTCAGCTTGTCGGTGAGCGAGAAGCGGGCCTGACCGCGGATGCTGGCCGTGTCCGACGGGTTGATGAAGTAGCCGTAGTAGCCCTGGATGGTCGTGCCGCCGGCGGGCGTGAAGTTGTTGCAGCCGGGGTTCGACGTGAGGGTCGAGGAGGCCTGGTTCTGACGGCCGGGGCCCGCGGGGTCGAAGAGGCAGTAGTTGCCGTTGCCCGCGTCGATGGTGCCGGCGTTGAAGCGGTCGACGTTCTTGCCGCCGTAGGTGTTGTTGCGGTTGCGGTTGTAGTTGAACGCCACCGACAGGAAGTCGCCATTGCCGCGGATCGGCTGGTAGATGCGGCCGTTGTAGGTCTGCTTGGACAGATCGCCGGGGTTGCCGAACTGGTTGTAGGTCGTGGCCGAGGTCGAGAACCAGGCGGTCGTGCCCCACGGACCGAATTCGCCGGTGTCGACCAGGGCGAAGATCCGCTTGTAGTTCTCCTCGCCGACCGACGGCTGGACGATGACGCCGAACTCGCTGGCCGGGCGGCGGGTCACCAGGTTGATGGTGCCGCCGGTCGCCGAAGCGGTCGGGCTGTCGACGTCGGTCGTGCCCTGGTTGACGCTGGCGCGTTCCAGAAGTTCGGGATCGAGCTGCTGGTTGGAATAGATCTGGTAGTTGCCGGTGTCGTTCAGCTGGATGCCGTCGAGGTTCAGCGAGATGCGCTGGGCGTCGAAGCCGCGCAGCGTGATGTCGCCGCCCGAGTTGCCGTAGGCGTCGCCGTTGGTGAAGTTCACGCCCGGCTGCAGGTTCAGCGACTGGAGGACCGTCTGGCCCGCGGCCTGCGTCGACAGATATTCCTGGGTGATGGTCGAACGGGACTTGCCGATCTGTTCGGCGACGATCAGGCCGTCGACGTTGCGCGCACCGCGCTGGCCGGTCACGACAACCTCATCCAGGGTCGTTTCTTCGACGGTCAAGGAGCCGGTCGATTGGGCGGAAGCGGCGCCGGCGACCAGAAGGCCGCTGAAGAGGGCCGTGGTGGCCCAGAACACGCGTTTGCGGTTCGTCATTGTCATCTATCCCCGATGAAGATGGGCACGTGCGCCCTGCGACCGGCCGTGGCAGCCGGTTGAAATCCCGCCCCCTCTAGGCGTGCCATGGGAAAGTGGGACGACATTCATGTGACAGTGATATGACAGTCCCGGCGGGTGACACGGGAGACACACTGTCGGGAGCCGTTTTAGCTGTGGATGATCGGAACGGCGTTCGTCCAGGCTTTGCTGTGGCGGGGCGAACGAGTGGTGGCTGGAGGCGGGCTCGAACCGCCGACCTGTGGGTTATGAATCCACCGCTCTAACCAGCTGAGCTACCCAGCCCCGATTGCTCGAGTCCCGGCGGGAACTGGTCTGACCGCCGGAAGAGGCGTGCCTATATAGGCGGGCGGTGGCGGATTCAAGTCGAGGAAACGCCGCCGCGGACAGGCAATGTGTGTGACATCGCGGCACAGGAACGGTTAGGCAGGACCGACCGTTCGTCCGCTGATCCATTCAAGGGGATTCCCATGCGCCTGTTCGCCCTCGCCGCCACGGTCGGCGTCGCCGCCCTCTCCGCCGCCTGCGGAGCGAATGGCCAGAACGCGCCGACCCCGGCCGGCGCGCCGCTGGAAACCCGGCCCGCCAACGGCGCGGCGCAGCAGCCCGCCTTCCCCGGCCAGACCCGCGCGCCCGGCGTCCGCACGGAAACGGCGATGACGCACAGCGTCGTGGCCTCGGGGCTGGAGCATCCGTGGGGCCTGGCCCGGCTGCCCGACGGCCGCTGGCTGGTGACGGAGCGGCCCGGCCGCCTGCGCATCATCACCGCCGAGGGCGCGGTCGGCGAACCGGTCGCCGGCCTGCCCGCCGTGGACGCCCGCGGCCAGGGCGGGCTGCTGGACGTCGCGGTCGGCCCGACCTTCGGCGCCGACCGGCTGATCTACTGGAGCTATGTCGAACCCCGGGAAGGCGGCAACGCCACCTCGGTCGCCCGCGGCCGGCTGTCGGACGACGGAACCCGGGTCGAGGCCGTCCAGGTCATCTTCCGCGCCCTGCCCGTCTATAATGGAGACAAGCATTTCGGCTCGTCCCTGGCCTTCGACGGCGCGGGCCATCTGTTCATCACCCTGGGCGAACGGTCGGACCGGCCGATGCGGCCCCAGGCCCAGGACCTCGGCTCCCACATGGGCAAGGTCATCCGCATCAACGCCGACGGCTCCGTGCCGCGCGACAATCCCTTCGTGGGCCGCGACGGCGCCCTGCCCGAGATCTGGTCGCTGGGCCACCGCAACGTCCAGGGCGTGGCCATCGCCCCGGACGGCGCCGTCTGGACCATGGAGCACGGCACCCGCGGCGGCGACGAGCTGAACCGTCCGGAAGCGGGCAGGAACTACGGCTGGCCGGTCATCGCCTACGGGGTCGAATACAGCGGCGCCCCGATCAACGAGGGGATCACCGCCCGCGACGGCATGGAACAGCCCGTCTACTACTGGGACCCCGTCATCGCGCCGGGCGGCATGACCTTCTACGACGGGGCCATGTTCCCCGGCTGGCGCGGCAATCTGCTGGTCGCCGGGCTGAAGGAGAAGCATATCGCCCGGCTGGTGCTCGAAAACGGCCGGGTGGTCGGCGAGGAGCGGCTGATGACCGATCTGGGCGAACGGATCCGCGACGTCGCTGTCGGTCCCGACGGCGCGGTCTGGGCAATCACCGATGAGCAGAACGGCAAGCTGGTGCGGCTGGCGGCCGGCTAGGCTGGCATCCGGAAGGTAAACCGCGTCTCCCGGTCGTCGGAGGCCACCTCCATGGCTCCGCCATGGGCCGCGGCGATCTGGGCGGCGATATAGAGACCCAGACCCAGCCCTTCCCGCGCCTCGCCGGGCCGCAGCCGGGTGAACGGCTTGAACAGGCCGGTCCGCGCCGCGACCGGGATCGCGGCGCCGCCATTGGACACCGATAGTTCCAGGCCGCCTTCGTCACTGACGGCGCGGACGGCGATCTCTCCCGTCGGATCCCCGTGGGTGACGGCGTTGGCCAGCAGGTTCGAAAGCAACTGGCCGACGCGGTCGGGATCACAGGTCACGGGCCGGGCGAGCGCCAACTCGGTGCGGATGGCGTGCTGGCCGTGCGTGGCCCGGATTTCCTCAATGACCTGTTCGACCGTTCCGCGCAGCTGCACGCCAGGCTCCAGGTCCATCGGCAGGCCCCCGCCCAACCGGCCGCGGGCGAAATCCAGAACATCGTTGATCAGCCGGCCCATGCGATGGCCGCTGATCTGCATCTGTTCGACGACCTGCCGCGCCTTGTCGCTCAGTTCGGTCCGTTTCAGCATTTCCGCCCCCGCATGGACGGCGGCCAGCGGATTGCGCAGGTCATGGCCCAGGACGGCGATGAACTGGTCGCGCAGCTCGGCGGTCTCGCGTGCGTCCAGAAGGGCCGCTTCCGACTGCTCAAGCCGGTCCTGGGCGTCCATCTGGGCCGCGATCAGCTGAGCGAACAGGCGGAAGGTTTCGACCGTCTCCGGCTTCGAGGCTGGATGCGGATCGGGGTCTATCGCGCACAGGGTCCCGAACATGCTGCCGTCGGCGCGGAAGATCGGCATGGAGATATAGCTCTGCAGCCCATAGATGCGCGGCGTGGGGTGGTCGGCGTAGACGGGATCCTCGGAGGCGTGGTCGAAGGCGATGACTTCGCGCGACGCCCGCACCTCGTCGCACAGGGTGGTCTTGATCGACAGTTCGCCGCCGACGCCCAGGCCGAAGTCGATCTCGTCGCGGACTGCGCAGGCGATCCAGTGGTCCTCCGTAACGCGGGCGACGGCGGCGAACCGCATGCCCGTGATGCGGCAGCAGACTTCGAGGATCGACGGCACCGCGTCGAGACGGGCGACCGCCGCGACAGACCCGGGCCCGGGATCGCCCTGTTCGGTCGTTTGCGCAGGTTCCGCTGACATGCCCGGACTATAGCCAGGGTTTCCGGCCCGCGTGAACGGGCCTCAATCCCGCAGCAGTTCGTTGACGCCGGTTTTCGCCCGCGTCTGCGCATCGACCCGTTTGACGATGACCGCGCAATAGAGCGACGGCCCGCCGTTCGGGTCGGGCAGGCTGCCCGGCACCACGACGCTGTACGCCGGCACCTCGCCGCGGAAGACCTCGCCGGTCGCGCGGTCGACGATCTTCGTCGAGGCCGACAGATAGACGCCCATGGCCAGGACGGCCCCCTCGCGGACGATCACGCCCTCGGCCACCTCGGCGCGGGCGCCGATGAAACAGCCGTCCTCGATGATGGTCGGATTGGCCTGCAGCGGCTCCAGCACGCCGCCGATGCCGGCCCCGCCCGACAGGTGGACGTTCTTGCCGATCTGGGCGCAGGACCCGACCGTGGCCCAGGCGTCGACCATCGAGCCTTCGTCCACGAACGCGCCGATGTTCACGAAACTGGGCATCAGCACGACGTTCCGGGCGATGAACGCGCCCTGCCGCGCCACGGCGCCCGGCACGGCGCGGAAGCCGGCGCGCTCGAAGTCCGCCTCGGTCCAGTGGGCCCATTTGATCGGGACCTTGTCCCAGTACGGACCCGGCGTCGGATCGGTGACCCCCATGGTCGCCCCGATGGGCGCCCCCATCCGGGTGTTGGGGTTCAGCCGGAACGACAGCAGCACCGCCTTCTTCAGCCACTGGTGCGTGGTCCAGACGCCGTCGTCCCCGCGCGAGGCGACCCGGGCCTCGCCCGAATCCAGCAGCCCCAGGGCCTGTTCGACCGCCTTGCGGACCTCGCCGTGGGTCGACACCGAAATGTCCGCCCGGCCCTCCCACGCGGTTTCGATGACGGATTCAAGGTGCGCGCGATCCAGCATCAGGCGTCTCCGGGCAGGCGGGCGGTGGCGAGGAAGGGGCCGAGGGTTGCGGCCCGGTGATCGACGAAGGGGATGTCCGGATCGTGGGCCCGGTTTCCGACCAGGACGGTGGTCATGCCGAGCGCATGGGCGGGTTCGAGATTCCGCACCGTATCCTCGAAGAAGGCGGCAGAGGCCGGGTCGACGCCGAACTGTCCGGTCATCCGGGCGAAGGTGCGGGGATCGGGCTTGGGGATCAGATCGGCGTCCTCCAGCGAGAACAGGCCGTCGAACAGGTCGGCCAGGTCCAGCCGCTCGATCACCCGCCGGGCGTGGGCCTTCGATCCGTTGGTGAAGACGATGCGCGGCCCCTCGAGCCGCTCGAGCGCCGCGCGCAGGCCGGGATCGGGCGCCAGTACGTCCAGCGGCACGTCATGCACCTCGGCCAGGAAGTCGTGGGGATCGATCCGGTAGTGGGCCATCAGCCCGGCCAGGGAGGTGCCGTAGTCGTTCAGATAGGACTTCTGGACCACCAGGGCCTCGTCCGCCGGAAGGCCCGAGGTGCGCACCACATAGTCGTTGATGCGCTTCTGGATCAGACCCATGAACTGCGACTCGGGCGGATAGAGCGTGTCGTCCAGATCGAAGATCCAGCTGCGCACATGGCGCAGGTCCGCCCCGAGTTCCGTCGCCTCGACAGCCTCGGCGCTCATTCCGCCTTCACCAGGGTGCCGGCGCCGTGTTCGGTGAACAGCTCGACCAGCATGGCGTGCGGACGGCGGCCGTCCAGGATGACCACGGCCTCGACCCCGTCGCGCACGGCCGCCATGGCGGTCTGCAGCTTGGGGATCATGCCCCCCGTGGCGACGCCGTCCTCGATCAGCTTCGAGGCCTCGCCCACGGTCATCTGGCGGATGATCTGGCCGTCCGGCCCCTTGACCCCCGCCACGTCGGTGAGCAGCAGCATGCGCTTGGCCCCCAGCGCCCCGGCCATGGCCCCGGCCACGGTGTCGGCGTTGACGTTGAAGGTCTGGCCGTCCTCGGTCACGCCGATCGGGGCGATCACCGGCACCCAGTCGGCGTCCGATTCCAGCAGGCGGGTGATCAGTTTGGCGTCGACCCGCGTCGGCTCGCCGACGAAGCCCAGATCGACCTCGTGCTCGATCATGCTGTCGGGGTCGCGTTTGGTCCGGCGGGTCTTTTCCACCGTCAGCAGGCCGGCGTCCTTGCCCGACAGGCCGATGCCCCGCACGTCGGCCTCGCGCCCGGCCATGGTGATCCAGTGGGCGATCTCCTTGTTGACCGCCCCGGACAGGACCATCTCGGCCACCTGCATGGTGTCGGCGTCCGTCACCCTCAGGCCGTCGACGAAGCTGGAGCGGACGCCCGCCTTGTCCAGCATGGCGCTGATCTGGGGCCCGCCGCCATGCACGACGACGGGATTGACGCCCATCAGCTTCAACAGGACCACGTCGGCGGCGAACTGTCTGGCCACGGCGCTCTCGCCCATGGCGTGGCCGCCGTATTTGATCACCACCGTCTTGCGGTCGTAGATCTGGATGTACGGCAGGGCCTCGGCCAGCGTCTTCGCCGTGTCCCAGCCGCGTTCCTCGGATTGCCGTTCAGTCTCGTCCATGATGGCGGGTCAGTAAAGCCAGGGCTGGCCGCTGTCATCATGAAACCGGACGGCCTTGCGCGCCGTTCCACACGGATGAACCCGCACGACATCGATGACCGCGACCTGACGCCGTCGAATCCGGTCGACCCCGCCTCGCTCCAGCACCCCGACCCGACCCTGTGCCCGGAATGCCAGGGGGCGGGCGTCAGCCCCTCGGGTGAAACCTGCGCCGTCTGCGAGGGAACCGGCAAGGCGACCGGACGGACCGGCGGCGGTTGAGAGGACACACGCGCGCCTTGAATCCCCTGAGGCCGCCGGGATTTCAAGGTTGTAGCTATATGGCCACGCTGGGCGCTTATCCGGCCTGGACCGCTCGACCTCGGCCAGCGGGGCTGTTATGAGGGCCCAGCGGCTGCTCCTACGCCGTAAAAAGATTCACTTGGGCTGCGGAGGGCATCCACCCATGCGCGTAAAGACTTTCATCATGGCCACCAGCGCGGTCGGGGCTCTCGCCCTGTCGGCCGGCGCGGCGGCGGCTGAGCCGAACGGCTGGTATGGCGCGATCGACGCGGGCTACCACACGTTGGGCGACGTAGAGACGATCTCGCAGACGACGAGCGCTGCGTTCAACATCGGCGCCGAGGGCGACTGGGCCGCGTTTGCGCGTCTGGGCTACCGGTTCGACCAGAACTGGCGCGTGGAGCTGGAAGGCGGCTATCGCCAGAACGACATCGAGATGATCGATCGTCCGGGTCCGGGCGGCAATCCGAGCGGCGTGTGCAACGTGTCTCCGCCGGCGGGCGCCTGCCTTGCGCCGGACGGCGATCTGAAGGCCGCCACCCTGATGGTCAATGTGCTGTTCGACTTCGGCAGCGCTGACGACGCCCTGCGTCCGTTCATCGGCCTGGGCGCCGGCGTGAACCGCGTCGACACCAACTTCACGGGCTCCTTCGCCAACGCCCGCGCCATCGGCGTCGGCGCGGACGACAGCTCGACCAAGCTGGCGGCGCAAGGCATCGCCGGCCTGGCCTGGGCGATCAGCGACCGGGCCCATCTGGACCTGACCTACCGCTATCTGGTGTCGAACATGGAGTTCGAGACCTTCACCTCGACGGCGGCCTCGGCCATCGGTCCCTTCCAGGGCCGTTACGACGACAGCCACACCGTGACCCTGGGCCTGCGCTATGCGTTCGGCGCGGACGAGCCGGCCTATGTGCCGCCGCCCCCGCCGCCTCCGCCCCCGCCGCCCCCGCCGCCGCCTCCCCCGCCGCCGCCTCCGGTGGCTCAGGTCCCGGCCGCGCGTGAGTTCGTGGTCTATTTCGACTGGGATCGTTCGGACCTCACGGCCGAAGCCTCGTCGGTGGTCACCCAGGCCGCCAACTACGCCAAGTCGGGCCGTCCGACCCGCATCCTGGTCGTCGGCCACGCCGACACCTCGGGTTCGGCCGCCTATAACGTCGGCCTGTCCAACCGCCGCGCCCGCACCGTTGCGGACGCGCTGGTCGCCCAGGGCGTCAACGGCGGCGTGATCTCGCTGGACGGCAAGGGCGAAACCGCCCTGGCCCGCCCGACCGCCGACGGCGT
>Ga0233425_10003487_pt1 | contig 28396 bp, 24 predicted proteins | sample Watercolumn_Towu_2_FD_181712 | JGI IMG/M metagenome (GOLD analysis project Ga0233425, IMG submission 181712) | Freshwater microbial communities from Lake Towuti, South Sulawesi, Indonesia - Watercolumn_Towuti2014_140_MG | ecosystem: Environmental > Aquatic > Freshwater > Lake | place...
AAAACAGCGCACAAGTTGCCTGAATTTAGCCTCTGTGATTTTAGAGCGACTGTAGTATCTATTTTTATTAACCATTTCAGGAAGTTATCACACTTTAACAAGTGCTTTGCTTCCTAAGACCCTTTGAATAATTTGCGCTGCATGATAAAGTATAAGCACTATAAAAGTAGCCAGATTTGGGGACATGGATGGCCGAAAATAAATTAGCAAGCCAGTTTTCCGCTTATGCCGAGTGGCGTAAGGCGCTGGTGGACAGCATCTGCGATTACCGCAGCTGGCTAAACGAGCAAGAGCTGAATGATGCGCAGATTGACCAGCGTATCAGCGGCCTACTGGACGCCTGCGTGAAGACAAACTGAATGTGGCCTTTGTGGCGGAGTTCTCACGCGGCAAGTCCGAGCTGATCAACGCGGTATTTTTCGCCGATTACGGTCAGCGTTTGTTGCCGTCCAGTGCCGGGCGTACCACCATGTGTCCGACAGAGCTGCTGTATGACCCATCCAAGCCCAGCTCCATTCAGTTGCTGCCTATCGAAACCCGTGCCATGGATGCAACTACCACCGAATACAAGCGTTATCCGGACGAGTGGAAGCTAGTCGAGTTCGATATGAGCTCCAATGACAGCATGGCAGAAGCTTTCAAAGAGGTGAGCGGTACCAAAACCGTCACATTGGAAGAAGCCGAAAAATACGGCTTGTATGACCCGAACAGCGAGGAAGATGCGCTGCATGTCAACAAGGACGGGAAGACGATCGACATTCCATGCTGGCGCTATGCCATCATCAATTTTCCGCACCCTTTGCTGGAGCAAGGGCTGGTGATCCTGGATACCCCAGGCTTGAACGCCATTGGTACCGAGCCTGAGCTGACCCTTAACATGCTGCCCAATGCGCACGCCGTGCTGTTTATCCTGGCAGCGGACACGGGTGTGACCAAGTCTGAAATCGACGTCTGGCGTCAATACATCAGTGGCACACGCTGGAAGCAGAAGGGCCGTCTCGCTGTACTGAATAAGATTGACGGCTTGTGGGATGAGCTTAAGAATGAGGCCGAAATCGAGAAGGAAATTACTAAGCAGGTCAAGGTGACCGCTGATTTGCTGGGTCTGGAGCCCAGGCAGATTTTCCCGACCTCCGCACAGAAAGGCTTGCTGGCAAAAGTGAATGGCGATGCGGCGTTGTTGAAGCAAAGCCGCCTGCCAGAGCTGGAAAAGGCGCTGTCGGATGAGCTGATTCCTTCCAAGAAGGAGATTGTGCGCGACAACACCAAAAACGAACTGGAAGACCTGGCAAATAACTCCAACATAATCCTGGAATCGCGTATTACCGGGGTGGTAGACCAACTGGAAGAATTGCGAGGCTTGCGTGGCAAGAACGAAGATGTGGTCGAGCACATGATGAACAAGGTGAAGGTAGACAAGGAAAACTTCGAGAAAGGGCTGCAGCGTTTCCAGGCCTTGCGCAGCGTGTTCTCGCAGCAGACCAACAAACTGTTTACCTTGCTGGGCATGGAAGCTCTAAAAATGAAGGTGCATACCACGCGGGAAGCGATGGTGGATGCCAGCTTTACCAAGCAGATTCGCGAGGCCATGGACAGCTTCTTTGTGGAACTAAAAAACCGCCTGGTGCAATCCGATGCGCAGATTGATGAAATCAAGAAAATGATGGACGTGATGTACGACAAGTTTGCCAAGGAGCATGGCTTGCGTAAGTCCGAACCCCCCGCGTTTTCCACCCTGCGTTACCAGAAGGAGCTGGTCAAGCTGGAACGTGCCTACAAAGAGCAGTTCAATACCACTTTCAACATGATTGCCAACGAGAAGATGACGCTGACCAGCAAGTTCTTCGAGACATTGGCCAGCCGCGTGATCCATGTGTATGAAGTCGCCAACCGCGACGTGGAGAATTGGCTGAAAGCCGTGATTGCGCCGATGGAGTCACAGGTGCGCGAGCATCAGTTGCAATTGCGTCGCCGTCTGGAAAGCATCAAGCGTATCTACAAGGCGACCGATACGCTGGAAGACCGGATTACCGAACTGGAAAACATCGAGAAGAGCATCCGCGCCCAGATTGATGATTTGAAAGTGTTGCGCCAGCATATGGCGAATGCGCTGGCGTTTGAAAACGAGAGTGAACAGAAAGTGGCCTAGAGCTTAGCGATAGGCACAGGAAAAAAGCCGCAGGGTACTGCGGCTTTTTTATTTTGGAGGACTACATTAATTGTGGGTTAGTATGCCTTGTAAGCCGCATCCTGCCTGGCTTTCAGGGTGTCGTTCCCACTAATGAATGCGCGCGCGAGGCTTATTGCGCGCTCAGCAGTTGCTGTTTGATCTTCTGCATCGCCTTCACTTCAAGCTGGCGAATGCGTTCTGCAGAAACACCGAATTCGGCAGCCAGATCATGCAGGGTGGCGTTCTCGCCTTCGTTCAGCCAACGTGCTTCCAGCACGCGCCGACTGCGGCTGTCCAGGTTTTCCAGTGCAGTCTTCAGACCGCTGGTTTGCAGCATTTCGGTCTGCGCAATTTCCAGTGCGGTGGAAGGCTCCGGACTTTCATCCGCCAGATAGGCGATGGGGCTGAACACATCCTCGCCGTCCTCGTCCACATTCGCATCCAGTGAAATCTCCTGGCCGTTCAGGCGATATTCCATTTCCATGACTTCTTCTGGTTTCACATTCAACTCTTGCGCAATGTGATGGATTTCGTCCTGATGCAGAGTTTCAAAGCTTTGCTTCATGCTGCGCAAGTTAAAGAATAGCTTGCGTTGCGCTTTGGTCGTGGCGGTTTTTACCAGGCGCCAGTTGCGCACGATGTATTCGTTGATCTCGGCTTTGATCCAGTGCATGGCAAACGACACCAGGCGCACGCCGCGAGCAGGGTCAAAGCGTTTGACGGCTTTCATCAGACCGATATTGCCTTCTTGAACTAAATCAGCTTGGGGAATGCCATAGCCCAAGTAGCCGCGCGCGATGCTGACCACCAGGCGCAAGTGGGAGAGAATCAGCTTTTGCGCTGCTTCCAGGTCGTTATGCTGCTTCAGGCGTGTAGCGTACCCATATTCTTCCTCTGCGCTTAGCACAGGAAAGCTTTTGATAACACGTACGTAATGGTCGAAGCTATCAAGTGATGCAATAGACGGAATAGTCAAAGCGTTAATAGGTCATCTCCTTATTAAAACCAGAATATATTTTAGCACTCCGTGCTTAGAGAGTGCTAGAAAATAAAAGGTTCAATGCTATCTTTATTTTGTATTTTGCATGGCAGTAATATGTGGTTTTATTGAAAATGGTTGACGTGCATCAATAGCTTGCCCAGTAATTTGCCGGATTCTAGGCTATAGTATTAGAGGGCAAATAGGGGGATGTCGTATGCAGTTGCAATTCTTGGGCGCTACCGGTACGGTAACTGGCTCTAAGTATTTGTTGCAGAGCCATTCTAAAAACATCCTGGTTGACTGCGGGCTGTTTCAGGGTTTCAAGCAGTTGCGCTTGCGCAATTGGCGCCCTTTGCCGTTCAGCCCCAAGGATATTGATGCGGTTGTCCTGACCCATGCGCACATTGATCATAGCGGCTATTTGCCATTGCTGGTCAAGCATGGCTTTCGCGGGCCAGTGTATTGCACCTCCGGCACCCGGGAGCTGTGCGAGATTTTGCTGCTGGACAGCGCCAAACTGCAGGAAGAGGAAGCCGAATACAGCAACAAATACAGCTTCTCCAAGCACAAGCCGGCTTTGCCGCTTTACACGCGAGAGGACGCAGAGCGCAGTTTACAGCAACTCCAGGTTGTCGAAACATATAAGGAAAAGTCGCTGGGTGGCACGCTACAGTTGCAATTGCTGCCAGCCGGACATATCCTTGGCGCAGCGATGGCCTACATCACGGAAGATGACACCTCTATCCTGTTTTCCGGTGATCTGGGTCGTCCCAATGATTTAATTTTGAGTGCGCCCGCCACGGTTAAAAATGCGGATTATCTGGTGGTCGAATCTACCTACGGCAACCGCGCACATGATCCATCCGACCCCTTGGACAAACTGGAAGCGGTCATCAACCGCACCATTCAGCGCGGCGGCAAAGTGGTTATTCCCACCTTTGCGGTAGGCCGCGCGCAGACCTTGTTGTATTGTATCTACCTGCTGAAAAAGCAGCATCGCATTCCCGCCGATTTGCCAGTTTTCCTTAACAGCCCGATGGCGGAAGAGGCAACCGCGGTATTTGATAATCACTCGGGAGAGCACCGGCTTACGCCGGAGCAGTCGGAGGCAATGTGCCGCACAGCGCGTATCGTCACCAGCATCGACGAATCCAAAAGTCTGAACACACGCAAAGGCCCGATGATTATCCTGGCCGGCAGCGGCATGGCTACAGGCGGGCGTGTCGTGCATCACCTGAAAGAAGTGGCGCCGGATGCGCGCAACACCATCCTGTTCTCCGGCTTCCAGGCGGGCGGCACGCGAGGTGCGGCCATGCTGGATGGTGCGCGTGAGATCAAGATTCACGGCGAATACGTGCCGGTACGCGCCGAAGTTGCCATCATAGACAATCTCTCCGCTCATGCTGATGCCAATGAGATCATGGCTTGGCTGAAACATTTCCAAAATCCGCCCAAGCAAACGTTTATCGTACACGGCGAGCCAGTGGCTGCCGATGCCTTGCGTTTGCGTATTGAGGAGCAATTGGGCTGGGATGTGTATGTGCCGGACTACCTGGAAAGAATAGCACTTGGTTAAATAGGATGGTGCTGGGCAAGGTAGATGTCCGCGCTGTTTTTCAGGGCATATGCACATTTCTTGTGCGTGTTCAAATGGTCTGAAATTGTTTGACCCAACGCAATCTCTAGAATTAAATCAATTTAATCAATATATTAAGCGATATTTTCCATAATGGCACGCGGTTTGCTAATCATTGTGCATGTTAAGGGTAATGATAGTTGACGATGAGCCGGGTCGCAGTAAGCCTCTCAAGCAGTCTTTGGTCGAGAACGGGTATGAAGTAGTTGCGCATATCAAGAATCCGATCGAAATCGAGAAGAGGTTCAATGCGCTAAAGCCAGATGTGCTAATAATACATACCGAATCGCCGAATCGTGACTCAGTAGAAAATATATGTGTAATGACTACAAATGCTGCTTGCCCCGTCATGTTGTTTGCGGATGACGCAGACAAGGAAAAAATCCGGGCAGCAACCCGGGCTGGTGTAAGTGCTTATGTGGTTGGCAGTGTTCCCACAGAAAGGTTGGCTCCTGTGATTGATGCAGCAGTGGCAAGATTTGAGGAATTTAACAATTTACGCGAAGAACTGGCGCTGACCAAGCTAAAGCTGGAGGAGCGCAAAGTGGTGGAGCAGGCAAAAGGCTTGCTAATGAGGCAGCGTAATCTGGATGAAGATGAGGCGTATGGTTTATTGCGCAGCATGGCAATGAAAAAGAACATGAAACTGGCAGATTTGTCGTGTCAGCTGATTGATGCGGCGAGAATGCTGATTTTGTAACACGCAGTAGTTTATTTGCATCCCTAAAGGCGGGTGGTGCAGGATAAAGGGGTGCCAAGGACGGCATACCGTTTTAGTAAAGACAACGGCGTCTTGATGATATGGCAAACATAGGTTTGCCACATGGTCAGGACGCCTTTTTTATTTTGTGGAATTTATTTTGTGAAACTTAAAAGGAGCCAACATGAGTGAGAAAAGCAAAACAACGGCAGAAATCCAGTCTGCAAGCGAATCTGTCAACACAAGCCGCAGAGGCTTTCTCAGGCAAGCCGTTGCAGGCGCATTCGGGGCTGCAGCCATGATGAATATCGTACCTGCTGGTATCCATACCAATGCATGGGCGGCCGGTTCGGATGCGCCTGAGATTACCGAGGTCAAAATCGGCTTTATTCCACTGACTGACTGCGCTCCGATTGTGGTGGCTGCTGAAATGGGCTTTGATAAAAAGTATGGCATCAAAATCGTGCCTTCCAAAGAAGCCTCCTGGGCGGCGGTGCGCGACAAGATGGTGAATGGCGAACTGCACGCCGCACACGTGCTGTATGGTCTGATGTACGGCGTGCAGATGGGCGTCGGTGGTAAGCAGAAAGACATCGCGGTATTGATGACGCTCAACAACAACGGCCAGGGCATCACGCTTTCCAGCCAGCTGAAAGACAAGGGCGTGAAAGACGGCAAGAGCCTGAAGCGCGTGATGGAGAACGAGAACCGCGACTTTACTTTTGCGCAGACATTCCCGACCGGTACGCACGCGATGTGGCTCAACTACTGGCTGGCCGCCAGTGGCATTGATCCGGTCAAAAACGTGAAGAATATTGTGGTACCGCCACCGCAAATGGTGGCCAACATGCGTATCGGCAATATGGATGGCTATTGCGTGGGTGAGCCTTGGAATGCCCGCGCGATCTATGACAAGCTGGGTTTCACCGTGGCGACTTCGCAAGACATCTGGACGGATCATCCGGAAAAGGTAGTGGGTACTACCGCCGAGTTTGTGGCGAAGAACCCTAACACTGCACGTGCTATCGTGATGGCGGTGCTGGAAGCCAGCAAGTACATAGACGCGACTGCCAACCGTGCCAAAGTGGCTGAGTTGATTTCCGGCAAGGCTTACGTGAACGCGCCTAAGGATGTCATTTTAGGCCGCTTCCTGGGTGATTACGACAACGGCATCGGTAAGAAATGGAAAGACCCGAACTACATGAAATTCTTCAATGACGGTGCAGTGCCGTTTCCATACCTGTCTGATGGTATGTGGTTCCTTACCCAGCACAAGCGCTGGGGTATGCTGAAATCCGATCCTGATTACTTGGGGATCGCGAAAAAAGTCAATCAGATTGCCCTATATAGCGAAGCCGCTGCGCAAGTAGGTGTTAGCGTGCCGAAGAACGAGATGCGTTCATCCAAGCTGATGGATGGCATTGTCTGGGACGGCAGCAATCCGGCAGCTTATGCGGCAGGGTTTAAGATCAAGGCGTAAGGAGGCACTCGCTTTTGGGCGGGTATTGCCAGAAATTAACCAAAGGATGATGCCATGAGTGTAATCGTAATGAAGAAAGAAAGTAAAGGCCGTATGACCGACACCATAAAACAGCAGGAACCTAGCCCACCGGCAACCATCAGCGTAGGCGCAGCCAACGATGCGGTAGAGGAAAAAGTATCAGTCGCACCGAAACAGGTAGCAAATGCATTTGCTATCAACCCCCGGGCTTTCTTTGAGTGGCTGTTGCCGCCTGTGATTGGTTTGGGATTGATGGTGGCTGTGTGGAGCTTGATCGCGTATCAGACACAAGGGTTCCCTGGGCCGATACAAACCTGGCACGCCGCTGTTGTGCTGTTCAGTGATCCGTTTTATGTGAATGGTCCGAACGACCAGGGTATCGGCTGGAACATTCTCAACTCGCTGCAGCGTGTCGGCTTGGGGTTTGGTTTTGCAGCCTTGGTGGGTATTCCACTGGGCTTCATTATCGGCCGTTTTAGCTTCTTTTCGCGTATGGCGGCGCCCATCATTGGCATACTGCGCCCGGTTTCGCCGTTGGCTTGGCTGCCTATCGGCCTGCTGGTGTTCAAGGCTGCCAACCCGGCTGCGATCTGGGTGATCTTCATTTCGGCGATCTGGCCTATGATTATCAATACCGCGGTGGGGGTCACCAAGGTGCCGCAGGATTACATGAACGTGGCCAAGGTGCTTAACCTGAGCGAATGGAAGATTGTCACCAAAATCCTTTTCCCTAGCGTGCTGCCTTACATGATGACCGGCGTACGTCTTTCCATCGGCGTGGCATGGTTGGTGATCGTGGCGGCAGAAATGCTAACCGGCGGCGTGGGTATCGGCTTTTGGGTGTGGGATGAATGGAACAACCTGGTGGTAGAACACATCATCATCGCGATTTTTGTGGTGGGGATTGTGGGTTTGCTGCTGGAACAAGGGTTGCTCTTGTTGGCTAAACGCTTTTCATACGAATAAGGAAACACCATGGAAAACATTTTGCAAGAACGTTATGTGCAGTTGGAAAACGTCAACATGACGTTCAACACCAAAAAAGGTACTTTCAATGCCTTGAAAGACATCAATCTAAATATTCGGGAAGGCGAATTCATCTCCATTATTGGTCACTCCGGCTGTGGCAAATCCACTGTGCTTAATTTGATTGCAGGCTTGCTGGAAGCAACATCCGGACATTTATTCTGCAACGGGCGCGAAATCGCCAAACCCGGGCCGGAGCGTGCGGTGGTGTTCCAGAACCATTCATTACTGCCTTGGCTGACTTGTTTCGAGAATGTATATCTGGCGGTGGAGCGTGTGTTTGGTGGCTCGGAAACCCAGATGCAGCTTGAAGCCAGGACTTATGCCGCGCTCAAACTGGTAGGGCTGTCGCATGCTGCGGAAAAAAGACCGCATGAGATCTCTGGCGGTATGAAGCAGCGCGTCGGCATCGCTCGTGCCTTGGCGATGGAGCCGAAGGTATTGCTGCTGGACGAGCCATTTGGCGCTCTGGATGCATTGACCCGCGCCAACTTGCAGGATGAGCTGATGAAGATCATGGCCAAGAACAACTGCACGACCGTGATGGTGACGCACGATGTGGATGAGGCTGTGTTGCTTTCCGACCGTATCGTGATGATGACGAATGGCCCGTCAGCCACGATAGGTGAAATTCTGGATGTGACCCTCCATAAACCGCGCAATCGCCTGGAATTAGCGGAAAACGCTGAATACAACCACTTGCGCGGCGAAGTGCTACATTTCCTGTATGAGCGCCATGCGAAAAAAGCAGCTTGATTGATAACCTATTTTTAATAATGAAAGTGAACACCATGAAACAAACCAAACCATTTAGCCTGAAGGTGCTGGGTTTAAGTATTGCTCTCGCGTTAACAAACCATGCTGCCTTGGCGGAAGAAGATGCCGAACCCGAGTACACTTTGCTCAATGCGATCAAGGATGGCAAATCTCTAAGCAGCATTCGCCCGCGCTATGAGCATGTGGATCAGGACTCTTATCAAGGGACAACAGCAACGTCTGCCAAGCAGAAGGATGCCTACGCCTTTACTACACGTACGTTGATTGGCTGGCAGACAGCCCCATTCAAGAACTTTAGTTTTGGTGTGCAACTGACCGATGTGCATGAATTCACCGACAATGCCAATGACCGTCGCGATAATCAGCCGGAACACAATAATGGCACCACGGCTTCCAGTCTGGATAAACGCAAGTATCCAAACATTGTGGATCCAGGTTATACCGATATTAACCAGCTTTATCTCGATTGGACAGGTATCAAAAACACCAAGGTTCGTTTGGGTCGCCAGGTAGTGAACCTGGATAACGTACGTTTCATCGGCGACATTGCTTTCCGCCAGAACACCCAAGTGTTTGATGGTGTTTCAGTGATCAACAAGAGCCTGCCGGATACGGAGATATTTGCTGCCCACTTCAGCAAGGTGCGCCAGGTGAATACCAAATTGCGTGATGGGAATATTGATCTGTTGAACGTGAAATACCGTTTCACACCAACAGAATCCTTGACGGGTTATGCCTACTTTACGGATGTAGCAAACCTGAGCCAGAACAACGGTAATCCGGCCGCTGTAGGCACAGCTGCGCAAGGCGGGAACGGTTTGGGTAACAGCACTGATGTACCGCGCACAAACGCCGTGCCTTATGCGGATGCCAGCAACAAAATCTTCGGTTTGCGCCTAGATGGCGTGCACATTTTCAATCCGCAATGGAAAGGTTTATACACCGCAGAATACGCCAAGCAGGAAGATTATCGCGGTGGTAACAATTTGATTGATGCGCATTATTACAAGCTGGGTGGCGGTGCGGCTTATGACGTATGGTCAATCCGCATCGACCAGGAAAAACTCTCCAGCAATAGCGGTAAATATGCTTTCCAAACTCCGTTGGGTACCAATCACCTGTTCCAGGGCTGGGCAGACCATTTCCTGGTTACCCCGCGCCAAGGCATGGAAGACACTTTTATCACGCTTGCGGGTGCGGTTGGCAAGGCCAAGTTGTATGCAGAGTACCATGTCATGAAGTCTGATACGAAATATCAGACCATAGGTGGAAAACTAGGGGATAAATATGGTACCGAGTTTGATGCCAGTGTGATGTATCCGTTTAATGACGACCTCTGGGGCAAGATCGAGTATGCCAAATTCAACGAGAGTGATATTTATGGCACTACGCTAAAGAATGCGGCAAGGAAAGGTGATAAGGAAATCGTCTGGGTCACCGCACAATATAGCTTCTAACAGCAATTCAAGAAAATGCACCATTTTGGTTACCTATGATGGTGCATATGCTTTTTGTGGTGCAAATTGCGAGCTATAACAGAATGTGAAAGTGGTAACTATCTGTTTATAGATAAGAATAAATATTGGCACATATATTGCACTTACACCCTTAGTTTTGTATTTCAAGGTTGCAAATAATGCAAAAAATGAAGTTAGTCGTGGTGGGTAACGGCATGGCCGGGATGCGCACCGTTGAAGAGTTGCTGAAGATCGCACCGGATATTTACGATATTACCGTCTTTGGCGATGAGCCTTATCCGAACTATAACCGCATTATGCTCTCGCCGGTGCTGGCCAATGAGCAGACCATAGACGACATCATTTTAAATTCGCGCGAATGGTATGCAGAAAACAACATCTCGCTCTACACCAGTGCGCGTATCAACAAAATTGACCGCAAAAACCGCGTGGTGACTGCCGCAGACGGTACGCAGGCAGAATATGACCGCCTGCTGATTGCTACCGGATCCAAGCCTTTCATGCTGCCGGTTCCCGGTGCGGATTTGCAAGGCGTATTGGGGTACCGTGACATCAAAGATACCAACGACATGATCGCTGCTGCGCAGAAATATAAACACGCAGTCGTGATTGGCGGTGGGCTGCTGGGTCTGGAAGCCGCCAATGGCCTGAAAATTCAAGGCATGGATGTGACGGTGGTACACAAGAATGAATGGCTGCTGGAAAAACAACTGGATAAAACAGCAGGCAAGATGTTGCAAAAGAATCTGGAGTCCAAAGAGCTCAAGTTCTTACTCAAAAAAGATACCGAGCAACTCATTGGCAAAGATGGTCGCGTCAGTGCGGTACGTTTCAAGGATGGTCAAGAAATCCCCGCCGATTTGGTCGTGATGGCGGTTGGCATTCGCCCCAATTATGCGCTGGCAGAATCTGCCGGTATTTATTGTAATCGCGGTATTGTGGTGAATGACACCATGCAAACCTATGACCCGCGTATTTATGCGGTGGGTGAGTGCGTATCGCACCGCGGCACTTCTTATGGCTTGGTCGCACCATTGTTCGACATGGCCAAAGTGTGCGCGACACATCTGGCCAATTTCGGGATTGGCCAATATAAAGGTTCGGTGACTTCCACCAAGCTGAAGGTAACGGGCATTGATCTGTTTAGTGCTGGGGATTTTAGCGGCGGGGATGACACCGAAGAGATTGTTTTACACGATGCCGTGGGCGGGGTTTACAAAAAACTCGTCATCAAGAATGACAAAATCATTGGCAGCGTGCTCTACGGAGATACCGCGGATGGTTCGTGGTATTTCCAACTTCTTCGCGACCAAAAGCCGATACACGAGATTCGTGACCATCTGCTGTTTGGCCAAAGCTCGGTGGGTAACACCGGCCACGCCGGGCATGACAAGGCTGCGGCTATGACCGATGAAATGGAAGTGTGCGGCTGTAACGGCGTTTGCAAAGGCACCATCGTCAAGGCCATCAAGGAAAAAGGCCTGTTCACGATTGACGATGTGAAAAAGCAGACCAAAGCCGGGTCGAGCTGCGGTTCATGTACCGGTTTGGTCGAACAGATTCTGGCCTCGACCCTGGGTGGGGGCTATGCGCCGCCATCCACGGCCAAGGCGGTGTGCGGCTGTACTGAATTGAGCCACGAGCAAGTGCGCGAAGAGATTCGTCAGCACAAATACCTGAACATTCCGGATGCCATCAAAGGCATGGGCTGGCGTACGCCGAACGGCTGCGCGACTTGTCGTCCGGCACTCAACTATTACCTGATTTCCACCTGGCCGCATGAGGCGGTGGATGACCCGCAATCACGCTTTATCAACGAGCGTGTGCACGCCAACATCCAGAAAGACGGCACGTATTCCGTGGTGCCACGCATGTACGGCGGCGTCACCTCGCCTGACCAGTTACGCAAGATTGCCGACGTGGCCGAAAAATATGCCGTGCCTATGGTGAAAGTCACCGGCGGGCAGCGTATTGATTTGCTGGGCGTAAAAAAAGAAGACCTTACCAGCATGTGGGCGGATTTGGACATGCCTTCCGGTTATGCTTACGGTAAGTCCATTCGTACTGTCAAAACCTGTGTCGGCTCGGAATTCTGCCGCTTTGGTACGCAAAACTCCACACAAATGGGCATTGATATTGAAAAAGCCTTCGATCACATGTGGGCACCTGCCAAAGTCAAATTCGCCGTTTCCGGTTGCCCGCGTAACTGCGCCGAATCCGGCATCAAGGATGTGGGCGTGATTGGTGTGGATTCCGGTTGGGAAATCTATGTCGGCGGCAACGGTGGTATCAAGACGGAAGTCGCGCAATTCCTGTGCAAAGTCAAGACCAGTGAAGAAGTGCTGGAATATTCAGGTGCCTTTATCCAGATTTATCGCGAAGAAGCGCGTTACCTCGACCGCACTGTACACTGGATTGAGCGCGTAGGCTTGGACTATGTCAAACAATGTGTGGTGGAAGATACCGAGGGTCGAAAAGCCGCGTATGAACGCTTGCTCTACGCCTTACAAGGCGCGAAAGACCCGTGGAAAGAACGCGCGCAAAAACGCGAACAGTTCAAAGAATACGAAACCATTCAACTATAAAACTCTTGGAGAAAAAATGTCTTGGCAACAAGTTTGTCCGCTAGCAGATATTCCAAAGCTTGGCGCACGTGTGGTGCGTACCAACGACAAGGAAATAGGCGTGTTCCGCACCGAGGATGACCGTGTGTTTGCGCTGAATAATGCTTGTCCGCACAAAGGCGGTCCATTGTCGCAAGGCATTGTTTATGGCGATAAAGTCGCTTGTCCGCTGCACCAATGGAAAGTCAGCCTGGAGACAGGCAAGGCCGAAGAACCGGATGTGGGCGAAACCGCGTGCTATCAGGTAAAAGTAGAAAACGGTAATGTATTTCTGGAAGTATAAAACTAACCGCCGATATACGCCGGTACCTACCGATAAAAGACAAGACTATCTGCGTTCGTCTGCGTTCATATGCGGCTAAATTATGGTTAAGCAGACTAAATCTACTTGTCCTTACTGTGGCGTCGGCTGCGGTGTCATCATTGAGTCCGAACAGGATGGGATTGTCAGCGTAAAAGGCGACCCGGATCATCCGGCCAATTTCGGGCGTTTGTGTACCAAAGGCTCTACACTGCACCTGACGGCCACGCCCGAGCATCGTGTTTTGTACCCTGAGTTGCGTTTAAGCCGTGAGTCAGCCAGAAAACGCGTGGAATGGGGCGTCGCGCTGGATTACCTGGCAGGTAAATTTATCAGGATTGTCGAGCAGCATGGCCCGGATGCAGTGGCTTTTTATATCTCCGGCCAGTTGCTGACCGAAGATTATTATGTATTCAACAAGCTCGCCAAAGGATTGATAGGCACCAACAATATCGACACCAATTCGCGACTTTGCATGTCGAGCGCAGTGGCAGGCTATAAAGCCACCTTGGGAGCAGATGCGCCGCCCGCCTGCTACGAAGATATTGACTATACCCAATGTCTGTTTATTGCAGGCAGCAATACGGCGTTTGCACACCCGATTGTCTTCCGCCGTATCGAGGATGCCAAAGCCAAGAGCCCGGACATGAAAATCATCGTGGTAGACCCGCGCCGCACGGATACTGCGCAACTGGCGGATATACATTTGGCGATTCATCCCGGTACCGATGTGGCGTTGTTTAATGGCCTGCTGCATGTAATGCTGTGGGAGGGCTTGCTGGACAATGCGTACATACGTAAGCACACCACGGGTTTTGAAGCGCTGAAAGACACCGTGCGCGAATATACGCCCAAGATGGTGGCGGACATCTGCGGTGTGGATGAAAAAGATATTATCCAGGCTGCCAAATGGTTTGGCGTTGGGCCGACACTTTCCATGTATTGCCAGGGCCTGAACCAATCCATTCATGGCACGGAGAAGAATGCCGCCCTTATTAACCTGCACTTGGCTACCGGGCAGATCGGCAAGCTGGGCGCGGGGCCATTCTCACTTACCGGACAGCCCAACGCGATGGGCGGGCGCGAGGTGGGCGGCATGGCCAATTTGCTTTCCGCGCATCGCGATATGGCCAACCCGGAGCATCGCGCAGAGATCGCCAAACTATGGGGTGTGCCGGATATGCCTGCAACCCCCGGTAAAACGGCGGTGGAAATGTTCGACGCCGTGAAAAATGGCGAAATCAAGGCGATCTGGATCGCCTGCACCAATCCGGCGCAATCCATGCCGGACTTGAACAATGTGCTGGCCGCGCTTAAAAATGCCGAGCTGGTGGTGGTCCAGGATGCATTCAACAACACGGAAACCTGCCGCTATGCTGATGTGTTGCTGCCAGCCAGCACCTGGGGTGAGAAGGAGGGCACGGTCACCAATTCCGAACGGCGTATCACGCGCGTGCAGGCTGCCGTCAATCCGCCTGCCGAGGCGCGTCACGACTGGCGGATTATGGTGGATTTCGCACAGCGGCTGGAAAAACGCTTGGGTAGGGCAGGGCAATTGTTTCCTTATACAGACACTGAAAGCATTTTTAATGAACACCGCGAAACCACGCGTGGGCGCGATCTCGACATTACCGGTTTAAGTTACGACATTCTGGTGAACAAGGGGCCGCAACAATGGCCGTTCAAGGCGGGTGTTGGTAAAGGCGTATCCAGGCTTTATACGGACGGCATCTTTCCCAGGCCGGATGGCAAGGCGCAGTTTGCCAATGTAAGCTACAAGGGCACGGCCGATAAAACCGACGCGCGTCATCCCCTGCATTTGCTCACCGGCCGCCTGCGCGACCAGTGGCATGGCTTGAGCCGCACCGGACGCGTGGCACAGCTTTACAACCATGTTGAAGAGCCTGTGCTCTCGCTGCATGCCGATGACATGCAGCGCCGTCAGATCAAGGAAGGTGACATCGTCAAGGCCAGCAACAAGCGCGGTAGTCTGGTGATTCGCGTGGCGCAGTCCGAGGAAATGAAGCCTAGCGAGGCCTATATCCCGATGCATTGGGGAAGCCTGTCCATGCAAGGACTGGGCGTGAATGCCCTGATGCCGCCAGCATTCGACAAGACCTCAAAACAGCCCGAGTTGAAACATACGGCTGTCAGGATAGAAAAGCTGGAGCTGCCCTGGCAAATGACAGTGATGCGGATTTGCCAGAACCTGTCGTTGCTCGAGTCCATGCGGCAATTCTTGTCAGGATTCGATTACGCTACCTGTGGTTTGTATGGGCGCGGCAGCGGCATGGTTATCTTGCGCGTGGCGCACCACAGTGCGCCAGATCAGCAAATTATCGAAAAGCTGGACAACTTGCTGGGCATGGTGGAAGGGGCGCCAATGCTGAATTACGACGATGCCAGCCGGGGCATTAACAAGCGCATCCTAGTCGAGAATAGTCAGGTGACAGGCGTCAGGCTGATAGGCGAAACACTGGCGGCAGATTGGCTGAAAGAGGTCATGACCACCGGCAACTTTACCGATGAGCTGCGTCGCTGGGCGCTTGCGCCGTTAAGCGCGCCGCCAACTGGCCAGCGCGGACGCGGCAAGATCGTATGTAACTGTCTGGATGTCTCGGAAAACGAGATTGTAGATGCGTGCGAGGCGGGCGCAGACTTGCAAACACTACAGGCTAAGCTCAAATGCGGCACGCAGTGCGGCTCTTGCGTACCTGAGCTGAAACGGCTGGTTGCCTTGCATGGCAGAGTGCATCATTGACGATAAAAAAGGTGCCGCAAAAAACTGCGGCACCTAATGACAACAAGGTGATGCGATTGCTTACAGACGCTTGCGGTACATACCCATGCCGAACAGGCCAAGGGTGGTTAATAGTAACGGCATGGCGGCAGGCAATGGTACCGCATTGGGCTTAAAACTGACGCCTACAACGAAGTCGTCATAGTCGGCATCGCCTTTAGCAGAGTCATTGAACCCTAGCAGAAAGTCAAAGCTGCCAAGCGTTGTATTGTTATCATATCCGGCACCGGCTACTGCACCTGCATCCGGACTGCTGATAAACTCCTTGAGCACCACATAGCCTAGTACCGCAGCGGCGTTATCGCCGTTGTTGAACTGGCCAAAAGTGCCCGATGGCTTGGAGCTGAAGAAACTGAAGTCTATCAGCCCAGCTCCGTCAATTGCCGCGGAAATGCTGCTGCCTACGACTCCTTCGGTCAAAGTTTGCACGATACCATTGACTGTCAGAGACAGATTATTCAGGAAGCCACTTTCCTGCCCAAGGAAGGTAAAGGTAAGTGTACCACTACCGCTTCCGGTGGTAGACAAAGAACCAAACTGGCCAATGTTCCTGGCACCAGTAGTGTTTGGTGAAATGCCATATTTGTTGAAGCTGAAATTACTGCCTAACGCATCAAACTGCAGTGTGTTGGCGCTCGCAACCATGGGCAAAAACGCGAGCAAAGGAATGATTTTTTCATATAACAATCCTTATTGTTGATTTTCCCTTGTTATAGAAAATTATATTGTTATGTACCTATATTACCTTGCAAAGAAGGTGCAAATCAAGCGAAGAATTGTTACACAATTGTAACTATCCTATTGATTTACTTATATATCTTGTAGCAGAGAAGTATGCAGAGAATAATCCGATTGCCGCAGCTATCAGACAGATCGTGATAGCGATGTATAAATCCGGGTAGTTTAGGAAGAAATCGCTTTGGTAAGCAGCAGCCAGCGGGGCGATAGAGCGGTTGAAGATATACACAATCAGTACCGAAATCGCAATGGACAATAACCCGCCCAGCAAGCCATACAGCCAGCCCAGATAGAGGAAAGGGCGACGGGTAAAGGCCGCGGTAGCGCCAATCAGCTGACTCAGCTCGATTTCGTCGCGTTGGCTCATAATCTGCATGCGGACAGTGTTGCTGATGACGGTAATCAGCAGGAGCCCAAATAATCCTGCCACCAGCCAGAGAATACGCTTAGCTAGCAGTACCAGACTGTTTATCCGGTTGAGCCAGTCGGTATCCAGCACCACTTCCTGTACGCCATCCAGATTTCCCAGTTGTGTTTTTAATTGGCCCAGCTTTACTGTATCCAGACTATCAGGCTCAATCTGGAACGCGTCTGGAAGCGGATTATGCTGTAGTGATTCAATCAATGTCGCGTCGGAGAAACTGCTTTCCAACTGTTCCAAAGCCTGTTCTTTTGAAACAAACTTGACCGATCGGACGGCGGGGTGCGTCTCCAGCTTGTGGCGGATGCCGCTGATAGTTTCTTCTGCCAGATCTGCGCGCAAGAATACGCTGATCTGGGCTTCCTGGTGCGCTTTTCCGGTCAGGTCGCTCAGGTTCTGGATAAGCACATAGCCTAAAACAGGCAAGGTAAGCGTGATGCCAATCACCAGGCTGATCAGCAGGGTATGCGAAAAATCCTGGCTGCAGCGGTGCAATACCTGCTTAAATACTTGCAGATGCTGAGCCAGCCACGCGCTCATATTTTTACCTCGGTATCTATCAGGCGCCCATGTCCAAGCTTCAGCACTTTATCCTGCGGCGAAACCTTGCCCAAGGCGTCGTGTGTAGCGACGATGACCGTCACGCCCACTTGCTGGAACGCGCCGAACAACTGCATGATGTCGGTTGCGTAGTCGCGGTCCAGATTGCCGGTGGGCTCATCGGCAATCAGAATGGAAGGCCGTGAAACGACCGCGCGGGCAATGGCCAGTCGCTGCTGTTCGCCACCTGACAAAGTGATGGGCATAGCTTTTTCTTTGCTCAGCAATCCTACCTTGTCCAGTGCGGCGCGAATACGCTTGCCGGCCTCGGCGCCGATAATGCCATTGATGGCCAGCGGCAAAGCGACATTGTGGTAGCAGTTACGGTCGAACAACAACTTGTGATCCTGAAACACCATGCCAATGTTGCGACGAACGAACGGCAGGCTGCTGCTTTTTAGCTTAGCGATGTTTTGCTGATTGATGATGACCGCGCCATTGGTGGGGCGCTCAATCGCTGCCATCAGCTTGAGCAAGGTACTCTTGCCTGCGCCGGAGTGTCCTGTCACGTACACCAGTTCGCCATCATTGATGCTGAATGACACGTTGGTCAGCGCCTCATGGCTGCCGGGATAGCGCTTGGTGACGTTGTCAAAAGTAATCATGCGTCAAATAATGCATCCACAAAGTCGCTGGCATCGAAAGGCCGTAAATCATCAATCGCTTCACCAATGCCGATGTAGCGTATCGGAATAGGCCGGGCCTCGGCGATTGCGGCAATCACGCCGCCTTTGGCGGTGCCATCCAGTTTGCTCAACACCAGGCCGGTCACGCCCAGCGCATCGTCAAACGCTTTCACCTGGTTGATGGCATTCTGGCCGGTGTTGGCATCCAACACCAGCAGAATCTCATGCGGCGCATCTGGCAATGCTTTGCCAATCACGCGCTGCACCTTTTTAATCTCGTCCATCAGATGCATCTGCGTCGGCAAACGTCCGGCAGTATCGGCAATGACGATATCGATTTTCTTGGCAACGGCGGAATTGACCGCGTCGAAAATCACGGCCGCAGGGTCGCCCCCTTCAGACGCGATGACATGCACATTGTTGCATTCCCCCCATACTTGCAGTTGCTCGCGCGCCGCAGCGCGGAAGGTATCGCCGGCCGCAATCAGCACGCTCTTGCCTTGTGCCTGGAAAAGCTTGGCCAGTTTGCCGATGGTGGTGGTCTTGCCGGCACCGTTCACGCCTGCCAGCATCATCACGAAAGGCGCATGAGTATCGGTTTCCAGCGGCTTTTCCAGCGGGCTCAGCACGGCTAGCATCTCGGCTTTCAGTGCGTTCTTCAGGGCGGCGGTGTCTTCCAGGTTCTCGCGTTTGACGCGCTTCTTCAGGTTATCCAGCAGCCTTTGTGTCGCAGCCACCCCAACGTCGGAAGTCAGCAGGATGGTTTCCAGTTCTTCGTAGGTGTCCGCATCGATCTTGCCGCCGCCAAACAGTCCGGCGAGCTGTCCGCCCAGCTGCTGGCGGGTCTTGGCCAGGCCTTGCTTCAGGCGTTCGGTAAAGCTGGGTTTTTGCGGTGCGCTATCCTCAAGCACTGGCGCGGCTTGCGGAGCAGGCATTTCTGACGCAATTTCGGCGGGCACGGCCTCGGGCTTCTGCGCAGGCGTCTCTGCGGGTTTCTTTTTAAAAAAATCGAACATCGTCATATACAATCGTGAATTAGCGTTATTTTAGTCGTATTCATCCCATATCGCTACGAACTAAATTAAAATCTCTCTTGTCTCTAATGCAAATCGTTCATTCGAGGAATAATGTGTTGAACAAGAAGATCGGATTATTAACGTATGTGTTTCTTTCCTTGCCTTTGGTTGCCTGGGCGGATATTCAGGAGTTTAAACTCGACAATGGCTTAAAGCTGGTAGTGCAGGAAGACCACCGCGCGCCAGTGGTGGTGTCGCAAGTCTGGTATCGCGCCGGTGCCTTGGATGAAGTCAATGGCAAGACCGGCGTTGCGCACGTGCTAGAACACATGATGTTCAAAGGCACCAAAAAAGTACCAGCCGGCCAGTTCTCCCGCATGATTGCGGCAGCAGGCGGCAAGGAGAACGCCTTTACCGGCATGGATTACACCTGCTATTTCCAGCAGCTGGAAAAATCCAGGCTGCCACTGGCGCTGGAGCTGGAAGCAGACCGCATGGCCAACCTGCAGATCACCGATGAAGAGTTTTCTAAAGAGATCAAGGTGGTGATGGAAGAACGCCGTTGGCGCACCGAGGATAAACCGCAATCCAAGGTCAACGAGCAGTTTCAGGCCATCGCGTTTCGTGCGCATCCATACGGCAGGCCGGTGGTGGGTCATATGAACGATCTGGAGAACATGACTGCGGAAGACGCGCGTGAGTGGTACCGCAACTGGTACACCCCCAACAATGCCACACTGGTGGTGGTGGGCGATGTCAGCGCGCAGGAAGTGCTGAAGCTGGCGAACAAACATTTCGGCTCTATCAAGCCGCGCGCTTTGCCCGCGCGCAAACCGCAGCGTGAGCCAGCGCAGCTTGGCGAGCGCCGTGCAGTAGTCAAGGCACCGGGCAGGTTACCCTATCTGGTGATGGGCTTTCATGCGCCAGCCCTGGAAGACAAGCCAACGACCCCAGAGGCCGAATGGGAACCTTATGCGCTGGATGTGCTGTCAGGCGTGCTTAGCGGCAACGACTCCGCGCGCCTGAACCAGAAACTGGTGCGCGAGAATGGCATCGCGGTGGATGTGGGCGCGGGTTATGACACTACCTCTCGTGGTCGGGAGTCCCTGTTCGAGCTGGTGGGCAGTCCTAGTGAAGGCAGGACAGTGGCCGAGCTGGAACAGGCAATCTGGGAACAGGTCGAGAAAATCAAGACAGAGGGCGCTACACAGCAGGAGTTGGATCGCGTCAAAGCGGCGGTGATTGCGGCCGATGTCTACAAGCGTGATTCGATGTTCTATCAGGGCATGCAGATTGGCCAGCTGGAGACGATGGGTTACGGCTGGCGTCTGCTGAAGGAATATCCGGAAAAACTCAAAGCCGTCACTTCCGAGCAGATTCAGGCCGTGGCCAAAAAATATCTGGTCAAGGACAATATGACCGTAGCGACGCTGGATCCACAACCGATCGACCCCAACGCCAAACCTGTCGGCAAGCCACACGTTCACTAATTCTAAAATGCAAATCTTGTCGTCATACGTTGTTGCGCAACACCTCGTGTACACTAAACGTACACGTCGGCATTACGCGCCTAGTCTGACTTAAAGCTTTGCATTTTTTAGCACATAAAGGTTTTAGCATGAAAACTTTGCAATTTTTGTTATTAGCTTTAAGTATGTTTGTTGCAACTGCTGCAAGCGCTGCCGTCAAAATCCAGCACTGGCAAACCGCGTCCGGCAGCAAGGTGTTCTTTGTCGAGAACCATGATCTGCCCATCATGGATATTTCCGTCAACTTCTCTGCGGGCAGCGCGCGCGACACCAAGGAGAAGGCTGGTTTGGCAGGCGTGACGCGTTACATGATGACGCTGGGTGCAGATGGCATGAACGAAGAGCAGATCACCAACGCTTTTGCGGACATCGGTGCCGTGCTGGGCGGTGAGCTGGATGCCGACCGTGCCGCCTTCAAGCTGCGCACGCTCACCAGCGAGCAGCAGAAGGCGCTGCAGACCTTCAACAAGATACTGCATAAGCCGGATTTCCCCGATGCCGTGCTGCAGCGCGAGAAGCAGCGCATCGTCGCCGGCCTGCAGGAAGCCGCTACCCAGCCTGAGAGCATCTCCAGCAAGGCGTTCATGCTTGCCCTGTATGGCAGCCACCCGTATAGCATTCAAGAAGACGGCGAGGTGGAAACCATTACCGCGCTCAAGCGCGAGGACATGCAAAGCTTCTACCAGCAATTCTACAGCGCCAAAAGCGCCGTCATTGCGCTGATTGGCGACATGACCGAACAGCAGGCGCGCGACATCACCGAGCAGATTTCTGCCGGCTTGCCGCAGACAGATGCAGTCGGCAAGCTGCCGGAAGTCACATTGCCATCCGCCGCTGTCGAGCAGAAGATAGCGCACCCGGCCAGCCAGGCGCACATCCTGCTAGGCTATCCCGGCATCAAGCGTGGCGATCCGGATTACTTTCCGCTCTATGTGGGCAACTACATCCTGGGCGGCGGCGGTTTCGTCTCTCGATTGACGGAAGAAGTGCGCGAGAAGCGCGGGCTGGTGTACAGCGTATACAGCTACTTCATGCCCATGGCGCAGCCCGGCCCGTTCCAGATTGGCCTGCAAACCAAGAAAGAGCAGGCGGAAGATGCGCTGAAAGTGGTCAACGAAACCTTGGGCAAGTTTTTAATAGATGGCGTGACAGAGAAAGAACTCAAAGCGGCTAAAGACAACATCACCGGCGGCTTTCCGCTGCGGCTGGATAGCAACAGCAAGATTCTGGATTACCTCAACGTCATCGGGTTTTACGGACTTTCCTACACCTATCTGGACGAGTTCAATAAAAACGTTTCCAAAGTTACCGCCGCACAGATCAAGGATGCATTCAATCGCCGCATCAAGCCGGAGAGCTTTGTGACCGTGGTAGTGGGTTCACAATCAATGACCGCGCAGTAAGCGGTTTTCAAAACCGCATTTCATTCATTGCATAAATCATCGGCCTGGAACCCGCATCCAGATTGGCTTGCAGAGCCTGTCCCCCGAATGGTTTTGTCGGGGAGCAGGTGTTTTAGTAATGAACGCGCGCGTATGTGTGAGTTTGAAGTGTAGGCCGGATAACGCTACGCTCATCTGCCGGATGAAACATCACATTCGGCGGAATGCGTTTCACTTTTGCGCCCTACGTAGGCTTGAATGATAAGTTAGCAATAAAGGCAGATTTTGCAAAGTAATGAGTACAAACAGCAATACCAATACCAAAGTATAGAATTAACTCTGCTAGGCCTGACCGTTTTGGCAAAAGCAATAGTAAACCTGGCGCTGCACCAATTAAAGTAGCCGTAAAATAGGATGCTTTGCCTTTAGACCATGCTAGTGCATACAGAGAGGCTCCCCAAACCAAGCTGGGTACAAAAGCGAAGATAAAAACAATGGCACTAGATGCAACGATATTTTGAATTGTTTCTAAAGTAATGCTGCGTTCCGTAAATATGGTAATTAAAGTGCTAACCAATAAACAACCCGCAATCAAACCAGCTAAAGTAGATAGTACTGTCTTTAATAAAATGTGCAGATATGGCTTCATTGCTACTGCTAACGCCCAAGGTAAGCGGCGCCGGAAGGAGCGCAGCGAGTGGAGGGCGCCGACAAGGCCCATAAAAATGGCGAAGCCATGGGCCTTGTTGGCGTCCGCTTGACCGACCAGTTAGGCGTCATCACTGGGCCAGACCCTCGACACACACGAGGCGGGCAGAGCTGCATTCGTCACGCACCGCTTTGAGCCCTTGGTACACGGGACCGTTGTAGAAGGACTCCCATGCTTGAACAGACGGGAACTCGATCAGCACGATACGGCGTGGAGACCAATCACCTTCGTGGACCTTGTGCGGACCGCCGCGGGCGAGGTAGCGGGCACCTGCGGACTCAATCGCAGGCTTGACTTCGCGGATGAAATCTTGGTACCGCTCAGGATTGCGGATATCGACGTCGAAGATGACAAAGGCAGACATGGAACCTCCGATGGTTAGTTGATGTGCTCAGGGTGAACGTCACGTTAGGTTTCGCTCTCGTGGTTATTCGTGATGCCATATGGCTTTGCATACGTTCATTTTCCTTTGCCGGTTCAGTCGGTGCGCTAATTGTGCCGCCTTAATGCGGTTTTAAATCGAAGAGCTTAAAGCGCGATGTCCGTATCAACGCTTTCAGTTATGCGGCATCGCCGCAGTGCGCTCTTCGCTTTATTACCATATTTTTGGCGTTTTATAAAAACACGCTTTTACTTCAAAATACTAGGTTGCTTTGACGCTTATCCGCCTTTTTCTTCGCCCGAAGAACTGCCCGAAACCTAACGTAAAGTAGACACCAAATAAAAACCTAAATTTTTATCAGGGCAGGTGTCTATATTGTTTTAAAAATGTAAATTCATATTAAATTCAGATAAATATAAAATTTTTATCACACCTAAATATTTACTATTTTAAATTGCAAATACACCTTCATAGCTTTAACTTTGATTGGCTAGCTATTAGAAAAACTGTTCAGGTTGAATTAAACGTTATCTTCGTCACGATGACAAGCGGTTTTAATGACATGGGCGGCGCAAATAGCCTGTTGGATGCGCGGCGCATACGGCTGTGTTAAAATTCATGGATGTCTGGAAACACCATTGGTACCTTATTCACGCTGACTTCGTTCGGCGAATCGCACGGCCCTGCTATCGGGGGCGTGGTGGATGGCTGCCCGCCGGGTTTGGAGCTGAGTGCGGCGGACTTGCAGATTGACCTGGACAGGCGCAAGCCCGGTACCTCCAAACATGTCACCCAGCGCAACGAGGCGGATGCGGTGGAGATCCTCTCCGGCGTGTTCGAGGGCAAGACGACCGGCGCGCCAATTGGCCTGCTGATTCGCAATACCGACCAGCGCAGTCAGGATTACAGCAAGATCATGAACACCTTCCGCCCCGGCCATGCGGATTACACCTATACGCAGAAATACGGCATCCGCGATTACCGCGGCGGTGGCCGCAGCAGCGCGCGGGAGACCGCAGTGCGCGTGGCGGCTGGTGCGATTGCCAAAAAGTGGCTGAAAGAAAAATACGGCGTGCAGATTCGCGGCTACATGAGCCAGCTGGGCGCTATGGAGATTCCTTTCCACAGTTGGGAGCATGTGAACGCCAACCCGTTCTTTGCGCCCAATGCGGATATTCTGCCCAGGCTGGATGCATACATGGAAGAGATTCGCGCCGCGCGAGATTCGATAGGCGCCAAGCTGACCGTAGTTGCCGAGAAGGTGCCGGTGGGCTTGGGCGAGCCGATTTTTGATAGGCTGGATGCTGAGATTGCCTATGCGATGATGAGTATCAACGCGGTGAAGGGCGTGGAGATTGGCGCAGGTTTTCAATCCGTCAGCCAGCGCGGCACCGAGCATTGCGATGAGCTGACCTCACAAGGCTTTGCAGGCAACAACGCGGGCGGCATTCTGGGTGGTATCTCCACCGGGCAGAATATAGTCGTCAACATCGCGTTGAAGCCGACTTCCAGCATCCCGCAGGAGCGCCGCAGCATTGATATGGACGGCAACGACACGATGATGCAGACCACCGGCCGCCACGACCCGTGTGTGGGCATTCGCGCGACGCCAATCGCAGAGGCGATGCTGGCGCTGGTATTGATGGACCATGCCTTGCGCCACCGCGCACAGAATGCGGATGTGACTTGCAGCACGCCGAAAATCGCCTAGCGTTTGACGTATGTCATTCCATGTAAATATGGTCTGGCACATAATATAAACTTTGATTCAGTGAAAGGGCAGTTATGAATGTAGAGCATCACGATTTGATCCATGAATTTCCAGAACATCGCGAAAAAATCCACGCACTGAAAATGGGGAATGCCCATTTTGCCAAATTGTTCGACGAGTACCATGTCGTGACCAAAGAAGTGGAGAATATGGAAGGCAACAATGTGCCGGTTTCCGATGAGTCATTTGGTGGTGCCAAGAAAAAGCGCGCGTTGCTGAAAGACCAGCTTTACGCGATGCTGACGGCCTAATATGGCAAACGACAAAAGAATCGGCGCATGCCGATTTTTTTGTCTGTAAAAATCGGTATAGTGTCACACCATGCATCACCACCATCTTCATTTCCGCATCTCCCGCTTCTATTTCATCTACTATTTCTTTGTAGGCGCGTTTGTCCCGTATTGGGGCTTGTATCTGCAGTCGGAGAACTTAAGCGCGGCGGATATCGGTATCCTGATGTCGCTGTTCCAGATCAGCCGCATCTTTGCGCCCAATTTCTGGGGCTGGCTGGCAGACCATACCGAGCGGCGTACTGTGTGGATAAAACTGAACACCTTGCTGGGGCTGCTGGGGTTCGTGGCGGTGTTCTGGGCGCACGGTTTTTGGGGCTTGTTCTTCGTGATGGCAGCGTTGAGCCTGTTCACCAGCTCTACGCTGCCGCTGTCAGAATCGCTGACGCTGGCGCATCTGGCCACCACGAACGGGCATTACAGCCGCATCCGCATGTGGGGTTCGCTGGGCTTTATCGTAGCCGCTGTGATGTTGGGTTTCCTGATAGATGGTTATGGCATCAAGAGCCTGCTGTGGTTCGTGCTGGCAGTTCAGCTATGTCTATACGTGCTGACGCATACCTTGCCGGAGGCGAAAGTCGAGCCGCACCATACGGATCATTTCTCGGTGTGGAAGATCATCCGTAACCCTGCGGTGATGGCGCTGCTGATTGGCTGCGCCATGATGGTGAGCGCGCATGGGGTGCTGTATAACTTTTATTCCATCTACTTGGTGGAGCATGGCTACAGCAAAGGCATGATAGGCTTGCTGTGGGCGGTGGGGGTGATTTGCGAGATTGGCATGTTCATGCTGATGCCAAGAATCATGCGCCGCTTGAGTTTAAAGACGATTTTGCTGGTCAGTTTGGCATTGGCTGTCCTCCGGTTCAGCATGATAGGCGTTGCTGTAGATAATCTGGCACTGTTATTGTTAGCGCAGAGCCTGCATGCGGCGACGTTCGGCAGTTTTCATGCAGCGTCAGTGGAAGTGGTGACGCAATTCTTCAACGGGCGCCATCAGGCCAAAGGTCAGGCGATATACAACAGTGTAGCTTATGGCGTCGGCGGTACGATTGGCGGTATCGTGGGTGGCTACGCGCTGCAGTACTGGGGCGGGCAGAACACGTTCTTGCTGGCGGCGGCGTTTCCTCTGATGGGGTTTGTCGTGATAGGATTGGGGTTGAGGCTGGCACAGACGCATGCGCGTGCCGGCATGTTTAGCTAATTGACGAGGTATAGGAATGGCAAAAAAGTTACTATGGCTATTGGTACTGTTTGCAGCATCAGCATATGCGGATACCCGGGTGAATGTGGTGGGTTTGTTCAGCGACAAGGCGCTACTGATGATCAATGGCACGGGGCCGCATAGTATACGCGCTGGACAGACTATCAACGGCGTCAAGCTGATCTCGGCGGATAGCAACTCGGCCACCCTGCAGATTGAGGGCAAGCGTCAGGTGCTAAAAATGGGGCAGGCTGCAGTAGCGGCGGCTTCCAATACCAGCGAAGTTAATGCGCCGGTCAACTTGTATGCCGATAGTCGCGGCCATTTCTTTGGCAATCTGCAGATAAATGGGGCCACCCTCAAATATGTGGTGGATACAGGCGCTACGACAGTTGCTCTGAACAGCGGTGATGCCAAATATGCCAAGATTGATTATGAAAAAGGTGAAAAAGTGCCGGTATCTACGGCAAACGGCATAGTTACGGCTTATTTGGTTAAATTGAATACGCTCAAAATTGGCACCATTATACTGAATAATGTGGAAGCAACCATTAACGAGGGCGGTTCGCCTAGCGAGGTGTTGCTGGGCATGTCGGCACTGAACCGGCTGGACATGAAGCGCGAGAACAATGTGATGACGCTAACCAAAAAGTACTAAAGTCAAAAGCGGGATGTAAAAAACGGGCGATTGCCCGTTTTTTTTGCTATTTAATGCGCTTGTCGCGCTCGATTAAGGCATAGGCACTATGGTTGTGAATGGATTCAAAGTTCTCTGACTCAACAATGTATTTATCAATGCGTTTCTCGGCATTCAGCTGTGCCGCCACATCGCGCACCATGTCTTCCACGAATTTCGGGTTATCGTAGGCGCGTTCGGTGACATACTTTTCGTCCGGGCGTTTCAGCAGGCCGAACAACTCGCAAGAAGCTTGTTTTTCTACCAGGTTGATGATGTCTTCGATCCAGATGAAGTCATTGATAAGGGCGGTTACCGTGACATGGCTGCGCTGGTTGTGCGCGCCATAATCGGAGATTTTTTTGGAGCACGGGCACAGGCTGGTCACCGGCACCAGTACTTTTATGGTGATCGAGAACTTGCTGCTCTTGATTTCGCCGATAAACGTCACATCGTAATCCAGCAGGCTTTTAACGTTGGAGATTGGTGCGGATTTGTTGATGAAGTATGGGAAGCGCATCTCGACATAGCCGGATTCAGCTTCCAGCCGTTCTACCATGGTACGCAAGATGCTCTCGAACGATTCGATGGAAATGGCTTTTTCGTTGACGTTTAGGATCTCCACAAAGCGCGACATGTGGGTGCCTTTGAAGTTGTGCGGTAAATGCACATACATATCGAACACCGCGACGGTGCTTTGTTCTCCGCCCGACTTGTCTTTAACGACAACCGGGTGGCGGATGGATTTGATGCCTACCTTGTTGATGTCCAGGTGGCGTGCGTCAGGGGTGTTTTGTACGTCTTCGATTTGCATTTTGGCAGTGTCAGGCAAGTTGGTCAGGTTCATCATGGTCGTCCCCAATATGCGCACTTCAATAGTGCTTCAAGTGTACCTTGAACTAGAGACTAAGACAAAGGGTTAAGTTCAATGAGGGTGTAAATAATTTTGTGTAAACGTCATTTTGCAGGAAACTGCACTTTTAAGAAAGGTCTTATAAATGACGACACCACAAACCAAAGCATTAAAAGCATTACCTAACGACTTAATCGACGAATT
>Ga0233425_10003488_pt1 | contig 28386 bp, 26 predicted proteins | sample Watercolumn_Towu_2_FD_181712 | JGI IMG/M metagenome (GOLD analysis project Ga0233425, IMG submission 181712) | Freshwater microbial communities from Lake Towuti, South Sulawesi, Indonesia - Watercolumn_Towuti2014_140_MG | ecosystem: Environmental > Aquatic > Freshwater > Lake | place...
CCTCTCGGCGTCGTCGTACTTCATGAAGTCGCCGCCGGTGCAGTACACCGACGAGCAGGCCAAGCAGGCCGTCGAGGACTTCATCGCCGGCACCGTCGAGCGCTGACGCCCGACCGCACTACCTGATCCACCCAGCACGGCATCGGAGGCCGGGCCCCGCGAGGGCCCGGCCTCCTGCCGTGTCCGGAGGACGTCGGCCCCGAGGGCCCCTGTTAGCGTCCCCGCATGGCTGGCCGCACCGGGACCGACGGCGTCGGGCTCCGCGCGATCCTGGGGGTCCGCGGGTTCCGGCTGATCGTCGGCGCGCGCCTGGCCGGCCAGCTCGGCGACGGCCTGGTGCAGGCCTCGCTCGCGACCTTCGTGCTGTTCTCCCCGGAGCGGCAGCCGACCGCCGGCGCGGTGGCGCTGGCCTTCGCGATCCTGCTGCTGCCCTACTCGCTCATCGGACCGTTCGCGGGCGTGTTCCTCGACCGCTGGCGGCGCCGATCGGTGCTCGTCTACGCCAACCTCGTGCGCGCCGTCCTCGTCGTCGGGCTCGGCGTCGTCGTGGCGTCGGGCCGCGACGACTGGCTGCTCGCCCTCTGGGTCCTGGTGACCCTCGGCGTCAACCGCTTCATCCTGGCCGCGCTCTCCGCGGGCCTGCCCCACGTCGTGGCCGACCGCTATCTCGTCACCGGCAACGCCATCGCCCCGACCGCGGGCACGATCGCGTCGGTCCTCGGCGGGGTGCTCGGCGTCGCGATCCGCGGAGCCGTCGGCGGTGGCGACGGCGGGTCGGTGGTGGTGCTCGCCTGCGCGGCCGGGGCCTACGTGCTGGCCTCCGGCGTGGCGCAGCGGCTGCGCCGCGACCAGCTCGGCCCCGACGAGGGGACGCCGGTCGAGAGCGCCGCCGACGTCGTGCGCGGTCTCATCACAGGCGCGCGCCATCTCGCCGAGCGCCGGCCCGCCGCGCGCGCGATCGGGCTCGTGATGGTCCACCGCGTCATGTTCGGCGTCGCGACCTGCCTCGCGGTGCTGCAGTGCCGCGGCCTGCTCTTCCCCGACGACACCGAGAAGGCGATCGGCGCGCTCACGCTCACGATCGGGGCCGCCGGGGCCGGCGCGTTCGTCGGCGCGGTCACCACGCCGAAGGCGTCGAAGGCGATCGGCATCGTGGTGTGGCAGGCCGTGATGCTCGTGCTCGGCGGCGTCATGGGGGCGATCGGGTCAGCCCTGGGCTCGCTGCCTGGCCTGCTGCTGGCCGGCTTCTTCATCGGCCTCGGCGGCCAGGCCGTCAAGGTCGCCTCCGACACGATCGTGCAGGAGGACGTCGACGACGCCGCGCGCGGCCGCGTGTTCTCCCTGTACGACGTCGCCGTCAACGTCGCGATCGTCGCGGGCCTCACCGCGGCGGCGTTCACCGCCCCGATCACCGGCCAGTCGGTCTTCGTGTCGGCGTGGCTCGCGGCCCTGGCCGTCGTCGGCGCCTGGTGGGCGCTCTCGCGCGAGCGCCGCGACCCCGCCCAGCGCTGGGCCGCCGACCCCTCCGCCCTCCCGGACTGACCGGCCGCGGGCCCTCCCGGGGCGCCGGGACGAGGTCACGGCTCGGCGTCGTCCTGGGGAGGTGAGGGAGCCCGGCCCCCCGGACCCCTAGGCTCTCGGCGTCGCACGAGGAGGGGGTTCGCTGTGTCGGACCAGGACGTCAACGAGCTGAAGGCCCGCATCGCGGAGCTGGAGGCGACCAACGAGCAGCTGGTGCACAAGCGCCGCTTCGACGGGCGCAGCTTCGGCGCCTGGGTCGTCCTGATCGTGGCAGCGCTGCTGCTGCCGCTGGCGCTCACCGCGTTCTGGGCGCAGCGCACGATCACCGACACCGAGCGCTACGTCGCCACCGTGGCGCCCCTGGCGCAGGACCCCACGATCAAGGAGGCCGTGGGGACCAAGGTCAGCACGGTCCTCATCGACCAGCTCGACGCGCAGCAGCGCATCCAGGAGCTGCTCGTCGACTACCCGAAGCTCTCGGCTCTGTCGGTGCCGATCGCGTCCGGCGTCAACAGCCTCGTGCAGCGCACGGTCACCGAGGTGCTCGACAGCGACCAGTTCGCCAACGTCTGGGTCACCATCAACCGCCAGGCGCAGCAGGCGATCGTCAACGCCCTCGAGGGCAAGACCGACGGCGCGGTCACCGTGACCAACGGCCAGGTCGTCCTCGACACCGGCGAGCTCATCACGCTGGTGAAGCAGGCGCTGGTCGACCGGGGCCTGAGCTTCGCCGCCAACATCCCCGTGCCGCCGGCAGCCGACCGCCAGATCGTGCTGCTGCAGTCGCAGGAGCTCGAGCGCGCGCAGTTCTTCTACCAGCTCGGCCAGCCGGTCGCGCAGTGGCTGATCTACGTCGTCCTGCTCATGTTCGTCGGCGCGATCCTGCTGTCGCGCAACCGTCCGAAGATGACCATCGCCGTCGGCGTGGCGATCATCCTCGGGATGCTGGTGATCCGGCTCGGGATGGTGTGGGGCCAGAGCGAGGTGTCGCTGAGCCTCCAGAACACGCCGTTCGCGCTGGCCGAGAAGGCCTTCTTCGTGATCCTCACGTCGTTCCTGCTCGACGCCGTCCGCGCGGGCTTCGTGCTCGGCCTGATCCTGGTGATCATCGGCTGGTTCCTCAGCAAGGGCGCCGCGGCCACCGCCGTGCGCAGCGCGCTGTCGGGCGGCCTCGGCGGGGCGGGCGGCCGCGCCGCCCACGGCCCGCTGGCGCCGATCGGCCGGTTCTTCGCCAAGAGCGCCGGCGTGTGGCGGGTGCTCATCATCGGCATCGCCGTCGCCGTGGTGCTGACCTCCGACCAGGTCACCGGCTCGCTGCTCATCTGGACGACGGTCGTCGCCGTGCTGGCCCTCGTGGTGCTCGAGTTCTTCGTGGCCACGGGCCGAGCGGCGGAGGCTGCCGAGGCGGAGGGCGTCGAGGCGCCGGAGAGCGCCGCGGCCGCCGAGGTCGGCGCCGGCTGAGCCGTGGCGGGGACAGGTTCTCCGCCGTCCGGGGCCGGGGCGCACGCCTCGGCCCGGGACCGGCTGGCGCCGCTGGTCGAGCGCGTCGACCGGTCGGTGCTGGGCCGGCTGTGGGCGCGGCTGCTCGAGATGGAGTTCGTCGAGCGGTCGATCGCCCTGGCCGCCAAGGCGTTCGTCTCGCTGCTGCCGCTCCTGCTGGTCGTCGCGGCGTTCATGCCGCCGCGGCTGCAGCGCGGGATCCTCGACGAGCTCGCAGAGCGGCTGGGCCTGTCCGGCGAGAGCCTCGAGTACATCTCCGGGGCGTTCGCCTCGGCCGATGCGATCAAGGCCTCGACGAGCGTGTTCGGCCTCATCCTCACTGTGCTGTTCGCGGTCTCCTTCACCACGGCCGTGCAGCGGGTCTACCTGCGGGCCTGGCGGCGTCCGGCGTCCGGCGCCATCCAGGACAAGCGCCGCGCACTGACCTGGCTGGCGGGCACCTGCGTCTTCCTCGCCTCGGTCGGCTCGATCGGCCGGCTGCTCGTCGGGCCGGCGTCGGTGCTCTCCTGGCTGGTCGGCGTCGCCGGCGCGGTGTGCCTGTGGTGGTGGTCGGCGCACACGTTCCTGCGCGGCCACGTGCGCTGGCGGCCACTTCTGCCGACCGCCCTGGTCACCGGGCTCGGTGCCTCCATCTACGCCGGGGCGGCGCGGATCTGGATGCCGCGCGTGCTCGAGGGCAACGTCGAGCAGTTCGGCTTCGTCGGCGTCGGGATGTCGTTCGTGACGTGGTTCGTCGTGTTCGGCTTCCTGCTCGTCGGCGCCGCGGCCCTGGGCCCGGTGCTCTGCGACGGCGACGGTGCGCTGGCCCGGTGGCTGCGGCGCGACGGCGTCCTCGCCGAGGGCGCGCCCGCTGCGCTGCCGGGCCCCGACCGGCTGCCCAGCCTGCGCGACTACCTCCGCCGCGGCGGCAACGCCGACACCGACGACATCTGACCCGCGCCGCCGGCGATCTGCCCCCGGACTGGTTGCTTCTTCACGACCTTCGGTCGTGGGAAGCGACCGTATCGGGGGCACATCGCCAGCCCCTTAGCCGCGGGCGGACCACCAGGCGCGGAGGGCGGCCTCGGCGTCGGCCTCGGCCATGGGGCCCTGGTCGAGGCGCAGCTCGAGCAGGAAGCGGTAGGCCTCGCCCACCTCGCGGCCCGGCGGGATGCCGAGGATCTCCATGATCCGGTTGCCGTCGAGGGCCGGCCGGATCGAGGCGAGCTCCTCCTCCTCGGAGAGGCGGGCGATGCGCTCCTCGAGCTCGTCGTAGGTGCGGGCGAGGCGCTCGGCCTTGCGCTTGTTGCGCGTCGTGCAGTCGGCGCGGGTCAGCTTGTGCAGGCGCACCAGCTGGTCGCCGGCGTCTCGGACGTAGCGGCGGACGGCGGAGTCGGTCCACTCGCCGTCGCCGTAGCCGTGGAACCGCAGGTGCAGCGCGACGAGGTCGCACACCTCGTCGGTGGTCTCGGTGGAGAACCGCAGGGTCTGCATGCGCTTGCGGGTGATGCGCGCGCCGACCACCTCGTGGTGGTGGAACGACACGCGGCCGTCGTCCTCGAAGCGGCGGGTGCGGGGCTTGCCGACGTCGTGCATGAGCGCGGCGAAGCGCAGCACGAAGTCGGGCCCGGTCACGGGCTCGTGGGAGGTCTCGAGGTCGATCGCCTGCTCGAGCACGGTGAGGGTGTGCTCGTAGACGTCCTTGTGGCGGTGGTGCTCGTCGACCTCGAGGGCGAGGGCCGGCAGCTCGGGCAGCACCAGCTCGGCGAGGCCGGTCGACACCATGAGGGTGAGCCCGGCACGGGGGTGGTCGCCGAGGATGAGCTTCACCAGCTCGTCGCGCACGCGCTCGGCCGACACGATGGCCAGCCGCCCGTACATCGCCTCCATCGCCGCGACCACCTCGGGCGCGACGTCGAAGCCGAGCGTCGAGGCGAACCGGGCCGCGCGCATCATCCGCAGCGGGTCGTCGCTGAACGACTCCTCCGGGGTGCCCGGCGTCCGGAGCACGCGGCGGCCGAGGTCGCCGACGCCGTCGTGGAGGTCGACCAGCTCCCAGGAGGGGAGCCGCACGGCCAGGGCGTTGACGGTGAAGTCGCGGCGGACGAGGTCGTCGGCCAGCGAGTCGCCGTAGGTCACCTCGGGCTTGCGGGAGGTGCGGTCGTACGCCTCCGCCCGATAGGTGGTGATCTCCAGCTTGTGGTCGCCCTTGCGCACCCCGACCGTGCCGAAGGCGATGCCGACGTCCCAGGTGGCGTCGGCCCACCCCGCGACCACCTCGAGGACGCGCTCGGGCCGGGCGTCGGTGGTGAGGTCGAGGTCGTCGACGACGCGGCCGAGGAAGGCGTCGCGCACCGGGCCGCCGACGAGGGCCAGCTCGTGCCCAGCGCCGGCGAACAGGGTGCCGAGCTCCTCGACCACCGCGGCGCGCTCGCGGAGCAGCGCCAGGGCGGCCCGCTCGTCGAGCACGACGGCACCCGTCGCCGCGGCGGCGGGTGAGGTTCGCGACTCGGGGGGCACGACGGCACAGCCTAGGCGAGGCCGCGACGCGGTTATCGTTGCCCGTATGTCCGGCTCCCCCCGTCCCGCGCCCCCCGCGGGCGGACGGCCGAGCCAGCCCGCCCGCCGCCTGACCCGCGTCGACGAGGTCTCCGCGGGCGGTCTCGTGGTCGACCGCAGCGGCGCCGAGCCCCGCGCGGCGCTCATCGCCCGCCACGACCGCCGCGGCCGGCTGGTGTGGTCGCTGCCCAAGGGCCACGTCGAGGCCGGCGAGACCCCGGAGGACGCCGCCGTCCGCGAGGTGGAGGAGGAGACCGGCATCCGCGGCAGCGTGCTGGCCCCCCTCGGCGTCATCGACTTCTGGTTCGTGGCCGAGCAGCGACGCGTGCACAAGACCGTCCACCACTACCTGCTCGAGGCGCTCGGCGGCGAGCTCTCCGACGAGGACATCGAGGTCGTCGAGGTGGCCTGGGTGCCGCTCGACCAGGTGCCCGCGCAGCTCGCCTACGCCGACGAGCGGCGCCTGCTCGAGAAGGTCGACGGGCTGCTCGCCGACCACGACGCCGGCCTGCCCCGCCCGCGCGGCCCGCAGGACGACGCGGACAGCGCCGACCCCGCATGACCCGCCGGCCACCCCGCGCCGCGCTGCTGCTCGCCGCCGCGGCGGCCGTGCCGCTCGCCCTCTCGGCCGTGGCCGCCCCGGCCGTCGCCCGCACGCCGGCCGCCGCCCCGATGGCCGACGCCGCCGCGGCCGACCCCGTCGAGGTGCACCTCACCGAGCAGGTGCCGCTCGAGCCCAAGCCCGGCGACACGCTCACGATCACCGGGTACGTCGTCAACACCACCGACGTCGGCGCGCGCGACGTGACCGTGCGGCTGCGCCTGTCGCCGACCCCGGTGCGCAACCGGTCCGAGATCGCGGACATCCTCGCGGGCGACGCGGGCCGCGAGGGCGTCGCCGTCGACTCCACGCTCACCACGGTCTCCGACCGCCTCGCGCCGGGCGGGCGTGCCGCGTTCACCATCGCCGTGCCGCTCGACGACCTGCGGCTCACCCGCATCACGCCCGAGGTCCGCGTGCTCGCCGTCGAGTCGACGGCCGACGTCGACGACGACGGCCAGGGCCCCGTGCAGGCCGGGCTGGCCCGCACGTTCCTGCCCTGGTTCCCCGACCCCGCGCAGGTGCAGCCGGCCCGCGTCGTGATGCTGTACCCGCTGTCCACCGCGCCGGCCCGGCTCGCCGACGGCGTCTTCCTCGACGACGGGCTCGGCGACGAGGTCGGGCCCGCAGGCCGGATCACCCGGCTGCTCGACGCCGCCGAGCCCGGTTCGACCGGGATCAGCTGGGTGCTCGACCCCGCGCTGCTCGAGTCGCTCGAGGACATGGCCGACGGCTACCAGGTGCGCGGTGCGGGCGGCGAGCTCGTCGAGGGCACCCACGCCGCCGATGCGGCCGCGGCGCTGGAGCGGCTGCGGGCGCTGACCGGCTCGGCCGACGTGGTGTCGTCGGCGTACGGCTTCCCCGACGTCGTGGCGCTGCACCGCGCGGGCATGGACCTCGACATCGCGCTGGCCGGCAGCACCGGCGCCGACGTCGCGCAGCGCGTGCTCGACCGACCGGTGCCCGCCGGCCCCGCGTGGCCGGTCCGGGGGCTGTCCGACGACGGCACGCTCGACGCGCTGCGGGCCGCCGGCTCGCGCAGCGTCGTGCTGTCGGCGACGTCGCTGCCCCCGGCCGAGCAGCTCACCTATACGCCGAGCGGCTCCGTCGATCTCTCCACCGGCGTGTCGCCCCTGCGCGCGGTGCTCGCCGACCCGGCCGTCTCGCTGCTGGTCGCCGCGCCGCGGCGCGACCCTGCCGAGGGCCTGGCCGACGCCGTCGTCCGCCGCCAGACCTTGATCGCGAGCATCGCGATGACGACGCTCGAGCTCCCCTCGACGCCGCGCACGCTCGTGGTCGGGCCGGACACGTGGTGGGCCGCCGACGAGGAGGCCACGGCCGGGCTCGTCGCCACGCTCGACAGCCCGTGGTCGTCTGCGGAGCGGCTCTCCGACCTGCTCGCCGGCGAGCCGAGCGAGGTCGCCCGCACGCGCACCGACTACCCGGCCGCGGCCCAGGAGGCAGAGCTCTCCCAGGCCTACCTGCGGGGTGTGCGCAGCGCCCGCGAGCAGCTCGCCGACCTGCGGTCGGTGGCGCCCGAGACGACGCCCGCCGACGGCCAGACCCGCAGCGCCGGCTTCGAGGCCGCGCTCACCCGCGCCGAGTCGGGCGCCTGGCGCCGCGACCGCGCGCAGGGCCGGCAGCTGCTCGGCCTCACGGCCCGGGAGGTCGCCGCGGAGATCGACCAGGTGCGGATCCTGTCGCGCGCGCCGGTCACGCTGCCGGGCGAGACCGGCGTCATCCCGCTCACCGTGGCCAACGACCTCGACCGGCCGGCGAAGGTGGGGGTCTCCCTCACCGGCACGCCCTCGGTGCGGTTCCAGGCCGAGCCGATCGAGCCGGTCACCATCCAGCCCGGGCAGAAGCGCACGTTCGACGTGTCGGTCACCGTCGTGGGCGCCGGCCCGGTCACCGTCGAGGTGGCCCTGCTGACGCCGGAGGGCGACGTCTTCGGCCGGCCGGTGACCACCGAGGTGAGGTCGGCCGCTTACGCCCGCGCGGCGCAGGGCGTGGTGCTCGGACTGTTCGGCATCCTCGTCGTGCTGCTCGGCATCAACTTCGTGCGCCGCCGGCGCGCCCCGAAGCCGCAGCCCGAGGCGGCAGCCGCGAGCACCGCGGACGACCAGGGAGGCAGCGCGTGAGCGACGAGCAGCGCGACGCCGCCCGCAGCCGCCGGCGCGACGAGGAGAGGCCCGGCGACCCGGAGATCCTCGACGGCGCCGTCGACCCCGACGTCCTCGACGAGGCGGTCGACGACACCGTGGGGCTCGACGCGATCGACTCCTCGGGCGCCGGCCAGGCCGGGGCGGGCGCCAGCGTCATGCGCTCGAGCGTCCTCATGGGCACCGGCACCGTGCTCTCGCGCGTGGGCGGCGTGCTGCGCGGCATCGCGCTGGCCGCGGCGCTCGGCGCGGGCGTCGTCGCCGACATGTTCACCCTGGGCAACACGCTGCCCAACGTCGTCTACATCCTGCTGATCGGCGGCGCGCTCAACGCGGTGTTCATCCCGCAGCTCGTGCGCCACATGAAGGACGACGCCGACGGCGGCGACGGCTACGCCGACCGCCTCATCACTGTGGTCGGCGTCGCGCTGCTGACGGTGTCGGTGGTCGCGGTGCTCATCGCGCCGTGGCTCGTGGGCATCTACGCGACGCCGAAGTACACCCAGGAGCAGCTCGACCTCGCCGTGGCGTTCGCGCGGTTCTGCCTGCCGCAGATCTTCTTCTACGGCGTCTACGCGATGCTCGGCCAGGTCCTCAACAGCCGCGGGCGGTTCGGCGCCCCGATGTTCGCGCCCCTGGTCAACAACGCGATCGCCATCGCGGTGTTCGTGCTCTTCATCGTCGTCGCAGGGCCGGAGGCCGGCGCCGACGGGATGCTCGAGCCCGACCAGGTCGCGCTGCTCGGCATCGGCACGACCCTCGGCGTCGCGCTGCAGGCCCTGGTGCTCATCCCGGTGCTGCGCGGCGCCGGCTACCGCTACCGCCCGCGCTTCGACTGGAAGGGCGTGGGCCTGTCGACCGCCGGCAGCCTGGCGTTCTGGACGATCGGCCTGGTGCTGGTGAACCAGGTGGCGTACGCCGTCATCGTGCGGCTGGCCACCGGCGTCAACGCGGTGTCGTCGCAGACCGACCAGACCGCGGCGGGCCTCACGGTCTACACCAACGCCCACCTCATGTTCGTGCTGCCGCACTCGGTGATCACCGTGTCGATCGTCGCGGCGCTGCTGCCGCGGATGAGCTCGGCGGCCCACGACCGGCGGTTCCGCGACCTGTCGGCCGACATCGGCTCGGGCATGCGCTCCACGGCATCGCTCATCGTGCCGTCGTCGGTCGCGCTGATGATCCTGGGCACCCCCGCCGGCGTCGTGCTGTTCAACTACGGCCAGACCTCGACGGCGTCGGCCCAGGTGACCGGCACGCTCGCCTCGGTGTTCGCGCTCGGCCTGCTGCCGTTCTCGCTCTACTACGTGATCCTGCGCGGTTGGTACGCGCTGGAGTCCACGCGCACGGCGTTCTTCAGCGCGATCCTGCTCAACGGCCTGTGGCTCGCGGTCGCCGTGCCGCTGTTCGCGTGGATCACGAGCACCTCGAGCGGGCCGGCCGCGCTGGCCGCGCTCGCGTTCGGCTACGTCGCGTCGTACTGGCTCACCCTGCTCGTGGCGTGGTGGGTGCTGGCCCGCCGCATCGGCGGGCTGCAGACCGGCCGCACGCTGCGCACTGTCGGGCGGATCGTGCTGGCCGGCCTCGTCATGCTCGTCGTGATGGTCGCGCTGCGCTGGGGCTGGTCGCAGGTGCTGCCCGGCCAGTCCCGGATCAACGCGCTGCTCTCGATCGCGGTGATCGGCGGCGTCGGCGGGGTGGTCTACCTCGCCGCCGCGCGCGCCCTGCGCATCTCCGAGGTGACCGAGGTGCTGTCCCTCGTCCGCCGGCGCCTCCCCGGCCGGTAGACCGCCTGCCGCACGGCGCAGCGGGGCGGCGGGACCCGTCCTGACCTGCGACGACGCCGACGCCCCGACGGGCCATCGAGGGCCGCCGTCCCTGCGCCGGAGGGGTGAACCGGCTCGCGCCGAGCGCGCGCCCGGCTCAAGACCGGCTCTCGGAGTGCCGACGAGCGCACCGTGGCACACCCGAAGGCGGACACGAGCGACCCCGGGGCCGACCGGCGCAGCCGGCGCGGCGACGGCGGCGCTGTGCTGGTCAGCACCCTGGCCAAGGCCGTGCTGACGGTCGCCATCGTCGGGACGATCGGCTACGACGCCATCTCCATCGGCGCCACCCATCTGCAGACCGAGGACCACGCGCAGCAGGCGGCCGTCATGGCCCGCGACGCGCTCGTCACGAAGAAGACGCAGAAGGCGGCGTACGCGGCGGCCGTGGCCTACGCCAAGGAGTCCGGCGACACCCTCGAGAAGTTCGCGATCTCCAAGGACGGGAGCATCACGGTCGTGCTCAGCCGCAAGGCGCGCACGATCGCGGCGTCGCACGTCCCCCGGGTCAAGGACTACGTCACCTACACCGCCACGGCGGTCGTGGGCGACCCGCTGAAGCGCTGAGTGAGCCGGATGGACGCCCCCCGCCGCCCCGGCAGCAGCGCGGCCCGTCTGCGTCGCGCCGCCGGAGCCGTCACGGCTGCGGCCGCGCTCGTCGCGGGGATGCTGCTCCTGCCCGGCACGGCCGGCACCGCCAACGCCGACACCGACCTCGTGAAGGCCCGCGCCCAGGCGGCGCAGCTGCGCGAGCAGCTCGACGTCCTCGACGCGAAGGCCGAGGCCGCCGCCGAGGACTACGGCGACATCAACGCCCAGCTCGACTCGCTGGTGACGCGGATGCTCACGGCCGACTCCGAGATCGACGACGCCACGCGCGAGCAGCGCGAGGGCATCGGCCGCCAGGACGACGTCGTGCGGCAGATGTACATGTCCGGCGGGCCGACCGCGCTCTACGCCAGCGTGCTGTCCGGCGAGGACATCGGCGACGTGCTCGACCGCCTGGCCTCCGTCGAGTCGGTCGTGCGCGGCGACATCGTCGCCACCGACGCCGCGTCCGACCGCGTGCAGCAGGCATCGCAGACCCGCGCCGACATGGCCCTGCTCGTGGCGCAGCGCCGCGTGCTCGAGGACCGCCGCAAGGCCGTCGTCGACCGCGTCGTCGCGATCCGCCAGGAGGCCGCCCAGAAGCTCGCCGACGCCGACGCCCTGGTGCGCCGGCTCGTGCAGGAGGAGCAGGCGGCGGCGCAGCGCGCAGCCGAGGAGGCCGCCTGGGCGGCGGCCCAGGGCGAGGCGCCGTGGACCAGGGCGAGCGTGCCGGCCAACAGCTACAAGGCCGTCGACGCCGCGATCGCCGCCGCGTCGGCCGCCCCGGCCACGCCGTACGCGGTCGGCGCGCTCACCGACGCGCGCCAGTGGCTCGGCACCCCGTACTCCGCCGGCGGCGGAGGCCCCAACGGCCCCAGCACCGGGTGGTGCTCGTCGCTCGCGCCCGACGACGGACGCGACGACGGCGGCGACTGCCTCGCCGAGCGCACGGTCGGCTTCGACTGCTCGTCGTTCGTGCAGCGCATCTACAGCGCCGCGGGCCTGAACCTCCCGCGCACCTCGCGCCAGCAGTGGAAGATCGGCACCCACGTCCGGCTCGCCGACCTCCAGCCCGGCGACCTGCTGTTCTGGGCCTACAACACCTCGAACCCGTCGTCGATCCACCACGTGGCGATGTACCTCGGCGACGGGCTCATGGTGCACTCGCCCCACACCGGCGACCACGTGCGCGTCGCGACCGTCTACCTCAACGGCTACATCGGCGCCGTCCGCCCGTCCTGAGCGCCCCCGCGGCCCGCCCGAACGTCACAGAACGTGCACGACCACGCCGGATCCGCCGCCTGGAGACCGGCTCCGGGCCGGATGTTGCCTAGGCTCGGGCTGTGAGCGGGACACGGGCGGGGGGCCGCGGGAAGGCCCAGGGGCTGTACCCCGACCTCGTCGTGCTCGGCCGCTACCGCCTCGTCGACCGGGTCGCCGACAACGGTGGCACCTCCCTGTGGCGCGGCGTCGACGACCGCCTCCGCCGCCCCGTGGCGGTGCGGTTCATGCCGCTCGACACCGACCGGGCCCAGGAGCTGCGCGCGTCGGCCAGCGCGGCCTCGCACGTGACCGACCGTCGCGCGGTCCCCGTCCTCGACATCGACCAGGACCTCGTCACCGAGCGGCTGGTCATCGTGACCGAGTGGCTGCCCGGCACCGCGCTCGGCGACCTGCTCGCGTCGCGGCCCGACCCCATGCCCGCCCGCGAGGCCGGCACCGTGGCGCTCGAGGTGGCCCGGTTCCTCGCAGCGGCCGAGGCCGAAGGTGTGACCCACGGCCGGATCCGGCCCAACAGCGTGGTCGTGACCGACACCGGCGAGATCCGGGTGCGCGGCCTCGGCGTCGACAGCGTGCTCTACGGCGTCGAGCCGGGCGACGACCCCGTCGCGGCCGACCTCCACGGCGTCGGCGCGATCCTCTACGCCTGCCTCACCGGGCGCTGGCCCGCGGCCGACTCCGGCCTCGGCCTCATCGACGACGGCGACCCCGTCGCCGGGCCGGTGCTCACCGACGGCCTGCCGCCCGCGCCGCTCGTCGACCGCGGCCGGGTTCCGTGGCCGAGCCGGGTCGTGGCCGATGTGCCCCGCGAGCTCGACGAGGTCGTCGCCCGTTCGATGCTCACCACGTCGACGCCGAAGGGCCGCGGCCGCTACGCGTCGGTGGCCGACGTCGTGGCCGCGCTGCAGCCGGCGCCCGCGTCGGCCCCTGCCACCAAGGCCAGGACCGTGCGCAAGGGCTGGCCGCCGGTGGCCCGTGCGGCCGGCGTGGTGGTGGCGGTGCTCGCCGCCGTCGGGCTGTTCTGGCTCGGCGTCTCGATGGTGACCGGGCTCGGCAGCCCGCCGGTGACCACCGCGCGCACCGACTCCCCGAAGCCGTCGACGACGCCGGCCACCACGGTGAGCGGCACGCCCGTGGCGCCGGGCACGCGGGTCGTGCCGATCGTGTCGGTGAAGGACTTCGACCCGTTCGGCGACACCCGCGAGGAGAACCCGCGGCTCGCGCCGCTCGCCGTCGACGGCGACCCGCAGACCGCCTGGACCACCGTGGTCTACCGGCAGTCCGACCTGTCCGGGAAGCCGGGCGTGGGCCTCCTGCTCGACCTCGGCGCCCCGCGGCCTGTCTCGGCCGTCGACCTCCGCCTGCTCGGCAACGGCACCGACGTCGCGATCCTGGCCACCGACAACCCGGCCAAGGAGCCGTCGACGATGCGGTCGCTCGCCGAGGTGACCGGCACCGGCAACGCGATCGTGCTGCGCTGGCCGCGGCCGGTGACCACCCGCTACCTCATCGTCTGGCTCACGGCGATCCCGCCGCAGGGCACCCGCTACCAGGGCGGCGTGGCCGAGGTGAAGGTGCTCGGCTAGCTGCTCGGCCGGCTGCACGCCCGTCGCCGTCCGTCATCCCGCCGGTACGCACGGGTGATCAGGGGCGGGAAGCCCTTGCGGCGGCGGCGGCCGACCCGCCTACGCTGCCCGCATGGACGCCTCGACCGCCGTGCTCACAGGCCTCGGCCTGGCCGCGGCCGCGGGGCTCAACGCCTACGTGCCGCTGCTGGTGGTGGCGGTGCTCGGGCGCCTCGACGTCATCACGCTGCCCGCCCCCTACGACGCCCTCGAGTCGTACTGGGCCATCGGGATCCTGGTCGTGCTCCTCGCGATCGAGATGCTGGTGGACAAGGTGCCGGGCTTCGACACGGCCAACGACGTCGTGCAGACCGTGGTGCGCCCGCTGGCCGGCGCCGTGCTGTTCGCCGGCTCGATCGGGATGCTCACCGACGCCCCGCCGTGGATCGGCGTGATCGCCGGCGTCATCACCTCCGGCAGCGTCCACGTGTCCAAGGCCGCGGTGCGCCCGGCCATCACCGTCTCCACCGGCGGCGTCGGCAACCCCGTGGCCAGCGCGCTCGAGGACGTCCTGTCGCTGCTGCTCAGCCTGCTCGCGGTGCTCGTGCCGATCCTGGTGGTCGCGGTCATCCTCGTGATCGTGCTGCTCGTGTGGCGCTGGCGCCGCCGTCGCAACGAGCGGCGGGCCGCCCGGCTGGCCCGCGTCGAGGCGGCGCAGCCGCAGGCCGCCGCGGTGGAGTCGCCGCCGGCCCCCCGTGCCGCATCCCCGCCCGCACCGGCCGACGGTGTCCACGGTGTCGACCTCGCGGCGCGCCAGCAGCGGGTCGAGCCGGGCACCGAGCTCTGACGCCGTCGTCGTCAGCGCCGCCCAGGCAGCCCCGCCGGCACGTCCCCTGGTCACAGGAGGAGCAACGCCCGGCACGGCGGCTCCGCGCGCGGACGCGCACCCCCTAGGCTCACCGACGGCATGAGCGACGAGGGGACGACCAGCGCCGCGCCCGGGGTGGACGACGACCGGGCGCTGCTCGCTGCGCACGTGGCCGGCGACCCCGAGGCCTTCGGCGAGCTCGTCCGCCGCCACCGCGACCGCCTGTGGGCCGTGGCGCTGCGCACGACCGGCGACCCCGAGGAGGCGGCCGACGCCCTCCAGGACGCCCTGATCTCGGCCTTCCGCAACGCCGCGTCGTTCCGCGGCGAGGCAGCGGTGACCACGTGGCTGCACCGCGTCGTGGTCAACGCCTGCCTCGACCGGATGCGCCGCCGCAAGGCCCGCCCGTCGGTGCCCCTCCCCGACGAGGACCCGGACTCCGGCAGCCGCGCCGTCCCCGACCCCCGCGACGACCTCGACCGCCTCGAGCTGCGGATGGAGATCGACAAGGCGCTGCGCGCTCTCCCGGTCGACCAGCGGAGCGCCATCGTGCTCGTCGACGTCGAAGGGCTGTCCGTGGCCGAGGTCGCCGAGGTGCTCGGGGTGCCCGAGGGCACGGTCAAGAGCCGGTGCTCCCGCGGCCGGGCCCGGCTCGCGGTCATGCTGGCCGGGCTCCGGAGACCGGACGACGGGATCACCGACCAGCAGGACGGTGGGAACCGACCCGGCGGGGGCGGCGTCCCATCCACGACCAGCAGTACCGGCACCGGCGCCGACGACCCCTCGGTGCCCCGACAGTCCCCGGAGGTGACGCCGTGACCGACGGTCCCGACGACCTCCTGCGGCAGCTGCTCGCCGACGCGGGCGGCTCGCCCGACGACGCCGGCACGCCCGGTCCGGAGGCGACCCCGGACGACGACGTCTTCGTCCGCGGCCTGCTCGCCTCCCTGCGCGACGACGACCCGCCCATGCCCGACGACGTCGTGCGACGCCTCGACGCCGTCCTGGCCGAGGAGCGGCGCTCGGCGCCCAGTGCCGTCGCTGCTGCCGCCGGCCTCTCCGCCGTCCCGGACCTGCCGGACGACGCGGCGCACGAGGCCCCCGCCGCGCTGCCCGGCAACGTCACGGTGCTCCCCACCGGCGAGGCCCGCCGTCGCGGCCCGTCGACCAAGTCCTTCCGCTGGATCGGCGGCATCGCCGCCGCCGGCGCGGCCGTGGTCGGCCTGTCGGTGATCTCCGGCGGGCTCGGCGGCCTCGGCGGGGGCGGCACGACGTCCGACACCGCCGCCGGCGGCTCGCCGTACCAGAACTCGCTGATCCAGGACTCCAACACCGCCTACAGCAGCTCCCAGATCGAGCAGCAGGCCGAGACCCTGGTCGAGAAGGCCGTGAGCAAGGCCCCGCTCGAGACCGTCCCGCCGCAGACGCCCGCGACCGCGCCGTCCGCCGACCCCACGACCTCGCCCGAGACCACGATCGAGCCGACCGCCACGTCGGCCGTCACGGGCAGCCCGAGGGTGGAGGCGGCGGCGATCACGCCCGAGGCCCTCCCGGGCTGCATCGACCAGCTCACCGAGGGCCAGGGCGGCGAGCCGGTGCTGGTCGACCAGGGCACCTACAACGGCAAGGACGCAGCCCTCATCGTGCTGCCGTCCGACGACGGCGCCTACGACGTCTGGGTCGTGGCGGCCGGCTGCGACGGCGACACGGCCGAGATCCTCGACTTCCGCCGCGTCACGCGCTGACCTGCGCCTTCGCCGGTCTCCTGCCACCCGTGCCCGTGGGCCGGGGGCGCCGCGCCCGGCCCGGAATGCCCGGCGCCCTAGGATCGTTCGAGCAGGCACCTGCAGATCCGCAGGCGAGGGACGCCCCGCCCGGGCCCGATCGGCCCCGGGGGCGTACGGCACCGAGACGAAGGCCAGGGCAGAAGTGAGCGACGTCCGCAACGTGATCATCATCGGCTCGGGGCCGGCGGGCTACACCGCGGCCATCTACGCCGCTCGCGCCCAGCTCAACCCGCTCGTGTTCGAGGGCGCGGTCACCGCCGGCGGCGCGCTCATGAACACCACCGAGGTCGAGAACTTCCCCGGCTTCCCCGAGGGCATCCAGGGCCCGGCGCTCATGGAGAACCTGCGCGCCCAGGCCGAGCGCTTCGGCGCCGAGCTCAAGACGCAGGACGTCACCGCCGTCGACCTCACCGGCGCGATCAAGAGCGTCACCGCCGACGACGGCGCCGTCTACGAGGCGCACGCCGTCATCCTCGCGATGGGCTCCGGCTACCGCGAGCTCGGCGTCCCCGGCGAGAAGGAGCTCTCCGGCCACGGCGTCTCGTGGTGCGCGACCTGCGACGGGTTCTTCTTCCGCAACCAGAACATCGCGGTCGTCGGCGGCGGCGACTCCGCGCTCGAGGAGGCCACCTTCCTCACGCGCTTCGCCGAGAAGGTCACCCTCGTGCACCGCCGCGACTCGCTGCGCGCCAGCAAGATCATGCAGGAGCGCGCGTTCGCCAACCCCAAGATCGAGTTCGCGTGGAACTCCGCGGTCGAGGAGGTCGTCGGCGACGGCAAGCTCGCCGCGCTGCGCCTGCGCGACACCGAGACCGGCGACCTGCGCGACCTCGAGGTCACCGGCCTGTTCGTCGCCATCGGCCACGACCCGCGCTCGTCGCTGGTCAAGGGCCAGGTCCACCTCGACGAGGAGGGCTACGTCCTGGTCGAGGGCCGCAGCACCCGGACCAACCTCGAGGGCGTCTTCGCCTGCGGCGACCTCGTCGACCACACCTACCGCCAGGCCATCACCGCGGCCGGCTCCGGCTGCGCCGCGGCCCTCGACGCCGAGCGCTTCCTCGCCTCGATCGAGGCCGCGGAGGCCACGCACGACGCCGCCCAGGCCCTGGCCTGACGTCCGGCGGCCCCTCCGGGCCGCTCCCGCACCACCCGCCGACGAGTCCGCGCTCACGCAGCGTGATCCTGACGGGCCCCCGGGCCCGGCGGGCTCCCGCCGTCGTCTGCCTGACGTACGGTGGGGGCCGCACGAGCACACCGGCACGGCGGCACCAGAGGCACCAGAGACAGACCGACCCGGAAGGAGCCCCGCACATGGGCGCCAAGATCGTCACCGACGCGACCTTCACCGACGAGGTCCTGCTGTCGTCCAAGCCCGTGCTCGTGGACTTCTGGGCCGAGTGGTGCGGCCCGTGCAAGATGGTCTCGCCGATCCTCGAGGAGATCGCGGCCGAGAACGCCGACAAGATCACCATCGTCAAGTTCAACGTCGACGAGAACCCGCAGACCGCGGCGTCGGAGCGGATCATGTCGCTGCCGACCATGAACGTCTACCAGGGCGGCCGCGTCGTGAAGCAGATCGTGGGCGCCAAGCCCAAGGCGGCGCTGCTCAACGACCTCGCCGAGTTCCTGTAAGCCGACGATGACCCCTCCCGCGTCCCGGAAGGGGGACACGGGTCCTGCGGTCGCGGAGATCCGTGACCGCCTGAGCCGGCTCGGCCTGCTCCCCACGCAGGACTCCCCCGGCCCCCTCGACACCCGCTCCGGCGACGTCGTCTTCGACGACGCCGTCGACCGCGGCGTGCGCGCCTTCCAGCAGCTGCGCGGCCTCACGGTCGACGGCGTGGTGGGGCCGCAGACCTTCCGCCGGCTCGAGGAGGCGCGCTGGTCGCTCGGCGACCGCGTGCTCTCCTACAGCCCCGGCCACCTGGTCGCGGGCGACGACGTCGTCGCGCTGCAGCGCCGGCTGTCGAGCCTGGGCTTCCACCTCGGGCGCGTCGACGGCGTGTTCGGCGTCCTCACCGACGGCGCGCTGCGCGAGTTCCAGCGCAGCGTCGGCGTCGACGCCGACGGCACGTGCGGCCCCGAGACCTTCCGCGCCATGGCCCGCCTCGGGCGCACGATGTCCGGCGGCGGCGCGGCGAGCATCCTGCGCGAGCTGCAGGTGCTCGACAGCCTGTGCAGCGGCGTGGCCGACAAGGTCGTCGTCCTCGACCCCGGGCACGGCCAGGGCGAGGGCGCACAGCACGGCGAGCTCTCCGAGCAGGTCATCGCCGGCGATCTCGCCAGCCGCATCGAGGGCCGCCTCGCCGCGATCGGCGTCCAGGTGCTGCTCACCCGCGACCCCGACGGCTCGTCCGCGCCCGAGGAGTCCGAGCGCGCCGCGTTCGCCAACGAGACCGGCGCCGACCTCGTCGTCTCGCTGCACACCGACGCCGCGCCCTCCCCGCACCCGGCAGGTGTCGCCACCTACTTCTACGGCGACGTCGTGGCCGGGCACGGCTCCGCGCTCGGCGCCCGGATGGCCGAGATGGTGCAGGAGGAGATCTGCACCCGCACCGACCTCACCGACTGCCGCACCCACGCCAAGAGCTGGGACCTGCTGCGGATGACCAAGATGCCGGCCGTCCGCATCGAGTGCGGCTACCTCACCAGCCCGCACGACGCCCGGCGCCTGGCCGACCCCGGCTTCCGCGACGCCGTGGCCGAGGGCATCGCCGCAGCGGTCGTGCGCTTCTTCGCGCCGGTGCCGACCGAGGTCGACCTCACCGCTCCCGCGCGCACCTGATCCGCCGCCGCTACACCCGCGGCGAGCAGGGGCCCTGGCCCATCGCCGTCAGACCGCGCCGGTCGCCGGCGCCGAGCCTGGCGTTGTCGGGCGACAGCTCGGGGTACATCAGCTGCGACCGGTCCTTCACGTGGTCGAGGCCCACGACGTGCGCGAGCTCGTGGACGATCAGCGCGCGCACGGGCGCGTCGCCGCCGTCCTGGCGCAGCCGCCGCACGTCGGGTGCGTCGAGGCGCACCCAGCCGGTCACGTAGGTCTCGGAGTCGGCGGTCACGCGCCACTCGCTCCACACCTGGCTGTAGCCGAGGACGTCGCCGGTCAGGGCCCGGTCGGACGTCGCCGTCGACCAGCCGATGAGCACCGGCACCCAGCGGTCGCCGTACGTCTCCGGCTGGTAGCGGTCGCGGGAGTTACGGGTGGGCTCGTCGGTCTCGCCGTCGTAGACGAACCGCAGCTTCGTGGCCTGGGCGATCTCGGCGACGGCCTGGTCGACCAGGCGCCGCCCCCACGGCGGCATGCCGTCGGGGTTGAGCACCCAGTGGATCGGCCGGCACGGCGGCCACGTGACCGCGCGCGAGTTGTCGGCCGTGGTCTGCAGCGGCTTCCAGCCCTTCGCCTTCGTCGGGTCGAGGTCGGCGAGCGGCAGCCCGGCGGGCCGCGGACCCTCCTCCACCCCGCCCGGGGGCACGATCCGCTGCTCCTGCGGGTCGGGGGTGTACGGCGGGAAGCTCGACGCCGGCGATCCGGGCGCCGGTGATCCCGAGGCCTGCGGCGCCGGCGCCTCCGGGCTCGGTGCCGCGTTGGACGGCGTCGAGGACGGGCTGGGCTCGGCCGACTCGGGGGGCACGGGGGATGCGCTGGGCTCTGCCTGCTCCGACGGCTCGGCGTCGGGCTGGCCGGTCGAGCCGGGGTCGCCGGCGGGCGCCCCGGCCGCACCGGTGCGCACGACCGCGGGCACCTCGAGCGCGGCGCAGCCGGCGAGCAGCGCGCCCGCGCACGCGGCAGCGGCCACGAGCCGCGCAGTCCTCAGCATCCGACGTCCTCCCCCGCGCCGACGACGGTAGCGCCGTCGAGCTCACGGGTCAGCGCGACGGGCGAGGAGCCACCCGGATGCGGGGCGGCCGTCACACGTCCGGCTGGCACGGCCCGGAGCCGAGCGCCTTGAGCCCGGCGCGCTCGGCCCTGTTGAAGTCGGTGACGTCCGGGCTCACGGTGGGGTTCATGAGCGCGCCGCGGTTCTCGACGTGGCCGAGGCCGACGAGGTGCCCGAGCTCGTGCAGCACGACCGCCCGGGCGACGTCGTATCCGAACTGCGCCCGGATCCTGTTGATCTGCAGGGCATCCAGGCTGACGGTGCCGGTGACGTAGGCGCGGTCGCCGCTGTCGGTGGCCACCCACTGGCCGCCGGCCCGGCCGAGCACGTCGCCCTTGAGGCCGCGGTCCTCCGACGTCGTCGACCAGCTGATGAGCACGGGCGCCCACCGCTGCCCGTAGCGCTTGGGCTGGTAGGCCTTGCGCTCGTCGGAGTACTTCTCGGTCGTCGTGCCGTTGTCGACGATCTCGAGCCCGGTGAGCTCGGCGATGCGCGCGGTCGCGTCCTTGAGCATGCGGTCGCCGCTGCGGGGCGCGTTCTTAGCACCGCGCAGCACGTAGTGGATCGGCCGGCACGGCGACCACGCCACCCCGGTGCGCTTGTCCTTCTGCGTGTTGCTGAAGACGTAGCCGGGCTGCTTGGTCAGCGCCGAGAGCCGCAGCTCCGACGGGCGCGGGGTCTCCTCGAACCCCGGGACCGGCCCCGCGGAGTCGGGACGTCCCTCGGGCGCCTTCGGCGACGGCGTGCCGGTCGGGATCGAGGGCGCCGGGCCCTGCGGCTCGGCGACGACGGCGGGGTCCGGGATGCGGGCGCCCCACAGGACGGCGCCGAGGGCCAGGGCGGCCACGACGAGGACGGCGATCGCGGCCCCGCGCTTGCGCCGACGCGGGGGCGGGCCGCCGAAGCGGCTGCCGGCCTCGGGCGGGGCCCACGACCGGAACGGCACCGGCTCGGCCGGACGTCCGGCGGCCTCGTCGAGCACCCACTGCGGCACCCGGCCCGTCGGCGAGGCCGGGATCCCCGGCGGGAGGTCGTCGCGGGTCGGCGGCCCCGGGATCCCGGGCGGCAGGTCGCTGCGCCCGGGACCCTCCCCGCCGGGGTACGAGCCGGGGGGCGGCGGGCCGCTGGGGGCAGAGCGCCCAGCCGGCGGCACCGGCGGGCCGTCAGGGCCCTCCGGCTGCTGCGGTGCGTCGTCGGCCATGCGGCGGCGCTCCTCGCCTCGGCAGCGGCCCCCGGACGGGCGGCCGAGCACCCATCATCACCCGCGCCCCGCCCCGGACGCCCCCTCGCACCGCCTCCCGCCGTCCCCCGTCACCCTCCGTCGCTGTCCGAGGGTGTTGAAGGTGCCCTGGGACTCCTAACGCGGGGTCCCGGGCCCCTTCAACACACAGGCGCGGCCCACGTCGGTCACGGAGCGTGCGGGGCAGCGGGTGGGGCTACTGGGGGGTGTCGCGGTGGAGGGCGCCGAGCGGGCGGCCGAGGAGGCGCTCGAGGGCGGCCTCGACGACGTCCTCGCGCCAGGCGGCCGTCGCGCGCAGGTCGAGGCGCAGCCGGGGGTGGCGGGGGTGCGGGCGCACGGTCGTGAAGCCCAGGGCGAGCAGCAGGTCGGCCGGCACGAGGCAGGGGTCGTCGCCGGACTGCGAGGACACGGCCTCGACGGCGCGCACGCCCCTGCGGGCCAGGTCGGCGGTCATCGCTTGCACGAGCAGGCGGGCGTAGCCGCGGCCGCGGTCGGCGTCGTCGATGCGCAGCGCCGCCAGCGCGACGGCGTCGGGCGAGATCGGGGCGGTGGCGTAGGCGGCGAGCCCGGGCAGGTAGGCCGGCGGGGCGTAGAGCGCGTAGCCGATGACGGCGCCGTCGGAGCGCACGACCTGGCCGCACGAGCCCCAGTCGAGCAACGTGCGGGAGAGCCAGTCCCGCTTGGCCTGCGACGCCGTGCCCTGGGCGTCGGCCCGGGAGCGGGCGACGGCGTCGAGCTCCCAGCGCACGCAGGAGCGGCAGGGGAGCGCGAGCTCGTCGAGCGAGTCGCGGGTCAGCGGCGCGATGCGCCGGGCGACGGCCATGGCCGGTGCGGGGTCAGGCGACCGGCCGCGGGAGCTCCTCGCGGTGCGGGCGCAGCAGCCCGACGAGGAACCCGACGACGAGCCCGAGGACGACCAGTCCGACCAGCCAGCGCAGAACCCGCATGACACCTCCCGTGGCCCGACTGCGATCCTAGGTGCCCCGGCAGGCCCCGTCCCGGCTACGGCGATCCCGTGCGCCCGCGCGTCCCTGCCCCGCGACAGCGCCGTCGCGGACCCCGCCCCGCCGCAACGCGCTGCGCCGCAGGGGCCCCCGTGCGCCACCATGGACGCAGCACCCCGCACCACCCAGACCCAGCAGACGACCGAAGGACGTGGGACGGCCGTGGAGCCGACGCAGCAGCAGACGACCGGGACACGGCTCGACCCCTGGGTCGACGCCTACGCCGCGCGCACTCGCGGCCTCACCGCCTCCCAGGTCCGAGCTCTGTTCGCGGTCGCCAGCCGCCCCGAGGTCGTGTCGCTCGCCGGCGGCATGCCCTACGTCTCCGCCCTCCCCCTCGACCAGATCGCCGACATGACGGCCCGGCTGCTGCGCGAGCGCGGCCCGCAGGCGCTGCAGTACGGCTCGGGCCAGGGCGACGTCACGCTGCGGGAGCAGATCCTCGAGGTGATGGAGCCGGTCGGCGTCCGGGCGCACCCCGACGACATCGTCGTGACCGCCGGCTCGCAGATGGCCCTCGACCTCGTCGTCCGCGTCTTCTGCGACCCCGGCGACGTCGTCCTCGTCGAGGCCCCCACCTACGTCACGGCGCTCGGCGTCTTCTCCTCCTACCAGTGCCAGGTCGTCCACGTGCCGATGGACGAGCAGGGCATGCGGCCCGACGCGCTGCGCGAGGCGATCGCGCGCGTGCGCGCCGAGGGCCGCACGCCCAAGCTCGTCTACACGATCCCGTCGTTCCACAACCCCGGCGGCGTCACCCAGGGGCCGCAGCGCCGGCTCGAGGTGCTCGACGCCGCGCGCTCTAACGGCCTGCTGCTCCTCGAGGACGACCCCTACGGCCTGCTGGGCTTCGACGGCTCGGTGCCGCGCGCCATCCGCGCCGACGAGGCCGAGGGCGTCATCTACCTCGGCACGTTCTCCAAGACCATCGCCGCCGGCCTGCGCGTCGGCTGGGCGGTGGCGCCGCATGGTGTGCGCGAGAAGCTCGTGCTGGCCAACGAGACCGCCACGCTGTGCCCGTCGAACTTCGCGCAGCTGACCATCTCCGAGTACCTGGCCACCCAGCCGTGGTTCGACCAGGTGAAGGTCTTCCGCGAGGTCTACCGCGAGCGGCGCGACGCCCTGCTCGAGGGCCTCGACGCGCTCATGCCCGAGGGCACGACGTGGACCGTCCCCGGCGGCGGCTTCTACTCGTGGGTGACGCTGCCCGACGGCCTCGACGCCACCGCCATGCTCCCGCGCGCGGTCGCCGCGCTGGTCGCCTATGTGCCGGGCACGGGCTTCTACGCCGGCGGCGACGGCGGCCACAACGCGCTGCGACTGTCGTACTGCTACCCCGAGCCCGACCGCATCCGCGAGGGCGTGCGCCGTCTCGCCGGCGTCATCGAGGCCGAGCTCGAGATCGTGCAGACGTTCGGCTCGCCGAGCGCCCGGTCGTCGCGCCGCGGCCCGACGTCGCCCACTCCCGACCTGGCCTGAGATCCGTTGCAGCACAAGGGGATTCGCGCATGACCAACGTTCTCGACGGCCGCGTCGTCGTTCTCGCGGGCGGCCTGTCGCCGGAGCGCGACGTGTCGATCCGCTCCGGCCGCCGGGTCGCCGACGCGCTGCGCCAGGAGGGCGTGCACGTCGACGTCCTCGACGTCGACGCCGGGCTGCTCGGTGCCCTCGCGGCCGACCGCCCTGCCTGCGTCGTGCCGCTGCTGCACGGGGCGCCCGGCGAGGACGGCGCGCTGCGCGGCGTGCTCGACGCGCTCGGCCTCTCCTACGTCGGCTCCACCCCGGTGGCCTGCCGCTCGTCGTTCGACAAGCCGGTCGCCTCCGCCACCGTGGCGGCCGCGGGTCTGTCGGTGCCGGCGTCGGTCGTGCTCGCCGCCGCCACCTTCCGCGAGCTCGGTGCGGCCGCGGTCCTCGAGGCGGTGGAGGCCTCGCTCGGCCTGCCCCTGGTTGTGAAGCCCACGCGGGGCGGGTCCTCGCTCGGCGCCTCCGTCGTCCGCACGTCGGGCGAGCTGCCTGCGGCGATGATGGCCGCCTTCGCCTACGGCGAGATCGCGCTCGTCGAGCGCTTCGTCACCGGCACCGAGGTGGCGGTCGCCGTCCTCGAGCAGGACGGCGAGCCGGTGGCCCTGCCGGTCGTGGAGATCGTGCCGGACGGCGGCTTCTACGACTACGGCGCGCGCTACACCGCCGGCGCCACGGAGTTCTTCGTCCCGGCCCGCCTGCCGCAGGACGTCCTCGACGCCGCAGCTGCGGCCGCGATCACGGCGCACCGGGCCCTCGGCCTGCGCCACTGGTCGCGCGCCGACCTCATCATCGACGCCGACGGCCGGCCCTGGTTCCTCGAGGCCAACGTCGCGCCCGGCATGACCGAGACCTCGACCTACCCGCAGGCGGTCGCGGCCGCGGGGCTCGAGCTCGGCAAGGTCGTGGCCGCCCTCGTCGACGACGCCGTCGCCTAGCAGCCGCCGGCGATGTGCCCTCGGTCTCGCTGCTTCTTAGCTACCAATGGTTGTGGGAAGCAGCCATAACGGGGGGCAATTTCCCTTTCAGGGCAAGGGATGTGGGCTACTGGCCGTCGATGATGTCGACGATGCGGCGCAGGTCCTCGAGGGTCGCGAACTCGATGGTGACCTTGCCCTTGCTGCGGCCGGCCTCGACGCGCACGCGGGTCTCGAGCCGCTCGGAGAGGCGGTCGGCGATGTCGGTCAGCCCCGGGGCCGCGGGCTTGCGCGGACGGGCCACGCGGGCGCGCTCGCGGCCGTCGGCCTCGCCGATCGCGACGATCTCCTCGACCTGCCGCACCGACAGGCCCTCGGCCACGATGCGCGTCGCGAGGCGGTCCATCGCGTCGGTGTCGTCGAGGGCGAGCAGGGCCCGCGCGTGGCCGGCGGACAGCACACCCGCCGCGACGCGGCGCTGCACCGGCGCCGGGAGGCGCAGCAGGCGCAGCGTGTTGCTCACCTGCGGGCGGCTGCGGCCGATGCGCGTGGCGAGCTCCTCCTGAGTGCAGCCGAAGTCGTCGAGCAGCTGCTGGTAGGCCGCGGCCTCCTCCAGCGCGTTGAGCTGGCTGCGGTGCAGGTTCTCCAGCAGCGCGTCGCGGAGCAGGACGTCGTCGGCGGTCTCGCGGATGATCGCGGGGATGCGCTCGAGGCCGGCCTCGCGGCTGGCGCGCCAGCGGCGCTCGCCCGCGACGAGCTCGTACTGATGCTCGGCGTCCTCGCCGGCGGGCACGGGCCGCACGACGATCGGCTGCAGGAGCCCGATCTCCTTGATGGAGTGCACGAGCTCGGCGAGGGCCTCCTCGTCGAACACCGTGCGCGGCTGGCGCGGGTTGGGCCGCACCGAGTCGAGCGGGATCTCGGCGTAGCGTGCACCCTCGACCACCTCGAGGCCGTCGTCGGCGGCGGCAGACGCCGGGGCCGCGGGCGGCGAGACGAACGCGTCGAGCGGGTGGTCGCCGCCGCTGGCCGGCATCTCGACAGCCGGCACGGGGGGCGCGTGGACCGAGCCGGTCTCGTCCTCGTTGCGGCTGGCCGGGCCCGCCGGCGCCGCCGGGGCCGACGACGGGATCAGGGCACCGAGACCGCGACCGAGACCGCGCTTCTGGTTCACCGGGTGTCCTCCTCCTCGCCCGCCTGCCGTGGCGGTGCGCCGACCCTATCCCCCGAGCCCGACGACCGACGTCGACGGCCCGGGTGCCGCTGGTGCGGTCTCAGCCCTGCTCGGACGCCGTAGGAGCGGCGTCTTCTCGTCCACCCGCGGGCAGCACCTGGCGGGCCAGTTCGCGGGCCGCCTCCAGGTACGACAGCGCGCCGCTGCTGCCCGGGTCGTAGGTCATGACGGTCTGGCCGTACGACGGCGCCTCGGACACGCGCACCGAGCGCGGGATCGCCGTGCGCAGCACCCGCTCGCCGAAGTGCTCCCGGACCTCCTCGGCCACCTGGGCCGCGAGGCGGGTGCGGGCGTCGTACATGGTGAGCAGGATGGTCGAGACGTGCAGGCCGGGGTTGAGCTCCTCGGTCACCAGGCCGACCGTGCGCAGCAGCTGGCCGAGGCCCTCGAGCGCGTAGTACTCGCACTGGATCGGGATGAGCACCTCGTCGGCGCACACGAGCGCGTTGAGGGTGAGCAGGCCGAGGCTGGGCGGGCAGTCGATGAGGACGTAGTCGAGCCGGCGGCCGTGAACCCTCTGGTGGACGTCGAGGTAGGTCTGGACCGCCCGTCGAAGCTTGTGCTCGCGGGCCACCGAGGAGACCAGCTCGATCTCCGCGCCGGCGAGGTCGAGGGTCGCCGGGGCGCACCACAGGCCCTCGTGGTCGGGCACCGGCGCGACCACCTCGGCCATCGGCCGGCCGTCGATGAGCACGTCGTAGACGCTCGGCACCTCGCTGTGGTGGTCGACCGACAGCGCGGTGGAGGCGTTGCCCTGCGGGTCGAGGTCGACCACGAGCACCGAGAGCCCCTGCAGCGCCAGCGCGGCGGCGAGGTTCACCGTGGACGTCGTCTTGCCGACGCCGCCCTTCTGGTTGGCGACGGTGAGCACCCGCGTGCGCGGCGGGATGGGCAGGTCGTCGCCGAACCGGCGGGACTTGACCGCTACCGCGACCTCCGCGGCCCGGGCCAACGGGGTGTCGAACACCTCGTCGCCGGTCGTGGGCTCGCTCATCCCTGCTCCTCTGCACCGTGCGGGTCGTGCGGTTCGTCGTGCTGGGGGGCCGGCGGCGGCTCTGCGCCCTCCCCGGGCCAGCCCAGGCCCGCCGGGCTCACCAGGTCCGGCGCCAGCGGCCAGCCCAGGCCGGGCGCGGTGGCCGGCGTCATCGACCGCCCCTGCGGCGTCCGGCCGTCATGCGCACCACGCGCACGACGGTCGTGGGCGGCTCCACCACGCCGGCGCCGCAGAGCAGCACCTCGGCCTGGCCGCCGCCCACCTTCTCCAGCGCCTGCTGCGACGACGCGACCTCCTCGGCCGCCCCCTCGCCCTTGAGCGCGAGCAGCACGCCGCCGACGACGACGTGGGGCAGCGTCCAGCCCGCCAGCCGATCGAGCGGCGCCACCGCGCGGGCGGTCACGACGTCGACGGCGAGCTTCTGCTCCTCCGCCCGGCCGCGCAGCACCTCGACGCGCCCGCCGAGGCCGAGGGCCTCCACCGCCTCGCCGAGGAAGGTCGCGCGCCGCAGCAGCGGCTCGACGAGCACCACGCGCAGGTCGGGGCGGACCAGCGCCAGGGGCAGACCCGGCAGGCCGGCGCCGGAGCCGATGTCGGCCACCGAGACGCCCTGCGGCACGAGCTCCTCGAGCACCGCGCAGTTGGCGACATGCCGGCTCCAGAGCCGGCCGGTCTCGCGCGGGCCGATGAGGCCGCGCACCACCCCGTCGGTGGCGAGCAGCTCGGCGTAGGCGCGCAGCCCGTCGGCGGCGTCGGGGTAGCGCGCGACGAGCCGGGCCTCGACATCGAGGTCGGCCTGCTCGCGGGGCTCCCCCGCCGGCGCGCTGCTCATCGGCTGCTGGTCGTTGCTGGTCCCGTGCGCAGCGGCGATCAGGCCGGGAGGACGACGACGTAGCGGTGCGGCTCCACGCCCTCGGACTCCGAGGTGAGGCCCGCCGCGGCGACGGCGTCGTGGACGACCTTGCGCTCGAACGGCGTCATCGGCTCGAGGCGCACGGCCTCGCCCGTCTCCTTGGCCCGGCCCGCGGCCTCGGTGCCGAGCGCGGTGAGCTGGGTCTTGCGCGAGGCGCGGTGGCCCGCGACGTCGAGCATGAGGCGGCTGCGCTCGCCGGTCTCCCGGGTGACCGCGAGGCGGGTGAGCTCCTGGAGGGCGTCGAGCACCTCCCCCTTGTCGCCGACGAGGTGCTCGATGTCGCCGCCCACGATGCTCACGAGGGCGCGGTCGCCCTCGACGTCCATGTCGATGTCGCCGTCGAGGTCGGCGATGTCGAGCAGGCCCTCGAGGTAGTCGGCCGCGATGTCGCCCTCGCGCTCGAGCTGGCCGGAACGGTCGGTGGTCTCGCTCATGGCAGTACTCCTGG
>Ga0233425_10003489_pt1 | contig 28386 bp, 31 predicted proteins | sample Watercolumn_Towu_2_FD_181712 | JGI IMG/M metagenome (GOLD analysis project Ga0233425, IMG submission 181712) | Freshwater microbial communities from Lake Towuti, South Sulawesi, Indonesia - Watercolumn_Towuti2014_140_MG | ecosystem: Environmental > Aquatic > Freshwater > Lake | place...
TGCCCAAGATGAACGGCGCTGGTTGGAGCTTCCAGAAGTTCAACCGTCGCGCGCAGGACTGGGCGATCGTCGGAGTCGCCGCGTGGCGCAACAACGGCTCGAGCGGCGTCGCCCTCGTGAACATGGGCTCGACGCCCGTCTTGGCGTCGGCAGTGAGCAACGCGCTCGGCAAAGGCGCGTCGGTCGCCGACGCGGCCGCGCACGCCGCCGACGACGCCGAGCCACAGGCCGACTTGAACGCCAGCGTCGAGTACCGAACGCACCTGGCCAAGGTGCTGGTGCGCCGCGCGCTCGAGGAAGCGTCGAAGTAGCGCTCGGCGCGTCACGCCGCGCGACTCGCGAGTAGGTCGCGTCGCGCGCCTCGTTCGGCGCGGCTACAACAGTCCGGCGTAACTGCCGCCGTCGACGGGCACGTGCACTCCGGTGATGAACCGCGCCGGCTCGCCGCACAAGAAGGCGACCACCTTGCCGAGATCACTCGGGTCGCCGACGACTCCGGCGGGAATGCCGAGTTGCCCTGCGTCGGGCTTGGCGCCGTAGAGCTGCGTGACGCGATCGGTGGCGTGGATGCCGGGCTGCACCGAGTTCACCGTCACGCCGTCGGCCGCGACTTCGCGCGCGAGCGTCTTGAGGAACCCGGTGACGCCGGCGCGCGCGGTATTGGAGAGCATCAAGTTGGCGATTGGCTGGCGCACCGAGATCGACGTGATCGCCACCACGCGACCCCACTTGCGCTCGCGCATCGCGGGCACTGCCGCCTCGCACATCGCGACCACCGACAAAAGACTCTGCTGCAACGCGGGCAAGTAGTCATCCACTTTCAACGATGCGAAGTTGCCGGGCTTCGGGCCGCCGCCGTTGGCGACGAGGATGTCGATGCCGCCGAGTCGTTGCGTAGCCATCTCCACGAACATCGCGGCACCACCCTGCGTCGACACGTCGCACTCCACACCGATCGCGCCGCCACCCAGTCGTGCGACGGCGGCATCCACACGCTCGCGACTGCGGCCGCACACCACCACGCGCGCGCCAGCATCGACCAGCGCACGGGCCGACGCGAAGCCCAGCCCTGCCGTCGCCGCGGCGACCGCCGCCCGCTTGCCGCCGATGCCGAGGTCCATGAGTGATTCACCGTAGCCGTGCCGGCGCACACGACGAGACGCCTGGGTGCGCGTCTTCGTAGGCTCAAGGGCGTGGCGGCACCGCGCGCATCACTGGCATCCGTCGCCCATGTGCGCGACGCGCTCGCCGCAGCCGGCTACCTGGCCGACGAGGGGCTTGCCACCGCGGTGTTCCTCGCCTTGTCCCTGAAGCGACCGCTCTTGCTCGAGGGCGAGGCGGGCGTCGGCAAGACCGAACTTGCCAAAGTGCTCGCGGCAGTGCGCGGCGCCGAACTCATCCGCCTGCAGTGCTACGAAGGAATCGACGCGAGCCAAGCCGTGTACGACTGGGACTACTCGCGACAATTGCTGCATCTGCGTGCCGCGGAGGCGAGCGGCGAGGCCGCGGGCAAAGCCACCGAGAGCCTTGAGAACGAGTTGTACGACGAGCGCTTCCTCATCCGCCGCGCACTCTTGCGAGCCATCGAACCGCGCAACGGTGCCGCACCGGTGCTCCTGATCGACGAGATCGACCGCGCCGACGACGAGTTCGAGGCGTACCTGCTCGAGGTGCTGTCTGACTTCCAAGTCACGATTCCCGAGGTCGGCACCTACCGCGCGACTGACATACCCGTCGTGGTACTCACGTCGAACCGCACGCGCGACGTACACGACGCACTGAAGCGCCGCTGTCTCTACCACTGGGTCGAGCACCCGGGCTTCGATCGCGAGGTGGAGATCGTGCGCCTGCGCGTGCCCGCCGTGCACGAGCGCCTCGCGCGCCAGGTCGCCGGTGCCGTCGAGCGCCTGCGCACCATGCATCTCTACAAGCCGCCCGGAGTCGCCGAGACCATCGACTGGGCCACCGCGCTCGGCACGCTCGGTGTCACGCAACTCGACGAGAACGTCGTGCGATCGACTCTCGGCACGGTGCTCAAGTATCGCGAAGACCACGAGCGCGTCACCGAGCACGGCGTCGCCGATCTCGTGAAGCACGCATTCGAGCGCGGCGCGCTGCACGGATGACCGCCGAGCGCATGGCCGTCGCCTTCGGGCGCGTGCTGCGCGGGGCCGGGTTGCGCGTACCGACCGATTCGGTCGTCACGTTCGTGCAATGCCTCGACGCCGTCGGTATCACCGACCGCAACCGCGTGTACTGGGCGGCGCGCACCGCGCTCGTGCGAAGGCCCGAAGATCGCGAGGCGTTCAACGTCGCCTTCGCCGTGTTTTGGGAGCGCCTGTCGGCGGGAGAATCGCCCGAGACCATCCTCGAAGAAACGGTCACTCTCGCCACCGACGCCCAGGATGACAACGACGACAACGACAACATAGACGACTCCGAACGCGGCGACGATTCGGTGACGCTGCGCTTCTCTGCCGTCGAGACGTTGTCAAAAAAGGACTTCGCGGATTATTCCGACGCCGAACTCGCCGAAGCCCAGCGCCTCATGCAGCGCCTGCGCTTCGCCGGCTCGCCCCGCCGTTCGTTGCGCCTCGCTGCGTCGCGCTCGCGCCGCGCGCGAGTCGACGTGCGGCGCACCGTGCGCGCCTCGTTCGCCAGCCTCGGCGAACCGGTGCGGCGCGAGTGGCGCGAGCCGGGCGAGCGGCTGCGGCGTCTCGTGGTGCTGCTCGACGTGTCGGGCTCGATGGAACCGTACGCCCGTGCATTCCTGCGCTTCATGCACGCGGCACTGGTCGGCCGCCAACGCGTCGAAGCCTTCACACTCGGCACGCGCCTCACACGCATCACCCGCGAGCTGTCGCACCGCGACCCCGACAAGGCGCTCGTGCGCACCTCGCAGCAAGTCGCCGACTGGAACGGTGGCACGCGCATCGGCGAGTGCTTGCGCGCGTTCAACGACCGCTGGGGCGTGCGCGGTCTGGCCCGTGGTGCGATCGTGGTGGTGCTCTCCGACGGCTGGGACCGCGGCAATCCGGCCGTGCTCTCCGAGCAGATGCGCCGCATGCAGCGCGTCGCGCATCGCGTGGTGTGGGTGAACCCGCTGAAAGTGACGCCGGGTTATGCGCCGCTCGCGCGCGGCATGGCGGCCGCCCTCCCCCATGTGGATGCGTTCGTCGAAGGCCACTCGCTCGACGCACTTGAGCAACTCGCGCGCGTGATTCACGACGACGAGCACATCACGGTGACAGGCTGATCCAGGACTGACACGGGACGAACACGGAACGAGCACGGGACGACCACGATGCGCGAACTCCTCGACGATCTCGACCGCTGGCGTCGTGCCGGCAAACGCTGCGTGGTCGGCCGCGTGGTCGGCATCGACGGCTCGGGACCGCGCGACCCCGGCGCGGCGATGGCGGTGTGCGAAGACGGCGAGGTGGTCGGCTCGGTGAGCGGCGGCTGCGTGGAAGGCGCCGTGGTCGCCGAGGCGCTCGAGATGCTGCGCGCGAGGTCGACAGCGAAAACCGTGACCTTCGGATACTCCGACGACGAGGCGTTCGCCGTCGGGCTCGCGTGCGGCGGCACGATCCATCTGTTCTTGCAGGAGCTCGACTGGTGACTGCCCTCTTCGACGAACTCGCGCGGCGCCTGCGCGCCAACGAGCCGACTGCCCTCGTCGTCGTGATCGACGGGCCGCACACGGGGGCCTCGATGCTCGTGTCGCCCGGGCGCGATGCGCTCGGCTCGCTGGGCGATGCGGAGCTCAATCGCGTGGCGGCGCGCGATGCCCTCGGCGAACTCGAGGCCGGCCGCACCGGCACCCGCCACTACGGCCCGCAAGGCCAGACCACGCCCGAAGACCTGCGCGACGCGGCGAGCGTGCGCGTCTTCGTCGAGTCGTTCGCCCCGCCGCCGCACATGATGATCTTCGGCGCGGTGGATTTCACCAGCGCCCTCGCCCGCGTGGCGAAGGTGCTCGGTTATCGCGTCACGGTGTGCGACGCGCGCGAGGTGTTCGCCACCAAGCGGCGCTTTCCGATGGCCGACGACATCATGGTCGCCTGGCCCGACGAAGTGTTCGCCGCGCACGGTGCCGCCCTCGGCGCACGCGACGCGGTGTGCATCCTCACGCATGACCCGAAGTTCGACGTGCCGGCCATCCAAGGCGCGTTGCGAAGCGCCGTGGGCTACATCGGCGTGATGGGCAGCCGCAAGACCCACGCGAAGCGACTCGAGCGACTCGCCGAGGTCGGATTGCGCGGCGACGATCTCGCGCGCGTGATGTCGCCGATCGGTCTTGACATCGGCGCCCGCACGCCAGAAGAGACTGCAATCTCCATTTGTGGTGAAATCATCGCGCGGCGCACCGGTCGTGCCGCCACATCGCTGTCGTCGACGAGCGGGTCAATCCACTAGTCGAGCGGGCTCGCGAAACGCATCCACCCGATGCGCGTCGAATCGATGCGATGAATCTCCACGCTGCGCTGTCCCGAGCGGGCATGCACGATCAGGTCGGGTACGCCGAGCGAGAGCATGATGTGTCCCGGGTACCACACGAGGTCGCCCACCTGCGACTCGTCGCGCGACACGCGCCCGCTGCGCACATATTGTTCGGCCGAACCGCGCTCGATGTCGACGCCAGCCTGCGCCCAGGCGAATCGGGTGAGCGCCGAGCAGTCGAGCGCGATGAACGGCGCGTCAGCATTCAACTTGTACGGCACGCCAAGTTGACTGAGCGCGGTGAAGAGCGCGATCTTGCGGGTGAGCGACGCCTGCGACCAGACGACGCGCAGTTGATCGACATCCGCCTCCAGCAGGATCGCCACCAGACCTGCGACATCGTGTATCTGCCGACCGGCAACCGCCGCCTGCTCGCTCGCGGGCAGGTCGCGCGCCTCGCGCAACTCGAGTGCGATCATCCGCGACGTGGTCGCGATGTACGACGTCTCCCGTTCGGAGATGACGATGGCGTCGGCCCGACGGCTCGGGGCTGTGCCGATGGCGAGGGTGGCGACGAGAGCGACAGCAACGACGGAGCGAGCGATTGTCACGAGGAAGCGAACGCGCGTTCGTTTTTTTCCGTCGGAGAACGCAACGGCGAACGGTGCGAGTTTGGTGCTGGTCACGGGGCCTCCAGGTGGCGCAGGGGGCGCGCCACCGGTCAGGGGGTGGGGTATCTCCCAGCCTACCCGAGGTTGTAACAGAACTGTAATACATCGCCAACCCGCCAGAATCGAGCGTTTTTGCGCCCGCCAGGCCGTGCCGAGCCGCGCCCTGCCCCGTCCCGCCCCGCCATGCGAGGCTGGCGCGCATGGCAGAGCCAGTCGCGGCCATCGTGCTGGCAGCAGGGGGCGGCACCCGCTTCGTCGGGTCGTCGCACAAGTTGCTGGCCCCGCTCGCGGGTCGCAGCGTGATTCGCCGCGTGCTTGATGCCGTGATGGCAAGCGGGGTGACGCCGGTGATCGTGGTGACCGGGGCGGTCGATGTATCGACCGAGATTCGCGCGGCCGCATCGAACCATGAAGCGCTGCACGTCGTGCACAACGAACGGTGGCGTGACGGCATGGCGAGCTCGCTGCAGTGCGGGCTTGCGACCGCGCGCGCGCTCGGGGTCGCGGCGGTCGTGGTCGGGCTCGGCGACCAACCCGGCGTGCCGGCCAGCGCGTGGCGACGCATCGCCCACACCTCGTCGCCGCTCGCCGTCGCCACTTACGACGGGGCGCGCCGCAATCCGGTGCGCATTCATGCCGAGTTGTGGGATCAACTCCCCCACGACGGCGACGAAGGCGCGCGCACGCTGATTCGCATTCGCCCCGAACTCGTGACCGAGGTAGCCTGCGAAGGCAACGCCGACGACATCGACACCGCCGACGATATCGCTCGGTGGCGCGAAGACCGGCCGGCAGGAGAACGACACTGATGGATCTGCATCACGAGTTCACGGTTCCCGTCGCTGCCAAAGAGGCGTGGCAGATTCTCTGCGACCTGGAGCATCTCGCGCCTTGCCTGCCCGGCGCGCAACTCACCGAGGTGGAGGGCGAGATCTACCGCGGGCAAGTGAAGGTGAAAGTCGGGCCGATCCTCGCTCAGTTCAAAGGACAAGCGTCGTTCGTGTCGCGCGATGACGAGAACTTCCGCGCGTCACTGAAGGCAGAAGGTCGCGACACCGGCGGCAAGGGCAACGCTTCGGCCACGATCACCGCGGCGCTCAAGCCAATCGACGCCAACAGTGCGAAGTGCACGGTCGACACACAACTCAACATCTCCGGCAAGGTCGCACAATTCGGGCGCGGCGCGCTCGCCGATGTGAGCGACAAGTTGCTGCTGCAGTTCGTCGACAACCTGGATGCGTTGATCGCGTCGCTTCCGGCGGGTGGCGCACCCGCCGCACAGGCTGCGCCTTCCGAGCCTGCACCAGCACCCGCACCGACCGTGCGCAAGATCGAACAGACACAGGAAGTCGCCCCGCTCGATTTGCTCGACACCGCCGGCTCCACCATCGCCAAGCGCGTCGTGCCTGCCGTCCTGGTCGTCTTCATAGCGGTGGTGGCGGTTGTCCTTCTCTTCCGCTGATCTCGCGTCGCCGCACGACGTCGAGCGCGTGACTGCGTTGCTCGGCCGCCGGCCGCAGGGCGACTTCAGCGTGGTGCTGCGCGACGCCGACGGCGAGCCGCGCGTGGTGCGCAACGCACCGCTCTTGCACGACGGCACCCCGATGCCGACGCGTTACTGGCTGGTCGATCCTGCCGACGTGGCGGCGGTGTCGCGACTCGAGGCCGCCGGCGGGGTCGACACTGCCGAAGCCGAGGTGGACGCCGCGGCGCTCGACCGCGAGCACGCGCGCTACGCCGCCGAGCGCGACGCGCAGATTCCGAAGTCGCACGACGGGCCACGTCCGTCGGGAGGCGTGGCCGGCACGCGGCGCGGCGTCAAATGCCTGCATGCCCACTACGCCAACTGGCTGGTCGGCAACGACGACCCGGTCGGGGCCTGGGTCGCCGCACGTCTCGCTAGGCCGCAGTCATGACCTCTTCGTTCGCCGCCGTCGACATCGGCTCGAATTCGACGAACTTGTTGCTGCTCGATGCCGACGGCAACGAGATTCTGCGCGAGGTCAATGTGACTGCACTCGGCGAGGGCGTCGCCAAGACGCGGCTGCTCTCGCCCGCCGCCGTCGCGCGTACGCTCGCAGTGATCGACGGCTATGCCGCGCGAGTCCGCGAGCACGACGCGCTCGTCGCGATCACCGGCACCGCGGCCTGCCGCATGGCGACGAACACCGCGGAATTCTTCGCCGAGGTGCAACGCCGCACCGGCACGATGCCGAGGTTGCTGTCGGGCGACGACGAAGCCCGCCTCGCGTGGCACGGCGCGATGGCGAGCCTGCCGAGAATCGACGGCACCACGCTCGTGGTCGACATCGGCGGTGCCTCGACCGAACTCACCCTCGGCGACTCCGACGTGGTCGACAGCGTGTCGCTCCCCTTCGGCACGGTGGGCCTCACCGAGGCCGAGTTGCACTCCGACCCGCCGCGCGCCGAGGAGCTTTCCAACGCGATCTCAATGGTCGGCGACGCAGTCGACAACTCGGTCATCGAGCGTCCGGCACTCGGTGCAGCGACCCGCGTGGTGGGTGTGGCGAGCAGCATCGTCACCATCGCCGCCGTCGAGCTCGGGCTCGCCAGATTCGACCGTGCGCGCCTGCACGGCATGGTGCTCACGCGCGCGGCCGCCGAAGACGTGTTCCGCACGCTGGCCACCGAGCGCCTCGCCGACCGGGTGCACAACCCAGGTCTCCCAGTGGAACGGGCCGGTGTCATCGTGGGAGGATGTTGCCTGCTGGTGGCGATCATGCGACGACTCCAACTCGACGACATCATCGTGAGCACACACAACCTCATCGACGGCGTTGCCGCCGAACTGCTGGCGAGTTCGTCGGGAGCACGGCCATTCGGAGCACCGCAATGAAACCGGGCACCGCGTCGCGCCAACGCGCCACCCACCCGGCCGGTGTTTCATCGGCATCGCGGCTCTACGGCAGGCGTGTGATGTTGCGCGCGCTCACCGCCGACGACTTCGAGGCGTTCGGCGAAGTGCGGCAGCGCAACGGCCGCTGGCTGTCGGACTGGGAGCCGCTGCGGCCGGCATCGTCGGCCGACCCGGCGATCAACCGCGAGGCCTTCGAGCGGCGCTGCGACGTGCGCGACCGCGAGCGTGCCGCAGGCAACGCATACACCTACGGCATCTTCGTCGACTCGATGTTCGTCGGCGAGGTCAACTTGAACGGTGTGTCGCGCGGCTCGATGCAGTCGGCGACCATCGGCTACTGGATCGACCGCGCCAAAGCGGGCCACGGATACGTGCCCGAAGCTGTCGTGGTACTGGTGCGCCACGCGTTCGAACAGTTGCGCCTCCATCGCCTCGAGATCTGCATCATCCCGCGCAACACGAACAGCCTGCGCGTCGTCAGCAAACTCGGCTGGCGTTATGAGGGATGTGCCGAGCGGTTCTTGGAAATCAACGGAGTGTGGGAAGACCACGAGCGCTTCGGCTTCACCGCCGAAGAGTGGGACGAGCGCGCCGAAGAACTCTCGCGCGACTGGTTGTAGCCGACTGCGCAACCCGCGGCGCGATTGGCTCTAGCGCTTCGAGATTTTCGCCTGCAACGCAGCCAGACGCTCGCGGAACCACGGCTGACGAGTCGACCACACTTGCGGGCCGAGTTCGAACTCGACCGCCTCGGTGTGCGTCGGCACGCGGCCGATGTCCATCACCGTCTTCTTGATCGCAACGAGCAGTTCCTTTGGGGCACCTGCCGCCTTGGCGGCGAACTCGCGCGCGGTCGGCAGCAGCGCATCATCGTCGACGCACTTCCACACCAGCCCGGCGCGCAGTGCTGCCTCGCCGTCGAGCACCTCGCCGAATGCGACCGTGGCCATCGTGGTCTGCAGGCCGGCGATGCGCATTTGCATCCACGAGTTGCCGCCGCCGGGGTGCAGGCCGAGTTGCACGAAGCGCGAGTCGAACTTGGCGCTGCGCGCCGCGATGCGCACGTCGCAACCCAGTGCCAAGTTCATGCCGGCGCCGACCGCGGCACCATTGACCGCGGCGATAGTAGGCAGCGGGCTGCGGGCCACGCGCAAGAAACCCTCGTAGATGGCGAGCAGCGACTCGCGCGTCGCATCCGCGAGATTGCCGAGGTTTGCTCCCGCACAGAACGCGGGCGGGGTTCCGGTCACGATCACCACACGCACCGCCGGGTCGGCTTCGGCGGAGTTCATCGCGGCAACGATGTCGCGCACCATTTCGGTGGTCATCGAGTTGCGCTCGGCGGGGTTGTTGAGCGTGAGCGTCGCGATGCCGTCGTTGACTTCGTAGATTGCCATCGCCACGGGCACGATTCTCGCACACTTGTAGCGTGATCCCGTGCTCGACCACGTGTTCACCGACGCAATCGGCGCGTTGCGCGACGCATTCGGCAACGCATTTCTCGAGCGACAGGCGTTCGAGGAGCACCTGCACAGCGACGTGCTGCTCGGCGATCTCGTGTGGGCCACGAGCTACGGCTTGCCCGGCGAGGGCCAGCCGCCGCGAGTCGTCGCACACATCACCTTCACGTGGCCGTCGTGGAGCCAGGCCACTTACCGCGCGTGGTACGTGGAGGAGATCTATCACGAGGCTCCGGTGATCGAACTGGAGATCGTGTTCCGCGTGCAACGACTGTCTGGCGCGCCCGACACCGCGCTCATCGCCGGAGTCGCCGCACTCACGAGCCCGCGACTCGGCACCCAGCACTTGTCCCGCGAGAGCATCAGCAGCGAGATCATCTCGGCAACTGACACTTCGCGCGCCATCGAGCACGCGGCCGAAGTCGTGTACCACGGTGTGTACGAACTCGCCGAAGAAACTCTCGCCGACGGCACCAACAAGTTGCTCGACGACCATCTCGGTTCGCTCGGTGGATGGGTCGCCTCGACGCTCGTCAAACTCGGCGACCTGCGCTTCGCCTACCACCCGGCCGACGACGACAAGTAGAGCCGAGCCGGCCCGAGCCGACGCCAGACGCGACTAGCGCAGGTCGTCGGGCAAGAGCGACCGCAGCGGCACCTGCGGTCGCGGGCCCAAGTGCATGATCACCTCGGCCGCGCAGATCGTGCCGATCTCCGCGCACTGCTCGTAGGTCTTCCCGTGCGTGAGACCGTAGAGAAACCCGGCAGCGAACATGTCGCCGGCACCCGTTGCGTCGATGATCGGGTCGACTGGCAAGGCGGGCACCTCGATGAAGTCGTCGGGGGTGATCACCGCCGAACCGCGTTTGCTGCGAGTGACTGCAGCGAGCGGGCAGCACTCGCGCAGGGCGCCGACCGCTTGCGAAAAATCTTCGGTACCGAACAGCACTGCGAGCTCGTGCTCGTTGGCGAACAGCAAGTCGACCTCGTCGCGCACGAGTGCCGCGAAGTCGGCGTGGTGCCGCTGCACGCAGAACGAGTCCGAGAGGGTGAGCGCAACCTTGCGACCCGCTTCATGCGCGTACTGCGCCGCGACGCGGAAGGCTTCCTTTGCGTCGTCTTTGTCGAACAGATACCCCTCAAGAAACACCCACTCGGCGCTCTGCACCGCCTCTTTTGACACGTCGGCGGCGCACAGTACCGCCCCAGCACCGAGATACGTGCTCATCGTGCGCTGGCCGTCGGGCGTCACGACGATGACGCAACGTCCCGTCGGCAACCCGTGGTCTTTCGGCGCCGGAAAAAACGACACGCCGGCGTCGAACAAGTCGCGGGAAAACGCGTCGCCAAGATCGTCGTCGGCGATCTTGCCGATGAAGCCCGCGCGACCGCCGAGGCTCGCCAGGCCGTGGCTGGTGTTGGCCACCGAACCGCCGCTCGCCATGATGCTGTCGCCCACCTGCGCGCGCAAGAATTGTGAGCGTTCGTCGCTGACGAGCTTCATCGACGCCTTCGTCAGGTCGTGGGTGGCGAGAAACGCCTCGTCGACGCCGGCAATGATGTCGACCATCGCGTTGCCGATGGTCACGGCATGCAGGACTGCTGGGCGCACGACCTCACAAATCTAGGCGGACTTCCGCAACCTGTCGCACGCTGATGCGAACGTGCCAATAGTGGCGATAGCGCTCGTGTCTCCTAGGGTGAGTTACCTACACGAAAGAGGATTTCTATGGCAGCCAAGCCGCAAGCAGCAGCGTTGAAGAAGGCATCGAACCAGACCGCCAAAGTGGTCGCCGCCCGACTCGTGTCGTTGCGCGAAGAGCGCGGACTCTCCCAGGCGCGTCTCGCCGAACTTGCGGGAATCGACCGCAAGACGATCAACCGCATCGAAAAGAACCACTTCTCGCCGTCGCTCGACACACTCACGCGAATCAGCGTGGTGTTGAAGTGCCGCCTCGCCGCCCTCGTCGGCGGCAAGAGCGCCAAGCGCTAGTCGCAGACCGCCAAGCGCTAGTCGCAGACCGCGAGGCGGCCGCCTACCAGCGGGCACGGGAGAACACCGACAAAGGTCGGGGGTCCTCAGCGGCGAGTCGTTCTCAGCGGCGAGTGGTCGTCAGCGCGCCGTTCACCACCTGGTCGCGCAACTCGCGCTTCAAGAACTTGCCGGCGGCATTGCGCGGCAACGGCTCGGGGAGCACCACCACGTGCGACGGCACCTTGAACGAGGCGATTTTTCCGTCGAGAAACTTCCAAAGTTCCGCTGCCGTGATCGACATGCCCACCTTCGGGTACACCGCCACCGCCACCTCTTCGCCGAGTCGCTCGTGCGGAAGACCGAACACCGCGGCTTCGTGCACCGCGGGGTGCTCGTAGATCGCGTGCTCCACCTCGGCGCCGTAGACATTGTCGCCGGCGCGCAAGATCATGTCTTTCGCGCGGTCTTCGATGTAGAGAAAACCGTCTTCGTCCATGCGGCCGATGTCGCCCGACAAGAGCCAGCCATCGACGATGGTGGCTGCAGTGGCATCGGGCTTGTTCCAGTATCCGCGGATGAGCATCGGGCCCGACATCCAGATGTCTCCGGTCTGACCCGGGGCCAGGGCACGGCGGTTGTCGTCACGGATCTCGACGCGCATCGGCAGCACCGCACGACCCGTGCTCGTCGGTCGCGCGAGGTAGTCCTGCCCGCGGTTGCCCGGGCCGAACGCGTTGGTTTCGGTCATCCCGTAGCCGAGTTGCGGGCCGGCCTGCTTGAAACTGCCGGCGACCTTCTGCACGAGCGCAGTCGGGGCCGGCGCGCCGCCGCCGCCGACTCCGCGCAGCGACGACAAGTCGTAGTTCGGGAACGCCGGGTGATTGACGAGATCCCAGCTCTGCGTGGGAACGCCCACGAAGTTGGTGATCTTCTCGCGCTCGATCAGTTGCATCGCCGTCTCGGGCTCCCACTTGTACATGATGACGAGCTTGAGTCCGGCGACGAAACAACTCATCATCACCGGCACGCAGCCCGTCACGTGGAAGAGCGGCACGATGAGGATGAACGACGGCGGGAAGGGGTCGGGCTCGGGTTTCATGGTGGCCCGCATGCCGTCCACCGTCTGGCGCAGCGAGAACCCCATGAGCGCGCTGATGATCGCGCGGTGCGTCGACACGGCACCTTTGGGGAATCCGGTGGTGCCCGACGTGTAGAGGATGGTTGCGTCGTCGTCGGGGCTGATGTCGACGGGCGCGGGCTTGTTGCCCAGCTTCACTACGTCGTCCCACTTGTCTGCACCCGACGCCGACGGTGCCGACGGTGCCGAGGGTGCGGAGCGCACGAGCAGCACACGGATGCCGAGCGCCTCGCATGTCGCACGTCCGATGGCGTATCTCTCGTCGTCGCAGATAAGCACCTTGGGGGTCGAGTCGCGCAGCGCGTAGTCCATCTCTTCGGACTTCCACCACGAGTTCATCGATACCGAGATGCCGCCGACGGAGAGAATCGCGGCGAACGACATGCACCACTCCGGGTAGTTGCGCATCGCGACCGCGACACGATCGCCCTTCTTCACGCCGTACCGCTCGACGAGCGCGTGCGCGAGCGCATCCACGCGGTCCATCGTCTGGGTGAAACTGAGCCGCTCGTCCTGGTAGACGAGGAAGTCTTTGTCGCCGTGATTCCGCGCCATGGCGAACACCTGGCCGAGGTGCGCCGGTGCGTTCTTGAACACCTGCGTGCGCACGCCATTCACGTCGGCGTCCACAAGCTCGAAAATCTGACCGGGCGCGGTCGCTGCGGCGATCGCCTCGAACCAGCCGAGTCCTGCAGGTGTGGTCGCCATCGTTGTCCCCTTCGCCGCACGAAGCGACGGCGCACAGTCTCGCCTATTGCGCGCTCAGCACGCCACTCGTGGAGCTGAGGGGAATTGAACCCCTGGCCTGTACATTGCGAACGTACCGCTCTACCAACTGAGCTACAGCCCCGCGGGCTTTGAGGCTACCGCTGCGAGACGAAGTCGCCGAAGTCGTCAGCCGACAGCAGTGCGCACGCCGTGCAACGTCAGGCGACAGCAGTGCGCACGCCGGAGAACGTCAGGCGACGCGGCGGAACTGGCGGCGATACCGCTCGTGATCGCGCTTCACGCGCCACTGCACGAGCATGTAGCCATATGCGCCGAGCGCGAGTGCGGCGAGCGTGAATGTCCAGACGAACACCATCTCGCGCATGCTGATCGCGAGCAAGAGCGACACGCCGGACACCGCGAGCAGTCCGAACAACCAGTTGGCGCGCCGTCGGCGGATGAGTTCGTGCTCGAAATACTCCCCTTCAAAACGGGCGTGCTGACGGGTGCCGCGCGGACGCACCACCGACGAGGTGGCATGGCCGACCTGACGCAGGGGGCGACCCATGGCTCGCGCGGCCGGGGCAAAGGGGCGGGCGGCGTCGCGCAACGGGGCGAGCGGCATGCGGGCGGCGCGCGGGATCGGTCGACCATCGCGCTGCAGGGAGGTCAATTGGCGGCGGAAGTTGGTGACCGAGGTGGTCGGCGAGTTCCGCAGACGGGAGCGCACGAGCGGGGGCACCAGAACGGCAGCCCAGGCAGCGGCGACCAGCAGCAAGATGAGGTTGCTCATGGCAGTCTCCCCATTCTATGACGATTTGATGACGAAGCGGACCGCCAGCCCCAGCAGGCAAGCGGGGGCCGGCCGTGGGGCCGCGCGTGGGGTCCGGCCTCCAGCGCGGCGCGGCGGCACGCCGCCCGGGCGCACCGGCGGCGTGGCCTACAGCGCGGCGCGGCGATACGTCCCTTGGCGGCCGCCCGACTTCTCCCACAGCGTCAGCTCGCCGATCACCATCTCGCGGTCGGCGCTTTTGCACATGTCGTACACGGTCAGCGCGGCCACCGAGCAGGCGTGCAGTGCCTCCATCTCCACCCCAGTGCGATCGATCGTGTCCACATGGCACTCGACCGCGACGAACGCGTCACCAATCTCGAAATTGATGGTCACCGACCCGATGAGCAGCGGGTGACAGAGCGGAATCATGTCGCTCGTGCGTTTCGCGGCTTGGATGCCCGCCACGCGCGCCACGGCGAGCACATCGCCCTTTTTCACCTCGCGATTCGCGATTGCCGCGGTGGTGGCCGGCTGCATGAACACCTTGCAGCGCGCCACCGCACGACGGTGCGTCGGCTCTTTGGGCGTCACGTCGACCATGCGGGCGCGCCCGAGCGGGTCGAGATGCGAGAACTGCGCGTCGCTCATCTCGTCATCCGCCGATCTGGCTCATCGAGCGGCGGGGCCGCACGAAGGTGACCTGACCGATGCGGTGGCCTTCCCACTTCTGCCCCACCGCGCGGCGCAGCAAGTGCTCGATGTGGTCGTCCGATGCCCCGCTGCGCACGAGTGCGCGCACGTCGAACTCATCGGTGGCAAAGAGGCACGTGCGGAATTGTCCGTCGGCGGTGAGCCGCACGCGGTCGCAGTCGCCACAGAACGGTTTGGTAACCGTCGGAATCACACCGACGGTGCCGCGCCCGTCGAGGTATCGCCAGCGGTCGGCGGGGGCCGCGCCGCGCGACGGCAGTTGTTCGAGCGGGAACACGGTGTTGATCGTGGCGACGATCTCGTCTTGGCCGACGACCGCGTCGCTCATCCAGTGGCCTTGCGCGTCGAGCGGCATGAACTCGATGAAGCGAACCTCGACGCCCTGCTCGCGACCGTATTCGGCGAGCGCAACGATCTCGTCGTCGTTGACTCCGCGCTGCACGACTGCGTTCACCTTCACCGGCTGCAGCCCGACCGCCACGGCCGCCTCGATTCCCTCCAGCACCGAGTCGAGCTCGTCACGTTTGGTGATCGAGCGGAACTTGTCGCGTTGCAGAGTGTCGAGGCTCACGTTGATGCGCGACAAGCCCGCGCGGCGCAAGTCGTCAGCCACGAGCGCCAGCGTCGCGCCGTTGGTGGTGAGTGCCACGTCGACGGGCATTCCGGCGCGCGGCGAGTCGGCGCGGGTCGGCACCGTGAGCGACGCGAGTTTTTCAATCAACACCGGCAGGTGGGCGCGCACCGTCGGCTCGCCGCCTGTCAGCCGAATTCCGTCGACTCCGAACCGCTCGACGCAGATTCGCGCGACGCGATGCAGTTCTTCGTAGGAGAGCACCTCGGTGCGCGGCAACCAGGTCATGCCTTCTTCGGGCATGCAGTAGGTGCAACGGAAATTGCAGCGGTCGGTGACCGAGATGCGCAGGTCGCGCACCGTGCGCCCGTGCGAATCGACGAGAACGGGCTGCGGCTCGGCGCGCATAGGCAGAGCCTATTCGTGCGTAGAACAAACGCACTTGGCGTGCGCGTCGCGCGAGCCTTGCTCGGATGTGGCGCGGGTTTCGTTTACCTGCACCGACTATCATGCCGCGGTGCCCTTGTTCGTCGTTCGACATGCCAAAGCAGGGTCGCGCAACGAGTTCGATGGCGACGACATCAATCGTCCGCTCACCAACTCGGGACGAGAGCAAGCGAAGGCTCTCGCGGCGCGACTCGCCGCGGTATCGCCCACCGTCATCGTGTCGTCGCCCTACCGCCGCTGCGTGGAGACCGTCGAGCCGCTCGCAGTCGCCGTCGATTCCGAGGTGCGCCTCGACGAACGGCTCGCGGAGTTCGGCAGCGAGCACGTGCGGGCCGATGCGTCGCTCTTTGACCTCCTGCACTCGCTGCCCGACCGCGCGATCGTGTGCAGCCACGGCGACGTGATTCCGGCGGTCATCGAGTCGCTCGCCGGCGCCGGCATGCGCATCAGCGGCGAAGCGCAGTGGGCGAAGGCGAGCGTGTGGGTGCTGGCGCGCGAGAACAATCGTTTCGTCTCGGCGACGGCGTGGCCGCCGCCAGCGGTCGACTGACGCACGCAATCAGCCGCCGACGCGCGAGATCAGCCGCCGACCTCTGCTGCCACTTCCGCGGCGAGCGACTCCACCATGCCGCGCACCTCGGCCGGCGGGTCGCGTTCAAGGCAGCGATCGAGAAACTCCTTCGCCGCCGCTGCGTCTCCCCCGTCGCGATAGACGACGATGCCGAGAAAGCACATCGCGTCGGGATACGCCGGCTCGAGCTCGATCGCGCGGCCGAGCGCAGCGATGGTGCTCGCGTACGCCTGCTGTCGCAGTGCTTCGTCGAATTGCCGCGCCGACAACATGATGAGCCACGCCCGATACGTGAGCGCCTCGACGTTGTCGGGGTCGGTCTCCAGCACGCGCGCGTAGAGATCGATGGCCGACTTCACGTCGCTCGGCCCGGCGAGCCGTGCCTGAGCGAGCAGCGATGCAGTGGAGTCTTCGATGCCCCCGGTCGCCGTCTGCAGCGGCAACCGTTGGCCCGATTGTCGCGCGACGAGCACACCGCCACCGACACCAACCACGATGACAACAGCGAGCGTGACGGCGACGGGCTTGCGACGATTGGCAGTTGACACCGCGGCGTTTGACGCGCTCGTTGACCCGCGGCGAAATGACATCGCGAGCGCCCCGACAAGTGCAACCGCGACGACGACCGGCAGCACCCACACCAGCGCGTCGAGCCCGCTGCCGCGCGGCACGAGCAACACCTGCCCGCCGAAGCGGTCGGCGATGTAGGCGACGATCTCGTCGTCGGAATTGAGTCCGTCGCTGACCTGGCGCGCAACTTCGGCGCGAATCGCCTGCGCTGCCGCGGCACGCGACACATAGACGCTCTCGCCGTCGCACGTCGGGCAGGCGACGCGCTTGGTGATGGTGTCGATGCGGTCTTGCTGGGTGCGCGGCCCGGTGTCGCGAACGGTGCCGAACACCACGAGCGCCACCGTCACCACGAGCAGGAAAGCCCATGCCGGGCGTCGTGCGGTCGTCTTCATCGCGTTTGTACCACGCTCACGGCGCGGTTCCCTCGCGCAACCGCGCCATCTGTGCCTCGAGCACGCCGTCGCCCACCGCACCCATGATGCGCAGGCGCACGAAACCGTTCGGATCGATGATCCACGTTTCGGGAACTTTCGCCACACCGAACCCCACGGCGATTGCGCCGTCGTCGTCGCGCAATTTCGGCCAATCGCCGCCGTTTGCCGCGAAGAAGTCCCTGACCGCACCGTCGACGTCGTCGTTGACGACGGTGTAGAACTCGGCTGCGTCAGTTCGTGATCGTTCGTCGGCGACGAATCTGACGAGCGAAGGATGCTCGGCGATGCACGGCACGCATGTGGAGTTGAAGAAGTTGAGCACCACCCACGAGCCCTTTCGTCGTGTCAGCTCGAATCGCGCGCCGTCGATGGTCGAAGTGGCCACGGCTGGCGCAGGTTGGCCGAGGAGCGGCGAGCGCGCGCCAACGTCGGTGTCGCCGTCGGAGACCACGAACACCACGACGAGCGCGGCGAACACGATGCCGGTGGCGAGTGCGGCGACGCGGGCGGTCTTCATGCGTCGATTACCTCGTCGCGCAGTTCGTGGATGCTTGGCGGTTGCACGCGACGCCGGCGCGTCGGCACGACCGCGAGCAGCGTGCCGAACGCCATCACGAACGTGCCGATCCACAACCAGAGAATGAGCGGCTTCACGAACACCTTGACACGCGCCTGGCCCGAGTCTTGGCGCACGGGCGGCTCGAGCGTGAGGTACACGTCGTGGGTGAGACTGGTGCGCACCGACGGTGTGCCGACGTTCATGCCGATGCGCGTGAACTTGGTGATCGACGGTGCGTATGCCTTGTCGCCGTCGATGCTGACGAGCGCGCGCACCGACTGGCTGCGCGCATTGCGCTCTTCAACGATGTCGACGAGTTCGAAGGTGTGGCCGGCGAACGACGCGACCTGGCCTTCGACGAGGTCGATTTCTTGGCTGCGAGTGAATGAGTTCGATGCGGCGAGCGCGACACAAATGAAGATCACCCCGAGGTGCACCACCATGCCGCCGTTGGCGCGGCCGACGAATCCGCGCAACCGTTGCACGCGCACTGCCCGCCACAAGTGGCGAACCGCGCTGCCGGCTGCGGCACCGCCGAGCCCGAACGCCAGCAACGGGGCGAGGCCCGACGCCCCGACCACGAGCGAAATCGCGATGCAGGCCGCGCCGAAGACGGCCGGGCCGAGCAGGCGCTGCGACATCGTGTCGCGGCCGTCGCGCCGCCACGGCAAGACCGGCGCGACCACCATGATGAAGAGCATCGTGAGCCCGATGGGCACGGTGAGCCGGTCGAAGAACGGCTCGCCGACCACGATTTGTCGCTGCTGAATCGCCTCGACGATCAGCGGGAACACGGTGCCCAGCAGCACGACGAACGCGAACACCGCGAACAGCACGTTGTTCACGAGATACGCACCCTCGCGCGAGAACAACGTCTCCACTCGACCGTCGGCACGCAACTGGTCGCCGCGCAAGAAGATGAAGACGAGCGACACCACCACGATCGCCGCGAACGCAGCGAGCAACCACGGGCCGATGTCGCTCTCAGAGAATGCGTGCACGCTGTTCAGCACACCCGAGCGAGTGAGGAACGTGCCGAGAATCGTGAGGCTGAACGTGGCGATCAAGAGCGACACGTTCCACACGCGCAAAAGACCGCGGCGTTCTTGCACCATCACCGAGTGGATGTAGGCGGTGCCGGTGATCCACGGCAAGAGTGACGCGTTCTCCACCGGGTCCCACGCCCACACTCCGCTCCAGCCGAGCACCTCGTAGCTCCACCATCCGCCGAGCGCGATGCCGAAGGTGAGGAACCCCCACGCCGACACGGTCCAGCGGCGCGTGAGGTGCAACCAGCCGTCCTCGATCTTGCCGGCGATCAACGCGGCGAGCGCGAACGCGAACGGCACCGTCATGCCGACGTAACCGAGATACAAAATCGGCGGGTGGAACATGACGAGCAGGTGGTTCTGCAAAAGCGGATTCGGGCCCGGACCATCGGTGACGCCGGGCGGCCCGATGACGAACGGGTTGGCGGGCCCGAACGAGATGAGGAAGAAGAACGCGAGCACGGCGAACATCACCGCGAGCGCCCACGCCACCAGCGGTTCGCCGATGCGACGTCGCATCCACCAAGCGGCGGCGGCGAGATAGCCGGCGAGGATCAGTATCCACATGAGGATCGAACCCTCGAGTGCGCTCCACACCGCGGCGAAGTTGTAGAGCGCGGGTGTCGAGCGCGAGCCGACTTTCTGCACGTACTCGAACGAGAAGTCGCGGGTGATCATCGCCCACTCCATCACTGCGAACGCTGCGACGGCCATCGCCACTGCGATCACGACGAAGCGCGGCACGAACCGCAGCGTCGAGGTTTCGTTGCGTCGCGCGCCGATTGCCGCGGCAAACAGCCCGAAGAACGAGGCGAGGAATCCGGCGAGCAGGATCGCGCGGCCGAGGTGCGCGGTAGCGCTTGCTACGAGCATGCCGATGTCTCGGCTTGCACGATACGGTCTTTGTTCTCCGCTTCGTATTCGTTGCTGTGCTTCACTTCGATGCGCGTGGCGACGAGCACTCCGTCGACGATGCGACCGTGCGCCACGACGGGGATGCACTCCTGGAAGATGCCGCCCGGCTCGCCCTCGTAGTCGACCGGCAGCGACTTGCCGTTGAACGACATTACGAACGTGGTGATGGCGCCGCGCGACGCGAGACTGCCTTCGTCGACGCTCCCCTGCACGCGCACGCGGCGCGAACCGTCGCATCCTTCCCGCACGCCGATCTCGTCGACGTTGCAGTAATAGTCGATCGACGACGTGAGGAACAATGCGACGATCGCGATGCCCGCTGCGACGGCGACGCCCGCGATGATCGCCGGCACGATGCGCCGCTTGTTGCGCGGTGCCTCGGGCGTCGGGCGGGGCGTCAAGTCCACGGGCTCAGGCCTGCTCTCTCTATCTCCACGGCTTTGCCGAGTCGGGCACCTGCGATGCAAGTCGCTTGGCACGCCGAACGGTCGCGACGGCGAGCACGGAGACCGAGCCGAGCGTCAGCAACCAACTGGCGAGGATGAAGCCGATGTCGTCCATCGTCACGCCCCCGCGCCGCTCGTCGAAGCAGCCTCGGCGCGGCGCGCGGCGATCGCGGCGTCGAGCCCCGTCGTGATGCGCGCGTCGGCGAGGGCAGCGAGTCGCTGGCGGTGCAATACGAGCCAGACATAGATGAGGCTGAACGCGACGACACCGGCGAACAGCGTGAAGAGCATCAGCCCGTCGAGCCGCACGTCGCCGTCGGGGTTCAGCACGCTCGCTTCTTGGTGCAACGAGCGCCACAACACCACCGAGAAATGCACGAGCGGAATCTCGAGCACTGCGAGCAAGGCAATTACCGCGCTGCGACGAGCGCGGCGCTGCGGGTCGGTGTCGATGTTGCGCACCGCGAGATACCCGACGTAGGTGACGAACAAGAACAACGTGGTCGTGAGACGCGGATCCCACTGCCAGAAGGTTCCCCAGGTGAGCCGACCCCACAGGCTGCCAGTCACGAGCGTCATCGCCATGAAGAGCACGCCGACTTCTGCCGATGCGCCTGCGACGCGGTCGAACCCCAGCGTGCGGTGCCGGCGCGCGAGCGAGAAGCCCGAGGTGATCGCCGTGACGACGAAAGCCAGGTATGCGACCCACGCGGTCGGCACGTGCACGTACATGATGCGCACCGATTCGCCTTGCACGGCGTCGGCCGGCGTCAGCCAGAACGCGCTCACTACGACGAACGCAGTGAGGGCGAGGGCCGCGGCCCCGATGAGGCGCGTGGCGGTCGTGGCGGTGCCTTTGCTCGTGGCGGTGCCCGACACCGGGGTTGCAGCAGCGTTCGTCACGATTCGGCCTCCACGAGCGTGCCGAAGGCGGCGGCACCCGCCGACACGAACACCACCGCGAACACCGCGAGCAGCGCCACCCACGCCCAACCCGCCGCGGCGTCGATGGTCTGGCTGCCGAAAGCGGCTTCGGTCGCCCGCGAGGCACCGATCAGCAGCGGTGCGGCAACGGGCATCGCGAGGAGGGGCAACAGCGAGTCTTTGGAGTTCATGTTCGCCACCGCGGCGCCATAGAGAGTACCGACGCTCGCCAACCCCAGCGATGCCGTCAGCATCGTCGTGACCAACAACACGATGTTCGAAGCGCTGACGGTCGCGCCGTACAACACGATGGCGCCGGCGACGAGCAACACAGCGAGCGACACCAATTGCACGAACGCGGCGATGGTCTTGCCGAAGAACACCTGCGCGGGTTCGCCGGCTGCGATGAGCAGACCGTCGAGCGCTGCATCGTCGGTCTCGATTGCGAACGCGCGTTGCACCACGAGCAGCGACGAAAACAGCATCGCCAGCCACACCAACCCGGCCGCTGCGCGCAAGATGAGCGGCTCGCTGTCGAGCGCCACCGCAAAGAGCACGAGCACCAGCAGCGCGAACGGCGCCACGCGCACGAGCAGCATTCGCGAACGCCACTCGATCATGAGGTCCTTTTTGGCCACAACAAACGCGCGCCTCATCTCACGCCACCGCCCTGCACGTCGGAGGCGACGACGCCCCCGGCGAGCATGATCGTGCGCGGCACAATTGCTGTGTTCTGCGCTGCGTTCGGCGCTGCGGGGGTAGCCACTTCGTGCGTGGTGTACACCACGGTCGCGCCAGCACGCGTCGCGTCGCGCAGGATCGCATCGAGCTCGACTCGCGCAGCCGAGTCGAGACCGGCGTGCGGCTCGTCGAGCAGCCAGAGCCGCGCACGACGCACCACGAGCGAGGCGAGCGCAGTGCGGCGCCGCTGACCCGCCGACAACGACACGGCTCGCGTCGAGGCGACTCGAGCATCGATGCCGAGCCGCGCGAGTGCTTCGTCGACGTCTTTGTCGCTTGCTCCGACGAGTCGTGCGGCGAATTGCACATTTTCGCGGGCCGTCAAATCGGCGTACAAGCCGTTTTTGTGGCCGAGCAGGCCCACATGGCGGCGCATTACTGAAGAGTTCGCCGCGCGCCGGGCGCTGAGATCAACACCGAGCACACGCATCGTGCCGCGCGCGACCGGCACGAGCCCCGCACACGCGCGCAACAGTGTCGACTTTCCCGAGCCGTTGGCCCCGCGCAGCGCGACGAGTTCGCCTTCACGCACCTCGAGGCTTGCCCCAGCGAGCGCCGGAAATCCGCCGAGCACGACCACCGTGTCGATGAGGCTCAGCGCGGTGTCGTTCGTTGTCACAGCCTGCACCCGCGCGCGCCCAATCGCATCCAGCCTAGATTGACTTTGCTCCCATGACGATTGGCGAACGCGACCATGTCGCAGCAAGACGCGACCGCATCGACCGTTGGAACAAGATGGCGTCGCGCACGGGCTACGGCCTCTACGCCGCGTCGATCGCCTCGTTCTTCGTCGGTTTGTCGGGCAGGTTCACGGGTGCGATGCACTTCGTGAGCGGGGCCGCGCTCGTGGTGGGCTCGGTGATTCTCGCGCCGAGCATCGTAATTACCTACGGCATTCGTGCGGCGCGCCGCGAAGATGCCGCCGAACGAGGCAGCAAATGAACGCTCGACTTCCTGCCGCGCAACGCCGCACGCGCATCATGCGCGCCGCTCTCAAGATTTTCTCTGAGAAGGGTTTCCACTCCACGTCGATGAACGACGTCGCGCTCGCTGTCGGCGTCACCAAGCCAGTGCTCTACCAGCATTTCGACTCCAAGCGCGCGCTCTACCTCGCGTTGATCGACGAGTCTGCTGCCGAAATGCTCGACGCCATCGGCAAAGCCACGAGCAACGCGCCCGATGGCAAGGCTCAGACGCAGGCCGGCATCGTCGCGTACTTCGAGTGGGTCGCCGCGCACCGCGAACAATTCGTGTTTCTGTTCGGCAGCGACGCGCGGCGCGACAAAGAGTTCGCCGGAGCAGTACGCGTGGTGGAGAACCGCGTCGCCGACGCCATCGCGCCGTTGATCGACGCGGGCCTTGACCCGCAGCACCAACGGCATCTCGCCACGGCACTCGTCGGGATGTCGGAGGGCGTCAGCCGGCACCTCGTTCTGACCGGCGAGGCGTTCGACCCGCGCGTGGTCGGCTCGCAGCTCGCGAACTTCGCGTGGGCCGGGCTGCGCGGCGTCGAGCCGCAATAGCCACGCCGACAGTCTCGGCCGTCTCGTCAGTCGCGCCGCACCAAACGCGTCGTCAGTCGCGCCGCACCAAACGCGTCGTCAGTCGCGCCGCACCAATCCGCGGTAGCCACGCACGAAGCCGTGCTGCTCCAAGAGCGCCACGATTGCTGCGACGTTCGGCGACTTGTCGTCGTGCGCAGCGCCGTTGATCTTGCGCACCTCGACGCTCGCCGTGCGACCGTCTTTCACGAGACCACCGAGCGCCTCGGCGAGCACCCCGAAGATTCCCGCGTCGAGCGTGCGCTCGAAGGTGACGAGGTGGTGGCTGCGCACGTCGAACCATCCGAGCGCGTGGCCGTCGACCAGGAATACGAGTGCCCCGGCCGAGCGCACCGGGCGACCGTCGGTGGCGGGCCACTCGAGGGTGGCGCCGTAGGGCTGCGCCGGATCGGTGGCGGCCAGCACCACGACGCTGCGCGTCGCGTCGGCTCCGGCAGAGAGCGGCGGCTCTTTGCACGCGCGCAGCCGATCGATGGCGCCGGGCACCGCGAACTGTGCGGCACCGAGACCGTCGACGAAATACCCGCGGCGCACGGTGCCGCGTTCTTCGAGGGCCTTCAGCACTCCGTACACGCCGGCGAATCCGCCGCGCACACCCTCGGCGAGCACGGCTTCGCGGGTGAGCACGCCGTGGCGCTCGAGCAACTGCAGTGCGAGCGCGTGCACGGCTTGCGTCGGCGTGCTCGGAGACTCGACAAGTTGCGCGACGAGGCTCCAACGACCCTGAGCGGCGGGCGGACCCACGCGCGACGCTGCCGAAGCACCGCGCGAGTGTCGCGGGCGCACGAGTCGAGCCGCCGCACGGCGCGCGTTCGGCGCCGGGGTCGAGCGCGCGCTCTTGCCGCTGCGCGCACCGTGCAAGACGGCGCGCAGCGCGGTGAGCGAATCGTTGGTTACTTCGCCCGCCCACACGAGATCCCACAGCGCGGCGAGCAACTCTGAGTCGGTGGCACCGCGCACGCTCGCGCGCAGTTGCCCCCAGAACGATGCACCGCGACTCGCGAGCGCCGACCGCACCTGGTCGTGCACGCCGCCCTGCGGCGCCTCGGTGGTCTCGAGCGCCGGAACCAGCGTGGCGAGTTGGTCGGCGAAGAACAGCCGGATGCGTCCGTCGTTGCCGCCGAGTGCACCAGCGCCCACCCACACGACTTCGCCGCTGGTGCACAAGTCGTCGAGCATCGCCGCGCGATAACCGCGCACTCGCAGCGGCAGCACGTCGGTCTCGAGCGTCGATGCCACCACTGCCGCACCCGACAGTGCGGTGAGCGCCTCGACGAGCGCCTCGGTGCCGTGCGTCGGTGCGTCGACCCCGTGCCACGACGCGAGAAAGCGGGCGAACGTCTGCTGGTCGACCGGCTCGACTTCTTTGCGCAACTTGGCGAGCGACCGGCGCCGCACGAGGCGCAGCACCTCGACGTCGCACCACTCGCGCTCGGTGCCAAACGGGCGGAACTCGCCGCGCACGAGCCGGTTCGCGGCCTCGAGTTGCGCGAGCGCCACCGCCGCGCGTTCGCTCGCGATGCCGTACCGCGCGGCGACGGCTCGCGCTACGAACGGCGCGTGCGTGCGCGCATACCGCGCGACGAGTTCGTTGAGCGGAGCGTCGACCGGGTCGGTGAACGCGGCGGGTAGGCCGAGCGGCAGCGCGCAACCCAGTGCGTCGCGATAGCGCGCAGCGTCTTCTGCGGCGGCGAACCGCCGCTCCCCCGCCACCGCGAGTTCGATCACGCGCCGTTGCGCGACGAGGTCGGCGACTGACGCGGCGATGTCGGCTTCGCAGCGCAACGACAACTCGTCGAGCGTGAGGTCGCCGATTCTGCGCAGCACGTCGTGCACTTCGTCGGCGCTGCGTGCACGGCGGCCGTCGGCGATGTGCTGCAGCTCGAGCTCGACGTCGGCGATCACCTCGGCGTCGAGCAGCTCGCGCAGTTCTTCCGAGCCGAGCAAGTCGTCGAGCAGGTCGCGGTCGAGCGCCAGCGCAGCGGCACGGCGCTCGGCGAGCGGAGCATCGCCTTCGTACATGTACGCCGCGATCCAGTTGAAGAGCAGGCTCTGGGCGAACGGCGACGCTTTCGGCGTGTCGACGGTGACGAGCCGGATGGCCCGCGACCGCAGCCGCGTGAGCACGTCGCGCAACGCCGGCATGTCGAACACGTCTTGCAGACACTCGCGACTGGTCTCGAGCAGCATCGGAAACGTCGGATACTTCGCTGCGACCGCGAGCAGGTCGGCGGCACGCTGGCGCTGCTGCCACAGCGGTGTGCGCTGGTCGGGTCGACGGCGCGGCAGCAGCAGAGCGCGCGCCGCACACTCGCGGAAGCGCGCGGCAAAGAGCGCCGTCTGCGGCACCGCGGCCACGAGCACCTCGGTGATTTCGTCGGGGTCGATGAGCAATTCCTCCACCGGCACGCGGTCGATGGCCTCGGGCAGGCGCAGCACGATGCCGTCGTCGCCGTACATCGTCTCGACGGGGATGCCGAGCCGCTCCATCAGGCGGTTTTCCAGCGCTATCGCCCACGGCGCGTGCACCGGCGTGCCGAACGGCGAGTGGATGCAGATGCGCCAGTCGCCGATTTCGTCGCGAAACCGCTCGATCACGATGGTGCGGTCGTCGGGCAGGGTGCCCGTGGCCTCCACTTGTTCGCTCACGTACGCGAGCAGGTTGCGCGCCGCGAGCGGGTCGAGGCAATGCTGCGTCTGCAGCGTCGCTTCGGCGGCCGCGGGCGACTCCACTTGTTGTTCGCGGATGGTGCGCAAGAACTCGCCGACCGCGCGGCCCAACTCGAGCGGCCGCCCGAGACGATCGCCGTGCCAGTACGGCATCTTGCCCGGCTCGCCGGGTGCGGGGTTCACGATCACGCGGTCGAACGACACGTCTTCGATGCGCCACGTCGACGCACCGAGGATGAATGTCTCCCCCGGCCTTGTTTCGTAGACCATCTCTTCGTCGAGTTCGCCGACGCGCGTGCCGTCGGGCAGGAATACACCGAAGAGCCCGCGGTCGGGGATCGTGCCGCCGTTGGTGACCGCGAGTCGTTGCGCGCCGTCGCGGGCGCGCAGCGTGTCGCCGATGCGGTCCCACACGATGCGCGGCTTCAGGTCGCGGAACTCTTCGCTCGGGTAGCGGCCGGCCAAGAGGTCGAGCACGTTGTTGCGCACCTCGTCGGAGAGCTCGGCGAAATTCGCGCAGCGCCGCACCATCGCCGTGAGCGCGGCGACGCTCGTGTCGGGGTGCATCGCCACGTGCGCCACGATGTGTTGCGCGAGCACGTCGAGCGGGTTGCGCAGGTAGCGAGTGGGTTCGATGTCGGCATCGAGCATGCGCCGCGCGACCACGGCGACCTCGAGCAAGTCGTGGCGATGCTTGGGGAACACCTTGCCGCGGCTCGGCGACCCGACTTGGTGGCCGGCGCGCCCGATGCGTTGCAGGCCGCGGCTCACCGCGCCCGGCGACTCCACTTGGATGACCAGGTCGACTGCCCCCATGTCGATGCCGAGTTCGAGGCTGCTCGTGGCGACGATGGCGCGCAGTTGACCGCGCTTCAGTTGGTCTTCGATCACGATGCGCTGCTCGCGCGCGAGCGAACCGTGGTGCGCCTTCACGAAGTCGCCCGGAGTGGCGCTGCCGGCAAGCCCGGATGTGCCCGCAGCCTCGCCGCCACCCTCTGCCGCGCCCAAGCCGAGGTCGGCGGCGAGTTCGTTGAGTTGGGCGGCGAGACGCTCGGCGCCGCGCCGGGCGTTGCAGAAGATGATGGTGCTGCGATGCTGCTGCACCAGTTCGAGGATGCGCGGGGTGATGCTCGGCCAGATGCTCGTGCGCCGCTCCACTGCCGCCGCAGTCGCGGGCCCGCTGCGCAGCTCGTGGGTGACCTTGCCGATCTCGCCCATGTCTTCGACCGGCACCACCACCTCGACCTCGAGCGTCTTGCGCGCGCCGGCATCGACGATGCTGACCCGCCGCTCCGCGCCATCGCGGAAACCGCCGAGGAATCGCGCGACTTCTTCGAGCGGGCGCTGCGTGGCAGACAACCCGATGCGCTGCGGAGGTCGCAGTGTGAGTTCTTCCAACCGCTCGAGCGACAACGCGAGGTGCGCGCCGCGCTTGGTGGCGGCGATGGCGTGGATTTCGTCGACAATCACGGTGTCGACGTTGGCGAGCGTGGAGCGCGCCGACGACGTGAGCATGAGATAGAGGCTCTCCGGAGTGGTGATGAGGATGTCGGGCGGGTTGCGCAGCATGCGCTGCCGGTCGCGCGCGCTCGTGTCGCCGGTGCGCATCGCGACGAGCGGTTCGCGGAACTCTGTGCCGATGCGCTCGGCAGCGTGACGAATGCCGACGATGGGTGCGCGGAGGTTCTTTTCCACGTCGAAGGCGAGCGCCCGCAATGGTGACACGTACAACACGCGCGTCGCCGAAGTTTCTTGCGCGTCGCGCGTGACGAGACGGTCGATGGCCACGAGGAACGCAGCGAGCGTCTTGCCACTGCCCGTCGGCGCAGAAATCAGCGTGTGCTCGCCAGCGAAGATCTTGTCGAAGCCGTGCGCTTGTGCAGCAGTGGGTGCCGGAAACGACGCCGTGAACCACGCGCGAACGGCGGGAGAAAACCGCTCGATTACTTCGCTCTGGGCCACTGCCGAAGAGTACCTACTGCGTGTGCCGATGGATACGCTGAGCGCCATGCCTGCGCCAGGTGAGCACCATCCGGCGTTCGAGGAATACTGCGAGTGCATCTACGAAATGCACGAAGACAATGTGAGCGTCATCCAGGCGCGGCTCGCCGAGCGCCTCTCGGTGTCGCGTGCCTCGGTGTCGGAGATGATGAAGCGCATGGAGG
>Ga0233425_10003490_pt1 | contig 28381 bp, 20 predicted proteins | sample Watercolumn_Towu_2_FD_181712 | JGI IMG/M metagenome (GOLD analysis project Ga0233425, IMG submission 181712) | Freshwater microbial communities from Lake Towuti, South Sulawesi, Indonesia - Watercolumn_Towuti2014_140_MG | ecosystem: Environmental > Aquatic > Freshwater > Lake | place...
GCCTGGCAGGTGCAGCGGTCCTCGCGTCTACTTGATGCCGTTGCTGATCTCGATTTTGTACGGAAGGCAGGTAACCTTCTTGCCGGGAGCGACGTAGACTCGCAGGTAGAACGTCGCGGAGTTGTCGGTGCACTGGTGCGTCGTGTCCGACGTGTCATCCGAGAAGTCGGTGGGAGTCAACGTGTGGTCCGGATCGGACCGACAGTCCGACTCCCCGCCACCGACCGCCCAGGGCCCCGGGATCGCAGGCGGCGCGGTCTTGTTGCCGGGCGCGATGAAGTCCGTGGCCCAGTCCGCCTCGGCCGCTTCCGAGCAGATGCGATGGTCCGCGTCGCACGACGCGTAGTGCAAGTCGATCACGTAGGTGCCGCCCGGGTTGTCGAGGAACTTGACGCGGACGTGGAAGGTGTCGGTTCCGGCTTGCGCCACGTCCTTGGCATCGAAGCGGTACCAGTCTCCATCTCCGGTGGGCTCATTGCTCGCAACTCCGAAAACCGCGGAGGGAAAGTCGGTCAGCGTACCGAGGCTCACCGCGGTCTGACAGGTGCCGTTCTGCACGTTCGGTGCGTCCTGGCTGCACTCGCACCCGTCGACCGGACTGCCGTTGGTGTCGAAGTAACCGGTCTCGCACAGGGTGGTGAGGCAATCGCCTGAGAAGCAGTCCACGCCCAGCACGTGGGGTGCGGCCGAGAACTCCATGCAGAGCAGGTCTCCCGGGCCGTCGTCCACCTTGCCGTCGCAGTCGTCATCCACCCCGTTGCACGTCTCCTCGGCCGCGCCTGCCAGGGGATTGCACTGCGTGGGCGTCCCGTCGACGCACGCGGGCTCGGAGTGCGCACATTCACCCACCCCGCAGCTCACGGTCCCCAGCCATTCGTCCACCTTGCCGTTGCAGTTGTCGTCCAGGCCGTTGCACGTCTCGCTGGCGATGGTCGAAACCGTCTCGTCGAGCACTTCGCAGTCGGTGGCGTCCGGATCCCCGTCGCCGTCCGAGTCGCTGTCGCAGAAGTTGAGCTGGCCGTCGCCGTCGTGGTCGGCCGTTCCCGGCCAGCCGACCGCGCCCATGATGACCGCGACCAGGTAGATGAGGTCGGCATTGCCCACGGTCCCGTCGCAGTTCATGTCCAGGGATCGCACCTGCGTCGTCCCGCGGCAGTAGTCGGTCTTGGCCGCGGGGTCGTTGCACAGGATACCGATGTCCTTGCCCACGGGCACGAGCGGGGAGACGCACACGGGGAGGCAGAGCAGCTTCTTGGTAAACCCGGGTCGGCAGTAGAAGTCGGGGCCCACCAGCGCAAGGCAGTCGGCATCCGACTGGCACTGGTCGCCGGGGAGGGGTGCGGCCGTGACGAGCGCGGAGAAAGCCAGCACCTCGCACTGGAGATCCACGCTGTCCACGTGGCCGTCCAGGTTCAGATCGCCCGACGGCGCGGTATAGGGCACAGGTCCGGCAATCACTACCAGCGCCAGTGCCAGGCCTGCCATGCCAGCCAACTGCCAACGCCGCCGCATGTCTCTCCCTCTCTGCGGCCGTCAGCCTAGCACTTAACGGAACCCGACACAATGATTGTGTAGGCGCCTGCGCGGGCGCCGATGCGCGGATGAAATCAGAAAGAATAACATGTTGACATGGTGCCCTGTTTTTGATTGGATCCGAGGGCGTCGGGTGATACAGGCATTCACGGTTCGCGGCCAGCAGGGCCCGAAGTCGGAGGTCAGCATGTACAAGAACTGGATGTTGCTTCTCGCAGCGGCACTTGGTGTGGTGGTCTGCCTGGGCGGCTGTTCGGGAGGACAGACGGACCAGGCCCAGGAGGTCCTGGACCTGGCGGATTCCGTCGATGCGCCCGAAGCTTACGTCCCGGGCGACACGGACGCGGGTTCGGATATCGAGCCGGCCGACGTTCCGACCTACTGCCCGCCGGAGTTCCAGCCCTGCACGAACTGCAAGGACGACAGCGACTGCGCAGGGGTGTTCCCGGGCCTCGACGCCTGCCAGAAGGCCGCCTGCGAGAAGGAGAAGGGCTACTGCACGTTCGGCCCGGTGGCCGCCGGCACCTCGTGTGACGACGGCGACCTCTGTAACGGGGAGGAGACTTGCAAGGAGGACGGGGACGCCATGGTCTGCAGCGCGGGCGTGCCGCCGGCCTGCGACGACGGGGACCTCTGCAACGGCACGGAGACCTGCGATGCTGCCACCGGATGCGTGGACGGCCAGCCCTTGTCCTGCGACGACGGCGACGTCTGCAACGGCGTGGAGACCTGCGATGCTGCCACCGGGTGCGTGGACGGACAGCCCTTGTTCTGCGACGACGGCGACGTCTGCAACGGCGTGGAGACCTGCGACCCTGCGACCGGATGCGAAGACGGAGCGCCGGAGGATTGCGACGACCAGGACGATTGCACCGCGGACGCTTGCGACGCCAAGCTCGGCTGCTCGCACCTGCCCAACGGCAACCCGGGCTGCTGCGAGGTCGATGCGGACTGCGACGACCTGAACCCCTGCACCACGGACACCTGTGAGCAGACGGACAAGGCGTGCCAGAACGACCCGGCCGTGGCGCCGTGCGACGACGGCGACCCCTGCACCCAGGGCGACGCCTGCGCGGACAAGCAGTGCGTCCCCGGCCCTGCACTGCCTGGCTGCTCCGTGCTGTGCAACCTGGCCGGGGCCAAGGGCGACATCGTGCAGTGCGACGTCGGGCTGGCAAGGCGTTTCGAGGCGGAGCTGCCCGCGGCGTCCGCATGGTTCTCCGTCCAATACGGCGGGGCCTGGCTGCTCACGCTGGTGGACCATGCCTGCTTCCCGGAAGGGGACTGCCTGTCCTTCAACATCCCGGAAAGCGGCACCACGCTCTTCGAGGCGGGCCACACGGTGATGCTGACGCCGGACTCGCCGTCGCAGTGGGGCGGGGATCTCCTCGTGCAGATAGAGCACATGCTGGATCCCGCGGCAGCCATCTCTTCAGCCTACTACGACGACCTGGAGATGCTGCACGGAGACGCACACCTGCTCGGGCTGACGTTCGAGCTCACTGCGGATGTGCCGGCCGACGCCGGGATCCCCGTGCTGCTCTACGGCGCCGGAGCGCAGGGCTTCGACGACGCGGCCGTGGACCTGGCGGTCACCACCGTTGCGGGAACCATCGTGACCGCACAGGACGCGTGCGGCAAGACCACCTACCATTGCTTCGACGCCCTCCCCTGCACCGCGGACCAGTGCGACGACCAGGCCGGCAAGTGCTCGTTTGCCGCACAAAGCGGCCCGTGCGACGACGGCAATCCCTGCACCGCAAAGGAGCAGTGCGACAACTCCGGGCTGTGCGTCGCAGTCGTCGACGCGGACCAGGGAACCGCCTGCACCGGGGACGACAAGTGCGGCGAGGTCGGGCTGTGCGACGGCCAGGGCACGTGTCTCGTCGATCCGGACCTGTCGGTGCAGTGCCCGGCCGCTCCATCAGACTGCGCCGCGTACCAGTGCGACCCCAAGAGCGGCAAGTGCGGCCTGCTGCCTGCGGCCGCAGGCCTGCCGTGCGACGACCAGCAGGCATGCACCTTCGATGACGCGTGCGACGGACTGGGCGGCTGCGCGGGCAAGCCGCTGGACTGCGACGATGGGTTCGCCTGCACCGCCGATTCCTGCGACGCTGCCGGCCAGTGCGTTTACGCGCCGCAGGACTCGGAGTGCGACGACGGGAACGACTGCACCAAGGACACGTGCGTGGTGGGCGCGGGCTGCCAGCACGCCAGCCTGGACGGCCCGGCCTGCGACGACGCAGACTCCTGCACCCTTTCCGACAAGTGCGTGAAAGGCAAGTGCACCGGCAGTTGGAACGCGGCCGCTTGCGGCTGCACCGTGACCGCTGACTGCGCGGACCTGGAGGACGGCAACCTGTGCAACGGCACGTATGTCTGCAAGAACGGATCGTGCATCATCAATCCCTCGACGCTGGTCACCTGCCCGACCTACGCCAACGACTGCAACGACTGGGTGTGCAACCCGGCGACCGGAAAGTGCGAGGGCAAGGACTCCAAGGCGGGAACGCCGTGCGGCGATGCCTGCCTGCTGGCGGGGCAGTGCACCGCGGGCGGCGTTTGCTCCGGCGCAACGCTCTCGTGCGACGACGGCAATGACTGCACCACCGATTCCTGCGACCCGCTGCTCGGCTGCCTGAACACGGTCAACCCGGGGTGCGTGCCGAAGCTCTGCGTGTGCAAGATCTCCGGGGCGGCAGGATCCGAGGCGCAGTGCCCGCTCCTGCTCGTCCGGCAAAGCCAGGATGTCTCGGCCGCGGCCGGTGCGGACTTCGAGCTGCAGTGGGATCCCGCAAAGGTCACGCTCAAGAGCTTCGAGGACCAGGTGTGCATGGGGCCCGTATGCCTCCCCAAGAAGATCCCGACCTGCCAGGCAGGAGGGACGAACTGCTCCTGGGGAAGCCTCTATCCGACCGGGCACAACATCGTGGCCGTGCCGAAGGATCTCGTCGAATGGAAGGACCATGGGACGCTGCTCTTCTTCCACCCGACAGACCCCTTCCAGGCGCTGGCTTCCGCGTTCCTCACCGGGGAGGGTGCGGTGTCCGGTGACCCGCAGTACCTCCTGTCCAGGTTCACGCTGGTCGGGACCATCGGGGCCGATGCCCCGGTGTGCCTCTGGATGAAAGACCCGCACTTCTCCCTGTCGAACGGTCTCTCGCTCGGCGTGAAGGCGGAACAGACTGCGGCCGGCCTGGCCGTGGTCGTGTACTAGGAGGTGACTCGATGAAAACCCTCCGGAACCGATCCATGGGCTCCCCCGACGTTCGGCGGCTTGCCGCCTGCGCCGGAGCGCTGCTGACGGTGATGACGCTGGCCGCACCCGCGGCCATGGCCGTGACACCCTACACCGCCCCGACCGGCGACCTCAACCAGAACGGCGCGGTGGACGTGCAGGACATCCAGTGCGAGGTAAGGCTCTTCACGCAGATTGTGCTGGCCGGCGACGTGACCGGGGACCAGTGTGCGTCCAGCGCTGCCTGCGTCGCGCTCTACGGGGCCGGCTACACCTGCCGCTCCGGCTTCAGCGCGTTCAACATCTGCTTGCCGGACTGCCTGGATGCGAGCGTCTCGCTGGGAGCGTCTCCGGGAGTGATCTGCAACGACCCCGCCGCGGACACGGCCACCTGCCTCGGGCTGGTGCAGAAGCGGAATGCAGACCTCAACTGCGACGGCGACATTACCAACGTGGACTTCATGTTCCTCGTGGCCATCGTGATGGAGAAGCTCATCGGCCAGAATTCGGCGGACTTCGACGGCGACAAGAAGCTCAACTTCTGCGACGACGACTCCGACGGCGACGGCGACCCGGATGCTACCGACTGTGCGGATCTGGACCCCGCGGTCAACTCCGCAGCGCAGGAAGTATGCGATGGGGTGGACAACAACTGCGGCGGCGGAACCGACGGGGCGGACCCGGCCATCCTGGCAGACCAGTTGTGCGAGATGCAGGATGGAGTCTGCTCCGGCACGGCCAAGCCCGGCGCCCGTTGCGTGAACGGGGTTTGGGGAGCGTGCACGGCCGCGGACTACCTTGCGGGCAACGCCGCGTACGAGGTCGTCGAGACTCTGTGCGACGGGCTCGACAACGACTGCGACGGGCTCGTGGATGCGGCGGACCTGGACATCGACACATGCGGCTGCGAGACCGAGGCCGACTGCCCGACCTTCAACACCCCCGCGGTGTGCACGGACACGGCCACGTGCCAGGGCCAGCACGGCCAGGCTGCCTGCGTCGACGGCTCCTGCCTCACTCAGCCGATCCCCGACGACACCGCGTGCGAAGTCACGGTCGTTGCCAATACCTGTGGACCCTTCCCATCGGTGACCTGCTCCGGCGCAGCCGACCAGACCACGCCGACCTGTCCGACCACCTGTGCCGGAGACGTGGAGTGCGATGCGGATGCGCACTGCGACGGCACCGTCTGCCTGCCCGACCTGGGGGCCGGGGCACCCTGCGACGAAAACTCCGACTGCAAGGACGCCTTCTTCTGCGGCCCGGGCAACACGTGCACGCCGGACGGCGGCCAGGGTGCCGCTTGCCTGCTGGACGCGGACTGCGCGGCCGGCTTCCACTGCGACGAGGCCACGGGCCAGTGCGCGGCCGACGAGACGGCCGGAGGCCCATGCATCGTGGACGCGGACTGCGCGGCCGGCTTCCATTGCGACGAAGCCCTGGGCCAGTGCGCCGCAGATGCCACGGACGGCGCTTCCTGCACGGTGGACTCGGACTGCGCGGACGGGCTCCACTGCGACGAAGCCGCCGGCGAGTGCGCGCCGGACGGCGGACCCGGGACCGCTTGCGCGGTGGACTCGGACTGCGTCGCCGGCTTCCATTGCGACGCCGGCACCTGTGCGGAAGATGCCGCAGGCGGCGAGGCGTGCAGCCAGGACGCGGACTGCGCGGACGGTTACCACTGCGATGAGCTGACCCACGTGTGCAAGGCGGACGGCGGCGCCGCGTCCGGCTGCATCGTCGATTCCGATTGCGCGGACGGCTACCACTGCGACGAGGCCACCAAGACGTGCAAGGAGGATGCGGTCGACGGCCAGGCGTGCGTGACCGACACGGACTGCGCGGACGCCTACCACTGCCAGGAAGAAACGGGCACCTGCCAGCCCGACGGAGGTCCCGGGGACGGATGCGTGGTCGACTCCGACTGCGCCGCGGGATATCACTGCGACGAGGCCTCGGCCGTGTGCGTTGCCGACGCGGCGGGGGGCGACGCGTGCAGCGTCGACACGGACTGTGCGGAAGGCTACCACTGCGACGAGGCCACTGGGACCTGCGCCGCGGACGCCGCGGGCGGCGAGGCGTGCACCGTCGATGCCGACTGCGTGGACGGCTACCATTGCGACGCGGCCACGTGCACCCAGGACGCCACCGGAGGCGAGGCGTGCGCAATCGATTCCGACTGCGCCGCAGGGTATCACTGCGACGAGACCACCGCTACGTGCAAGCCTGACGGTGGTTCGGGCGCGACCTGCACCACCGACACCGACTGCGCTTCGGGCTACCATTGCAACGAGACCACGGGCAAGTGCGCGGCCGACGCGGCAGAAGGAGCAGCCTGCACGGTCGACTCCGACTGCGCGGCCGGCTACCACTGCGACGAGGCAGCGCAGGCCTGTGCACCCGATGGCGGACAGGCCGCACCGTGCACCGTCGACAGTGACTGTGCCGACGGATATCACTGCGACGCCGGAGCCTGCACCGCAAACGGAGCGGCAGGAGATCTCTGCAGCGTCGACACGGACTGCGCCGAGGGCTATCACTGCAACGAGATTACCGCGTCCTGCGAGGCCGACGCAGCAGGCGGGCAGCCGTGCACCGTCGATACCGACTGCGCGAACGGCTACCATTGCGACGCGGCAACCTGCGTACAGGACGCTGCCGGAGGGGACCCCTGCACGGTCGACGGAGACTGCGCAGCGGGCTATCACTGCAACGAAACCACGGGCAAGTGCGCTGCAGACGCGCTTCCCGGGCAGGCCTGCGTCGTCGATTCCGACTGCGCGGCCGGCTACCACTGCAACGAAGCCGCGGGAACCTGCGCAGCGGACGGCGGCGACGGCGCCGCATGCGTCGCGGACGACGACTGCGCGGCAGGCTACCACTGCACCGGCGGAGCGTGCGCGGCCGATGCTGGGCCGGGGGAGGCATGCACCGCGGATGCCGACTGCGCCGCGGGCTATCACTGCAACGAGGCCACTGCCGCCTGCGTGGAGGACGGTGTCGCGGGCACGACCTGCGCCGGTGATACCGATTGTGCCGCAGGCTACCACTGCAACCTGGCCACCGGCGCCTGCGTCGCGGACGTCCCGGCCGGGCAGGCGTGCACTGCGGACGGTGACTGCGCGGTCGGCTACCACTGTGACGACACCAGCAAGAAGTGCGTCGAGGACGGAGGCACCGGAGCCAACTGCACGACCGATGCCGATTGCGCTGCGGACTACCACTGCACCGCGGGCAAGTGCGCTGCGGATTCCGGCCCCGGGGGCAACTGCACCACGGACGGCGGCTGTCTGGACGGGTACCACTGCAACGAAACCACCGGGAAGTGTGCGGCCGATTCCCCGGTCGGCTCCCCGTGCACGGTCACCGATGACTGCGTCGAGGGGTTGGCCTGCATCGGCGGCACCTGCTCGGACAGCCTGCCGGACGGCACTCCGTGCCTGCTGGACACCCAGTGCGCCCCGGCTTCTCATTGCGACACCGTGTGTACCGCGGACGTGCCCGACGGCGGGGCCTGCAACGAGCCCTCCGACTGTACCGCGGGCAACTGCGGCGGCGGCATCTGCTGTGCGGTGGGCGAGACCTGCTGCCTGGTTGCCGGCGACTGCCCCGCACCGGTGGAGGCTCCGGCGTGCGACTCGGTCGCCACCTGCCAGGGGCACGGGTACGCAGCGCAGTGCACCGCAGGGTTCACCTGCCAGACCGTCGAGACCGCAAACGACAGCGCCTGTTCCGCTGCCACGGTTGCGCTGACCTGTGACCCCTACCAGCCGGTGAAGTGCACCGGGGCCGCAGTGCAGAACCCACCGACGTGCCCGACCGCGTGTACCGTGGCGGGCGACTGCACGGCCAATTCCGTCTGCTCAGCCGCCAAGGTGTGTGAGCCGATTCTCTGCTCGCTCCAGGGAACGCAGGGCCAGACCGTCTCCTGTCCCCTGCACCTGGTGCGCGGCGCGCTGGCCAACCCGCCCGCGGTGCAGTACCAGCTCACGCTGGACTTCGACCAGACTGCGGGCAGCGTCGCCTCGCTGGAGGTCTGCGGCGAGCTGACAGCGCCGTTCAACCTGCCCTGCACGCTGGCGGGCAACGAGTGCGTGGTCCTGGGCGATCCCGCGGTGTACTGCGCACCCAGCACGCTCACGTGCAGCAAGTGCAGCAGCTTCCTGCCTGACGACAAGAATGCGAAGCTGCTGGCCGGACACGCCATCGTCACGTGCGCGCAGCCGCCGGCCAACTGCAAGTCGGGCATGTTCTCGCTGCTGTTCTGGGGGGCCGAGTCCGCACCCATCAACAATGCCTGGCTGGCCAACAACCTGGTGGTTGGGGCGAGCGACTTCGTGACGGTGAAGTTCTCACTGCTCAAGAACCTTCCCGTCGCGTCGCAAGTCACGGTCAGCCCAGTGGACTTCGTCGCCACCGAGGCCAAGGCCAAGTCCCTGCCGTTGACCGTCATGCACGGCACCGCTCCCAACCCCACGCATTTCGTGGTCACCGGAACGCCGTAGCCCCTCCCGCGTGGTCGGGGCGAGGGCAGAGCCGTAGTGGCCCCTCCCGCGTGGTCGGGGCGAGGGCAGAGCCGTAGTGGCCCCTCCCGCGTGGTCGGGGCGAGGGCAGAGCCGTAGTGGCCCCTCCCGCGTGGTCGGGGTTCAGGCGGAGTGCAGGTACATGAAGACCTTCTCCGGCGTCAGCGGCAGAGAAGGCAGCGGCCGGTCACGGCGCACGCTGCGCAGCGCGTGCAGGAGCGCGAAATACGCGCCCAGGCCGTGGACGAAGGGGGGCTCGCCGATGGCCTTGGAATTGCACACCGCGTAGGGGTTGTCGGAGTTGCGAAGCAAGGAGACGGTCAGCCGTGTCGGACCGAAACGGATGTCCGGGATCTTGTACGCGTTCACGAGCGTCAGGACCCTCCCGTCCCGGGCGTAGCGGAGCTGCTCGATGGTGGCCCAGCCGATGCCCTGCAGGAGCGCACCCTCGATCTGGCCTCGGTCGATGACCTCGCTGAGCGACTGGCCCGCGTCGTGGACGATATCCACCGACTCGATGGAGTAGTTGCCGCGCACGCAGTCCAGCCGCACCTGGGTCAGCGACGTGCCGAAGCTGTAGTATGCGAAAGGCCGGCCCCGCTCGACCGTCGGATCGTGGTACACGTCCGGCGTCGCATAGAAGTCGTGGCTGGACAGGTCGACGCGGGCCCACTGCGCCGCGGCCACGAGCCGCTCCCAGCCCAGGTCGGTCCGCTCCCCCCGCACGCGCACGAAGCCGTCGCGGAGGGAGATTTCGTCCGTGCGAACGTCCGCCAGGCGGAGGTGCTGGACCGTGAATTCCTGCAGCCGGCGCACGAGCGTTTCGCACGCCTTCTTCGTGGCCATGCCGTTGAGATCCGCTCCGGTGCTCGCCGACGTGGGGGACGCGTTGGGGATGCGCGTGGTGTTGGTCGTATCCACCCGCACCCGGTCCTCGGGAATGCCCAGCGTGCGGGCAGCTACCAGCGCGATCTTCGCGTTGACTCCCTGGCCCATCTCCACGGCTCCGGTGGACACCGAGACACTGCCGTCCACGTAGATATTGACCAGCGAGCTGGCCTGGTTGAGGGCCGTCTGCGCAAACGAGATTCCGAAGCAGACCGGCACCACTGCAAGCCCGCGCTTCACCTCCTCGTGCTGCTGGTTGAACGCCGCGACCTCGGCGTGCCGAGCCTCTATGTCCACCTGCCGATCCAGCTCCTCCCAACACCGGATCGCGGTGGGTTTCTCCAGGACGACGCCGTAGGGCAGGCTGTCCCCGCTCTGGAGCAGGTTGAGTCGCTGGAGCCGTGCCGGAGCGACCCCCATCACCTCGGACACGTGAGCCAGGGCAGCCTCGATGGCGAACGTGCCCTGGGGCACGCCAAAGCCCCGAAACGCATTGTTCGGAGGCAGGTTGGTGCGGCAGCTGACCGCGCTGACGCGCAGGTTCGGGATGGAGTAGGACCCGGACGTATGGAGCAGTGAGCGCCCGAGCACGGCAAGAGAGATGTCCGCGCACGCGCCGGCATGCTGGTACAGGCAGGCTTCGTACGCGAGGATACTGCCAGCCGCGTCCACGCCGATCCGGTAGTCGTACTGGTATGCGTGGCGCTTGCCCGTGGTCGCGATGTCCTCGTTGCGCCCCAGGACGAGCTTCACCGGCCGCCTGAGGAGAAACGCCGCCAGCGCGGGAGCGACGGCCCAGACCGCAGTCGATTCCTTGCCGCCGAACCCGCCGCCCAGCCGCCGGATTTCGAGCTCCACCTTGTGCTGCGGAATACCGAGCACCTCCGCGACGTGGTGGTGGAAGGTGCCGGGGGATTGCACGCTGGCACAGACCTTGATGGTGTCGTGCTCACCTGGAATGGCAAGCGCCCGCTGCGTCTCGAAGTAGAAGTGCTCCTGGCCGCCGCTGGCCAGGGTGCCCTGGGCCACGTGGACGCAACGGGCCCAGGCCGAGTCGACGTCGCCCCGCTCCATGGTCCGCTTCTGCCCGTGGACCAGGCCCCGGCAAGCCGCTTCCCGCGGGTCGAAGACGGCTTCCAGCGGCTCGATGTCTGCGGCCACGAGGCCAACCGCTCTTTGCGCTGCCCGCCGGGAGTCCGCCACCACCAGTGCGATGGGCTGCCCGATGTAGTGGACCTCGTCGACGGCCAGGAGCGGCTGGTCCTTGAGCACGTGGCCGACCTGGTTGACTCCCGGAACGTCCCGGTGCGTGAAGACCGCAACGACGCCCGGGGCAGCGGCAGCCCGTGCGATGTCCAGGGAACGGATCCGGCCGTGGGCCACTGCCGAGGTATACAGGGCAGCGTGGAGACAGCCCTCGGGCGTCGGTATGTCGTCCACGAATTGCGACGTGCCCTGCACGTGCATGATCATGTCTGTGTTCTTCACGGTGCTCCTGCCGACGCCATGAGTGCGGAGAAATGCGCGACCACGAGCTGGCGCAGCAGCAGGCGCTTGTATTCGCCCGACCCGCGCACGTCGTCGATAGGCCGCGCCGCGTCCGAGGCTGCCTGCGCGACCGCAGCCGCGGTCGTCCGGTCAAAGGGACGGCCCAGGAACCTCTCGAGACCGTCCACCAGCAGCGGCACCGGTGCAACTCCGCCGGCAGACAGCCGCAGGCCCGCGATGCGTCCGTCCGCGGTCAGCGAGACTCGAATAGCGGTGTTCACGGCCGCGATGTCCAGGGTGACGCGGTTGGAGACCTTCTCGAAATGGTACCGCGTCCCGGGCGCCAGCAGGGGGATGACGATCTCGCTGATGATCTCCCCGCACGCCAGGTCGACATCCTTGTAGCCCCGGAAGAAGCGGTCCACAGGGACCTCGCGCGGCGTCCCGTGGCGTGGGGTGAAAACCAGGCGCGCGTCGAGAGCAAGCAGGATGATGCTCATGTCGCCGATGGGCGAGGCATTGACCAGGTTGCCGGTCAGCGTCGCCCGGTTGCGGAGGATCGTCGAGGAGTGCAGCAGCAGGTCCGCGGCAAGCTGCGGGAAATGCTCCTGCACCGCGGCCGAAAGCCGGAAGTCCTCGAGGGTGACGGCTCCGCCCACTCGCAGCTCCGGGCCAGCCACCCGAATGAAGGACAGGTCGCGGCGCCGGGAGAGGAAGTCGAGGTCCGCGTCGTGAAGCGCCTCGGGCTTCTGCACGAAGAGGTCCGTCCCCCCCGCCACCAGCACTGCGTCCGGCTGCGCAACATGGGCCGGCCGCGGCAGCCGGGCCAGTTGCTGCGGCAGCGTCTCGAACCATGCGGGAAGCACACCTGCATGGACAAGGGCCTCGACCCTCCGCTGCGTGTGGCGGTCCACTGCGGCCAGAGCGTCGCACAGGCTGCGGGCAGCACGCCGGATGGCCTCGTAGCCGGTGCACCGGCACAGGTTGCCGTCCAGCGCGTCCACGGCCCCTGCATAGCTGAAATCCGGGCTGGCCAGGCAGAACCCCGTGAGCGACAGGACGATGCCGGGTGTGCAGAAGCCGCACTGAGACGCGCTGTGCTCGACGATGAGCCGCTGCACCAGCGTCAGGGAGGGGCTGCTCAGCCCCTCCACGGTAACGACGTGACATCCCTCGACGTCGCCGACGGGAAGCAGGCATGAAGCACAGGCACGATACGAGATGCCGCCATCGCTGCCGGGCGTTCCCACCAGCACCGTGCAGGCGCCGCACTCCCCCTCCCGGCAAGCCTCCTTCGTCCCTGTCAGACCCGCCTGGTCCCGGATGAAATCGAGCAGCACCATGCCCGGTGGAACCGGGATCGAAACCACCTGCCGATTCAGTATGAAACTTGCCACGTGCACCCTGTCCCCTTCAGACGGTTCAAACTGAAATCGGGCGGACTGCCGGCCCGGGCCGCCTACTCGTGACAGACCCGGTTGCGGCCAGCCTGCTTCGCCTCGTACATCGCGTGGTCGGCCCTCCCCACCACCGTGCCCCACAAGGACTCCTTGGAGTGCGCCTGCGCCACACCGAAGGAAGCCGTCACCCGCACCGCCCGCCCATCCGGGAGCACGATCTCCGTGACCGCCAGAGCTTCCCGCAGGCGCTCTGCGGCCTGCACCGCGCTGGTAAGCAGCGCGTTGGGGAGAATGGCAAGGAACTCCTCGCCGCCGTACCGGGCGACGCTGTCCACCTTGCGCGTCTTTGCCAGGAGCATCTGGGCCAGGGCGCGCAGCACCGCGTCACCGGCCGCGTGTCCGTAGTTGTCGTTGACCGCCTTGAAATGGTCGATGTCCGCGATGAAGACGCAGTACGGCGTGTCGTAGCGCAGGAGCCTCGCGTGCTCCGCGTCCATCCGCTCCTCGGCCCACCTCCGGTTGTAGAGACCGGTGAGCGGATCCCGGACCGCCAGGTCCTCGAGCTGGCGGTTGCGCACGGAAAGCTCCTCGGTGCGTGACTTCACCAGCTGCTCCAGCATCCGGCCCTGCTGCTCCAACCTGCGGTTCGCGACATCCCGCTCCGCGAAGGTTGCGCCCACCAGCACCCCGTGCTGGACCTGGAGAGACGTTCGGGCAGCGGAAAACGGCTCATCCAAGAAGCCGTGGATGCGGCCGTCGTGGAACACCGACAGCAGCTTCTCCGGGTCACTCCAGTCCGTTATGAGGAGCCGGGCCGTGGCCGGTGCGGTCTTCACGAACACGCCGAGCAGCTCTGCACCCCGGCCCTCCTGCAGGCGCTCGTCCACGACCACCGCGGCGAACGGGCGCCCCTCCAGGGCCAGTTGCACGGCTTCCTCGAAGCCCGCGGCACGTTGGACCACGAAGGGCCCGCCAAGCAGGCCCTCCAGCACGGCACCCAGGCCGAGATCGTCCGTCGCCACGAGGACGGATGGACCAACACCTACTTGGGAATGCACCAGAAGTATCCTCCCTTCTCGTACCAGCCGCAGGCCCATTCCGGCCCCAGGTTGGCGCAGCTGAAGATCTGCAGGATGCCGTTCTGGCACCACTTGACCGAGTTGTCCTCGCACTTCCCGACGTAGTCCACGTCGCCGCAGAAGCCCTGGCCGTACACGCACTGGAACAGGTCGTTGCACATCATCGTCACCGGGCAGTACCCGCACACGTACCCGCACCCGTCGTCCCCGCACTCCTTGTCCTCGCAGCTGGGAACGCATTCCTCCTTGTAGCAGGAGTTCACGAACAGGGAGCCGACCCAGCCGCAGTGCCAGAACATCCCGTTTGCGGTGCAGTCCTGGAACATGAGCTGGCCGTCCTCGCACCAGACCACGGTGTCCCCCTGGCAGACCGGCTCGGAGCCGTATCCTCCACAGTCCTGGCCCGACCCCTTGCACTGGAAGTCCACACAGCCGATCCCTTCGGGGCACTGGCCGCACTGGCCGCCGCAGCCGTCGTCGCCGCACTGCTTGTTCACGCAGTTCGGGACGCAGGCCCCCTTGCAGAAGAACGGGAATCCCTCGGGCCCCTGCGTGGCCGCTCCGACACAGTCGTAGAACTGGTACTCCGGGTTCCAGCCGCACACCTGCTGGTCCGGGCTTGCCATGGTGGAGCAGTCCATGTGCCACAGCTTGCCGTTGTCGCACCAGTAGGCGCTGTTCTCGTTGCAGCACCCCATGTACGTGATCTCGCCGCAGGGCCCCTCTCCCTTGCAGTACCCGTCCACGCACTGCATCCCGTACAGGCACTGGCCGCACGAGCCTCCGCAGCCGTCGGACCCGCACTCCTTGCCCGTGCACGACGGCACGCACTCCCCGTGTGCGTTGCACCCGTAGCCGTTCACCGCGGGCAGGAACTCGCACACCACGTTCTTCCCCTCGGTCAGGCAGTCGGTCACGTGGAGCGTCCCGTTGTCACAGGTGACGAGCAGGTTTGTGTCGCACCACCCCTGCCCGCCCACGGCTCCGCACGGCGCACCGGTCAGGGCGCACGAGCCGTCGGGCAGGCACAGCTTCTGGTTGGGACACGTGCCGCAGCTTCCGCCGCATCCGTCGCTGCCACACACCTTCCCGGTGCACACCGGCACGCAGTCGGAGATGCACTTGCCCTGAGCGGAGCACCAGGCCCACGGAGCACACTTCCCGCAGGTGCCGCCACAGCCGTCTGCACCGCACTCCTTGCCTGCGCACTGCGGCTCGCACACGATGGCGCACACGCCGTCGACGCACGTCTCTCCCGGCATGCACGTCCCGCAGTCGTCGCCGCAGCCGTCCGGGCCGCACTCCTTGCCTGCGCACTGGGGTGTGCACGGCGGGCCGCACGTGTCGTCGGGGCCGCAGACCGAGCCGAACGGGCAGCCGCCGCACTGGCCGCCGCAGCCGTCGGACCCGCACTCCTTGCCCGTGCAGTCGGGGATGCAGACCGAGCACTTCCCGTCGCCGCCGCACGCCTTGCCCGGGGCGCACTCCCCACAGGAGCCGCCGCAGCCGTCCGGCCCGCACTCCTTGCCTTCGCACTTGGGGGCACACACGGGCGCGCACTGGAAGTAAGTGTTGCACTCGTAGCCGGCCGCGCACTCGCCGCAGACCCCCTGGCAGCCGTTGTCCCCGCACAGCTTCCCGAAGCAGTCCGGTGCGCAGCACGTGCCGAGGCCGCCGAGGCATACCTGGCCGTCCGGGCACTCGCCGCACCAGCCGCCGCAACCGTCGAGCCCACACTCCTTGCCCTCGCACTTGGGCACGCAAACCACCTCTGCCGTGTCCGGAAGGCCGTCGCCGCCGACGTCGTCCACTCCCCCGTCCGCGTCCTTGAGCGGCTTGACGTCCCCGATGTCCGGAACCGCGAGGTCCGCCCGCTCGCCCACGTCCTCGACGTCGGGAAGCGGCTCGGGCAGACACGCGGAAGCCTCGCACCCGTAGTCGCAATGCACGGACGTGCCCCACTTGAGCTCGCCGTCCGCGGACTGGGAGCACATCAGCACCACGGGGCGGCCGTAGGAATCCACGCCGCAGTCCGTGGCCCCCAGGGTATCGCAGGGGTCGCCGGTCGAGAGTCCACTCGAGATCGTGTTTGCGCCACCCGAGCACGCGAGCACGACCGATCCAAGACTACACAACAACATGGTTTGAAGGCGCATCGCTCTTTCCCGCCCCCCGGTTGGAACTACGACGTCTCAGGCATTGTGTCATAAACCCGCACCGGATTCCACCGCGTTGTTGGGGCCGGGGCTCATGCCCTTGACAAACTGCGTACGCGGCGAATAGCGTGGAAAGCGTGTCTGGCAGTACCTTTGTCTTGCATGCGCCCGCTGGCAGGAGGCAGATGCATGAGTAGTCCGACATACTGCCTCGCTGTCCGGGTCAGATGACGCGCTCCGCGTTCATACCGTGCGCCCTCGCAATCGCGCTGGGGGCGGGGTCCGGCGCGGCACAGGAGCTTCAGATCACCGGCGGATACGCTCTGCGAACCTACGTTGAAGAGTCGGTGCCAGACCCCGCGCTCTCCTCGCTGCCCAAACAGGGCCAGCAGCTGCTTGGCGTCAGCGACGAGGACCCGCGCACCCTCCTTCTCTGGGCCTTTGCACGGGCAGCGATCTCGACCCGTGACGTCAGCCTCGTGACCACCCTCGACACCTCGGTGCTCACGCTGCGACTCGACGAGCCGGCCGCAGACGACAGCCGGTTCGCCATGGACGGCCTGGCGCCGTCCGAGGCCCTGTCCGAAGCAGCGTTTGCCAGGGAAGCCTACCTCGAATGGGGGGTCGGCCACGACCACGACGCGGTCGTCACCCTGGGCAAGAAGCGCACCCTCCTGCTCGATGGCCTGTTCTACGACGACTATGGGACCCAGGCCGGAATCGAGTGGGACGCGGCCAGCTTCTCCGGCTGGACCCTCGCACTGTCCGCCATGGAGCTGCTTCCTCACCACTACTTCACGACCCTGACGCCGGAAACCCGCATCTCCCACGTGTCGGTCTTGCTCGCGGACGTCTTCGACGGGTTCTCCGCAGGCGCACTCCGGTTCAGCGACCGCACCGGCGTGACGGCCTCCCTTGTGCGCAACGCGATCGCTTCGGACCTGATGATGGATGACAAGGCGGGCAAGGGGCTCGTGCTTTCCACCTTCGACCTCTCCGGCAGCGTCGACCTGTGGACACTGTATGCCACCGCGCGCTGGACCGCCTGGTTCCTCACGTTGAAGGTCATGGCAGCGTGGCAGGACGGCACCTCCCGCTTCTCCTGGACCAAGCCCGGTACCGCGTCCGAAAAGGGCCAGCCCCAGGCCGTGCAGCGCAAGACGGACCTGTCCGGCACCCTGCTGTCGCTGGACGTGGAGGTCGAGGCTCTGGACGCGTTGCGCCTCACGCCCTTCCTGCTGCGGCTCTCGGGTTCGTCCGTTCCGCAGGGCGACGGCCTCTGGAAGCCGGACCAGTTCCTGACCCTGGCTCCCTCGTCCGACCGGCTGCGCATCGCACTGGGCAGCGCCAGCGGACTGGCCGCGGACCGGGACTTCCGCCTGCTGGGAACGGGCGGCTCCGGGGTCATGGCCTGGGGCATCGAGGCCGAGCTTTCGGCAATGGACGGGCTGAACCTGTCCGACACCGCTGCCCTGGTCGGCTCCTGCCGGCCCGGCGACCCCCTCTTCAACCGGAACCTGGGCGTGGAAAACGACTTCACCGCGCTGTTCGAGGTCGTCTCGGGGCTGGCACTGCGCGTGGAGCTGGACCTCCTTGCTCCGGGAGCGTACTTTGACGCGAGCGAATGGACCGTGCGAGGTGTGGGCGGTGTGGAAGGCGTCTTCTAGGCTCGTGCTCGTTCTCCTGCTGGCCGGGCCCCCTGCCGACCGGGGTGCGCGGGCAGCCGAGGCCGACGACCCTCCGGCCGTGCCGGAGGACCCGGAGACCGAGATCCCTCCGGACATGGAGGAGTTCCTCGGCGTGCTGGAGATGCTGGAGGAGTACGGTGACGCGGTGGCAGCGGAAGCCGCGCTCCAGGAGACCGACGGCCAGACGGGCCAGGGTGCTCCGGAACCCGCACCGGAACCTTCCGGGAGATGAACGGTTTATTCGCTCGTAAGAGGGAGGCATGGTCGAGCCGGACGACATCGGACTCATGCAGCGAGTAAGGGACGCGGATGACAAGAGCGCGTTCGACACCCTCTACCGCAAGCACGCAGGCCCCCTGTTCGGCTACTTCTGGAGGTCGACATCCTCCCGCGAGGCCAGCGAGGAGCTCGTGCAGGAAACGTTCTTCAAGATCTACCGGCTCAGGGCCGGATACACGGCGAGAGCCTCCTTCAAGACGTACCTGTACACCGTGGCCCGCTCGGTCCTCATCAACCGCTGGGTCAGCGATGCGAGGGTCCGGGCCGCAGCACAGGACGGAGCGGACCCCGAGGCCGAGCCGTCCCACAGCGACACCGAGGCGGACGTGTCTTCACGCCAGATCGTGAGCCGTGTGGCATCGGCCATCGGCAGCCTCCCCGAGCGGCAGAAGTCCGCGGTGCTGCTGGTCCGCTACGAGGGCCTGGCCTACGAAGAAGCTGCCCGGGTCCTCGGGGTCAGTGTCAAGGCCATGAAGTCGTTGCTCAACAGGGCAAGAGAACAACTCGTCGCACAGGTGATGCCATGAGATGCAAGAATGCACGGATCGACCTGGTTCCGCTGCTGCAGGGTCGGCTTCCACAGCCCGTCGCCATGGAGGTCGTGCTGCACGTCGCCGCGTGCCCGGAATGCCGGAAGGATCTCGAACGCACGAAGGAGATGTGGGCCCGGCTGGGCCGGGACGCCCCCCCGGTCCCTGAATTCGACGCCCAGCGGGGGCTGGCCGCGCTGCGCACGCGGCTTGCCGCAGAGCCCGAGCCGACACGGCCCGTTTGGAAGTGGTGGAAGCTGGCGCTGCCCGCGACAGCGGCCGTTGCGGCCGCGGCTGCTGTAACCATCGCCACGCGTCCACCGGCCACGGACCCGGGCGCAGGCTCGGCTCAGGGTCCGCCGACACCGGCTTCCGACGCCCGCGGCTCCACCGCAGCGACGCTGGCGGAGATGCTCGACGATCTCGAGTTGTTCGAGAACCTGGAAGCATTTGCGGAGGAGGAGACCGTGGCCGCGGTGGCCGGGATGTCCGAAGAGGACCTGGACTCGCTCCTCGAGGAGGTGGACGGATGAAACGCGTCGGCCTCGTCATCGCATCCGTGGCCTTTGCCCTCTGCGCCTCGTCCGCGTCTCCCGCTCGGGCCCAGGAAGCGCCTGCGGAAGACAGCCAGAAGAAGGCCTCGCTCAACAAGAAGCTGGAGAAGTTCAAGTCCCTCCCGCAGGAGGAGCAGGAGCGGCTGCGCAAGCTCTACAAGGCGTTCAAGAGCCTGCCGGAGGCGCGGCAGAAGGAGCTGATGGAAAGCTACCAGCGCTTCAAGAAGATGCCGGTTTCGGAGCGCAAGGCGACGCTTGCAGCGTACAAGCACTTCAAGGATCTCCCGCCGGGCAAGAAGGTCAAGGCCATGAAGCTGCTGAAGAAGCTGATGAAGCTGCCTCCGGACAAGCGCAGGGAAGCGCTCAAGAAGTGGAAGGCGAAGATCAAGAGCAAGGGGAAGTAGCCGCGCCCCTCACTGGAAGGTCGGGATGCAGGTCCCGTCGGTTGGCAGCTACTTGCACTGGAACTGGTTGAGAAGGACTTCCACCTCCCGCTTGTCTCCCACGGACCACTTCGACGAGACGTTGCGGACGTGCTTGCCCACCGTGACCCACGCGGACCCCGCGTGCGTCACGTACTCGATGCGCCGGGCCGGGTCCTCCGCATAGAACAGCAGCGCGGCCTGGCAGTCCTTCCGGAACTGGTCGATCTTCTTCTTCTTGAACTTCGACGCGGCCCAGAGCACCTTGCGCGCATCCCCTTCGGGCGAAAACAGGTCCATCAGGCTCGACTGCGTGTTGATGACCGGCTCCCAGGGCGTGCCTTCCACGATCAGGACCGGCTCCCGCGGCGTGGGGGGAGGCTCCTTCTCCTCCTTGTCCTCCCTGCCCCGCCGGCACGCGCAGCACAGGGTCGCCAACAGCATCGCAACGAGCGCTGCCGCTGCAAGCCTCGTCAGCACCGGTACACCCCCGGGTTGCGGTCGTCGAGGTGCTGGACCAGGGACTTCCCGCGGGTCGCGGGGTCGAGATCCGCGGCGATCATCTGCTCGCCGCCACGGGCCAGCGAAACGATGTTGCCCAGCGGGTCCACCACCATGGAGTGGCCGAAGTAGTAGTTGCCCTTCGCATCCGCGCCGACGGAGTTGACCGCGACGAAGTAGATCTGGTTGTCGTAGGCCCTTGCCCGGTTGGTCAGGGACCAGATCTCGTAGTCGCGCAACAGGGCGGACGGCCGCAGGACGACTTCCGCTCCCTTGAGGGCATAGGTCCGGACCAGCTCGGGGAAGTCGCCGTCGTAGCAGATCACCATGCCGATGCGGCCCAGCTCCGTCTCCACCGGCTCGACGGTGGTGCCGGGCGTGGTGTAGACCCGCTCCGTGGGGAACGGGTGCGTCTTGCGGTACACGCCCAGGGTCCTGCCATCGGGCCCGATGAGGGCCGCACTGTTGTGGATGATCCCGTTGTCTCCGCGCTCCCAGGTGGGCCACACGACGTGCAGGCGGTGCCTGGCCGCCTCGCTTGCTACCCGCGTGACCGTGGGGCCGTCGATGGGCTCCAGCAGCTTCCAGAACTCGCCGGGCTCCATGTTCGGGTGGAAGCCGGTGGAAATGGTCTCGGGAAACACCACCAGGTCCGGCTGCAGCTCGGTGGCGGCCCTCTCGAGCCAGGCAAGCGCTTTGGACACGTTGTGCGCCACGTCCATCGGCCGGACCGCGAACTGGACGCAAGCCACTCTGAACCGACGCATGGTCTACTTCCCTTCGAACGCAACGATGCGGCAGAACGCGGACTCGCCGTCCGCGAACTTCCACGGGAAGCAGCCGATGGTGGTCCGCCTGTTCAGCAGCTTGTCGATCTCCCCCCCGAGGTTCTCCGCGTGGATGAGGTCGTGCGGAAAGAGCTGGATGTGCATGAGCTGGTAGTGACCCTTGGGGAAGAAGTCGTCCAGTCCCTTTCCGTAGCGGTCCCTGAGCGCGGCGTCGGCATCCACTGCGAGGTGCGGCATCCACTCCCGGATCTTGGTGTTGAACGGGTGGTCAGCGGAGCCGCAGTCCACCCCGATCCACTTGAGCTTCATCTTGCGCGCCCAGCCCGCGAACTCCATGGTCGGGCCGGGATGCTTGCACATGTAGCGCACCTCGTCCGCGGCCGGCTGGTCCCACGCGTACTTGTGGTACCCGGTGTTGATGATGAGGATGTCGCCCTTCTTCACCTCGACCCGGTCCGTGATGTCCTTGGAGGTATAGATCCCGTAGTCCTGCGCGATGTCTGAGAGATCCACCACCACGCCCGGCCCGTAGAGCTGCGACAGGGGGATGGAAGCGATGTCCTTGCCCGAAGCACAGAAATGGAGCGGCCCGTCGAGGTGCGTGCCCACGTGGTTCGACGTGGTGATGAGCTGCCCGTTGGCCCCGTTGGGCACGAGCCGCTTGAAGAACTTCACCTGCAGCGGCTCATACGTCGGCCACGGCGGCGTCTTGATTCCGGTCGGCTGGGAAAGGTCGTAGAGCTTCATCTGGTGCCTCCGTCAGAAGGTGTACTTCGAAAGGTCCACGAGCTTCCCGTGGCTCACCACCGCGGCGGGCTTCTCGTGGTAACGCAACGCTTCCGTAAGGTCCGGCTGGTCGTGCACCACGAGGTTGGCCACGTTGCCCCTCGCGATGGCGAATCCCTTCACGTTGATGCACGCGGCAGCGTCCGTGGTCACCATCCGGAGCAGCACTTCCATGTCCGCCGCGGTGGTCATCCACAGCAGGTGGGAGTTGAGGAACGCCACCTCCAACATGTTGTTGCGGCCGAACGGATAGTACGCATCGGAGATGTCGTCCTGGCCGAGGCAGACGAGGTTCCCTTCGGCCAGCAGCTCTTTGACCCGGGCGTGCAGCGGGCCCGTGTGCGGGTCGCTGACGACTCCCATTCGCGCCTTCTTGAGCAGTGCGGACAGCTTCTGGAACGTGGGCTGCGGATACAGCGCCATGGCCCGGGCGTGGTGGATGAGACCACGGCCGACCATGCCCCGGCGGAGCAGCGCCACGGCCAGCATTTCCGCGGTGCGCAGGTTCGGGTCTCCGGCGTCGTCCACCAGCATCGACACGTCGCGGTCCAGCTTGTGCGCGATCTCGACCATCTTCTCGACGTGCGTCCGGGAATCCTCGTCCGTGAACTCGATCCACGGGATGCCGCCCACGACGTCCGCGCCCATCTTCATCGCTTCCTTGATGAGCTTCTCGGTACCGGGCTCACGGACCACGCCGTCCTGCGGGAACGCAACGACCTGGACGTCCACCACGCCTCTGAACTCCTCGCGGGCCTTGATGAGCGCTTCCACGCCGATGAGCTTCGCCTTGCTGTCCACGTCCGCGAATGCGCGGATGTGGGTGCACCCGTAAGTGATGGCCTGCCGCAACGCCTTGCGTACGTTGGGCACGATCCACTCGACCGCGTACTTCTCTTTGATCTTGGCGGCCAGCTCGATGGCGCCCATGGCCTTGCCCATCCCGTCGCCATGATAGCTCTTCAGCGCTTCCTCGTTCATCATGGGCAGCGTGAAGACCTTGCAGAGGTGCAGGTGGGTGTTGACGAACGACTCGGTCACCAGCCTGCCCGATGCGTTCACCTCTTTCCTGCCCCTTTCCGCGATGCGCGGCGCCACCTGGGCGATGACTCCCTTGTTGATCGCGATGTCGTTGACCCCGCGTCCCCCCGAGAGCGTCCCCTTGCGAATGATCAGATCGTACATGTTCCCTCCATTCATGGCGCCAAGATACAACGAGATCCTCGAGCTTCAAAGAGGAAAGTTGTTGATTGATCTTCGCACGGTGTCTAATGTCACGGAGTGAACTTGGTGAGATGGAGGATCCCATGAGGACTTGGTACACTGCGCTACTGGTTGGCCTGGTGGTCTTGTATGCGGGCGGTGCGTCTGCCGATCCCTTCAGCGGCACGGAGCTCCTCGTGGGGCGCAGCGTCAAGCCGTCGACCGGGGCCGAGCGGTTCACCGCGGGGCTCACGTTCCAGTTCGCGCCCATGAACGTGCTCCTCTCCTCGCAGAAGGACACCATCGTGAATGCGGGCATCGACGCGGCCTGCAACGGCGACCCGGTCTGCACGCAGGCGGCCAAGGACAACTCCGATGCCGCGCTGGGGATCGTCGGTGGCCTGAGCGACGACGAGTGGTCGAAGATCGAGGCCGCGGCCGGAGATCCCGCCGCGCTCGACGCCGAGCTGGCTTCCGCCGGAGTCCCGGAAGAGCAGCGCAAGGTCGTTGGAGACTACGCGGCGGCGGTTCCGGCGGACAAGCGCAAGGAAGCGCTTGCCCTGTCCCGACAGCTTGCCGGCCAGGACGTGACGTCCATCGCGGTGGAGCCCAGCTTCGCGCTCAACTTCGATCTCGTGTCGTTCACCCTGCGCGCGCCGCTGGCTCTCTTCATGGCCGACGGAGAGAACAGCTGGAACCTCGGCAACGTGAACCTGGACACCCGCTTCGGCCACATCTGGGGGGACGTCGCGGCGTTCGGCATCTCCTACGGCCTCACCACGTACTTCCCCACCGGCTCGCAGGACGCGAACTCCATGGGCATGGCCAACATGTTCGACGCGCCCAAGTACTTCCGTGAGTACCTGTCGGCCGCGCCCTACCTCGCCATGGGATTCGACGTGCCGATCCTCTCGCTCCAGTGGCACGGCGAGCTGGTCAACCAGTTCGGGGTGCGCGAGAACCCGGTCTACACCCACGTGATGTACGGCAAGTACGGGGCCGGCTTCGTGCTGCTGTCGGGATGGCCCGTCTCCATCATCGGCGAGGTCAACGGCCTTGCCCCCCTCAAGAACGCGGACGGGTACAATGCGGTCTTCGGGCTGGGAGCGCTGCAGCTCAAGCTCCTGTGGCTGACCGCGGCACTCGGCGTCCAGGCCCCGCTGTTGCAGCCCGACAAGAAGGACATGGGCACCATCGGCGGCATGGACGTCGGCGAGATGGCCAGCTACACCATCATCGGCCGGGCTGCGCTCGTATTCTGATTCCCGGAGGCCGCGGGGCAATGGCACTCAACGCCACAGCGGTGAGGAAGGATTGGTGAGTTCCACGACCATCTACACGCGCGCCGGCGACGACGGGACCTCCGCCACCCTGGGCGGAAGCCGCGAGAGCAAGACCGGCATCGTGTTCGATGCGTGCGGAACCCTGGACGAGCTTTCCGCGTTCCTCGGCGCGGCGCGGGCCGCACTTCCGCAGGGGTCGCGTGAGGCAGCACTTCTCCTGTCCATCCAGCGGGATTCCGTGAATCTCGGTGCCTACCTCTCCTCGGGCGACTCGGCCTACCTCGACCGCCTTGCGCTCGACGACGGGACCTTCGAGACCGAAATCGACCGGCTCCTCCAGTCCACCCGAATCACGGGCTTCGTCATCCCGGGCAACACCGCGGCAGACGCTGCCCTGCACGTGGCAAGGACCGTGTGCCGGCGGCTGGAGAGACGCTTCTGGGCGTTGGATCCTTCCCGCCGTGGGCCGAGAGCCGCTACCTACCTGAACCGCCTGTCTGACCTGCTCTTCGCTCTTGCAGTCTCGCAAAGCGGGCTGCGTGCGAACGAGCCCTGACGGAGATCCCATGGCCCGTATCCTGCTGCGTACCTTCCTGCTGCCCCTCCTCACATCGCTGGCAGCCTGCAGTGCGTCGGGAACGTCACAGGACCCCGCTCCGGACGCCGCGGACGTCGCATCACGGGACGGCCCCGGCACCATCGACGCACCCGCGCCTCAAGACCTGTATCCAGGCCCTCCCGGTGCGCTCCCCGTGTTTCTCGACAAGCGCCAGGGATTCTTCGATCAGCCCTTTCCCTGCGACTGCCGCCGCAAGGCCGGCGGAGCGCCGGACATGGACCTGTTCCCCAACCCGCAAGGGATCTCGCTGCTGGACGACTATGTCAAACAGGCCGAGACGCGGCTCGACGGCTTCTCGGCCAACGGAGCCATCTACTTCCGCTTCGACCGGAGCATCGACCCCACGTCGCTGCCGGGCCTGGACCAGACCGACCAGCCCGGCTCCGCTATCCTGTTGGTCAACGTGACCCCCGACTCGGCCGACTACGGCCGCCAGTGGCCCGTGGAGACGTGGTTCTGGGACAGGGAGGAACCCGAGCCGGGATACTACCTCGCATCCAACGTGCTGGCGGTCCGGCCGTTGGGAGGCTTCCCGCTGCGGCCGTCCGAAACCTACGCCTGCATCGTCACGAGGCGGGTGCTGGACGCAGACGGGCTCCATCTTTCAGCAAGCCAGACGGTGCAGGAGGCGCTCTCCAAGGGAAGCACGTCCTGGCTCGCCAAACCGTTTGCACCGCTTGCGGCCTGGCTCGACTCGGCCCCGGGGATCACCCGTGACGACATTGCCGTGGCCACCGTGTTCACCGTGGCCGACACCGTCTCCGACATGGTGCGGGCCGCAGAGTTCGTCAAGCAGGGGTTCGACTTCCCGGTGGAAGGGCCTCTCCAGAAGATGAAGTCCGAAACGACCTTCACGCTGTACGAGGGCTCCTACATGGCCCCGAACTTCATGTCCGGGGACCCGCCCTACGACACCGGGGGCGACATCGTGTTCGACACGGACGGGAACCCGGTGCCCCAGTGGACGGAAGAGGTCTTCTTTGGCCTGTCGGTGCCCAAGTCCGCCATGCCCCCGGGGGGCTGGCCCGTGGTCCAGTACTCCCACGGCACCGGAGGGGACCGGTTCAGCTTCGTCGGCGACATCGCTCCCCAGATGGCCAAGCTCGGCATCGCGGTGATCTCCATCGACCAGCCGCTCCACGGCAAGCGCGGCGGAGGGGGGCTGAGCCCCGCCAACCTCGAGTTCTACTCGTTCAACTTCTCCAACCCGTCCGCGGCAAGGAACCTGTTCCGGCAGTCCGCGCTGGACTCGGTGGCCGTCACCAGGCTCCTGCGCACCCAGACCCTCGACGCGGAGGGCAAGACCGTCGCTTTCGATCCCGGACGGGTGGCGTTCTTCGGACACTCTCAGGGCGGGATTACCGGCGCGCTGTACGTGGCCGTGGACGGCGACACGCGAGCCGCGGTGCTCTCCGGGGCCGGGGGCGGCCTCGCATACACGATCCTGCTTCGCAAGGAGGTGGACAGCGGCTTCAACCTCGACATCAAGGCCGCGCTGGAGGCCATGCTGGGACTGAAGTTCGAGGACGAGTTCACCCTGTTCCACCCGGTCCTGACGTTGTGTCAGATGCTGGTGGACGTGACCGACCCCATCAACTACAGCCCCTTCTACTTCCACCCCAGGTTCCGCCAGGAGCCTCTGCACCTGCTGCTGACCGAAGGCGTGGAGGACCCCTACACCCCCGCGGTGACCACCGAGAACCTCGCGATCGCAGGCCTCGTGCCCCCCATGTTCCCGGTGGTGCACGGCAACCCCGGGTTCGTTGCCGCGGCAGTCGGGGCCGCAAAGCTCCCGGTCTCCAACAACCTGCAGCTCCCGGACGGAAAGGCCGCCACCGCGCTGCTGGCCCAGTTTGAAGGCTTCGGCCACTTCGTGGCCTTCCAGTCGCCGGAGTGCCAGGCCCTGTGGATCTCGTTCCTGGCCACGGGACTGAAGCAGTCAACCCCGGTCATCAAGCAGTAGAGGGCATCCGCCATGGCAAGAATCCCCGAGGAGGAGGTGCGCCGGCTGGCTCGACTGGCGCGCATCGAGCTCGAAGACGAGGAGGTCGCGCGGCTTGCCCCCCAGCTTGCCGACGTGCTGGCCCACGTGGAGCGCATGAACCGGGTGGACACCTCCAACGTCGAGGCCACCTCTCATGGCCTGCAGCAAGCCGGCGGGCTGAGGCAGGACGAGCCCCGGTCGTCCCTCACCCTGGAGGAATCCCTGGGAAACGCCGGAAGCGTGGAGGACGGGTACGTCGTGGCCCCGCGCGTGCTGTCGGAAGCACTGCCCGCGGCAGATGCCCCGGACGCGTCCGGCCCGCTCAACGGAGGCTCCCGTGCCGAATAGCCTGACGACGCTTTCGGCCTGCGAGCTTCGCGACCTGCTGGCCTCCCGGACCGTGTCCAGCGTGGAGGTGTGCGCCGCGTTCCTGGATCGGATCGCGGCCGTGGATCCGGACGTCGGTGCGTTCCTCGCAGTGTCCCGGCCGGACGTCCTGGCGCAAGCCGAAGCCGTGGATCGGAAGCGGCAGAAAGGGGAGCGGGTGGGCAGGCTCGCCGGCCTCCCCGTCGCAGTCAAGGACATGATCGTGACTCGCGGGCTTCAGACGACCTGCGGCTCCCGGATTCTGAAGGGATTCGTGCCCCCCTATGACGCGCACGTGGTGGAGCGGATTCGCCAGGAGGACGGCATCGTCCTGGGCAAGACGAACCTCGACGAGTTCGCATTCGGCTCCTCCAACGAGAACTCCGCGTTCAAGCCGTGCCGGAATCCCTGGAGCCTGGAGCACGTGCCCGGCGGCTCCAGCGGAGGGTCTGCTGCCGCGGTCGTGGCGGGCATGGCCCCGCTGGCCCTGGGCACCGACACCGGGGGGTCCGTGCGCCAGCCGGCGAGCCTTTCGGGCGTCGTGGGGGTCAAGCCCACCTACGGCAGAGTGAGCCGCTACGGCGTCGTGGCCTTCGCTTCCTCTCTCGACCAGTGTGGTCCCATGGCCATGACGACGCGGGACGCTGCGATGCTGCTTTCCGTCATCGCGGGCCCGGACCCGCGGGACGCGACCTGCGCTCCGACCCCGGCCCCGGACTTCGAGGCGACCCTGGGCAGGGACATCAGGGGGCTGCGCATCGGAGTCCCGCGGGAGTATTTCGGCGCCCCCGACCTCCCGGTGGATGCGGAAGTGGCGTCCACCGTCAGGGCAGCGCTTGCCCGGCTGGAAGGTCTGGGCGCGTGCATCCAGGAGGTCGGCCTCCCCCATTCCCAGCATGCCATTCCGGTGTACTACGTTGTGGCCGTGGCAGAGGCCAGCTCCAACCTCGCCCGCTTCGACACGCTCCGGTACGGGCCCCGACTGCCGGCGAGCGGGGACGACGTGTCCTCGTTCTACCTGCACGCCCGCGGCCGGCTGCTCGGAACGGAAGCCAAGCGCCGCATCATCCTCG
>Ga0233425_10003491_pt1 | contig 28380 bp, 24 predicted proteins | sample Watercolumn_Towu_2_FD_181712 | JGI IMG/M metagenome (GOLD analysis project Ga0233425, IMG submission 181712) | Freshwater microbial communities from Lake Towuti, South Sulawesi, Indonesia - Watercolumn_Towuti2014_140_MG | ecosystem: Environmental > Aquatic > Freshwater > Lake | place...
CGAAGAAACAATGGGTTATGAAAATACCCCCCTCAGACGGCAAACCATCAATGCATCCATTCAGGTTTTGAGTCGATATCTGATGAACCGTCCGACCCGCAAAATTTTCCCCTCCCCGCCCCCTCACTCTGCAAGATCCAAAAGTCCGACAGACTCCTAGCGATCAGTGATTCGATCGTCCGATTACGCTGCGCGAATCGGACTTCCGCTTGCTGAGTGCCGTCGACCACAATTGCAATCATTGCAATCATTCCGTAGGCTATCAGCTCCATTGGTATCGAAGGAGATCGACATTGGCTACCAACCTCATCGTACGAAGCGTGGACGAGGAGATTGTACTCGCCCTTAAACAGCGTGCCGCCTCCCACGGTCGCAGCGCCGAAGCCGAACACCGAGAAATCCTGAAAGCCACTTTGCTGCGCCCCAAGCGTCGCTCGTTGACCGAACTTCTCGCCGCCATGCCCGACGTAGGCGACGATTCCGATTTCGAGCGAGGCACAGAGTAGCCGCCGATGTTTCTCGTCGACACCAACGTGATCAGCGAAGTTCGAAAAGGCGCAAGAGCCAATGCGGGGGTGCGTGAATTCTGGCAAACCGTCGATGACACCAGCGTTTATTTGGCGGTACAAACCATCGGAGAACTTCGAAGAGGCGTCGAACGCATTCGCCTTCGGGGCGATGTACCGCAAGCCCTCATCCTCGAGAATTGGCTGCAAGAAGTGGTCGGCGAGTATTGCCACCGCATTCTGACCTTCGATGCCGACTGCGCCCAGATTTGGGGAAAGTTGACGTCAACAAGCTCCCAAAATCCCATCGACAAACAAATCGCAGCGATCGCGCTTCTTCACGACTTGACCGTAGTGACCCGCAACACCGCCGACTTTGCGGTAACCCGAGTACCGCTCAGAAATCCGTTTACCTGAGGAGCAGCGAAAACTCAGTAATCTGTCTCTGGTATTCCCGGGAATCGGGTCGATCTCTGCGGGGCGGGATTTGAATCCGTCGGGTAAACCAGCCCGTATCCCCGTCGTTCCGGCAGGGAATGCCGGAACCCAGAGGCTCGGGACGACTTGCGGAGTCACATCCTTGTGGTCTGGATGCCGGCAATCCGTGCCGGCATGACGGCTTATTTCAACAGTATTGGGATTTGAATCCCGCCCCTTCCGTATTGGTGGCCGGAGAGCCCCTGTGGCCTGATTTCTCGGCTTTGCATGGCAACGAACAGGGGGCGGATTTCCAGTTCGGGAATATCGCTGCCGTTCCCTCCCGCCTGTATGCTGTGCCGTCCTCGGCCGCCGTTTCATCTCCGAACTCGCGCCGGGGTTTCGATTCCTTGCAGCGCTTTTCATGGGGTACCAATGCCAAATCCGGATTCACGGGAGTCCCGGCCTGTGCCGGCGGGGAACCCGCTCAAGCAAATCTACCGGGATCCCTGGCTGCTGGTGGTGCACAAACCTGCCGGTTTGCTGGTGCACCGCAGTCCCATCGACAAGCACGAAACCGAATTCGCCCTGCAATACGCCCGGAGCCTGAACGGCGAGGAACATGTCTACCCGTTGCATCGGCTGGATCGTCCGACCTCCGGCGTGCTGGTGTTCGCCCGCGATTCCGGGACCGCCGGCCTGCTGGGCAACGCATTGATGGCGGGTGAAGTGGAGAAGACCTATCTGGCCCTGGTGCGCGGCTGGTTGCCGGAACAGGGTTTGATCGACCATCCCCTGCGGGATGCGCCGGAGGACCGGCGCCGGAAGGACGAGCCCCAAACGGTGCGGGAAGCCCGCACCCGCTATCGGCGCCTGGCGATCACCGAAATCCCGGTCGCCATCGAAGGCCATGCCACCAGCCGCTACAGTCTGGTGGAACTGCATCCGGAAACCGGCCGAAAACACCAGTTGCGCCGGCACATGAAACACATCAGCCATCCCATCATCGGCGATGCCAACCACGGACGCGGGCGCCACAACCGCTATTTCGCCGAGCGCTTCGGCCAGGGCCGGCTGATGCTGGCGGCCACCGAAATCCGTTTCCCGCACCCGGTGACCGGTGCGCTGCTGCACCTGAAAGCAAAGCCGGAACCGAGTTTTCTGGAAGTGTTGTCGGTCTTCCCGGAGTCGTCGGTGCGATGGCTGGCCGATGGTGACGGAGAAGTTCCGTTTGCCGCAGGTTCTTGCGACCCGCGGGCCAGGTCATGAACCAGTACAAGTAGATCAGAATCCGGTCGGTGGTTTCTAGATATCCGAGGTAGAGGTAGGCGCCGTTGTCACCGGGGCGGGAATAAACCGGAAACGGGCCCTTGGCAAAGGGATCCCAGGGGCCGCTGTCCGACACCAGAAACCCGTGGTTGGCCCGGTCGAACTGGTTTCTCTGCAGCACGTAGGATAATGCGTTGACCGAAGGGAAACGCATCGGATGTGCCGGCGCACGGGCGCGCATCCATCGCGACCGATGCGCTTCACTGCGTTCAGCACATCTTACGAAGTTTGCCCGCGAACCGCGGCAAGTTCGGAATCGGCGCTGATCCTCGCCTTCTCCTCCCGATACTCCTCGATGGTGAGATTCCGCAGCTTGGAGGACTTGCCTTCCTCGTTGTGGACGAAGCCGACGCTGGAAACATAGGGTTCGATGATGTGGATCTTCTGCAGCGGGGTGACGATGAGGAGCTGCAGATTGAGCTGCTGGAACAGCTTGAGGCCGTATTGGGCGGACTCGTCGGAGCCGCGGCCGAAGGCTTCGTCGATGACCACGAAGCGGAACGAGCGGGAACGCACGGCGCCCCATTCCAGGCCAAACTGGTAGGCCAGGCTGGCGGCGAGGATGGTGTAGGCCAGCTTCTCCTTGTGGCCGCCGGACTTGCCATCGGAGTCGGAGTAGTGCTCGTGCTCGCTGTGGTCCTCGCGCCAGCGCTCGGAGGCGGCGAAGCCGAACCAGTTGCGCACGTCGGTGACCTTGAGCCGCCAGCGCCGGTCCGCGTCGGCCTGACCCTCGCGGCCGCGGAAGCGCTCGATGATGGTCTTGACCTGGAGGAACTTGGCCTCGGAATACTGGGCGTCGTCGGAGCCGGTGAGACTGCCTTCGGTACAGGCCCGCAAGTCCCCCTGAAAGTCGCGGATCTCCGCGTCCATGGCCGGTTGCGCTTCCAGCACGAAGTAGCGGCCGGGGTTGTAGTCGATCTGGGTGAGGGAGCGGTTGATGTGGGCGATGCGCTCCTTGATGGTCTCCCGTTCCCGGTTGAGCTGGGACTGGAAGTTGGCCACCTCGCGGATGGTGTTCTCGTTGAGCAGTTCCTTGAAGCGGGCCTCGAAGCGGGGCAGGTCGTCGGCCTTGAGTTTGTCCAGCATGGCGCGGTATTCGCCCGCCGCCTCCACCGCCACGTCCACCTCCTGGGTGTCCAGGGGATAGGCCGTGCAGTAGCCCCTCATGGCATCGATGATCTTGTCCCGCAGCCTTGTGAGGTTGCGGTTCTCGTTGTCCATGCGGGTCTGCAGCCAGCTACGCATATCCTGCTGGCGGTTGTCGCAGGATTCCACCGTCAGCAGATGCTCGCCCAGGGCTTCGCCCCGCATGGCTTCCAGGCGCGGGAAGCACGGGGCGTGCAGTGCGGTTTCCGCTTCCTCGACGATGGCGGCCGTCTCCCGGCGCAGGGTTTCGGCCGCTTCGATCCTTTCCTCGATGCCGCCCAGTTGCCTGGTTTTCTCCGCCAACTTGGCTTCGGTCTCGGTCAGGCTGATTTGCAGATCCGCCAGTTTGGCCGTGAGCGCCTGGAGCAGATCGGATTCGGCTTCCAGTTGCCGCTTTTCTTCCTGCAGGCGGGCGATCTCGCCCACCAGGGGCCGCCAGTCCAGTTCGCGGAATTCCCGGTATTCGTCCAGCTTGGACAGGGCATCCAACTGGGCCTTTAGGGCCTTGTACCACTTGTCTAAAGTGGAGAGCTGGACGCCCAGTTTGGCCAGGTGGGTCTCGAGTGCCTTTGCCTTCGATTTCAGGGCGGCGATCTTGGCGGCATTGGTCCAGCCCAGCACGTAGCGGCTGCGGTCGTCCAGGCGGTGGCGGTCGTCCTTTTCGTGGCGCTCCCCCGGCGCCTTGACCTGGCCGGCGCGGGTGATGGCCTTGGTCTCCCGGCGGAACTGTTCGGGCGTGGCGCAGCAGGCCACGTCGAAGCGGTGGGCGATCTCCCGCTCCAGCCAGTCGTAGAAGGGGGAGTCGGGCTTGAGGGAGAGCTTGCGGACCAGGGAGTCGCGGTGCAGTTCCGGCAGTTCGCCACGGCCGTCCTTACGGACTCGGAAGTAGACCAGACGGCCCTGCAGATGGGTACGGTCGACCCATTCCGCCACCCGTGCATAATGGCCGTCGGGCACCAGCAGGGACAGGCCGAAATTGCGCAGCAGCCGTTCCGCCGCGCCTTCCCAGTCCTTTTCTTCCTCCCGCACCTGGATCAGTTCACCGGCGAAGGGCATATCGTCCTCGGCCAGATTCAAGGCCTGACACAGGGCAAGGCGCAGGCCGATCTGCTGGGCGTCGATGTTGCTGCGGCGGGCCTTGAGGCTGTCGATCTCCGCCTGCAGCTCCTGGTGTTCCGACCGGCCCTGGGCAAAGGCGACGCGGGTCTCGCTCTGCTGATTCTGTACATCCGTTTCCAGCGCTTGGCACTTTTGCAAAAGCTCTGCAAACTCGCGCTGCTGGGCCAGGAAACCGTCAACCTCCTCGGGCGGCGACAAACCCAGGGTGCGGACCAGTTCCTCGTGGCGTTCCGCCTTGCGCCGGCGGCGGATCTGCTCTTCCTCCTGCTGCCGGATTTCCTCGCCAATGCGCTCGATGCGGTCGCCGCCATTGTCGGCGATGGCTCGCCGAAGCTCCCTTTCCTCCGCCTGCTGGGCGGATTTCTGTTCCGCCAGCCGCCGGGACTGGGCGGCCTGGCGGGCCAGGTCGTCCCGCAATCCGCCCAGCCGTTTGTCCAGCAGGCCCAGCTTCAAACCGGCGAAATAGGGCCGCAGTGCCTCGCGGCAGGCGCGCAGTTCCTCCACTTCCGCGGCGAGCCGGGTATGGCTGTCGCAGTCGGCCACCAGGGGCGTGAGCAGGCCCACTTGCCGTTTGGCCTTGAGCACCGCCTCGTGGGCGCGGTTGAGGTCGTCGAAATGGCTGATGAGGGCGGCGATGCGCGGCGCCACATCGAAGGGCTCCAGCATGTGGCTGCGCACGAAATCGGTGAGGTTGCCCACCGACTTCATGGACACGGTCTGGTGGAATAGCTCCAGGGCCTGTTCGTTGTCGATGCCGAAGCGGCGGCGGAACCAGGCGCCGTAGGGCGGGAAGCTGTCGAACAGCTCGGCGCCGGAAGCCCGCAAGCGCTTGCGCAGGGCGGCGATGTCGCCGCCGAACTGGCCGAAGTCGGCGGCCACCGACAGCGCCCTTTCGGCGACCACATAGACCCGCGCCGGCTGGCCGTTGGGGTCCTTGATCCAGAACAGCTGGGCCAGGGTGACGGTGGTGTCGTAGCCGGCGTTGTGGAACACCCCCAGCACCACCGAATAGCAGTCCTCGCCCCGCAGCGGCACCGGCTTGGCGCTGCCGGTGATCTCGTTGCGCTCGGACTTGTAGTGACCCAGCACGTAGGAGCGCAGCGAGCGTTCCTTGCTGTCGGCCCCCGCCGCCTTGTTGTAGGCGATGCGATGGGCCGGCACCAGCAAAGTCGTCACCGCATCCACCAGGGTCGACTTGCCGGAGCCGATATCGCCGGTCACCAAGACGTTCCGGCCCTCCGGTTTCAGCGTCCACACCCGGCCGTCGAAGGTGCCCCAGTTGTAGACTTCCAGCTTTTGCAGGCGGTAGCCGGAGAGGGTGTCGTCGCCCAGGAAGTCCAGTTCCAGGCTCAGGTTTTCAGCCATCGGCGGGGTCTCCCCTGGTGGTCAGGCCATGCTCCCGATAGGCGCCGAGCCGGGCGTCGAATTCCGCCAGCCACTGGGCGTCGACGAAGGCCTTGAGGATGCGGCGGACCTCGTAGAGGCTGTCGGCGCCGGGCTGGGTCTTGAGCTTGCGGAGGAAGCCGAGGTTCACGATCCGATTGAGCTGGGTCTCCACCTGATCCATCAGTTTGGCCTCATTGGAACCCTCCGGCAAAAACACCCGCACCAGCTCGACGATGTCTTCGCGGGATAGGATCAGGCGGGTGGAATCGCCGGCACCGGCGTCGAACTCCGCCAGCTTCTTGCGCAGCAGGGCCAGGATCAGGCTCACCGGGAAGGACAACTGACGGCGGGGAATGAGCCGGGGCAGTTTGGTCTCATCCTCGTCGGCATCGGGCCGGGAACGCAGGAAGGCATAGCCCTCGGCCTCGTCCAGCACCAGTTCCAGACCCAGCACGGCGACGTAATCGCGCACCCGCGGCTGCAGGTTCAGCAGGGCGTGCCACTGCGTCCCGTCGGCCTCCTGGTAGAGCACTCCCTTGAGCAGGGGGATGACCAGGGAACTCAGTTCGGGAGCGGAAGGTGAGGGGTTATCGGGAAGGGATGGGTCCAAGGTTCGATGCGTGATCAGTCCGGATCCGGCGGCAATACGGGAGCGGCCATGGGCGTCCGGCGGGCGCTCCGGAGATGCCGCCCCGGCGCCCCGAATGGGCACCGAGCCGGCCCGCGGCCCGCCCGGCCGTCTGCTCCCGGCCTCGACTCTTCGCCCCATTCTACCGCGGAGGAGTCCCGGCCGCCGCCCGGGGAGACCCGCAACAACGTTCGCCGCCGAATTCTGAATCCATCGCCGGCGGCACTAGGGCCCTGCAGCGCTTTGACCCCGGTCAAATCGGACGTCCGCCGGGAGGGTAGGGTCTGGGCCTTCTCCCCGACTGCGCAGAGGTTTCCATGAACGCCGCCAATCCCGACCGGGACCATCTTCTGTGGCTCCACCAAAAACTGCCGATCACGGCGCTGGACGAAGAGCGATTTTTTTGTGCGACCGTCCGCGATCAACTGGGGCGCGGCTGGTGCCTGCTGGATGCTCGCTACTACGCCTACGGCAAGGTCCTGGGCTACCAATCCTGGGCCAGACCGCGCCTGCACGGCTAGGCTCCAGAATCAATCCATTCCGGATTTCTCGGCAGCCGCACTTTCGCCATCCGCCTCTGCCGGCGCACCGCTCGCCCGCAGCAGTATCTCCTTCTTGCGCCGGGCGCTCTCGGCCCGCTCCTGCTGTTCCCGTTGCTGCCGCCGCTGCCGCGCCTCGAAACGGGCGCGGGCGTGATCGGCTACGCGGCGCGCCTGCTGCTGGGCCGCGAGCTCGCCCTTGGCGGAGCGGAACCATTGCACCAGCGGAATCCGGCTGGGACAGACGAAATCGCAGCAGCCACATTCGATGCAGTCGTCGAGCCCGTATTCCGTGGCCCGCCGCAGATTGTCCGCCTGGGCATGCCAGTAAAGCTGCTGCGGCAGCAGCCGGATCGGGCAGACATCGGCACAGGCGCCGCAACGGATGCAGGGCAGGGTGGGCGCGGCCGCCGCGACGCCGTCGAGGACGAGCACACAGCCGGTTTCCCGGCCGACCGGAACGAGGTCGCTGGCCACCGCCACGCCCATCATCGGCCCGCCCAGGATCAGGCGCCGGGCCGACTCGGTGTAGCCGCCGCCGTGCTCGATCAGGTGGGCCACCGGGGTGCCGATGCGGGTCAGCCAGTTGTCCGGCCGGCGCACGCCGGGGCCGGTGACGGTGACGATGCGGGACAGCAGCGGCTCGCCGCAGGCCACCGCCCGGTACACCGCCGCCGCCGTCGCCACATTCTGGCAGACCACGCCGGCGTCCGCGGGGATACCGGCGGCCGGCACTTCGCGGCCGGTCAGCAGGCGGATCAGCTGCTTCTCGCCACCGGCGGGATAGACGGCCGGTACCGGCACGATCTCGATGCCGGCAAACCCTCCGCTCGCCCGGACCGACTCCAGGGCGGCGATGGCCTCGGCCCGGTCGGCCTCGATCCCCAGCAGACAGCGCCGGGCCTGCAGAATCCCCATGAGGATCGCGCCGCCGGCCAGCACATCCGCCGGGAAAAGCCGCATCAGGCTGTCGTCGCAGGTGATGTAGGGCTCGCATTCGGCGCCGTTGAGGACGAGCGTGTCGATCTCGCGCAACCCTCCCGGATCCAGTTTCAGCGCGGTCGGAAAGCCGGCTCCGCCCATGCCGACGATGCCGGCGGCGTGAATGCGGCGGCGCTGTTCGGCGATCGGCAGCGCGATGTGATCGCACGGCGGCGGCAAGTCGACGGCCTCGTCGCGGCCGTCGGCGTCGAGCACGATGCAGGCGCCGCTCAGGCCGGAGGGATGGGGCAGCGGACGCTCCTCGATGGCGCCGATCACCCCGGAGGTGGAAGCGAGGATGGGTGCCAGCAGAGGATCGTCGGGAGCGGCGATGGGCTGGCCCCGGCGCACCCGCTCGCCGGCCGCCACCAGCGGCCTGGCATTGCGGCCGTTGCGCTGCAGCAGGGGAAACACCAGCTGCGGCGGGATCGAGGCGACCCGCAGGCCGTGCCGGCTGGACTCCTGCTTGCAGGGGTCGAGCCGGATGCCGCCGGCCCAGGGAAACAGTCCGGCCATATCAATTCCCCTGCGGCGCCGGCCAGCGCCAGCCGGCAACACCGGCTGCCACCGGCACCAGATCGATGCAGTCCACCGGGCAGGGCGGCAGGCATAGCGCGCAGCCGGTACATTCCGCGGCGATCACGGTGTGCATGAGTTTCGCGGCACCGACGATGGCGTCGACCGGACAGGCCTGGATGCAAAGGGTGCAACCGATGCAGCGGTCCTCGTCGATACGCGCCACGCTCTTCGCCATGGGGGCCGGCGGCCCGTTCCGCAGCGGCAGCGGATCGCGCCCGAGCAGGTCCGCCAGGGCCTTGACGCCCGCTTCACCGCCGGGTGGACACAGGTTGATTTCGGCATCGCCGCGGGCCAGCGCCTCGGCGTAGGGCCGGCAGCCGGGAAAACCGCACTGGCCGCACTGCGTCTGCGGCAGCAGGGCGCCGATCCGGTCTGCCAGCGGGTCGTCCCGCCGCCGCAGGCGTTTGCCGGAATAGCCCAACAGCCATCCGCAGAGAGCGAACAGAAACGCCAAGGCCAGCAGTCCCAGCACCGCAGCACCGGTCACTGGCGGACCAGGCCGGCGAAGCCCATGAACGCGACCGCCGCGATGCCCGCGGTGATCAGGGCAATGGACGCGCCCCGGAAAGGCAGCGGCACATCCGCCGCCTCCACCCGCTCCCGCACCGCCGCAAACAGCACCAGGACCAGGGTGAATCCGGTGGCGGCACCGAATCCGTACAGAAAGGAGGCGATGAAGCCGTAGCGCGACTGCACGTTGAGCAGGGCGACCCCCAGCACCGCGCAATTGGTGGTGATCAGCGGCAGGAAGATGCCCAGCACCTGGTGCAGCAGGGGACTGCTGTAGCGCACCACGATCTCGGTGAACTGCACCACCACCGCGATCACCACGATGAAGGTGATGGTGCGGAGAAACCCCAGGCTCAGCGGCACCAGCAGATACTCGTTGGCCAGGTAGCCGAGGACCGCCGACAGGGTCAGCACGAAGGTCGTCGCCAGGCCCATGCCGAGGGCGGTCTCCAGCTTCCTCGACACCCCGAAAAAGGGGCACAGCCCGAGGAACTTCACCAGCACGAAGTTGTTGACCAGGGAAGTGCCGACCAGGATGAGGAAATAGTCTTTCACGGCTGTGGAGGGCAATGCGGGAGAACGATTGTATGGCGCCCAGTCACCCTGTCAAACCGGCTCGCGGGCCGCATCCGGGTCGCTCCGCGCGGCGATTGCCAGGGGAATCGCGGACGGTACAATGGCGCTCCCGTTCCCGCCACCCGGTCGCCTCCCATGGAACTCCTCGCCATCAGCGTCGGCAGCCCGCAGCGCGTCGCCCACCGCGGCCGCGAAGTGGAAACCGGCATCTACAAGCAGCCGGTCGCCGGCGTCCACCAGGTCACCGCCACCGGTCTCGCCACCGATGTCCAGGTCGACCTCGAGAACCACGGGGGTCCGGACAAGGCCATCTACGCCTATACCATCGAGAACTACCAATTCTGGTCGCGGGAACTGCAAACGGAACTGGGACCCGGCCGCTTCGGCGAGAACTTCACGGTCTCCGCCATGCCCGACGAGGCGGTCCACATCGGCGACGTATTCCGCTGCGGGGAGCTGCTGCTGCAGGTGACCCAGCCCCGCGTCCCCTGCTTCAAGCTGGGGATTCGCATGGGCGACGCCCACTTCGTCGGGCGCTTCCACCGTTCCGGCCGGGTCGGCTTCTACTTGCGGGTGCTGGAGACCGGCAGCGTCGAGGCGGGCCGCGACATCGAAGCGGTCCGGCGCGATCCGGCCGCCCTCGACATCCGCGACGCCATGCTGGCCCTGACCGACGGCCCGCGCCAGCAGGAGATCATCGCCCGGGCCCTGGCCATCGAAGCCCTGTCAGCAGCCTGGCGCGAGAGCCTGACCAAGCGGCAAGGCGACCGCTAGCGGCGCCACCCAGCCGTCGCGGCGGTGCTCCGCCACCACGGTGGTGTAGATGCCGCCGCGCACGTTGAAGGTACCGGTCACCCGCAGGAAGCGGGGGGCGGTGGCCGCCGCCAGGTCATCGAGGATGCGGTTGGTCACCGCCTCGTGAAACGCCCCCTCGTCCCGGTAGGACCAGAAATAGAGCTTCAGCGACTTCAGCTCCACGCACAGGCGGTCGGGCACGTATTCGATACGGAAGGTGGCGAAGTCCGGCTGGCCGGTCTTGGGGCACAGGCAGGTGAATTCCGGCACCTCAATGCGGATGGTGTAATCCCGCTCCGGGTTGGGATTGTCGAAGGTTTCCAGGGTCTTGCTGGGGACGGTGGACATGGCGGTTACGGGAAGCGTTGCCGGCTGCGGCGGGTGCCGTGCGCCGAGTTAGATCAGGCAGCTTAGTCCGTTATAATACCGGCCCGTTCCCTCCCCAGCCAGCGCCCGCGCCGGCTTCCTCCGCCAATCACGTCACTCCCCAGACCCCGAATGCGGCTGGAAAAGATCAAGCTCGCCGGCTTCAAGTCGTTCGTCGATCCCACCTCGATCCCCCTGCCGGGCAATCTGGTGGGCATCGTCGGGCCCAACGGCTGCGGCAAATCCAACATCATCGACGCGGTGCGCTGGGTGATGGGGGAAAGCTCGGCCAAGCATCTGCGAGGCGAATCCATGGCCGACGTGATCTTCAACGGCTCGGCGTCGCGCAAGCCGGTGGGGCTGGCTTCGGTGGAACTGCTGTTCGACAACTCCGACGGCAAGGCGGGCGGCGAATACGCCCAGTACCAGCAGATTTCCATCAAGCGCCAGGTCAGCCGCGACGGCCAGTCCAGCTATTTTCTCAATGGCTCCCGCTGCCGCCGCAAGGACATCACCGACATCTTCCTCGGTACCGGTCTGGGCGCCCGCAGCTACGCCATCATCGAGCAGGGAACCATTTCCCGGCTGATCGAGGCCAAGCCGGACGAGCTGCGGGCGGTGATCGAGGAAGCCGCCGGCATCTCCAAGTACAAGGAACGCCGCCACGAGACCGAGACCCGCATGCGCCACACCCAGGAGAATCTGGAGCGGCTGAAGGACGTGCGCGACGAGGTGGCCAAGCAGCTCGGCAATCTCCAGCGCCAGGCCCGGAAGGCGGAGAAATACACCGAGCTGAAGCAGCAGGAGCGCAGCTACCGCCAGCAGCTTCTGGCCCTGCGCTGGCGCAAGTACGACCAACAGCTGAGCCGCCACCAGCGGGTTCTGGAGGAATGCGAGGCCACCTTCAAGGGCCTGGTGAGCGAGGACAACCAGCTGGCGGAGGCCCAGGCCCGGGCGCGCGAGCGCCTGGAAGCGCTGCAGCAGGAGGTGAACCGCACCCAGGGCAGCTATTACGAGGTGGGCGCCGAGGTGAGCCGGCTGGAGCAGGCCATCCAGCACGCCCACAAGGCGCGGGAAGACCTGGTGCGCCAGCGCGAGCGGCTACTGTCGGAGCAGCAGCAGACCCAGTCCGAGCTGGACCAGGACTCCGAGCGCATCGGCCAGATCCGCGAGGAGCTGGCAAGCTTGGCTCAGGATCAGCGCGCCGCCGAGCAGGCCGAACAGGAAGCGGCAGCGGCACGCCAGGGGGCGGACCAGGAGCTGAAGGCTTGGCGCGAGCAGTGGGAGGCCGCAAAGACCGAGCTGTCCCGGGTCCAGGGCCAGAGCCAGGTGCAAACCGCCCGCCTCCGCCAGATGGAAGAGCAGCAACGCCAGCTTCAGGCACGCCGCGAGAAGCTGGCGGCGGAGCGCACCCAGTTGCTCGCCGAGCTGAACGCCGAGGAATTGCACATCCTCGCCGAGGAACTGGCGGAGGTGGAGCAGCAGCGGGGCCACGTGCAGGCCCGGCTCGATGGATTGGCGGTGCAGGTGCAACAGCAGCGCTTCCAGGCCAAGGACTGCCACGACCGCCTCCACGCCCTACGTGCCCAGCTCCACGCCCTTTCCGGCAAGCTCAGTTCCCTGGAAACCCTGCAGCAGCACGCCATGGGCAAGGACCCGGGCGCGCGTTCCCGCTGGCTGGAACAGGCGGGGCTGGCGGGGGCCGGGCGGCTGGCGGAGCAACTGGAGGTGGAGCCGGGCTGGGAGGCGGCGGTGGAGGCGGTGCTGGGCATCCATCTGGAAGCCGTCTGCGTGGCCGAGACCGGCCCCTATCTGCAGCGCCTCGGGCAGGCCGATGCGCCGGATCGGCTGGCCCTGTTCGAGACCCGTGCCGGCACCGCGACAGCCGCCGCTCCCGCTGCGCCGGCCCTGGCGCAGCGCGTGACCAGCTCCTGGAATCTGGCGCCGCTGCTGGGCAGCGTCTATTGCGCCGGCGATCTCGACCAGGCCCGCGACCTCAGCGGCCGGCTGGCACCCCACGAATCGGCGGTGACCCCGGAAGGGGTCCGGGTGGGGCCGGGCTGGCTGCTGCTGCAGAAGCCGGAGGACGGCAAGGCCGGGGTGCTCAAGCGGGAACGCGACCTGCGTACCCTCAAACGGCAGCAGCAAGACTTGCAGAAGCAGGCGGCCGAGCTGGAATCCCGCCTGGCGGAGGCCGAGGAAGCCGCCCGCCGCGCCGAATTCGAGCGCGAGCAGCGCCAGGCCGAACTGAACCGCCACAGCACCGAGCAGACCCGGCTGCAGGGCCAGCTGAGCGCCGCCACCGCCCGCCACGAACACAACCGCAGACGGCAGTTGCAGCTGGACGCCGAACTGGGGGACACGGAAGAGCTGCTGCTGGGCAACGCCGAAGACCGCGAAGAGGCCGCCGCCCTGCTGGCCCAGGCGGAAGTGGCGCTGGCCGGGCTGCAGCGCCACGGCACCGATCTGGGATCGCGCCAGAGCCCGCTGGAGGCGGCTGCTTCGGCCGCCGAGAACACGCTGCGGGCGGCCCGCGACCGCGTCCACGGCATCCGGAGCCGGCGCGAGACCCTGGCCGCCGCCGAAAGCCTCACCCTCAAACACCTGGAGCGCCTGCACAACCAGCACCGGCAGTCCGACGGACGGCTGCAGGAGCTGAACCACCGCATGGCCGAGAGCGGCACCCCCCTGGACGCCGAGCAGCAGGCCCTGGAGACCCTGCTGGAACGGCGCCGTGCCCTGGAGCTGGCGCTGGGGGAGGGGCGCAAGAAGCTCAACCAGGCGGAGCGGGAGATCCGCGAGCTGGCCGAGCAGCGGATGGGCAGGGAGCGCCAGCTGGACGAGCTGAAGCAACGGCTGGAACAGACCAAGCTGGACTACCAGGCCAACGAGGTGCGCCGGCAGACGGTGCAGGAGCAGTTCGAGGAACTGGGAGCCACCGCCGGGGAGGTGCTCCCGCAGCTGCCGGAGGAGGCCGAAGAGAAGGAGTGGCAGAACCGCCTCAACCACCTCTCCGACGAAATCGCTCGGCTCGGCGCCATCAACCTGACCGCCATGCAGGAATTCGAGGAGCAGTCCGAACGCATGCGGGTGCTGGACCAGCAGCACCAGGACCTGACCGAAGCCCTGGAGACCCTGGCCCAGGCCATCGAGAAGATCGACCGGGAATGCCGATCCCGCTTCAAGGAGACCTTCGACCGGATCAACACCGGCATCCAGCGCATGTTCCCCAAGCTGTTCGGCGGCGGCCAGGCCTATGTGGAGCTGAACGAGCGGGATCTGCTGGAAACCGGGGTCAGCGTCATGGCGCGGCCGCCGGGCAAGCGCAACAGCTCCATCCACCTGCTGTCCGGCGGCGAGAAGGCCTTGACCGCGGTGGCCCTGGTGTTTTCCATCTTCGAACTCAATCCGGCGCCCTTCTGTCTGCTGGACGAGGTGGACGCCCCCCTGGACGACGCCAACGTCGGCCGCTTCAGCCAGTTGGTCAAGGAAATGTCCGAACAGGTACAATTCCTGTTCATATCCCACAACAAGGTCACCATGGAGATCGCCCAGCATCTGGCCGGGGTGACCATGAAAGAGCCGGGGGTGTCCCGCATCGTCGCCGTCGACATCGACGAAGCCGTGGAACTGGCTACAGCCTGAGGAGGCAACGTGGACCGAGAAACCGTTCGTATCATCCTGCTGGTCGCCGGCGTCATCGCCATCGCCGGTGTCTATCTGTGGGGCCGCTATCAGCAGCGCATGCTGGACTTCATCAATCGCGAGGGGGAATTCGACGAACTGGGCTTCGCCGAGGAGGTGCCGCCGCCGGACCAGGAAGAGGCCGAAGCAGATGCGGATGCCGATATCGCCGCCGCCACCGGCATTCTCAATCCCCGTGCCTTCCGCCACGAAACCGACCCCACCGCCCCGCTCGACGCCGACGAAGAGGACGACGACCTGCCGCAGCCCAGCCACCCGGAACCGGCGGCGGTGGCCGAACCCGCCCAGACCGCGCCGCTGGGCGCGCCGTTTCTGATCCAGCTCAGCGTGGTCGCCGAACGCGAGGCCTTCTTCAACGGCGAGGACTTGCGCGACGCCCTCACCGACCTGGATCTGATCTACGGCGACATGGGCATCTACCACCGCTACGACCGCGAATACCGCAAGCCCCTCTTCAGCGTCGCCAGCCTGGTGGAACCCGGCACCTTCCCCATCGACGACATGGAGAGCTTCCAGTGTCCCGGCGTCGTCCTGTTCTTCCAGCCCCCCCAGGTGGCCGACCCGATCGCGGTGTTCGACGACCTGGTCAGCACCGCCCGCGACCTGGCCCAGCGCCTGGACGGACTGGAATGGGACGAGCGCCGCCAGCCCCTCACCGGGGACAAGCTGGCACGGATGCGGGAACGCCTGGAAGAAGCCTACTGAGGTCGGCGCCGGGCTCGGTCTTGCCAAGCACCGCGCAGCGGCGATAATCCCCGCCAGCCGAATCCGCGGGGACCACCATGAAAAAATTCCTGAATCGCGTCGAAAACCTGCTGGACGAAAGCCTGCGCGGCTTCACCGCGGCCCATTCCGAGCTGGTCACCCTCCATCCCGATCCCCGCTATGTATGCCGCAGGCGGCCCGGCCGCAGCGGCAAGGTCGCCCTGATTTCCGGCGGCGGTTCCGGCCACGAGCCGCTGCACGCGGGCTTCGTCGGCACCGGCATGCTGGATGCGGCCTGCCCGGGGGAAATCTTCACCTCCCCCACACCGGACCAGATGCTGGCGGCGGCCCAGGCCACCGAGCAGGGCGGCGGCGTGCTGTTCATCGTCAAAAACTACGCCGGCGACGTGATGAACTTCGAGATCGCCGGCGAGATGCTGGAGACGGCCCACGCCACGGTGCTGGTGGCGGACGACGTGTCGCTGCCCAGAGACCACAGCATCGGCCGGCGTGGCGTGGCCGGCACCCTGGTGGTGGAAAAGATCGTCGGTGCCGCCGCGGAGCAAGGAGCCGATCTGGCGGCCTGCCAGGCCCTCGGCGATCGGGTGGCGCAGGCCACCGCCTCCATGGGGGTGGCCCTGACCAGCTGCACGGTGCCGGCCCTGGGCCGCCCGACCTTCGAGCTGGCGCCGGATCAGATGGAAATGGGGGTGGGCATCCACGGCGAGCAGGGGCGGCGGCGGATGAACCTGGCCGGCGCCGACGAAATCGTCGAAACCCTGTCTACCGCCATCGCCGAGGATCTCCCCTTCAGCCGGGGCAACGCGCTGCTGCTGCATGTCAACGGCTTCGGCGGCACCCCGGCGCTGGAGCTGTATCTGCTCTACGACGCCGCGCGCCGCCATTTCGAGCGCCGCGGCGCCACCATCGCCCGCTCCCTGGTGGGCAACTACACCACCTCCCTGGACATGGCCGGCGCCTCGCTCACCGTCACCCTGCTGGACGGCGAACTGCTGGAACTGTGGGACGCCCCGGTGCACACCGCCGCCTTGCGCTGGGGGGGCTGAGGCGGGATCTGGCGGGGCTCAACGACGTTACCACGAAGAAAGGCGCGAAGCGAACGCCTTGGTCTCCCTCTCCCTTTGGGAGAGGGCCGAGGTGGCACGAGTGCCATGACCGGTTAAGCGAGGCTCGAACGCTGAGTCGTCTCTCCAGAAAATTTGTTAAAGCGTCAGCACCTTCGTGCACTCCTCCCCGAATTGGCTGACGATCCGGACGGCGATTTTCTTCCCCTTCGCATAAGGAATGAGGTGGGAGCGGTGGCCGTAGATGCGGTCGAAGGCTTCGTCGTCGATTTCGATCTTCAGGGTCTTCTCGGCCTTGCGCTTGGTGGAAGCCTTGGCCAAGTCCGATAGCCCTTTCTTCCACTTGTCGAATTCGTCGTGGTCGCCGCCACAGAAGAACACCTGGCGCACCATGAAACTGGAGCCGTCGTAGTCGTCGTCCACCATCCAGTAGGCGATGTCGGCCACCGAGCGCGCCGTGACTAAGTCCTTGACGGGGTCGTAGATGTCCAGGCCATGGATCGTGATTCGTGGATGGTGGTTAGGGGCTCGTTTGTAGCGATCGCAGTAAGCCATGCAGCAGTTTGTGGGTGCGTTCGCATTGCTCTACGAGCGTCTCGCAGGCTGCTGTCGTTTGGAAATCCAAGCGACCGCACAAATGTGTCAAAGTCTCCAATTCCGCCAATGAACCCTTCGCGATCCCAAGAACCTGGATAAATTCCCCCCGGGTCCATCGCGCCTGCCCCTCCGCGATGTTGGCCGGCACCGAGACCGCCGCCCGACACATCTGCGACACCAACCCAAACTTCTCTTCGGCCGGCAGCGAGCGCGTAAAATCGTAAACGGTCACGGTCGAGGCCATCGCAACCTGCCAGACCGTCAATTCGCGATAACTTTTCAACGACTGCGACATTGGCAACCCTCCTCCCTTCCCGATCCACGATCCACGATTCCCGGTCCACCGCTATATCCGGCTCGCCGATGGTGACGAAGCTGGCCGCCTTCTTGTCCTTCTTGGTCAGCCCGGTTTGCAGCTGGTCGTCGTGCATGCGGACCTTGGTGACTTCGAAGTGGCCAGCCTTTTGGGTTTGGGTGGAGTTTTCCACGTCGCTTTCGAAGGCGAAGCCGAAGATCAGCAGCCAGTCGGCATCGCCATTCAGACGGCAGCGCTTCACCGCTTCGTTGACCGCCGGTTTGCTGACCGGGGCGAACTGCGGCCCCTGGTGGATATAGGCTTTGCGCTCGCCTTGCGGGGTGTCGTAATAACCCTCGGCGTGGAGGATGCTGTCGGCCAGGGCGTCAACCCGGGCGAACACGGCGGTTTCGTTGCGGGCGCCGTTTTTCACCCCGGCGGTTTTCAGGTGCTCGAACACCCGCGCCTGGAAGCTTTCCAACTGCTCATGATCCAGGCTGGCTTCGTCGACTGCTTCCGGCGCCAGCGGGTCGAAGTTTTGCAGGGTTTCGACGGTGAAGGGACCGGCGACCCGCAGCTTTTTGCGGTCGACGGCGGGCTGGTCGTAGAGGGTCACTTCCTCCGGCGGCTCGTCGTTGGCCAGGGAACCCAGGGTGATGCGCTGCACCTTCTTGTAATCGAAGCCGTGGCGGACATCCCATTGCTCCCGACGCAAGCCTTTCTTCTCATCCTCCAGTACATACCAGGGATAGCTGGCCGTCATCAGCCGGGTCTTGGCGATGTTCAGGGCGATGTGGGAGGTATCGATGGTGATCCAGCGCCGGCCCCAGGTTTCCGCCACATGGGCTGTGGTACCCGAACCGCAAGTGGGGTCCAGCACCAGATCGCCGGGGTCGGTGGTCATGAGAAGGCAGCGCTTAATTACCTCAGTTGCTGTCTGTACCACGTATTCTGCGCCCCGAGCACCAATCGTATCGACCCAAGTCGCAGTGAGTTTTGAGAGGTCGTAATCATTCAAGAAGTAAACGTAACGAAGATATTTCCCCTCCACCATCAGCCTATTTGCGGCGACAAGTTTCTTCATTCCTTCGGGATTAGACGGATAACAAGCATCCGGAGCCGGCGGCCAGAGTTTGCCGTCGAATTCGACCTTGAAAACGTTGGTTTGTGAGAATGTGGGAGGCCACATTGAAACCAAACGAAATACTCTGGCCCCATCGGGTAGCAAAGCGTGGTTGTCCAACTGCTCTTTCGACATTTTCATTTTATGCCGAGCACCATCGGGCAAGTCGTACCACTGCCAGTGAAAGTCTCCTTGAACGTCAAGCTTGTTGAATAGCTGCTCGTACTTAATTACCTCGCGTTCCCGACCGTACCAAATTAGGAAGTCATTCATTTGCTCAAGGTAGTTCGCACCTAGAGGCATGGTCTTCTTCCGGAATGGTATGAGCGCAATGAAATTCTCACTCCCAAACACCTCATCCATCACGCATCTCACCAGATGCACGTTCTCGTCGCTGATCTGCACGAAACAGGAACCGCTGGGGGTTCCGGTGAAATTCGCGGTCAGTTCGGCGCGGTCGGGCAGCGCCCGCAGGGCTTGATAGGCCAGGGGCAGGGTGTATTCGCTTTGGCCGGCCGCAAACATCTTGAAGGGGATGCCGATGATGTGGGCATATTCCGGCGGGTTTTCGGGTCCAGGTAGTAATGGCGCCGCCGCAAAGCCCGGCCGGCCACCTGTTCGCACAGCAGTTGCGAACCGAAAGCCCGCAAGCCCATGACGTGGGTGACGGTGTTGGCATCCCAGCCTTCGGTCAGCATGGCGACCGACTCCACGCAGCGGACATGGGAACCCAAAGCATCGGGTTTGCCCACGGTGTTGACCACTTCCCGCAGGATTTCCGCATCGCCGATGTCTTCCACGGATCGGCCGGGGTGGCGGAGCCGGTAGTCGCGCTTGAAGCGCTCGATCTCCGGCGCGAAAACCTTGCGGAAGCCGTCGTCGATCTGACCGGAGTTTTCCAGGGCATCGCTGTCGATCAGCAGCGTCGGCGGACGGGTACGTGGCTGGCCGGTATGCTCGTCGAAATTGGAGAACAGGGGAAACATGCCGGACACGATTTGCCGGGTGCCGGATTCATCCTCCGTTTCGTAGCCGGCGATGTGCTTGAAGACTTCGCGGGACACGGCGGTGTTGCTGCATACGGCGAGGCAAGAGAACCAACTGGAACCTTAGTTGGCCTCATAGACTGGGCCCGGACACGCAGAAGAAGGCCTTGAGGTAATCAGTTTCCGGTATCGCCGGGTGGACCGGATGGTCCGGCCCCTGACCGCCCTGGGCGATCATCACCAGATGGCGATCCAGCTGGCGGGCGCTGGCGCGCAGCAGGTCGTGCAGCCCCTCGCGCGGCAGGTGGTAGGAACAGGAGGCGGACACCAGCACACCGCCGTGGGACAGGAGCTGGAGGGCGCCCTGGTTGAGGCGGCGGTAGGCCTCGATCCCGGCCTTGGCGTCCTTCCTGCGCTTGATCAGGGCCGGCGGGTCCAGCACGATCACGTCGTAATGGCGCCTCTCCTCGCGCGCCTGCTTGAGGAAATCGAACACGTCGGCGTGGTGGAAGCCGACCCGCTCCGCCACGGCGTTGCGCTCCGCGTTCTCCCGCCCCAGCGCCAGGGCCGCTTCCGATCCGTCGACACAATGCACGAGGGCGGCACCGGCGGCCGCGGCCTGCACCCCCCAGGCGCCGCTGTAGCTGAACAGGTCCAGCACGCGCCGGCCGGGGGCGAGGGTGGCGGTGCGGGCACGGTTGTCGCGATGGTCGAAAAACCAGCCGGTCTTCTGGCCAGCCAGGACGTCGACCCGGAACCGAACGCCGTTTTCCTCGATCTCCACCGCTTCCTCCAGGGTGCCGGCGAGTACCGCGGTTTCCGCCGCCAGCCCTTCCAGCTGGCGCAAGCCAGATTCGTTGCGCAGCACGATGGCGCGTGGCTGCAGCAGGCGCTGCAGTTCCTCCACCACCATCGCCTGGAGGCGGTCCATGCCGGCGGTATTGGTCTGCAGGACCAGCACCTCGCCGTAACGGTCGATCACCAGTCCCGGCAGACCGTCGCTCTCGCCGTGGACCAGCCGGTAATAGGGCTGCCGATACAGCCGCTCCCGCAGCGCCAGGGCGCGCTGCAGGCGGCCGCTGAGAAATTCGGCGGCGATGACGGCCTGCGCATTGCGGGTCAGCAGGCGGGCGGCGATGAGGGATTCCGGGTTGACGTAGGCCACCCCCATGGGCTGGCCGCGGCTGTCCTCCACCAGGGCCAGATCCCCCGGTTCAAAGCCGCGCAGCGGTGTCTTCTCGACCTCGATTTCGTTGCTGAAGATCCAGAGATGGCCGGCGCGCAGGCGCCTTTCTTCGTTCTTGCGCAGCCGTAAGGGTTGGTAGCTCATGTTCGGGGGACCAGGGGGGCTGTGGAGGGCACCGGTCAACGGCTTTTGCCGTCGCGGAAATCGGGCAGCAGGCTGGAGAAGAAATCGCCAGAGCTCCGTTGACGCTGACGGCTGGCCGCCAAGGCCTTCTGCAGATCCTGCTTGATGGTCTCGTCGGACAGGCGCTGGTTCGGCCGGATCGGGGCGAGATCGGCCCGCTCGAAATAGGTCAGGGCCTTGCCGTACGAGCCTTCCTGCATCCAGTAGTCGCCGAGAAAGTAATTGGAATCCAGCCCGTGCGGATAGAGCCGCACCGCCGCCTCCAGGTACATCAGGGCCTGTTTCTCGTCACCGTAGGAAATCGGCCAGCCGGGCAAGCGGTAATACAGATTGCCCAAGGTGATGTAGGCGGAAGCTTCCATCGCCTTGGGATCCAGATCGATTGACTGGATCAGGAGCGCACGGGCGTCGTCGAGGCGGGTCAGGGAACTCAGACCCCAGTCGGCGGCGGCATAGGTGCAGAGGATCACGGCCTCGACGATCAGCGGTTCGGCCCGGCGCGGGTAGGCGCGGGCGAGGGCGCGGACGCGCGGCAGCAGTTGTTCGTACTGTTCGACCTGGCGCTCGTCCGGCTGGTGGTAAAATGCCTCCGCCCACTGGTCCTGGATCTGCTGCAGCGGCCCTTCCAGCCTATTTTCTTCGGCGCCGGCCGGGAACGCGAGCAGGCTGGCGATGAACACCGGTAGCAGGCTTAGGATGCGGAAGGTCACTGCGGCGTAGCCGGGATAGGTTGGAGGAAATGGGTCGAGGCGGAGAAAACGCGATCGCGATGACCATCGTTCGGTGACGCCGGCGTGCCCATTTGCCCACCCGAAGCGGCCGCACGGGCCTGGCCGCAACATCGCCGACACTTTCAACCATAGCCGTGTAGGATAAAGCGCCGTTACCCTGGATTCAATTTTTCTGCCGGCGCGGCCGGTCATGAACCGGTCACAAAGCAACCGGATACTGTGACGATAGGGTTTTCCAGCAAGGCGTGATTTCCCTTTTTCCCGGCGCCGGACTATGCTGCCGCTAGTCCCTCCCCAACCCGAATGTCCCCATGATCAACGCCGGCGACGGCCCCGCTTCGCGACAACACACCTCCCGCCAGTTCGATCAGGAGCTGGACGACATTCGTTCGCACGCCCTGACCCTGGGCGGGATGGTGGAGGAACAGATCGAACTGGCGATGCGGGCGTTGGTGGACAACGATGGCGATCTGGCTCAGGAAGTCATCCGCAATGACCACCGGGTCAATACCCTGGAACTCGAGATCGACGAACAGTGCACCCAGGTGCTGGCGCGACGGCAGCCGGCCGGCGTCGACTTGCGGCTGGTGGTGGCGGTGTTCAAGGCGGTGACCGATCTCGAACGGGTGGGGGACGACGCCAAGCGCATCGCCCGGCTGGCCCTGGCGATGGGTGAACATTATCCCCGCAAGAGCTGGCTCAACCGGGTGGGCGATTTCTCCAACCGGGTCCGGCTGCGCCTCAAGCAGACCCTGGACGCCTTCAGCCGCATCGATGTGGAGGCCGCCTTCGAGGTGAAGCGCGGCGACGACGAGCTGGACGACGAGTACCGCGCCATCGTCGCCGAGCAGATCGCATCGATGTCCGCCGACCCCCGAGTCATCCCGGTTGCGCTGAATCTGATCTGGATCGCCAAGGCGCTGGAGCGGGTCGGCGACCGTGCCTGCAACATCTGCGAGTACGTCATCTATTACGCCCACGGCAAGAACGTTCGCCACCTGACTCCGGAACAGGCCGCGCGGGACCTGCTCCGGGACGGCTGAGCCGGTAGCGGCGGGCGGAACGTCGGGTACAATCCGGCGCCATGTTCTGCGCCAGCCAAATCCCCACCACTCCCTGTATCGTATACGACGCCGAGCACATCCGCCGCAGCGCCGGCTTGCTGGCGCCGCTGCGCGCCCGGGGCCTGAAGCTCTGCTACTCCATCAAGGCCCTGCCCCTGGTTCCGATCCTGGAACTGCTGGCTCCCCGGGTGGACGGGTTTTCCCTCAGTTCCGCCTTCGAGGCACGACTGGCCGCAACGGTGACGGGCGGCGACCGTCACCTCACCAGCCCCGGCCTCAAGCCGCAGGATATGGACGACATCGGCCGCCATTGCAGCCATGTCAGCTTCAATTCCCTGGGCCAATTCCGGCGAATGCACGCTCTGCTGCCGCCGACGGTGCGCTCCGGCATCCGCGTCAATCCGGAATGGTCCTGGGTCTCCGACCGGCGCTTCGATCCGTGCCGGCCCTATTCCAAGCTGGGAGTCACCGTCAGCGCCCTGGTGCGGGCGTGGGAGGGCGAACCGGATTTGCGGCACCGGATCGACGGCCTCCATTTCCACACGGTGTTCGCCGCCACCAGCTTCGCGCCGTTGCGCCCCACCCTGGAACGGCTGCTGGAAGGGCTGCGGCCGCTGCGGCCGGCGATCCGCTGGATCAATCTGGGGGGCGGCTATCTGTTCGACCGGCCGGAAGACCTGGCGCCGCTGGCGGAAGTGACCGAACTCCTGATCCAGGGCCACGGCATCCAGCCGGTGTTCGAACCGGGCAAGGCTTTGGTGGGCAGGGCAGGGTATCTGGTCTCCAGCGTGATCGACCGCATCGAGCACTGGGACCGGCCGGTTCTTGTGCTGGACAGCGGCGTCCACCACCACCCCGAGGTGTTCGAATACCAGCGCCGCCCCAACCCCGGCTGGGATGAGCCGTCCGCCGGAGTGAGCGCCTGGCTGGCTGGTAGTTCCTGCTTGGCGGGAGATTTGTTCGGCGAGTACCGTTTCGAGCGGCTGCCGGAGATCGGCGAACGGATCGTCTTTGCCGATGTCGGCGCCTACAGCCTGGTCAAGGCAAGCCGCTTCAACGGCCACAACCTGCCGGAGGTGGCGCTGTGGGACCGTGGCCGGCTGCAGCCGGTCAAGTCTTTCGGCTTCGGTGAGTTTCGCGGCCAATGGACCGCTGACTCGGACTAAACTCCTGGATTATCATGGCCGAAACCGATGCCATTGGCGCTGGCGCCGCCCCGACACGATGACCGAGCCGAACCTCCATCGTTCCCGATCCCTGCTCACAGCGGGCTCTCCCGGTTGTACCCTGCTCCTCGCGGGCCTTCTGGCTCTGGGCGGTTGCGCCACCACACCGGAGCAGCCGGCGCCGGATGGCGCACCCTCGGCGGCGCGCGCCGTGGGTTACGCTCTGAGCCTGCAGGGTGTCCCCTATCGGGCTGGCAAGGAGAACCCGCAAGAAGGATTCGACTGCAGCGGTTTCGTGCGCCACGTGTTTTCCCGCCAGGGCATTCTGCTGCCGCGCCGGGTACGGGACATGGCGACACAACTGCCTCCCGTCGACAAGGACCAGCGCCAACCCGGCGACCTGGTCTTTTTCAATACCAGCGGCGCACCCTATTCCCACGTCGGAATCTACGTCGGCGACAACCATTTCGTCCACGCCCCGAGCCCGCAGACCGGGCGCGTCATGGTTTCCGCCCTGGACCTGGCCTATTGGTGGCAGCGCTTCATGGGCGTACGCCGGCCGCTCGGCCAGGAGGCCTGGGCCAGCTCGATTTCCGGCCGGGGGATCTCTGCCGTCCATTAGGAAAGCGCTGAAGAAATCCATCCAGGACTTGTCAGTGCGCGTTCCCGAGTGAAAATCTGATCCGGCCTTTTCCGGTTTCCATTGCCCCAAGGAGGTTACTATGAAAGCGATCGTCATGACCCGGCCCGGTGGCCCGGAAACCTTGCAGGCCGTCGATCTGCCCGAGCCGGGCCCGTGCAGCACCACCCAGATCAAGGTCCGGCTGCGGGCCGCCGGCGTCAACCCCGTCGATACCAAGCTACGCAACAAGGGATTGCTTTATCCCGATGCCCTGCCGGCGGTCCTGGGCTGCGACGGCGCCGGCGAGGTGGTCGAGATCGGCAGCGCGGTAACCCGCTTCCGGCCGGGAGACAAGGTTTGGTTCTGCAACGGCGGCCTCGGCGGCGAACAGGGCAACTATGCCCAGTACACAGCGGTCGACCAGCGCTGGGCTGCGGTCATGCCCACCACGCTGGATTTCGACCAGGCCGCCGCTGCGCCGCTGGTGCTGATCACGGCCTGGGGCGCCCTCTACGATCGCGGCCGGCTGCAACCGGGCCAGACCGTCCTGATCCATGCCGGCGCCGGCGGCGTCGGCCACGTCGCCATCCAATTGGCGAAACTGCGGGAGGCGCGGGTGATCGCCACCTCCGGCAGCGCCGAAAAACTGGAGCTGATGCGGTTGTGGGGCGCCGATGAAGTGATCAACTACCGCGATACGGACTTCGTGGCGGCGGTGAACGACCTCACCGGCGGCCGCGGCGCCGACCTTAGCATCGACACGGTGGGACCGGAAATCTTCGCGCGCAGCATCGAATGCACCGCCCATTTCGGCGACATCGTCACGCTCCTGAGCATCACCGACGATGCCTTACAGGAAGCCCGGATGCGAAATCTGCGGATCGGCTTCGAGCTGATGCTGACCCCGATGTTGCGGGAACTGGATGAAGCCCGCGCCCATCACGTGGAAATCCTGCAGCAATGCGCCGAGTGGATCGACGCCGGGCGGCTGCGCGTCCACCTCGGCAAGGTCCTGCCCCTGGATCGGGCCGCTGCGGCCCACAGCCTGATTGAAACCGGCCGAACCATCGGCAAGATCGTTCTGGCAATTCCTTGAGGATGCGCTGGCCGAATGATTTCTGGAGCGAGGGAACGCTTGTTGCGATTCCCGGGTCAACCGTCGGAAAGGGGTGCCTCCTCGTTTAAGGGGGGATTAATCCCGCCTGTGGGTTAATGGCGGCCAAGACCGGATCCGCATCGGCGGCAAGCGGCTTGCGACTCTGTCCTGACACGCACTGGAGATTTCCATGAACACCACCATGTTGAGGCTATTGCGCCCGGCATTGGCCGGGGCCCTGCTGCTGGCGACCAATCACGCCGCGGCCGATTACTGGGGCTACCGGCCCTATGGCTGGTATCAGCCGCCCCCGGTCTACGTGGCGCCGCCTCCGCCGCCGCCGATCTATGCCGCCCCGGCCTATCCGCCGCCGATGTACATGGCGCCACCGGTGACCTATGCGCCCCCGCCGCCCCCGCCGGGACTCAGCATCGGCATCCCCCCGTTCTACCTCAATCTGCCCCTCGGCGGGGGCTGGGGTCCGCCGCATCACCACCACCACCGCGGACATTGGTAAACGCAACCCTGTGGCGCCGGCCTTCGCGCCAGCGTCTGCCGAAACCCGTGAATCAATGTCATGACGGTCGTCCATGCCTCGTCCAACCCTCCATCTCGACGCAGCCTCCCGTACCGGGAGGAGTACACCATGAAACCGCTGTTGTGCCTTTGCCTGATCCTGCTTGCCGTTTTGCCGGGGTGTGCGGTTTATACCCCCGCTTATGGCTACTCCCAGGGCTCGTACTATCCTTCCTACGGGTACGGGTACGGGTACGGCTATCGCGCCTATCCGTATTCCGGCTATGGCGTCGGCCCGCCAGCGGTCGGCTACGGCTGGCGCCCCGGTTGGGGCCATCACCACCATCACGGCTGGCGCGGTTTCGGGGGCCGTCCCCATCGCCATTGGTAACTCTGCAATCGCTCCAGCGGCCATTCACCGCTTCGATGCCTTACGGTTCTGTCGCTCGGAACCGACTTCAAGAACGGTTGGTTCCCTAGCGAAGCCCTGAATCCATCCATCCTGGATTTTTCAGCGGTGTATCCTTGCGCCGCGGGAAGCGCAGAATCACTCAGCGCTTCCCTTGGAACTCGCCTGTGGCGGATGCCGTTCTCTGGAACGAAAGGCCGACTGTCTCAATTTTGCGACAAATAATCCCATTCCACGGATCAGGGATTGATCTGGTTCCGGAGACGTTGGTCGTCCGTCACTACTGCCTTCGATCGCGGACAAGGTCATGACATTTCAGACATTTGTTCCGGATTCGGCGAGCCTTCGACATTGGCCGCGGATGCGAATCACTCGCAACCTACTTGGAGTTTGCTCCTACTTCCCTTAGCATAATTGCGTAGTCAATGGTTTAGCGGATCCAGACAGACCAGGAATCCGTCTGGCACGGAGCATGCCTATTCGCTTTGCTATGTGGGTTTCCCAAGGGGGCAGGGGCCGGTCGAAGGGTTCCGTTCGCCGCGGAACTTTTGTCCCTTATCGAAAGGACAGTCATCGAACGGCATTCGAAATTCCTTGCATGCAGACCAACGTACCGGAAACAGTCCAGGTTCTGATCGTCGAAGCGGATCCCAACATGGGCATGCTGATCGACCACGTTCTTCAAGTCCAAGGATTCCGCACCCTGCGGGCGGCCGATGGACTCGCCGCCAAAGAACTGGTGGATACGCGTCCCGCCCCCAAGCTGGTGTTGCTGAGCCTGGCACTGCCATTTCTGGACGGAAACCGGCTGTTGTCCCACATCCGCCGAACCAACCGCGGCTGGTCGGAAACCCCCGTGATCATGTTGCCGGGGCGGTCCAATCCGCAGGACTTAGCCCGCGCCTTGCAGGGCGGAGCCACCGTGTCCCTCGGCAGTCCCGTCGACCTGGATGAATTACTTTCCCATGTTCGGAGGCACATACGGAGTGCGCCTACATCGAATCGTGTTACTCGCGATCTGCCTTCCTCCGACGACGTCGATCCACGCCGCAGCGCCAGCCGGCACTGACGGGCTTGCTGTCCGCGCGTCGCGGCAGGAGGACCCGGTGATGGCGGAACGGAGCCTGCGGGAGGAATTGAAGTCGAATCCGGCCGACCTCACCGTCCGCTTCCGGCTGGCGCGGGCGTTGTCGTGGCAGGGGAAATTTTCCGAAGCCGAACGGCTTTATCGCGAACTGGCGGCGGAACACCCCGACGACGCCGACTACCGTCTGGGCCTGGCCCAGGTACTGGTCTGGAGCGGCAAGAAGGACGACGCGATCCCGCTGCTGGAGAGACTGACCGACGGCGGCCGCAACAATCCCGACGCCATCCGCCTGCTGCTGCAGTGCTGGTCCGGCGCTTCCTCCGCCCAGCGGAAGGCGGCGGAACAGATTTACACCGCCGCCAGGCAGCGTTATCCCGACGAAGACTTCGGCCCGATCCCGGGGGCTGCAGCGCCATCCTTGCCGGCCGCGTCCGGGCCGCTTCCCAACCAGATCGAGATCGGTGGCGGCTACGACCATCTCAGCAACGGGCGGGCACCGTGGAATTCCCAGTACCTGCTGTTCAGCAAGCAGTTCCGCCCGCGCACCAGCCTCTACGGCGGTGTCCTCCATACCGAGCGTTTCGACCTGGACGACGTGCAGTTCCACCTCGGCGGCTATCTGCCCCTGGCGGAGCGATGGAGCGCGAATCTGGAGGCGGGCTACAGCCCCACCGGCCGCGTCCTGCCTCGGCACTACGAGTTCCTGCACATTCAAAGGAGCTTCGACCGCGGCTTGAACCTCGGTGTGGGCTACCGGTTCCGGGAATACGATGCGGCCCAGACCCACGGCGTCTTGTTCAGTGCCGAGCAGTATATCGGGGCCTTCCGGCTCGCCTACAGCTACTCGCCTTCCTTTGTCCGCAATCGAACCGCCCACAATCACGGGTTGCAGCTCGGCTACTGGTACAGCGATTACAGTTTCGTGAATCTGAGTTTCGGGATCGGCG